>Ga0209347_1003884_pt1 | contig 16556 bp, 17 predicted proteins | sample AutmiccommuBRH23_FD_187382 | JGI IMG/M metagenome (GOLD analysis project Ga0209347, IMG submission 187382) | Deep subsurface microbial communities from Mt. Terri, Switzerland - Autotrophic microbial communities BRH/23 (SPAdes) (version 2) | ecosystem: Environmental > Aquatic > Deep subsurface >...
ACGCTCCCGGGATGATCTTTTACAGGGCTTGGTTGGTTTCCAACAGAAGTATATTCAGGGAGGTTATTGAAATATTTTTTTAGTCCTGCCCCATAACAGAACCTACTCCATGGCTCATAAAATGATCCCTCAGGTGACGAATTGTTTTTTCGGAAACCCCAAATTCACCAGCCATTTCAACATCGCTATGGTTATATTTCAGACCGTAAATGAAACTGTCAAAATCTATTCCCACTTCTTCGGTTTTTTGCTTCAGGCTGGGCTCGGTACTCCACGGCACCCTTGACCTTAAGTACTCCTCCATTTACCTCACCCCTATTGTTAAATTTTAGCCGGTTGCACAATACATTCTCATGAAAGTATTCTAACCGCCGTTCTTTCCTTTTAGTCCAAACTACTTTTTTGCAATAATCATTTATTAATGAAGGAGTTTTGTACTTAGTAAAAAAATATTAACTCTAAATATAATCTAATAAGTTTTGACAGGAGTGTGCCGGATGGATTTTAACCTTGGATCAGATCTAGAGCTTTTAAAAAAATCGGTTCGTGAATTTGCCCTGCTGGAAATTGCCCCCTTGGTAGAACAAATGGAAAAAGATGGCCAGGTTCCTCTGGATGTATTTAAAAAAATGGGCAGCCTTGGGTTTTTGGGTATTACAGTACCGTATAACTACGGCGGCACCGGTATGGGCAACCTGGCCCGTATGTTATTGGTGGAGGAGATCGCCAGGGTCTCGGCTGCCATGGCCATGACTGTGCAGTGTGCCCACATGGGTATTTGGGCGGTGCTGGACGGGGGTAGTGAAGAGGTTAAGAATGAATACCTTCCACCCTTGATCGGCGGCCAAACTGTCTGCGCGGTAGGGGTAACCGAGTCCTCTGGAGGGTCCGATCCCTTCGGAAACACCACCGAGGCGATAAATGCCTCTGATGAGTTTGTTTTAAACGGCCGCAAAACATTTATCACCAATTCTCACATTAGCGACACTGCCGTCATTGTTGCCAGGACCAGGAATACACCTAAAAAGGAATTCACCGCCTTTCTGGTGGATAAAAAAATGGGTGGTTTCAGGCCTGGCAGGCTGGAGAAAAAAATAGGCTTTCACGGCTGCGTAACCGGTGAGCTGGTCCTGGAAAACTGCAGTGTTCCCGCCGGCCATATGCTTGGCCAGGAGGGACTGGGAATGAAACTTGCCCTAAAGGGCATTAATGAGTATGGGCGCACAGGTATGGTGGCCATTTCCCTGGGCCTGATACAGGCCTCCCTTGACGCTGCGGTAAAGTTTGCCAATGAAAGGGAACTATACGGAAAGCCTATATCCAACCTGCAATCTGTCCAGTTCAAGATTGCCGAAATTTACGCCGACCTGCAGGCCTGCAGGTATATGGGCTACAGGGCGGCCTGGCTTATTGATCAGGGAAAAGCCTCGGTCCATGAAGTGGCTGCCGCCAAATTTTACTGTACCGAAGCCGCCATCAGGTCCACCAGAAGGGCTATGGACACAATGGGCGGGTACGGCTGCATGAAGGAATTTTCGGTGGAAAGGTATTGCCGCGACTCCCAGTTGCTGATACCGTCTGATGGAACCAATGATATTATGAGAGTCATAGTCGGGAAATCGATTCTGGCATAACCAAAACTGCCAGGTGAAACATTTCGGAGAATTAAAATTCGATTTTTAACTATAATAAAATAACCGGTCTGTGCCGGTGCCACCTTGCAGATGGCGGAATTCAGAAATCAGACAATCTGTCCGCAAACGGGCACCATGGATAATTAAAATTGACCGCAGATAAATTATGTCTAAAGGCTTAAAGCTTACAGCTATTATCAGGGGGGATTCCAATGGAATGGGTTTTAATTAAGAACCTTAAAAACCACGTGGGTAAAGAGATTGAAATCAGAGGATGGCTATATAATCAGCGGTCCACCGGTAAAATCAGATTTCTCATCCTCAGGGACGGCACCGGTACTGTTCAGTGTGTTCTGGTGAAGGACGAGAATCCAGACCTTTTTAACAGTGCCGGGGTATTAACCCAGGAGTCTTCTCTCATCCTTACAGGAATAGTCAGGGAAGAACCCCGTTCGCCCCTGGGAGTTGAAATCACACCAAAGTCAATTAAAATACTGGCAAAGGCAGAGCCTTACCCAATCACGCTGAAGGAACACGGCGTGGACTTTCTTTCCGAAAACAGACATTTATGGATCAGAGCCCCCAGGCAGGCCGCCATACTAAGGATAAGGTCCACGGTGGAAAGAGCCTGCCGGGATTTCTTCCACAGCAGGGACTTTGTTCTGGCCGACTCTCCAATAATTACACCAGCTGCCTGTGAGGGCACCTCCACACTATTTGAAATAAATTATCATGATGAAAAGGCCTACCTTTCCCAGAGCGGCCAGTTGTACAATGAGGCCACCGCCATGGCCCTGGGCAGGGTTTATTGCTTCGGTCCCACCTTCAGGGCTGAAAAATCAAAGACCCGCAGGCACCTGATGGAATTCTGGATGCTGGAGGCCGAGGCTGCCTTTTTTGACTTCGAGGATAACATGAAACTACAGGAAGAGCTGGTGCACCATCTGGTAAAAACTGTTCTCTCAGAAAACAGCAATGAGCTGAAGCTTTTAAAAAGAGATCTGGCTAAGCTGGAAGCAGTGTCCCTTCCCTTCCCCCGGCTGAGCTACACTGAGGCGGTTAAAATTTTAAATGAGATGGGACACCCGTTTGAATGGGGAAATGATTTTGGCGCCCCGGACGAGGTGGCCATATCGGATAAATTCCAGTCCCCTGTTTTTATTCACCGTTACCCTGCCAGGATAAAGGCCTTTTATATGGAGCCGGACCCGCAAAACCCCGATGTGATATTGGGCGCCGATATGCTGGCCCCGGAAGGTTACGGTGAAATCATTGGAGGATCCCAGCGCATCAGCGACCCGGTCCTCCTGCGAAAAAAGATTGATGAGCATCACCTGCCCCTGGAGTCCTTTCAATGGTACCTGGATTTGCGCAGATTTGGAACGGTGCCTCACTCGGGCTTTGGGCTGGGTATTGAAAGAACTGTTTCCTGGCTTTGCGGCATAGAACACGTGAGGGAAGCAATTCCATTTCCCAGAACGCTGTACAGGATGTACCCTTAAAGGGATATCCTGTACCTTGACGGAGGTTCGTTTTGTCAACGGTTTACATACTGGGCGCTGGTTCCAGCGCCAGCTTCGACAGGTCTTATTCAGGCATCCGGTGCCCTACTGCAAAGAATTTTTTTTCGGTGGCCGATACGGTTTTGAAATCAATGCCAGGGAATGGGCTTGCGGGCTATAAAAATATCGTTTCCTTTCTGGAAAAATATTTTAGTCTGCCCATTTCCAAAGTGGAGAAAGCCGGCCTGGATATGCAGGATGTGCTTACATTTCTGGATTTGGAGCTGGAATACAGTGACAGTGTTGAAGAAATGGACCTTCTGACCAGTGCCAGAAATGAGTTTATGGATCTTCTCACCCTTATTTTCAACCGGGTTCTGGTTGGTCCTCCCTGTCCATACCACACTGCCCTGGCATCATCCCTGGCTGAAGGTGACACCATTATATCTTTTAACTATGACCTGCTCATGGACAGCGCCATGAACAAAAGCCCTTACTGGGCGCCTGAGACAGGCTACGGCTTTAATGCGGCCACCGCTGACGCTGGAATTATCACCCCCGGGCTTCAGTCTAAAACATACTTATTAAAGCCCCATGGGTCCTTTAACTGGATGGTGTGCAAAAACTGCGGCAAAGTCTACGTACTTTCCCCGGATCAAAGCACGATAACTGTACAGTGTTCTTCTTTCAAGACCACTGAGGGGAAACAGACCCAGCATACTATGGAGAGATTGATAATACCACCCTCAATTAAAAAGGACGTGCATGGCAACATACTGCAGCAGATCTGGATAAAGGCGCTTGAATACCTTAAAATTGCCCGGCGCATTGTAATCATAGGCTACTCACTGCCTGCCACCGATTTCATGGTAAAGAGACTTCTTTACCGGGCACTGTCCCAGAACAGATATCTAAAGGAGTTTGAACTGGTTGACAGGAAGAATTCCAGATCATCCAACCCCCTGATGGAAAAATACCGCCCCATATTGTACGGAAATAACAGCGTTCGGGTCATATGCGATAAAAAAAATATACGGGAATACACCGGGGCACTTAATAGATTGAATTAAAAATGTGTGAAATTTCATCTGGAAATGGTAAAATAACTTTGCCGGTAAATGCTACGGCTCCCGTAACCCGCATAAATTTATATAGGCAGGTGGGAGAAAATGATTCGTCTTTTCGTTAAAGGAATAGCCTATGATATAAACAGCAATCCCATCATATTATTAACCGATGAGAAAGAAGAAACGGTTCTTCCTATCTGGATAGGTGTACTGGAGGCTCATGCCATTGCCATTGCCATTGAGGGTGTACCCATTCAAAGGCCGATGACCCATGATCTGATTTCTGATATGTTAAGCCATTTGGAGGTTACCGTGGGCAGCGTGGTGATAAATGAAATGAAAGACGACACTTTTTACGCCGAGCTGCACCTCAATACTCAAGGAAGAGAAATTGTACTTGATTCAAGGCCGTCGGACGCCATAGCTTTGGCCATAAGATCCTCAGCCCCGGTGTTTATGAATGATAAGTTAATGGGAAATATGTTTAAAATTAAGGATCTATTTGATGATGAAATTCAGGAGGAATTGGATAAACTATTTAATTCCGATGCTTTCAAGGATCATAAAAAATCTCTGCACTAAAAAAGCTATAAGCTAATCATTTTCCGCCCGCAAGGCGGCAATTTTTTTACATATTAGATTTATTCAGAGGGAATAATTAGTCTGCAAAGATTTTAATTACAACAGGGAGAGATAATTTTATGGATAAAACTGAAATTTACAAGAAATTTCACGAGCCTGAAACCCTCGAAGACCTTCACAGGCCACCTGGATCACCCATGCCCAGGGAAGCCAAATCACAGAAATCTCAGTTGGAAAGCGCTCATCAACACGGCACCCATAAGGAGATTAAACGGAATATGTCCTCTAAAACAGGACTTGATGAGACGTGAGAGCTGGGAGGTGGGATTCTTGTGGTTCTCACCTCCCACCCTTCACATCGGACACCCCGGGTGTTTGAACTTTATAGTGTCTGTCAAAATATTTGCTGCGGCTGATTATATAGGTAATAACAATTGCAAGCCCGAACCTTCCAATTATGATAACAAAGGGATTGGCGCCCACCACCAGGAAAAGGGCGGTATCTTCTATCATGGCATGACAAACTGACAGGAAAATATTTACCAGGAACATATCCCTCCATGAAATCCTCCCACTTTGGGCCGAGTCTATAATTACACCAGCCCCATAGCTTATACCAAAAATTATGCCTGCCAGAAGGGGAAAGGACGATTCCGGCGACATACCGAATATTTTAAGAGCAGGGGCCAGCTTTTTTGAAAAACGGTCCAATATCCTTTTTTCCCTGGCCAATTCAAGCATAATCATGATAGGAATTATGAATGAGGCCATGATTAACACATTTTTGACGCTGCCTATGGCCGCTTCAAAAATAAAACCATGCAGGTCCAAGTAAAAACACCCCGTATCTCAAATCTATAAAACAAAGTTTAAGAACACTCCTGACAATATCGACAGGAGTGTTCTTATTGCCAGTATAATCAGCCCGTTAACCCCAACCTTCTGGGCCACCGCCGTTTCCATGGGCATGGCGTGGGAAACTAAAAGCATGAAGGCAATTATAGTTATCTCCTTGGAGGAAAGATTCAGTGAGGCAATGGCCCCCAGGGCGGCGTACAGATTAGTGAAATACCCCAGAACAATGGCAATGGACGCCTCACCGGGCAGCCCCACAAGTTTCATTGCCGGCTCAAAAAGACGGGCTATGAAACCCATGGCCGGGGTATATTTTAAAAAGGTTACAACAACATACACCGGAATCACTATTTTGGCCAGTGTCAGTGTCACAGACAAACCTTTGAGCAGTCCACGCTTTATTGCAGCTGCAACCAAAATTAATAATACCTCACACCACAAAATTAACAGACTCTACTTCTATTCTTTACGCATTAATACCTTCCCTCCAAAAAAACTAGAAGGAAAATAGAAATCTCCGGATAATACTATTTTCCATTGATGCTTTTTATTTCTGTGGAATGAGGTAAACCGCTATGAATTATCCTTACATGATTGGAAAGAAAAAATGGGGCGTCTACGCTAAAACAATGCAATACTCCGCAGGCATTTTTGCCTCCGGGGACCCCGGGTCCATGGCTATGAACAGCGGAACGCACTACCACTCAGACCGTTCACTTTTTCTGGTAAAAAGTTTTGGACAGGAACTGACGGTGTCATACCCCGAAGGAAATATCTGTTTCAGAGATACCTCCCACTCCCCCCTGTTTAGTTTGTGTCTGCCCCTGATTAACTACCTGGTCAGAGCTGATGGCACTGAGCTTTCCGGTGGGCTGATTTCCTACCGGGAACTGGAAAACGGCCATGTCTTCTACCCCGCCTTTCGACGGGGGGCCATTAATAAACTCTCAGCCTGGGTGGAAGGAAAAACACCGGACTTGCTGGCTGCGGCAGTAAAGGATCTGGGGGGAGAAATTACAGGTGGGGCCGACCTTGGCTGTAAACTTTATATTTTTCCCCGCTTTCCCGTGATTTTAAAGCTCTGGTTTCCCGATGAAGAAACAGGAGGTTCGGCCAATATACTTTTTGACTCTACAGCAAACCATTATCTGCACACCGAGGATATTGCAGCAATTGGTGAGCTGGCAGCCTATTTCCTGATGAGCCACTATGAATTCCTTCATGAAAATAAATAGGAGGCTGTAGGCATGAAAAAAGTTTCATTTAAAAATGCTAAAGGGGAATCGCTGGCGGGACTTTTCTTTTCAGCCCGGGAGAGTAGCCCATCATTGGTCGTTTGCCACGGCTTTACAGGATCCAAGGAAGGAAAGGGTACATCGGTGGAAATGGCTGAATTCATGGTCCGTAATGGCTATTCTGTCCTTTTGTTCGATTTTGCCGGGTGTGGCGAAAGCCAGGGTAGCTTTCAGGACATATCTTTAAGTGGCCATATAGGGGACCTTCAAGCAGCCGTGGACTTCTGCCTGCAAAACAGCCCCGGGCCGGTTATCACCATGGGCAGAAGTTTCGGCGGGACAACCGCCCTCTGCCACGGGGCGTCAGATCACAGGGTACGGGGGGTCTGCACATGGGCTGCCCCGGCTTCTTTAAACGACCTTTTCATGGGTTTTACCGATGAGGATTTACCGGAGGAAGAAAATGCACTGGTTACTCTGGCAGGGGCTGAAGGAATAATTTACCTGAGAAGGTCCTTTTTCACCGACCTGTCCCAATACAATGCGGCAAGCTGCTCATCCCTTATATCCCCCCGACCTTTACTGGTAGTCCAGGGCACTGCGGATGATGTGGTCCCTCCGGAGGAAGCAAGGGCCATTTTCAATTCCGCCCTGGAGCCCCGGGAGTTAATGTACATAGATGGCGCCGACCACCAGTTTTCGGATCGCCATGAATATTTGTGGGCGATAACGTTAAAATGGCTTAAAAAACATTTTTAGCCTACCGCAGAAATTTTTTGGCCAGCCACCACTGATGCACCGATATTGCCTTGGGTAGGCACATTTCCTGACAGCAGTAGCACCTGATGCATTTTTCCAGATCTACCCCGGCCTTTTTATTCTTAATCTCAATAGCACCAGCTGGGCAGGCTCTGGCACAGTCTCCACAGCCGGCGCAGATCTCCTGGCTGAAAACAGGCCTTGGCTGAAACCATCGGCCCAGCATATTTTTGGCAAAAGGCGGCAGGTTAAAATCAATATTCTTATGCCCGGGAAGCTTAAACGGAGGATCAAGCTCCTGAAATCCATCCCCTTCAGCTTCGATTGAGTTTAAGTCTGCCACCAGGCCTCTTTTCACCGCAAGGGTTAAATGAGAAATCTTTTGGGGATCTATACCGATCATCCTGCAGGAAACTGCATCAACAGCAAAGGGATTGCTGCCGGCCAGAAGAGCACCGTTAAACCTTTGACTTCCCGATACAGGGCCATCACCCTCCATCCCCCATATGCCGTCCATTATAGATAGGCCGGGCTTTAACAGATCCACCAGATCAACAAGCAAATTACTGAAGTCCTCCAGCCTTTGTAAATTAAAGTGGTACTGCGCCTTTGTAAGCCCGGGCAATGACCCGTAAAAAAGTTTCACAGCCCCGGTGAAGGTGGTCATTCCGTGGGTTTTTAATTTGGGAAGACCGATTATAACATCGGCCCGGGCCAGTGGTCTTATTATAGGGAAACTCTTATACGACTTGCCACCAGGGTACTGCATGACCTCCTCACCGGTGTCATAGTTCAGTTCGGCTCCGGTTTTCCTGGCCACCTCAGTCATCCCGGTTTCATTGTAAATCATCTTCAGCAGTCCCCTGGTGTAAGGCCCTCCCGGGCTGTCACAGATTACCGGCTTTCCCCCGGCCTGCAGAACCGCCCTGACCACAGCCTCCACCAGAGCAGGATGTGTGGTGGCCGCTCCCTCAGGTTTTTTCCTGGCTATCAGATTTGGCTTTACGGCCACAAGCTGTCCGGGCTTAACCAGCTCTTTAATTCCGCCCATTCCCTCCAGAAGAAATTCCACAGACTGGCTTACCTCCTGAAGATCATACGATTTACATTTTTTAATTAAAACTCTCTCCAAATCATACCCGCCCCAATATTTAAATTGTTATTTTAATTGTCATAAAATATGAAAGGATAATAAAAGACGCCGAAGAATAGTGCTTAAAAGTCTGTGAGGTAATTTCATGAAAAGCAGTTTAAATTCTTCAGCCTGGACTGTTGCCATAGATACAGGAAACACCTTTACCCATGCCTGTATGTTCCGGGAAGGCTCGGATCACATATTCACCGGAAAGGTTCCCTCCTGCCCCGACGACCCGTCCCGACCGGTAATGGAGGCCCTGTCCGGACTTTGCCAAAAAGCCGGTGTCAGTCCGGATTATTTAAGCTATATAATAGGCGGAAACAGCCTGGCCCTAAACTCAATTACCCGAATTCAGGAGACCAAAACCGCTCTCCTGGTTACCCGTGGCTTCAGGGATATTATTTACATAAACACCCTAAAACCATTTGTGGAACGCAGATTGATTTTCGAAGTTCCCGAGAGGATGCTCTCAGGGGGTCAGGTACACTTTCCGCTGAATGAAAATGAGCTACGCTTTAAAATTGTACCCCAGTTGGCGAAAAATCAAATAGAGTCGGTTGCGGTCTGTTTTCTTCACTCCTGCGACAATTCCCTGCATGAAAACATGGTTAAAGCTATTATTAAAGAAATGCTGCCTTCAGTATCTGTAACTGTTTCAAGCGATATAACACCTTTCCCCGGAGAGTCTTCCCGGGCTGTAACAGCGTTGGCCAATGCCGCTGTCAGCCCCCTGGCGGGAAAATACATAGAGAACACGATAAAAATCTTTTCTGGCTTAACAAAAAGCATTCCCGGCCATTGGGTCATGCAGTCCGATGGCAGCGTGATGTCCCCCCGCCAGGCTTTGGATCAGAGTATCCGCACCTTACTATCATCACCGGCAGGCGGAATAACCTCGTGCGCTATTTTAGCCAGGCACACCGGAAGGCCAAATATAATCACCTTTGAGATGGGAGGCACCTATTCCAGTTTCAGCATTCTTTCAAAAAACAGCCGCAAGGTACAGGAAGGCGGTTTAGTGTATGGATACCCTCTGGCTATTTCCATGTATGACATAAATACCACGATGGCCGGAGGAAGCAGTATAGCACGCGTTGATGACCGGGGCTCCCTGATGCTGGGCACTGAAAGCGCCGGGGTCATACCGGGCCCGGCCTGCTTTGACAGAGGTGGAAAACTGCCCACATGTACCGACGCCAATCTTATCTTGGGTAGGATTGGCCCCGAAACTTTTTATTCCGGGGGTATTCCTTTGAACCCTGATACTGCCAGGGAGGCTATTGGCCATCACATAGCAGGTCCACTGGATATTTCGGTGGAATCAGCCGCCCAGTCCATTATAAAGGCGGCCAATTCAATCCTGATCCGGGCTGCCAGACGAATGGCCGCTGAAAACGGTTGTGATCCAAGAGAGTTTACCCTGGCTTCCTTCGGGGGGTGCGGCCCCCTGCATGCCGCCGAGGTGGCCCTGGAACTTGGTATTCCCAATGTTCTGGTGCCTATTTACCCGGGCTTTCACTCTGCCCTGGGTATGCTTTTCACTGATTTGCGCAGGAATTACCGATATAATTGTCTATTACTGCTTAACAAAACAGATCCCGAGGTTTTAGACAGCAAATACCTCGGTCTGGAGGAAAAGGCCAGGGATGAATATGGGAAACAGTACCCTTCAGCCAATATAACAATTACCCGCAGCGCCGATATAAGGTATAAAGGTCAATCCCATGTCATTAACATGCAGGTGCCCTCGGGAAAACTTATACCAGCTGACCTGACACTGCTGAAAAGAGCCTTTGACGTAACCTGCGAAAACGAAAGCGGTCTTTCCACTGATCAGTCTGAGGTGGAAATCGTAGCCCTGAGAGTGCTGGCGATTACCTCAAATCATGACCGGGAGGGCCTTTTTTACCGAAAGAAAGAGGTCAGTGGAACACAACTTCCTAATCCCGGGGAAATCCGGCCGGTTATTTTCGGGCAAGACCAGATAAATACACCCGTTTATAACAGAAAAGATCTTCCCCCCAACACTGTTTTAATAGGTCCGGCGGTGGTGGAACAGGACGACGCCACAACACTAATCTGGCCCCGGATGACTGCCTCCGTGGACCTTTACGGCAACATTATCATTGATGTGGGGGTAAAATAATGGATCAGGTAACACTGGAAACTCTCAACAATGCCCTTCATTCAATTACCAGGGAAATGTGTGCGTTTTTGACTGAAAACGCGCAATCAGCCGGCATCAGGCGAGGTGGCGCCTGTTCTGCGGCCCTTTATACCACCCAGGGTGATCTGTTGGCCGTCAGTGACTGTTCCCCCCTTCACCCCGGCCCCATGCCTTCATCCATTAAATCAATTCTTGAGGTCCACCCTTTCCAATCTTTAAGCCCGGGAGATTACATAATCACCAATGATCCTTATCTGTCGGGCTCACAGCTGCCCTGGGTATATATAATCTCATCGTTATACTCCAACAACCGTCCCCTGGCCGTTGCGGTCAGTGCCGCGCATTACTCGGACATGGGGGGATCAGTCCCTGGAAGCGTTTACACACAGTCCAGGGAAATTATCCAGGATGGTTTACTGATAACGCCCATTAAGATAGTTAAAAAGGGCAACCTCCAGAAGGACATTATACGCCTGCTTTCCAGCAATGTAAGGGCTGCCCATGAGTTTTCCGGGGATATGAAGACACAGTTTTTGGCTGGGAAATTGGCCGAAAAAAAAATACACCAACTGGCGGTGAAATACGGTATTGATAAAATAAAAAGGTACATGCCTGAAATTATGGACTTCTCCGAAGGCCGCCTCAGGTCGGCCATTCAAAGTATTCCCCTGCCCAGCTATTCCCTTGGAAGTTCTTTTGAAGCAGCAGGGTTTTCCAATGCTGCTGTAAATTTAAATTTAACGGTATCCCATGAGGGAGATTTGATCACCTTCGATTTTTCAGGAACCCATTCTCAGGTCACCAGCCCGATAAACATCACCCGGGAGACCACCATGTCCTGCGTTTATAGCGTTATAAAGTCAGTCCTGGGTCAGGACATACCGTTAAATTCCGGTTTTACAAGGCCGGTCAGGCTGGTTACTCCTGAAGGCTCATTGGTAAATCCGGTCTTTCCAGCCCCCCTTGCCCTTGGTGGCATCATTACAGCCCGGATAATAACCGAAATGGTTTTAGTAGGTCTGGGGGGTATTATGTCGGACGGGGTTTCGGCTGCGGGAAGTGGAAGCGCCACCGGGTTAACCGCCGGAGGCATTGATGCGTCCACGGGTAATTATTTCTTATATTCTGACACCCTGGGTGGCGGAAAGGGATCAAAGTCCGGAGAGGACGGCATGGACGGTAATCATTACGGATTGCCAGATATGAACATACCGGTGGAAATTATTGAAAGACAGTACCCAATAATGGTTAATGAATGGGGTCTGCTTAAGGATTCCGGAGGACCTGGCAAGTTCAGGGGTGGTGTCGGAATATACAAATCAATCACCCTTTTGCAGGATAATACAACTGTTACTCTATTAGCCGGTGTTATTTCAGGCGGGCGGGGTTGTGCTGGCGGACTGCCTGGAATGCGGGGAAAGGTGTTTATCCGGCGCCCCGGCCAAGAGAAAGACTCCCCATTATATTTGGAGGCAGGCGTATTTACCGGAGTACTTGAAAGAGGCACAACCATTACCTTGGAATCAGCCGGGGGAGGCGGCTTTGGGTTACCCCTGGACAGAGATCCGGAAATGGTAAGGCTGGATGTTCTGAAAGGTTTTGTCTCAGAGGATCAGGCGGCAGAAATATATGGGGTTATCCTGTCCGGGGATGACCAAAATGTGGACCTCCGGGCCACCGAAGAGAAGAGGCTTAGTCTTGAAAAAGCCTCTTCATAAAGATTTCAGATACTCCCTAATATCCTCAAGTCCCCGTTTCAAATCCCTGGGTTTGAAGCCGAAGTTTTTTAATACAGAATCCTTGTCTGTGACGTTATTAAGATCCAATTGCTTTAGCTCCACCGGAGTTACCGGGGGATCCCTGAAAAACACAGCCATCAGGGGGGCAACTAACTTCATCAGCCCAAGGGGAACAGGAACTTTCACCCTCCTCTGTCCCAGAACGCCTAATAAAGTATCCACCATTTCAGTATAGGAAACATGATTGGGTCCCCCCACTTCATACACACCCCGCACAAAACCATCATCTTCAATAGCACGGAGTATGCAGCTTATTACATCTTCCACCGCTATGGGCTGGAAAAGAGTACTCCCGGTGCCCGGCACCGGAGCAATGAAAGGTGGGCTCATGCGCAGCGCCTGAATAAGCCTGTTGAAAAAGCCGAAGCCCTTGCCATAGATAAGAGAAGGTCTAATAATTGTCCAGTCGATCTCAGAAGACCTTACCGCCTCCTCGGCCTCCCACTTCGAACGGGCGTATTTAAAACCGGGATTATCGGTGGCCCCAAGGGCGCTCAGGTAAATAAACCGTCTGACACCGGAATTTTCCGATGCTTTTAAAATGTTCACGGTGCCCTGGTAATTGATTTGCCTGAATGTTTCCCGGCCCTTTTCCCTTATAACAGCCACCAGGTGAACCACTGTGTTCACACCCCGGCAAGAGTTTGCAAGGGACCGGGGATCAGTGACATCACCCTGCACCACTTCGGCCCCCCGACCAGAATATGCCCGGGGTTCCCTTACCAGCACCCTTATCCGGCAGCCCTGCCTCAGCAATTCGGATGTCAGGTGAGATCCCACAAAACCTGTGGCGCCGGTTACCAGAACAATACTGTCTTCTTTGCTATATATCAATGGTAACTCCCTCCCACTGTCCCGGATCATTATTCTCATAATAATCGGCCACCATTTTTCCCATCCTCCGGCAAAAATAGTAATTTATGAGGCCGGATATCAATGCCCCCAGAACAGGCACTATTTTCAGCACCGATCTTTGGCTTATCCGGATACCCGCAGAAATCAACACATCCTGGGTAATCTTCAGAAAAGCCTGCCGTCCCATTTGTTTAACCGCCAGCTTTGATACATTCTTACTTACCGAGTCCGTTCCAACCGAAGCCAGAAAAACCCAGGCAGCCTCCCTGGCCGCCCCTTTTTTGCGCAGATCTCTATCATAAATTAAAGCCATTTCCATAACCATTTCCGACATAAAATACATCAAGGCCACAATATCAAAGGCTGTCCCACCCAGAAGCGTCAATAAAGTCCCCAACCCTGGAAAAACCCCCGGAAGGGCGGTAACCACCCCACTGCCTGCACACCAGAGAGCCTTTCTGGAAAGGACCTTATCACAAAGCTGCCTTTTGGTTAATTCAGGGTAGGTCTTTTTTAAAAGACTTACCCTCCTGCGGGCCTCAACCTCGTTGACAAAATCCAGTGGATTGAACTTCCAGAACATATTCCCACCCCACTTTCAGCTAAAGCCATACTATTTTATTCAGTGGAGTTGCTGTTTTTTCCTTTATGTAAAGCTTACCTGGCTATAATATAACACCTGCTATAACAACCTTGATAAAAGAACTGCTATATGTTATTATTATTTCCGCCGGTGTCATATACAAGGGCGTGTAGCTCAGCGGGAGAGCACTGCGTTCGCAACGCAGGGGCCGGGGGTTCGAATCCCCTCTCGTCCACCAACAACAAAGCCTCGCCCTCGGCGGGGCTTATTAATTTTCAGGAGGGTTCATATGTACTGGGACAAGAAAGGGCCGGATAATACCGACGCCACTGTCAAACTTGCCCTTGCCAGGGCCACTGATCTTTCCATAAAATACATCGTTGTGGCATCCTGTTCGGGCTATAGCGCCTCAAAGTTTATCGGCTGCACCCGGGAGGTGATCTGCGTTACTCATCATGTGGGCTTTTCCGGCCCGGGCAAGGATGAGATGGACGTCCCCACCAGGGACAAGCTGCACAAGGCCGGTATCAAAATACTTACCACCACCCACCTTTTTGCCGGTGTGGACAGGGCTATTAGAAACAAGTTCGGGGGTGTCTACCCGGCAGAAATAATGGCTCAGACACTGAGAATTTTTGGCCAGGGGCTAAAGGTCTGCGTTGAAATAGCCTCCATGGCGCTGGATGCCGGTATGATCCCCCACGGAAAAGACGTGATTGCGGTGGGCGGCACCGGAATGGGATCCGACACCGCGGCCATTATTTACCCCGCCCACTCCAACAACTTCTTTGAAACAAAGGTAAGAGAAATAATCTGCAAACCCCGGGAGTTTTGAATTGGCTTTATTAGTTATTGGTTATTGGTTGTAGGTTATAGGTTATAGGTTATAGGTTATTGGTTATTGGTTATTGGTTGTAGGTTGTAGGTTATAGGTTATAGGCTATAAGTTATGTTGCAACATATTAACTAATGCTTGTTATCCCAACCTATCACCTACTACCTACTACCTACTACCTACTACCTACTACCTACTACCTACTACCTACTACCTACTACTTACCACTTACCACTAACTACTTACCACTTACCACTAACTACTTACCACTTACCACTAACTACTTACCACTTACCACTAACTACTTACCACTTACTACTCACTACTTATAACTATAACATCTTATCCTCTTCCAGTTCAGACACCCCGGCCTGTTCAAAGCTGGCCATTTCAGCCATGGTCCTGCAGGCGGCCTCCACCAGATTCATGGCCAGCACCGCCCCGGTACCCTCTCCCAGCCTCATGCCCAGATGAAGCATGGGCACTAATCCAAGATGCTCAAGCATCAGATGGTGCCCCTGCTCCCCGGAAATGTGCGAGGGAATCAGATAATTTATAGCTTCCTGTGAAATGGAGCATGCTATCATGGCAGCGGCGGTGGAAATAAACCCGTCTAATATCACCGCAATCTTTCTGGACGCCGCCCCCAGTATCACTCCAGCCAGTCCGGCAATTTCCAGGCCGCCCACCTTGGCCACCACATCAATTCCGTCTTTGGGGTCAGGGTTGTTTATCCTTATTGCCTCATTTACCGCCCAAACCTTCCTGTTTAAAACCGCGTCATTAACCATGGTGCCCCTTCCGGTGGCATCTTCCGCCGGAATACCGGCCAGTACTGCCAGTATGGCGCTGCTGGGAGTGGTATTGCCTATTCCCATATCTCCTGTGGCCAATAGCCGTGAACCACGTTTTATTTCATCCACGGCTACACTTATGCCGGCCTCCAGTGCTTGAACCGCCTCTTCCCGGCTCATGGCCGGCCCTGTTGTTATGTTGCCCGTGCCCCCCCTTACCTTTCGATTCAATACACCGGGGGTATCCAATTCACTGGCTACCCCTACGTCCACCACCACAAGCCCGGCACCGGCCATTTTTGACAGCACGCTTATTCCTGCCACTCCACCGGTAAATGCAGACAGCATCTGGAAGGTTATTTCCTGTGGGGCAACGCTAACACCCTCAGAAACCACCCCATGGTCTCCGGCCATCAGAATCACTGTTTTTTTATCACAGTCAGGCAGTTTTTTCCCCTGAATGCCCGCCAGTTGTACTCCTATTTCTTCCAGCCTGCCCAGGCTCCCCGGCGGCTTAATGAGGCTGTCCACCCTTTTTCTTGCTGCCTCCATGGACTTCTCATCTAATTTACCAATGGACTGAATAGTTTGTTCCAATAACATCATATATACCTCCCCTTTTATAATCGGGTAGGAGGCTACCCATTAGTTGAGTAGCCGACCTCCCACAGCACCGTACGTACCGTTCGGTATACGGCGCTTCCAAAGTTTACACATTACTTGCAGAGTAACATTCCATCAGACTGAGGTA
>Ga0209347_1003885_pt1 | contig 16555 bp, 15 predicted proteins | sample AutmiccommuBRH23_FD_187382 | JGI IMG/M metagenome (GOLD analysis project Ga0209347, IMG submission 187382) | Deep subsurface microbial communities from Mt. Terri, Switzerland - Autotrophic microbial communities BRH/23 (SPAdes) (version 2) | ecosystem: Environmental > Aquatic > Deep subsurface >...
CCGCCGGGTTGCGCGCCAGCTCCCGCAACAGAAAATCCGCCGCCGACCCCGCGCCGGCCACCAGCACCGGTTTGCTACCGGGCCGCAATACGCTGGCCAGGCGGTGTTCCTTCCACGCGCGGTAGCCGAGGCGACTTCCACCCATGATGGTAAGCAATAACAGGGGATCAAGTATCAGCACCGAACGCGGCACCACGGTGCTGACGCGAAACAGGATCAGCGCCACCGGGATCAGCAGCGCCGCCACGCCGACTGCCAGCACAATGCGTTTGAGGTCGGGCAGGCTGGCAAAACGCCAGATGCCGCGATACAGGCCAAAGCGCCAGAACACCGTGGCCTGTAATGGCACCACCCAGAGCAGCGTGGAAAAGGCAGCCGCCTGATACTCAAGGGGCACATTTAAATTGAAACGCAGCCAGTACGCAACCAGCCAGGCAAACGCCGCTGCCAGAATGTCGTGCAGGATGATAGTGAGGGTACGCCAATTAATGTTCATGATGGGCTCGATTCCAGCGGCGGTCGATAACCAGAAAAACCAGCCCATGCACCGCTGTCCACAGTATAAGCAGCCAGGCCGCGTATCGCGGCCAGACCAGTAGCGTCAATGCGAGTGCGCCACTTGCAGACATCAGGCTGTAGGCGGCCCAGGCAAGCTGGCGATGCGAAGCCCCCAGCAATATCGCACGCTGATAATAATGCGATCGATGGGCCCGCCATATTTTTTCTCCGCGCAAACCGCGTCGCGCCAGCGTCACGCTGGCATCGGCAATAAAGGGCGAAAAAACCAGCAGCGGAAAGTGCCAGGGCCACACATTCTGCATGATGCCGAAAATACCGAGTGTCGCCGCCAGAAAGCCCAGCGGAATTGAGCCGGCATCGCCCATGAACATTTGCGCGGGGGGAAAGTTGAAGCGCAAAAAAGCCAACGACGCTGCTGAAATGGAGGCACAAAAAATGGCCAGCGCCCACGCATCCCCCAGCCACGCCGCCCCTGCCAAGGCACCGAACCCAATCGCGGCCATACCCCCTGCCAGACCATCCGAGCCATCCATGAAGTTATACAGATTGGTCATCCACACTACCGCCAGCGTGGCCAGCAGCAACGTCCAGCCGGTTAAACCCAGCGCCAGCAGACACGCCACAGCCGCGATGAAATGTGCCACAAAACGCAATGCCACCGGAAGACCCCGCGCATCGTCCAGCACCGACACGGATACCAACCCGAACGCCGCCAACACAATAGGCAGCAGGCTGACATTGCCCAGCCAGATTGCGGCCACCAGGATTCCTGTCATGATTCCCAGCCCGCCAATTCGCGGTGTGGGTATCACATGCAGCGAACGTGCGTTGGGATGATCCATCGGCAGATAGTGGCTCCGCCGCAGGAGCCAGGCGAGCGTTCCCCAGCAGACCACAAACGCAGCAATGACAGCGAGCCCCTTCATTTTTCGGAGGCCAGCGTTTCTGCCAACCCTGACTCCATTGAGTAGGGCGGTGTCCAGTCCAGACGCGAACGGATGAACGAGCTATCCACATACAGCGAACTCGTGAGGCGCGCTACCGCTGCACGCTTCCCGGCAAGTGAGCCCGCCAGTTCCAGCAGGCCCACCGGCACCGCCAGCAGGCGCGCCGGCCGGCCCATGGCATGTGCCACCGCGCGGATCAGCTCTGGCGTCGAAACAGGCTGACCGTCGTCCAGTAAAAAAGTCTGGCCTGCGGCTGCCGGATGCTCGATGCACAGCCGGATCGCATCGACAAAATTACCCAGAAACAAAAGGCTGCGGCGGTTGCGAATCGCCCCCAATGGTAGCGGCCACCCCCGTTGAACGGTTTGTATCAATCGCAGGAAATTCGCTTTCACCCCCGGCCCATACACCAGCGGCGGTCGCAGGATAACCCCTTCCAGGCCGGTATCCGCAGCTATCTGTTGCAACCCCAGTTCAGCTTCCCACTTGGAAATCGCATACGCATCCTTGGGCACGGGCATATCGCTTTCACGATAAGGCGCATCGCGCCTTTCGCCGTTGACCTTGACCGTGCTCACAAAAACCAGACGCCTCACCCCTGCACGCGCTGCCTGACGGGCAAGGTTAAGAGTGGCTTCCGTGTTGGTTGGGCGGTAGAGCGCGAGAAGATCCTGCGTTGATTCGTTCATCACATGCGCGCGCGCTGCCAAGTGAACCACCGTATCACAGCCATTGAGTGCAGACTGCCATTCTGTCTGCGCGTCCATCTCCCCGACCACGACCTCAAGTGGCAACCCCGATTTTCTCCTCACCGCGGGGACAACCTCATGACCCGCCATAGCCAGCGCCTTGCACAACGCCGTTCCAACAAACCCGGTCGCGCCCGTCACCAGGATTTTCATTTAATTACCTCGCGATATACTGCCAGCGTTTGTGCAATGACAGTCTCTAATCCAAATTCGGTTTCTGCCAGCATTCTCGACTGCGCGCCCATGCGTTGGCGAAGCCCCGCATCGACAATCAGTTTTTCGAGTGCCGCCGAAAGCGCAGGGGCATCGCGCACTGGCACCAGGAAGCCATTCACCTCATGACGCACGATTTCGCGGCATCCCGGCGCATCGGTCGTCACGATAGGCAAACCGCAAGCCGCAGCCTCCAGCAGTGACTTGGGCAAGCCTTCACGATAAGAGGGCAGACAGGCGATATGCGCCGCCTGCAACACGACGGGCATGTCGTCCCGCCTGCCCAGCCATTCCACGCCATGTTGTCCGTGCCACTGGCGCAAGATCGACTCGGGCACCGAGGCCGGGTTGGCAGGATCGGGGTCCCCTACCAGCACAAAACGCGCATGGACGCCGGCCTCGGTCAGACGGCGCGCGGCCGCGACGAACTCGCCCACACCCTTGTCCCACAACATACGCGCAACCAGCACAATGCAAACTGGCTCCGGTGGCGGTGATGCAGGGTAAAAAACATGAATATCCACCCCCGCGCCCCGTATCAGCCGCAAGCGCGCTGTTGATACGCCCGCTCGCTCGAGCAGCGAGCGGTCTTCAGGATTCTGCACAATGGTCAGACTACGCGGCTGGTTGAGAAGACGTGCCAGCATCCAGCTTAACAGGGGGCGAACCCGTTGCAGGACACGGCCCGACGAAGTGAATAGCCATCCGAGCCCGGCCACCGCATTCACCTGGGCTGGCACCCGCGCCAGCCAGGCTGCCACCGCACCGAACATGACGGGTTTGAGCGCCACGTGATGGACCAGATCCGGGCGCTCGCGACGATACAGACGCCACAGTGCGACCACCTCGCGCAGCGGATTGCCCCCGCGCCGCGACAAGGCGAAGGGGATGAGCCGAATTCCAGCGTTGCGGATAACATCCGCTTGGTGTCCCACGCGGGTGGCCACTGCCACGTCGAACCCTGCCCCCTGCGCTGCCACTGCGAGTGGCAACCGGTGCGAAACGAAATACCAGTCTTCGGTGACGACGAACAGCAGCTTCAAGCGTTGTGCTCCTGCCATTGCTGGTACATCAGCACATCCCACAGGTAATACGACCAGTTGCGGCTGCCCGACTGATGTTCCAGCCATTTACGCTGAATCGGCGCGGGGTCAAACATCCCTTCGCGTGCCAGTCGCGCGGGTTCAATGAGCGCTGCCGCCCAGTCTTTGAGCGGGCCGCGGAGCCACTGATCAATCGGCACGCCAAAGCCCATTTTCGGACGATCCATCATGGCCTGCGGAACATGGCGATAGAGCACCTGGCGCAATAGCCACTTCCCCTGGCCGTGGCGGATTTTCATATCCAGCGGCAAGGTCCACGCAAATTCCACCACCCGGTGGTCGAGTAGCGGCACCCGGGTTTCCAAGCTCACGGCCATCGCCGCCCGGTCCACCTTGGTAAGAATGTCATCGGGCAGGTAGGTCACCGTATCCAGAAGCATCATGCGGTGCGCGAAATCGGGCAGATCGGTTTGCCGGTCGGGGTCGGTCAGTAGCGTCAGGGGTTCAACGCTGCTGGGAATGATTTGTGCCGGATTTTTCCAGTGCGACACAAGACCCAGGTAAATTTCCTCGGGCGAACGGACCGCCAGAATCTCGGCCGCCTTGTGCAGCTTGTCGCCAGGATTGGCATGGCGCAGCCCCGCCGGGAGCCAGCGTTCCAGTTTATGGAAAGCCGTATTCCACGACGCCGGCGGTACCGTGGTGAGTACGCCGGCCAGTGCCGCGCGCAGCGGGCGCGGTGCCCAACCAAGTTTTCGCCAAATATTGCGCGCCCAGAAATAACGGTTGTAGCCGCCAAACAATTCATCGCCGCCGTCGCCGGACAAACTCACCGTTACCTGGCTGCGCGCCAGACGCGAAACCAGGCACGTGGGTATCTGCGACGAATCGGCGAAGGGCTCATCGTAAATGGCCGACAGGCTCGGGATCACGTCCATTGCATCCTGCGGGGTAACATAGAGTTCGGTGTGCTCGGTGCCCAGGTGTCGAGCCACCGCATGTGCATGCTCGGCCTCGTTATAGCCGGCCTCGTTAAAGCCGATGGTGAAGGTCTTCACCGGTTGGCTGCTTTGCGCCTGCATCAGCGCAACGATGGTGGTGGAATCGATGCCGCCGGACAGAAAAGCGCCCAGGGGCACATCCGCCACCATTTGCCCGCCCACCGCCTGCCCAAGCAGACGTTCCAGTTCCGTCACCGCTTCCGCATCGCTGCCCCGAAACAGATTGCGCTGCCCCACCTCGGCCACCGACCGCGCCGACCAATAAGGTTTAATCTCCTCTCTGCCTCTGGGAGAGGGGCCGGGGGTGAGGGCGCACTGCCAATAGCTGCCGGGCGGCAGTTTATAGATACCCTGATAAATCGAGTAGGGTGCCGGAATGGCGTTGTGCCGCAAAAAAAGCGCGAGTGCATCGCGGTCGATTTCAGCACGGAAGGCCGGATGCGCCCGGAGCGCCTTGAGTTCCGATCCGAACAGGAAAGTATCTCCCTGCCAGCCATAGTAAAGCGGCTTTTCGCCCAAACGGTCGCGGGCAAGCGACAGCGCGCGTGTTTCCCGATCCCATAGCGCAAACGCAAACATGCCGACGAATTTCTTCAGCGCCGCTTCCAGCCCCCATGCGGCAATCGCCGCCAGCATCACTTCGGTATCCGAATGCCCTCTCCACGCTGGCGCCACGCCGACGTGTTCCAGTTCATTTCGTATTACCGCGAAGTTGTACACCTCGCCATTGAATGCAATTACATAGCGGCCGCAGTGGGACACCATGGGTTGATGGCCCTGTGGCGAGAGATCGAGAATGGAAAGGCGACGGTGCGCCAGAGCGATCCCGGTATCGGCATCTGTCCACACGCCCTGGTCATCCGGACCGCGATGGGTTATTTGGCGGGCCATTGCGCCCACAATCGCTTCCGCCTCCCGTGTCGAATGGCCGCTGGCTTTCCAGTAACCGATCAGACCACACATATTTGCAACCCTTTTGACATGCGCGCCACGTTACCTGGCATTCGCCAACAAGCTTTCATAAAAATCTTCATACTGCCGCACGACTCCGCCAATCTCAAAATGTTCTGCCACCCGCGCGCGCGCGCGTTCACTCAGTGTCGCTTTCTCAGACAGATGCAATGCAAGCAACTCCTCCAGCGCGGCAGCAAGGCCGTACATATCGCCCGACGCCACGACGCGTCCCGTGTCGCCGACGATGTAAGCGGAATCGCCTACATCCGTTACCACGCAAGGTACGCCACAGGCCATCGCTTCCCCCAGCACATTGGGGAAGGCCTCTCCGTAAGAAGAAGAAGCGAGCACATCCACTGCCGCCATCAACGCGGGTATGTCGTTACGCAAACCCAGTAAATGGGACTTAGCGAGCACGCCTGCCCGGGCGGCGGCCTGCATCAACGCTGCGTTACTCACGTCGATACCCTGGCCTGCGAGAACAAAATGCGCGTGCGGCATGCGGCGATGCAACACGCCCGCTGCCTCAAAAAATCCTGCTTGGTTTTTCTGCGGGTCAAATCGTCCAATCAGCCCCACCAAGGGCGTATCAACTTCAATCCCCAGTTCGGTGCGTATCCTTTTGCGTGCGTCCTCGTCCGGCTTGAAGCGGGTCAGATCAAACCCGTTGGGCACCACCACCATTTTCTCCGCTGCATAGCCGCACACCACATGAACTTGCCGCGCCTGCTCGGAACACGAAAGAATGCGTAACGGCACCCATTTCGACGTCAATGCGCACAACCTAACGACGGCGCGGGTTGAAAATTTGGTTTTGTCCTTATCCAGATTGCTGTTACGGATACACCAGCCGACCGCAGATACACCCGCCAAGCGTGCCGCCAGTCCGCCCAGCAAATCAGCGTGATACATCCAGGTATGCACTACATCGGGGTTCAGGCGTTTGAGTTTTCGCACCAGCCGAAAAAAATCCAGCAAGTTAGGCACGCCCGGCTTCATGCCCACCGCTTCCACCGGAATGCCGAGTGCGGCAATGCGCGGTGCCAGTTCACCCAATGATGTCAAGGAAATGACATGGGGTGAAAATCGCTGGCGATCCAGTCGCCCCAGCACCTTGAGCAGCATCATTTCCGCGCCGCCGGTCGCCAAGCCGGTAATCACATACAGAATTTTCATGCGGTGGCTCGCAATAGCTTGTTCTGCGAAACGCTTTTGTGTAACACGTACCAGACGAAGTGAAATTGCGCCCAGGCATAAATGAAAATCAACTGAACGCGATGACGCGGACCCTGCAATTCATCGAATGCCCCGTACAAAAGCAACGCAATCGCCAGATAAACGAACAACGGCCGCACTTGGGGCTGCTCACGCCACAACATTACGCCCCCCACAACCGCCGGTACGAAGAATAGCCAATGTAAGACTGCCGGCAACAGCAGGAACGTATACTCGGGTTCAACCGACCAAGGCAAGGGTGTTAAAACCATTCGACCCGTGCCGAACAGCATTCCACTTCCCAAATCCAGCCGTTGTAGCTGAAGAATCAAATTCTCCCAGCCCACATACGCCCCGTAGGACAACCCCAAAACGCTCACCACAAAAATTGCCGCCCCCATATATCTGCGTTCCGGCATGCGGCCGAGAAAAGCCGGAAAAGCCGCCAGAAGCAACAACATAGGAACGTAAAACCGAATCCAAAAAAAGGCAAAAATAAGCACTCCCGTGCCTACGGCGTATCGTGTCCATTTCGTTTGGGCAAGGCGCAATGCCGCGTATATCAGGGCCATTGTCATTAAAAGGACGAGTGTGTCCTTGAGGTTCACCAGAGATGACCATGCCAACAATTCCCAGTGCAGGCTAAAAAATACGAACAGTCCGCGCGCATAGGGTAGGGAGAAGCCTGTGGCAATGGTCAGCCGGTATAAGAAATAGCCGGCGACAAAAGTCAGGCCAACATTTAAAAATACCGGAGAAAAGTAATATTCACCGAAAACCCACTGCGCCAGCAGGTTGTACCAGCCATATACTATATGATGCCCACCCGACAACGCCACTAGTTGAGCGAAAGCCTCGCCGTTAAAAAAGAAGGTCCAGGGATCATAGCCTGACGCTAGCAATTTCTGCCCCTGTTCGAGATAGCTCATGTCGTCCAGAAACGTCCAGGAGCCATCAAAAAAAAGACTGAAATAAACAAAAGGCAAGGCGGTTTTCGTTCCCGCGACTGCCATGGAGGCAGGCACGGAAAGTACACGCAAGCATATCGCCATCCCCAAAACAAAAATGGTCGCGGCGGCAAGCATCAAGTCTGACGTTAACTCATACGACATAGCACTGCCACTGTTTTTGTCACCAGCGCATTATCGGTAAACCGGTTGCAGATCGCGGCGCGTGTCGCACCCTGAAGACCCGGTTCTAGTTTCTCCAGCAACAGAAGAAACCCTTCGTATAGCGCCTCGGGCTTGGCAGGCGGCACGACAATTCCCGTTCCGGCCACGATCAACGCCGAATCGCCGACATCCGTCACGACGCACGGCACGCCACAAGCCATGGCCTCGGCAATGGTGTTGGAAAAGCCTTCGCTAAAAGAAGAAGAACAAGCAATATCCAGTGCGCTGAAAACCGCGGGCATATCGCTATGCCCGCCCGCCCAAATTAATTTCCCATCCAACTCCAAGTCGATCGCCAGCCGATGCAATTCGGCCTTGTACGATTCCGGCCCGTCACCTACGCACACAAAGCGGACATCTGGCCTTGCCCGCGCCAGCATCGCCGCGGCACGTAGGAAGGTGGGATGATCTTTCATCGGGTCCAGGCGAGCCGCTAACCCAATCAGTATTTCGTTTTCGGCAATGCACCACATTTGGCGGACACGCGCGCGCGCGGCCGCATCGGGCTGGAAACGTTCGGTGTCGATCCCGTTCGGGATCTCCGTCATGTTTTTCCTGGGGAAGCCATGCGCGGCAGCGTACTCCAGCCCCGCACGGGAATTGCAGATGATCAGATCGGCAAACCGGGAAAGCCAACATTCGACACGATAACTGGCGCGTGATACCCAGTCATAGCGATCCAGGTCCATGTTGGACGCACGCACCCCCCACACCATCCTGATTTCTGGGAAAAGGGGTTTAAGAAACACGGTTAATATATTTGGTATGCCAAGAAATCCATAGATCGTCTGCGGCCTCAGCTTCCCAACCACGCGCACCAATCGCATGAAGAAAGGAAATACATCCCACCGCCCCGATTTACGTAAATTAAAAATGGGAATGCCGATTTCGTGAAGCTCCTTCTCCAGCGGTCCATTGGCGTAAAAAACCGCCACGGAAACTTTATGCCCTTGTTGGTGTAGACCCTTGGCCAGGATAACGAGTTGGCGCTCGGCTCCGCCGATATCGAACGAGCGAACCAGAAAAAGTATTTTCAACTATTGCTCTTTGGCGGGCACAGAAAAAACATATTCATTACAGCCCAGTCCGCCTGCACAGGTAATCAGCTTTACCAAAACGAAGCCCTTTGCGCGGTAGAAATCGAAAATTTCTTCCGGTTTTGCTACCTCGAAGGGATAACCGCCAATCCAATCCACAACATCATGAAAGAAACGTGCCCAGTTTACGCCAAACTCGAATCGCTCACCTTTTGCGACTTCTGTTGCGTGCCCTGTCATTTAACAACCTCGTCGAATAATTCTTCCCACATGCCGGCAATCCTTTCCATGGAAAACCGCTCCCTTGCCTCCACTGCTCGCCCGACGAAGCGCTGGAGCAACGCGGCATCACTCATCAGCCGAGCCAACGCCGCGGTCAGTCCCGCCACATCTCCGGGCGGTACCAGTAACCCATCGACCTCATGACGGATGATGTCGCGCGGGCCGGTGTCGCAATCGAAGCTCACCGCTGCCAAGCCGTGGGCCATTGCTTCGACCAGGGTATTCGGGAATCCTTCGAAGCGGGAGCTCATCACATAAAGGTCGGCGCGTTCGTACCATTCACGCACATTGCCCGCGCGGCCCGGAAAAAACACACGTTGTTCCAATCCTGCCATCCTCGCCTGGGTTTGCAGCGCGGGACGCTGGGGGCCCTCTCCGAGAATCACCAGGTCCCAAACGGGGTATTGATTGGCGAGGGAATGAAAAATTTCAAGCAACAGGCCAAACTGTTTTTCTTCCGATGTCCGCCCCACAGCAAGCACTATGAACCGCCCGGTGTGGGAGATGGATTCCGGAGCAATCTGAGGCGCCTGCATAGGCAAGGGCCAAAGGGCAGCATTAGGAATTACCGGCACCCGCCGGGCGCCGGTATGGTCTTTAAGCCAGACGGCGCTCTCGCGCGTCAGCGCCGTCACGGCGGCCAAGCGGTTATAGCTGAAGCGGCGCAGCCCTTCCCACAGGACACCCAAAGGGTACTGCGGAGGATGGGTGCGCTCCGAGCCGATGGCGCGTAACCACGGCAGCCCCCATGTCGCCAGAGCCAGCAGCACGTTGGCGGTAGTCATCATCCCGAGGGCAATGTCAGGTTTGATCTGACGCAGCACGCGCCGCAGGACCATTACGCGGCGCAGATTCTGCACCAGCCCAGCCAGAAAATTGCCGCTATCGCCTGTCAACTCCAGAGCAATGCGCTTGACCGCCGGGTGCAATTCGTAGAAATCAAGACTGCGCGCGGCCAATGTGACCACGGTGATCTCCCATCCCTTGTTCGCCCAGTGGTTGGCGAGGTTGGCTGTGACGCGCTCGGCTCCGCCGCCACTCAGCGAATGGATGAAGATGATGAGCCGCCTTCTTTCTTTATCCAATCGACTTGAATGCTTCAGCGATTTTCCCGGAAACCACCTCAGTACTATAGTTCCTAACCACCATATCCCGGCCACGCATACCCATTTCCTGCCTTACCATTCTGTTCTGGTATAAAAACTCCAGTGCACCAAACCATTCATCCGGGGATGACGCGCCAAACCCCACATTGTCCTCACCTATTAGGTCCGAATTCATTCCTACGGGCGCGACCACTACAGGGATACCGCAAGCCATGTATTGCAGCATTTTGAAACTGCATTTTCCCCGCGTCCATTCATTATCAGGCAGCGGCATGATACCAACATCCATTTTACGGATCGCCTCAACTTCAACCGATTCTGACCATGGTATGTATCGAATACGGTTTTCTGGTATCGCCGGAAGTTTTGGGGGGCTGTCAGAAACCACTAAAAGATTCACGTCATTATATCGTTTGAAAAATGCCTTCAAAGCAGGGGAAATTTCTTCCAGGTATGGCATATTTCCCTTTGTTCCAATCCAACCAATTGTTAAGTCGCTCTTGGAAACATCTTCAACCGGAAAGAACCGGGAAACGTCTACTGCCGTAGGAATTATTACGACGTTATCAGAATAGGTGGAAAACCACTCGGCAATGTATCTGTTTCCCGCAATCACAGTGGTCGCGAGCGAAGCAATTTTAGAAACAGATGCAGCGGCGCCTTTTTTCGTTAACCATATTGCGTCATCGACATCGAATACGATGGGAGAAGCGACCATCCGCTCCAGCGTGAAATACCCGGGCAGGAGTTCCCGCTGTAACCAGGTGATATGATATTTTCTGGTTGGGTAAATATCCGGAATTCTTAACCCGATCTTTAACCCCTGCCAAGCTGCAACTATTGGGAAGCGAGCCAAACGCGGCCATCGATCAAGATTGAACGGCACCCCCTTGTACACATCGATTTCCGGAAAATATTCTGAGACATTTATCCCGAGTTCTTTCAATTTCGAGATATTTTGACGAACACGAAATCGTGCTGCAGGGATAAAACGACCTTGAGTCAGCGCGGCAACCTGAATCATGCCTTAACCCTTGCCCAAACAGTCATGCGCCCGGTCTGACCGAACACACTCAATAACCAAGCCAGCGGATACAGCACATAGTTCCACCTGCCGGCACGCTCAGGAAAGCCGATAAATTTTTGCCCCAACTTCGCGTAGCCCTTGTCGCGCAGAACGTAGCCTGTGCTGGCGATCAGGTTGCTTAACACTCGCTGGTGGTGAACTTTTTCCAGTTTCCATCCGCTAGCTGACAGCACTTTTTCTAACGTAGCCGGTATGAAATGGTGGAGGTGTGTAGGTAGCTGCAGTGCGTACCACTTATCTTTGAACAGGCGGAACTCCAATGACCCAGCATTGGGGACGGACAACACCAGCCATGCGCCTGGCTTGGCCCATTCGCGCAGCTTTCGCAGCCCGTCAATAGGATCGTGGAGGTGCTCCAGCACCATCCAGCCGACGATGAGATCAAAAGGCTCATCGGGCGGCGGGGCGGTTTCCAGCGGTCCGGCATGAACGCGGTAGCCGAGTTGTGCTGCCGCTTGGGCAGCCTTCCCTGAAAATTCGATGCCCTGTACTTGCCAGCCTTGGCTCGCCATCTGATGCAGGAAAGCACCGGAAGCGCAGCCAATTTCCAGCATCCGTCCCGCTGCCATAGCTGGCAGGGTTGTCATATTGAAATTGAATACACGCCTAAAAAGGGGCCTCAATAGCTTCTTAATCCAACCAGCTGATTGTGGCCTCGCCTGTTGTACTCTGGTACCCACATAGGGGCCGTAGTCGTCCGGGTAATAGAAGCCGATGGTGTCCGGCGTTGGGCGGGGTGCGGTGCGCAGCAGTCCACAAGCACGGCATTTGACGACGGTAAACTCACCGGGTAAGTCATGCAGCAGATCGCGACCTGTAAGAACGACATCATCGCTCTTGTTGCACCCTAGGGGGCAGGAGACATTTTCACGCACAACATTTTTAATTGTGTTCATAAAACCGATTTTTTCTCTAGCAAATAAATCTGTAACGACAGATTGGCCATATAGTAGATACTTGTAGCTATCGCCAAACCTATTACACCCCAGAAATAAAAAGCGGCCACCTTGCCGGGAATATAAGCCGTATAGGTGAGTATGGACATCCGCGTGGGGGTTATGGTGTCGCCGCATGCATAAAACGATGACGATGCAATCTGCCCGGCGGCACCACCAAGAAACATGCCGCCCAGCCAGATCATGATCCACCACAATTCCGCTACATTGTTGGCGCTAACGTTTCCGTGTCCCACCAAAAACGCAAGCAACTCCTGCCCAACCAGACCCAGAATCAGCAGCCCCGCGAGACTGATCGCCCCCACTTGCAGCAATTTCCGGTGATAGGCGCGCCGGAATCCGGCCTTGTCTCCCGCCTTGTGAAACATACTTAGCACCGGCACCAAAGGGGCCGTAATGGCTTTATTGAGCACTTGGCTGACGGCGCCATATATTTGCTGAGCCAGATAATACAACGACAGGCTACCGCTGCTGGCGGAGGAGAGCAGAAAACGATCAACCAGGGGGTCAGTCTTATAATAAGCTGTGCCCAGTAGCAGGGGTTTTATACGCTGCCAGGCTTGTTGGATGGCAGCGCTTTTCAGGTCAGGACGAACCGGGATACCCATGCCAGGGGTGAGCAACAGGGTTTGCACACCCATGCGTAGCGCGCCGACCCACGCAGCCGCAATCACACCGAAACGGGGAAGTGCCCAAATTAATAACAGCAGGGCAAAAGCGCTGGCCAGTATTGGGGTGAATTCAGCCCACAGAAACTGTTGCCGTGCATGGTAGGCGGCCCATTGCACACCATTAATCGCGGCAAACACCATGCCGATCAGCTGAATGCGGGTAAGCTCGACGGTCAGGGCCTGCCCCGCCTCATCGAAGCCGGGCACGGTAAGCGGCACCCACCACGGCGCAGCAATATAAAGAAGAACGGCCAACAACCCGAACAAACCGCCGATGAGAACAAGGAATCCCCAAGCATCATGCCGAAGACAATCTTCACTTTCGCCTGCAAGAAGCGGTACCAATACATGCATGAGTGATCCGCTGATGACCGCCAACACAAGTTGGGGGATCGTCATGCCGGCAAAGAGTGCGTCAGTCTCCACTCCGGGGCCCAATTGGATGAGGACATACCACTGGAACAGAAAGGCGATGCCAATGTTGGCTGCGGACAGGGCGCCGAGTTTGATTGCAAGCTTCACAGCGGCAACGCTATGCGAGGGCTAGGTTTCATCTTAGATTAAGAAATAATGTAGTAAGGGTCAAAGCCGCACGTGCAGAAATTTCTGCCGCTCAAGAATGTTCTGTAGGGCTGGCTTTGCATTCGTAAGTTTTAGTAACTACGCACCTGAAAGGCGTTACTCAAAAATACCGCCATAACCCCGAAAAACAACCCTAACACGCCCGCCATTAACACAATTAATGCCTTCTTCGGAGCCACCGGCCCGTCGCTCACCGAGATTTTTTCCATGTACGAGGTGGGGTAGGTGCGCATAGGGTCCAATTGTTCCTCATAGCTCATTTTGGCCAATTCCAACCCCCTCAGCTCGTTGTCACGCTTGAGCATGATGTTGGCCAACACAATGTTTCCCATGAAATTTGCCTCGGTGATTACCTTGTCTTTCAAACTCTCAATCTGGAGTGCTTTTTCCCGCTCTGCCCTGGTTTGGGCGAGTTCCCGCTCGACCTGGGCCAAAAGCTGCTTCGTGCGCTGCACCGTAGAGGCCGACATCTCATTATGAATATGCTGCAGATAACCGACGGTCGCCAGGGCGAAGCGCTCAGCGCTTTCCTGCGAATAACCACGGACTTTTAATTCGATCAGGTCAGTGTTGGGCAAGGCTTTAACCTTGAGACCACTTCGGAAAAGTGCCACTTCTGACGTTTTTTCCCCCAAAAGACCCAGTTGCACTAGCACCGCGTCCTCAAAGGATTTGAGTTTCATACGCTCCACTATTCGCGCCGAAGGTTCGATGGCCTGCCCTGCCTGCCCTGCCTGCCCTACCATCCCGACCCGGATAGCAGCCTTTGCTTCCCATTGGGGTTTCATAAACGTGACCGCCACCACAGCGGAAATTACCGCGAGAAGCGGGAGACCAAGTACCCACCATTTTCGTCGAGCGAGAATTTGCCACAGATCCAGAAGATTGATGTCGTCGTGGGACGCAAGTGAAGGGTTATGCATTACGCTTAATTTTGTCTGTAAGAGTGGTTAGGGAATGGGGTAACATTAAGTGTGAGCATGATGAAATCGCAATCATCCACCAAATCAGCATCGACCAATATGAAGAATAAACCGCAGTATGCGTATTAATCGGAAACAGCCAGGCAAACGCACCGAGCCAGGCCGCCCAGGCCAACGGATGGCTTGATATGCTCCCGCCCGCGCGTATGAAAATCACAAAAAACAGCAGCAAACCTGCCAGTCCGATGAGGCCCGTTTCGGACCCTACTTCCAGCAGCAATTGATGCGCGTAAAACATTCCAATGCCGTCATCGCTCACATAGGGGTCATTTTTTTCGGCATAGCGCGTATAGGCATACCGATATGAGCGAACGCCGGCGCCATTGATCGGATGGTTTTCCAGTACCGTGACGGCGTTGTTCCACAAATGCACCCGAAATGAGCTGGCCTTGTCCAGGCTCTGGTAGCTGAAATCCAGGGCCGCCATGGACTGGTCCATGCGCTGGGCAAATTTTGCGTTGGCTTGATAGGCCCCCGCCCCCGCCGCCAACGCAATCAATGCCAGGGGTGCAAGCAGTTTGACGGGATGAAAACCCAGCCGTCGGGCATACACCCAACTCCACATCAACGTCGCAATCGCAAAAACAATCCAGCTTTCCCGGTTGCTGGCGAGCAGAACAACGGCTGCGGTACCCAGCCAGGCCAGCGCAAGCTGCCAGTTTTTGCCGTGCCGGGAAACGTATTCCCACAAGACAGGCGCCAGCATGGCCAGTGTAAGCCCCAGCTTCCAGTTGTCCGGGCCATAGATTCCATTAAGGCGCTCAGGATAGGCGTAGCCCAGCAGGTCGTAGCCGACGACGGCTTGAATCAGGGCGTCCACCACCCAGAACACAAGCAGCCACGCGGCCAGTTTGAGCAGACGCTGCTGCGCGAGATCGTCACGCAACACCCATATCAGATAAATGCCGGCGAAATAGATTCGCGGATAAGTCAGTGCGGTGCTGAGCGATTTTTTGAACCACAACGAGTCGGGTACCGACAGTGCGATGGGTATCCAGATGCACAGAAACAACAGACTGAATGTTTTGGCGCCGCCTGACCAGACTGCCTGCTTGCCGTGCTTCCAGATCAGCACGCCGCCGAGAATGGCCATGATGAATACGGGCAGTTCGGATGAACGCCCGAACGGCAGCAGCAGTAGAAACGACCAGGCCAGAACGGCCGGTGTCCACGATGCCGAATTGAATACTGCCCGCACGGTCAAGCCGCGTCGCGTGTGCCAACTGCTGCCGAAAACGCATCGATCACCGGCTGGATCAAATCCCGCTTGAGCTTTAGCGCGGCCTGATTCACGATCAGGCGCGAACTGATATCGCTGATATGCTCCACCGCAACCAGGCCGTTGGCCTTGAGCGTGCCGCCGGTGGAGACCAGATCGACGATGACATCGGACAGCCCGACCAGCGGCGCCAGTTCCATCGAGCCATAGAGCTTGATCAAATCGATATGCACGCCTTTTGATGCGAAGTGGTCGCGTGCTGCATTGACGTATTTGGTGGCGACGCGGATGCGCGCGCCCTGCTTCACGACGCCGGCGTAATCATAGCCTTCGCGTACCGCAACCATCATGCGGCAGCATGCGATCCGCAAATCGAGCGGCTGATAGAGGCCGTTCCCGCCGTGTTCGTTCAGTACGTCCTTGCCCGCGATCCCCAGTTCAGCGGCCCCATACTGCACGTAGGTCGGCACGTCGCTCGCGCGCACGATGATGAGCCGCACGTCATCCCGGTTGGTGCCGATAATGAGCTTGCGCGACGACTCGGGGTCTTCGGATGGCGTCACGCCCGCCGCTGCCAATAGCGGCAGGGTTTCTTCAAAAATACGCCCTTTGGAGAGGGCCAATGTAATCCCGGTGTAGCTCATGTTCAATATCTGATTCAGTGTGTACGCTTGATCCGTGCGCCGAGTTGGGTAAGCTTGTCTTCGATGCGTTCGTAACCGCGATCCAGATGGTAAATGCGCTCAATGGTGGTTTCGCCTGCCGCCACCAGCCCCGCCAGCACCAGACAGGCCGAAGCGCGCAGGTCGGTGGCCATGA
>Ga0209347_1003886_pt1 | contig 16552 bp, 16 predicted proteins | sample AutmiccommuBRH23_FD_187382 | JGI IMG/M metagenome (GOLD analysis project Ga0209347, IMG submission 187382) | Deep subsurface microbial communities from Mt. Terri, Switzerland - Autotrophic microbial communities BRH/23 (SPAdes) (version 2) | ecosystem: Environmental > Aquatic > Deep subsurface >...
CTCCCTCCCTCCCTCCCTCCCTCCCGCGTGATCATGCACACTCTGCCCACCCACCTCCGAGTCGTGGGCGAACCTTGCGTGATCCCCCACACGTGAGCGGTCGCAGGTGACAGGGTGAAGCCATGATCGAGCTGCCCGAGGCACAGAACCTCGCCCGCCAGGTCACTGAGTCCGCCGTCGGTCGAACCGTCGCCCGAGCCGAGGCCAATCACACCCCACACAAGCTGATGTGGTTCTTCGGCAACCCCGACCGCTACCCCGAGCTGCTCGCCGGCCAGACCCTGACCGGGGCGACCTCCTTCGGTGGGCACCTCGAGATCGCGGCCGGTGACCTGCGCATCCTGCTGACCGAGGGAGCTGCCCCCCGGCTCATCCCACCCGGCGAGACCGTCCCGGCCAAGCACCAGCTCCGCCTCGACCTGGACGACGGCTCCACCCTCGTGGTCGCCGTGGCGATGTACGGCGGGATCCAGGTGTTCGGAGACGGGGAGAACGACAACCCGTACTACCAGGTGGCGATGAGCCGGCCCTCGCCGCTGGGCGACGGGTTCGACCCCGCCTACTTCGCCGAGATGCTCGACGCCGAGGGCGCCGCCGCGTTGTCCGCCAAGGCCTTCCTGGCCACCGAGCAGCGCATCCCCGGACTGGGTAACGGCGTGCTGCAGGACATCCTGTGGAACGCCCGCCTGCACCCGAGGCACAAGGTCGGCTTCCTGGACGACGACGCCCGGGACCGGCTCTACGGGGCCGTCACCACCACGCTCGCGCAGATGGCACGGGACGGTGGCCGCGACACCGAGCGCGACCTGTTCGGCTGGCCCGGCGGGTACGCGACGGTGATGAGCCGGCTCACCCTCGAGCTGCCCTGCCCGCGCTGCGGCTCCCGCAAGGTCAAGGAGTCCTACCTGGGCGGTGCCGTCTACTACTGTCCCGAGTGCCAGACTCGCGGTGCATGATCACCACGCGAGACACCATGATCACGATGTGAGCACTGCCCCGCCGAAAGTCCTAGGCATTCCACCTGCCGAACGCGTAATCATTCGGTAAAGAACGTGCCGTATCCTCACTCAAGCCGGGCACGACGGCGACGCCCCCACGCTCTGAACGATTCCTGCGCGCCCACCGAAGGAGCAGAAGTGAGCCAGACCTTGGCCAGTGGGATCCTCCCCGGTCTGACCCTGCCCGATGACGTCCGCGCGATGCTCGAGGCCTGCGCCTCGATCACGATGCCGCAGACGCGCGAGGAGCTCTACGCGCTCGCGCTCGGTCCCGAAGGCGGCCCGGTGTTCGACGTCGTGTACGACGTGGACGGCTCCCCGGTGAAGGAGGCCGACGTCGTGCGGTGCAAGAACGGCATCGCCGTGAACTACCCCGAGGACTACATGCGCCGGCGGGACCCGGACTGCATGCGCATCGGCGACGACCTGCCCACCGACAAGCCGCGCTTCCGCGACCGGCACGGAGAGGGTTTCGAGAACCTGCGCGCCCAGACCCTGGAGTGGCTGGCGGAGCAGGAGCTGGTCGTCGTGCCGTTCAAGGCCGGGGGCCTGACCTACGGTGAGCCGTCGCTCGCCGTCGTGCCCGTGAACGCATCCTTCTTCACGCTCGCGCTGATGGACCTGCAGGGCTGGACCACCTTCGATGAGATCGGGCCGTACACCCCGCGCTCCATCCTCTATGCGGCGCCGCCCTTCCGGCACACCTACTTCGGGGGCAGGCAGGCCGTGGTGCACCACCGGTCGACCACGCTGCACGAGGTGTTCGCCTACAACCTCTATCCGGGGCCGAGCGCCAAGAAGGGCGTGTTCTCGGTGCTGCTCGACATCGGCGAGCAGGAGGGCTGGCTCACGGCGCACGCGTCGTCGGTCAGGGTGACCACGCCGTACGAGAACGAGACCGTCGTGATGCACGAGGGCGCCTCGGGCGGCGGCAAGTCGGAGATGTGCCAGGAGATCCGGCGTCGCGAGGACGGCCGCATCCTGCTCGGCACCAACGTGGTCACCGACGAGCCGTACGTGATCACGCTGTCCGAGACCAGCGCGCTGGCGCCAGTCACCGACGACATGACGCTCTGCCACAAGGTGCTCCAGAACGACTCCGGCAAGCTCGCGATCGCGGACGCCGAGGACGGCTGGTTCGTCCGGGTGGACAACCTGACGGAGTACGGCGACGACGTGCACCTGGAGCGGGTGTTCATCCACCCCGAAGAGCCGCTGGTGTTCTTCAACATGGAGGGCGTCCCCGACGCGACGTGCCTGCCGTGGGAGCACACCCTGGACTCGAACGGTCAGCCCTGCCCCAACCCGCGGGTCGTGGTGCCGCGCCGGCTGGTCAAGACGGTCGTCAACGAGCCGGAGGAGGTCGACGTGCGGACCTTCGGCGTGCGGATGCCTCCCTGCACCCGCACGGTGCCGACCTACGGGATCATGGGAATGATGCACATCGTGCCCCCGGCGCTGGGCTGGCTGTGGCGGCTGATCGCCCCGCGCGGGGACAAGAACCCCTCGATCGGCGAGAGCGCGTCCGACACCGACAAGCTTGCCCACGGCGGGATGGTGTCCGAGGGGGTCGGCTCGTTCTGGCCGTTCTCCACGGGGACCAAGGTTGCGGCGGCGAACCTGCTGCTCCGCCAGATCGTGGACTCCCCGCGCACGCGGTACGTGCTGACGCCCAACCAGCACGTCGGTGCCTACAAGGTCGGCTTCGCGGCGCAGTGGCTCACCCGGGAGTACCTGGCCCGGCGGGGCTCCGGCCGGATCCGCCCCGAGCACCTGGTGCCCTCGCGGTGCGCGCTCTTCGGGTACACGCTGAAGGAGGTCAAGATCGACGGGCAGCTGATCCGGCCGACCTTCCTGCGCCCCGACAAGCAGTCCCAGGTGGGCGAGGAGGCGTACGACGCCGGCGCCAAGATCCTGAGCGACTTCTTCAAGAGCGAGCTGCAGCAGTTCCTCACCGACGAGCTGGACCCGCTGGGCCGCGAGATCATCGAGGTCTGCCTGCGCGACGGGACCATCGACGACTACATCGCCCTGACGCCGCTGGCCGTCTAGGCCGGCATCCTGCTCGGGGGCCGGCCGGCCGGCGCATCGATCAGGCCACGCCTACCCACAGGCCGTCGCGCGCCCGGCTCATTCCTACGTACAGGTCCCGCCGACGGCGGTCGCGTCGCTCCCGCTCGACCTCGTCGGTTGTTGCGCCGTCGAACCATGAGGTCACCACGTCGCCCATGACGACCTGCCCGAACTCCAGGCCCTTGGCCCGTTCGATGGTCCCGACGCGGACGGCCCCCCTCGCGTCGTTGCCGTACTCGCCGAGCTCGATCACGGGGATGCCCGCCCGCATCAGGCAGTTCATGGCCCACGCGACGCCCGCCGCGCCCACGCAGAGCACGGCGATGTCTCCGGCGTCGGCGCGGGCCTCGGAGACCAAGGAACGGATCCACGCGACCATCCGCTCGCCGCGCTCACCTTCGGTCGAGCACCGCTCGACCACCGGTTCGCTCCCGTGTCGCGCGGCAGTCGCCACCGTCGCCTCCTCGGTCGAACCCAGGCCGTCCACGGCATCGGGCACGATGGCGAAGCCCGAGGCGAAGCCGAGGATCTGGGCTGTGCTGCGGTGGTTGACGGTCAGGACCGCCCCCCGCCCGGCGAGGGAGATCCCCGCCTCCGCGAGCGTGAAGGCCCCGGGGCACAGCGTCTGCTGGGTGTCCCCGATCAGGGTCAGCCCGTCGCGGGCATCACCGACGAAGGAGCGCAGCATGCGCACCATCGTGAGCGTGAGGTCCTGCGCCTCGTCGACGATCACTGCCGAGAACCGGTCGGGCTGCGGTTCGCGCTGGAGCGCGGCGTCGGCGAGCGCGATCACGTCGAGGTCGTCGTGCACCCCGAGTCCGTCGAGCTGGGCCTGGTAGGCCTCGAACATGGCCCACACCGCGCTTCGGACCTCCGGCGTGAGCGGACTGCGGCGGCCGGTCCTGGCGAGCCCCGCGTACTCGACGAACGAGGTGATCCCGCGCCCCTTGATCACGTACTGGATCTCCTCGCGCCAGTAGTCGCGGTCGTGTCGGCTCTCCCCGAGGAGGCCGGACGCGCCGACGTCGTGCCAGGCCCGATCCATGGCTGCCTCGGCCTTCGCGGCGTCGACGTTCACCCGTATCCCACGCTCCCGGAGAACACGACCGGCCAGCGCGCGGACGTGCGAGAACTCGACCCGGTCCGTCACCTCGGGCGCCATCCGGTGCAGCGACTGCCGCAGCACGAGGGGCAGGCTGCGCAGCTGAGTGGTGTAGAGGACGGTACCGGGGCGGGTCCGGGCCAGGTAGGCGGCCCGATGGAGCCCCACGCACGTCTTACCAGTTCCGGTCGCGCCGCTGATGCGAGCCGGTCCGTTGAAGCTGCGTCGAGCGAGCCGCGCCTGGTCGGGGTCCAGGAAGGTCATCCACTCGGCGAGCGGCGGCCTCCTGGCCGCCTCGAGCAGCGCACTCTCCACGGAACCGACGGCATGGAGGCCGGTCGGCCACTCCTCCGTAGCCGAGACGACCTCGCCGACCCCGCCCCGGGCACGGCCCGAGGGGAACAGGGCGACCACGCGCGCGAGCACCGTGCTGACCTGGTCGCGGGTGAGCCGCGCGCCCTGACCCGCCACGTGCGCCAGCACGTCCTGCGCGCCGATGACGAGCACGCCGCTCGGCCACGTGTCGATCCCCGTGCCGGCGTCGAGCACGACCACGGCGCGCACCTCACCAGGTGCCAGTCCGATCTCGGCAAGGTCTGCCTCGGCACTCAGGCGCAGGTCGACGAGGGCGTCGAGCTCCGCCGTGACCTCGGCGTGGCGATCGTAGATCCGGCCGTCGACGACGGTGACGTCCCGCCATGCCCTCGTGGCGAGCAGGAACACCCCGGTCGGACCGACGAGGACGTCGACTGCCGCCGACGGATCACCCTCCGTCGAGGGCACGGTGAGGAGGTGGTGCCCCGCGGCGGTCAGCGGCGCCAGCGCCAGGGCGGCGGCGCTCTCGACCTGCTCGACGACGCGCTGGGGCTCCGCGCGGAGGCTCGGGTCATCGGCGTCGTCCGAACGCTCGCGCGCGTCGGCCGGCACTATTGGGTCGCCGGCTCCCGTGGGGGATACATCTTCGGGCATCGGGGGCTACCTCCGAGATGCGTATCGGCACCTCTTGCCCGCGCTTGATCGTCCCAGCGGGTGAGGTAGGGGTCGTCGGTCGACCTAGCCCCGGCGCTTCCCTTTCCCGGTGACATCTAGGGGTCGGAAGCTCCAGATCTGTCACCCGGAAGGCCGGGGTGCCTCGCAGCTCATCCACAGATCGCCGAAACGCCTGACCGAAATGTCCATCTCGGGGTAGGTTCTGGTCCCGTGAACGGGGGCAGGGAGCTTGGCGACGGCATGCGCAGCGCGGCAGTACCGACCGGCACCGGGCGGGTACCGACCGGCGTGGTGTGGGACTCGAGCGGTGCGGCACGGGCCTTGAGCCGCCTCGCGCGGGTCGCGATCGGCGCCGTGGCGCTCGCCGCCCTGACGCTGACGGGATGCACGCCCGCGCCCACGACGACGCCGCCGCCGACGCCCTCGGCGGTCTCCTCACCTCGCCCGACGCCCTCAGTGACTCCCTCCCCGACGCCGACGCCCGACGCCGCGATCGCGCCCGAGCGACCCGCCGCGATGGACGAGGTCAACGCGGCCGGAGCCGAAGCCGTGGCCGTCTACTTCCTGGAGCTGTTCCCTTACGTCTACGCCACCGGGGACCTGACGACATGGCGGGAACTGAGCCATCCGGAGTGCATCTTCTGCTCCAACGTGATCGCCGGTGTCGAGGAGATGCTCATCGAAGGAAATCACTCAGAGGGGGGTCTTATCGCGGTTTCCAGCGTCACCTCGTCCGAGACGACGGCTGTCTGGTGGATGGTCACCCTCGGCTACGGCCAGGAGCCCTCGCAGACTGTGGATCGGGCAGGCCGGGTTCGCGAAGAGTTCGGGGGAGCTAGTGCCGCCGGGGCCATCGTGGTGGTGGTCTGGGACTCGGATCGCTGGCTCGTTCGCGCCTTCCAGCACGCGGAAGTCGCCTGACATGCGGTCTGCCCCCATCACGGCCGCGGTGACGCTGGTCGCGCTCCTGGTCGTCGCGCCCTCCCCGAGCCATGGCGTCGACACCGCCGGGGTCGCCGACGACGACGCCATCACTCTGACGGCCAGCGAGGTCCGGGCAGCCGCGGAGGAGGCCGCAGCCGTTCCCCCCGCTGAGCGTCTGGTCGAGTACGTGCACTCCTGGGGGTGCATCCTCTCCACGCCGCCCTTCACCCGGATCCTCGAACCGTGCGACGGCCCGCTCGACCTCACCCCCGCGGATGCCTGCGACGGACTCGAGCCGATCGAGCCGCTGTGGCGACGGACGCGCCCAACGCCCGCGGACCCGTGGTCGTCGTGGCGCCTCGCGGCGGACTGGTCATGCCCGCAGGACGAGTTGCCGGCCTTGACCGCCGCGGACTTCCGCCGGCTCCCGCTCGCACCCCCGACCCTCAGCCTCCAACCCCACCACGGCCGGGTCCTGGTCAACCTCCCGCTGGTGACCATGACCGACCCGGCACCCCAGCAGCTGGTCACGAACCTCCTCGGGTACGTCGTCGAGGTCGACGCCACGCCCACGAGGTACTCGTGGGACTTCGGTGACGGGTCGCCCCCGCTGGTCACCACGAGCCCCGGCCACCCCTACCCCGACCACGACGTCGCCTACGCCTACCCGCGCGCCGGCACCTACCGGATCATGCTCACCGTCACCCACTCCGGGCGCTACCGGCTGGCCGGGACCACCACCTGGCTACCGGTCGTGGGCACGGCGACCACCACGGTCACCGGCCCTCCGGTCACGGTCGAGCCGGCCCCGGCCCACCTGGTCGCCACCGACTGCTCCCAACGCCCGCAGCCACCCGGCTGCTGAGCGACGCCGGGCGGCTCAGATGCACTCACCGCCCACGACGCCGCGCGCGCAGAGCATCGTCGCCTCGACCGTCCGCGCCGTGAAGCGTCCCCCGTCCGGGCTGGCGAAGATGTGCAAGCGGGCGCCCATCACCGAGTCGTCGCCCATCCCCAGCACGTCCACGGTGATCTCGCCGACGTCGCCGTGGTGCGGCCCGTCCACGACCATGACGGTGCTCCACCCCTCGGTGTCGCCCGACCACTGCCGGGCGACCCGGTCGGCCAATTCCGGCAGCTCGGACCCGCCCGCGGGCGTCCCCAGCTGAGCGGTCACGTCCTGCACCGACCCCAGATAGGCCAGGAACCGGGAGTTGGCCCAGCCGGTCACTCCGGCGACCTCAGCCTCGACCCAGATCGAGGACATGCCGTCCAACCAGCGGCTGCGTCCGGTGGCGATCACGTCCGTCTCCAAGGGGGCGAGCTCCGAAACCACGTCGAAGCTCACGCCGGGCCCGGCACGCAGGTTCAGCACGTCGTCGGCGCCAACGCCGACCACCCCGAGGTGGGCACCCTGCTCCGGCCCCGACAGGAAAGCCTCTCCCGGCAGCCCGTCGGAGTCCGCCGAGTCCGCCGAGTCCGCCGAACCGGCCGCGTCTTCGGACGGGTCCGGCGTCTCGGACGGGCTCGGCGCGGACGCGGGGCTCGGCTCGTCCGGCTCGGCCGACCCGGCCGCCACGGGCTCTCCGCCACACCCGCCGAGGGCGAGGACCGTGAGGATGATGACCAGCCCTAGTCGCTGCCGTCCCATGCTTCGAACCTATCCCCGCGGCGCATCCCCCCGACGGGGCCGAGCGGGTGATCCCGCCCCCGAACCCCGCCCGGTCGCCGGGCGACAGACCCCCGACGCCGCCCGGTTGCCGACCGCGCCGGCTGGCCGTTTGCTCAGTGCATGAGCCACATCGCCGACGACCCGCCCGCCTCGGACCCCGTTGGGCCGACGGGCCCTCCCGCCGACGACGCCCCGCAGGGCCCCGACGCCGCGCACCGGGTGCCGCCTGGCGCCGACGACGCGACGGTGGAGGCAGTCGGCAAGCTGACCGCTGCCCTGGAGGTCGTCGAGCAGGCGCGCGGCATGCTCTACGGGTTCCACCGGATGACCGGGCGCGGCGACAACGACCTGGCCGATGCCCTCGCGGCGCTCGAGGAGGCCGGCCACGGTGACCTGGCCGCCGCCATGCGCGACGACCTGTTCGGCCGCAACGTTCTGTCGGGGCGGTGGACGTTCCAGGTGGTCGAGGACTACGACGAGCACTACTGGACCCCGTTCCGGGAGTGGGAGCAGCGCGTCCGCGACGAGCTGATGGCCGGTCGGCGGCACGTCTACGAGGCCCAGCTCAAGGAGCGGAACCGGACTCCGGGGCGTCCCGGGCACGAGGCGCGTCCGGCCCCCGGCGACTAGCACCGCAGCACCCGGCCTGCGCGCATCCGCGCCACCCCGTAGCCCTCGGCACCCGGACCAGCCCCGCATCCGCGCCACCCCCAGCCCAAGCCCCTTGCATACTCGACCTATCTCGATATATCGTGAGCGTGTCGAAGAAGGGAGCCCTCGCCATGAGAGACCACGACGATCACGAACACGCCCCCCGCCGCGGCGAACGCCGCCACCGCCCCGACTGGGCCGGACCCGAGGGTGGACCACCCCAGTTCCCGGGCCGCGGCCGGCGAGGCCGGCCCGGTGGCCCCCCGCCGGACTTCCGCGGCGGACGACGCGGCCGAGGGCTGCGCGCCCGCGGTGACGTCCGCGCCGCCATCCTGCTGCTCCTGGACGAGCAGCCCCGCCACGGCTACGAGCTGATCCAGGAGATCGCGGACCGCAGCTCGGGAGCCTGGACCCCCAGCCCCGGCTCGGTGTATCCGACCCTGCAGGCGCTCGAGGACGAGGGGCTGGTCACCATCGAGCGGCTCGACGGTCGCCGCACCGCCTCGCTGACCCCGGCCGGCACCGCGTACGTGGCCGACAACCGGGACCGCCTCGGCACGCCATGGACGTCCGCGGGCACCGACCACCTGCCGGCCCTCGCGCTGCGTGAGGAGTACCTGGCCCTGAAGGACGCCGTCCGGCAGGTCGCCCGGGTGGGTAGCTCCGCGCAGCACACCGCTGCGGCCACTGCGCTCACCGCCGCCCGCAAGGAGCTGTACCGGTTGCTGGCCGAGGACGCCGCGACCGACGACTGATCCCCGCGGGCGGCGCCCCACCCCCCGGTCACCCCACGCCCCGCTCCGCCCCGACCAGCCCCGCCCAGCAACCCCGACCACCCCTCCCGCTGGCGCGGCCTGTCTGCCACAGTGAGGGCGGGCGGCGGCGCGGCCCGGACCGCCGACCCCGCCGGGCCCCGGGGAGCCGCGATGAAGCACGACCGACCGGTCAGCGAGCTGCTGGACGAGTGCGCCCGCTCGCTCCCCGAGCCCTTCAGCCGCCAGGACATCCTGGCCTGGTTCCGTCAGCACCACCCCGACGTGCCGCCCAACACCGTCGGCGCGCGCATCTTCGGGCTCACCGACTCCGACGCCCCCAGCCGCGACCACTTCCAGTTCGGCGGGGTGCGGCCGGTGCTCGAGCGGGTCGGCCCCGGGCTGTACCGGCGGGCGCCCGGCCGCCCGCGCCAGCCCGCGCTGTTCGCCGACGACGGCGCGGCCGATGACGCCCCCTCCTACCCGGTGGGCGACGTGCTGCTGATCGGGTCGGTGCGGACCACCGTCCGCGAGGCCGCCCCCGCCCGTGACCTGTACACCGGGTCCCTGTTCGCCCGACGACGCCGGTATGCCGAGTCGTGCGGTCGGCCCTGGTTCGTGATCAGCGGCCGATGGGGCCTCGTCGCGCCGGGCGAGGTGGTCGCCCCGCACGACGTCGTCCTCGGTGACATGGCGGTCGGCTACCGGCACGGGTGGGCGGAGTTCGTCGTCGGGCAGCTGGACGCCGTGCTCCCGCTGGCCGACCTGGTCGTCGAGGCCCACGCCGGCGACCACGTGGTCGATGCGCTGCGGTCGGCTGCGGAGCGCGCGGGCGCCACGCTCCTGGACCCCGTCGACGCGCACTCGCTCACCCAGACCCTCGCCTGGTACGACGCCCACACGCCCGACGGCGGCTGACGGTCACCTACCCTCGGAGCCGCGGCCGGCACCCCACCGCGTCACCCGCGCCCCGGTCACACCGTGATGACGACCTTGCCGCGGGCGTGCCCCTGCTCCACGTACCGGATCGCGTCGGGCACCCCGCCGAGCCCGTACTCGCGGTCGACGACGGGCACCACGTCCCCCTGCTCGAGGAGCTCGGCGAGGACCCGCAGGTCGGCCTGGCTCGGGCGCGCATGGAACGAGACCATCCGGGTGCCGCCGAGCAGGGACACCAGGCGGAGGCGGATCATGCGGTCCGCGGGCCTGAACCACCGGCCGCGCGGCCCGCCGACCATCAGGTACGACCCGCCCGGGGCCACCAGCCGCCGACACGCGGACAGCGAGTGGCTGCCGATGGTGTCGAGGACCACGTCGTAGCGCACTCCCAGCGTCGTGACGTCCTCGGTCGTGTAGTCGATGACGTGCTTGGCGCCGATGGTCGCGAGCATGTCCAGGTTGCGGGCGCTGGCCACCGCCGTGACGTCCGCGCCGAAGGAGCGCGCGATCTGGACGGCGAAGGTGCCCACCCCGCCGGATGCACCGATGACCAGCACCTTGTGGCCCGGCTCGATCCGCCCGTGGTCCCGCAGGGCCTGGAGCGCGGTGTACCCGGCGGCCGGTGCCGAGGCGGCCTGCTGGAAGGTCACGTTCTCCGGCTTGCCCACCAGCTGGTCCTCGGTCGCGATGATGAGCTCGGCGAAGGTGCCGGTGGACCGGCCCATCACCTCGTCACCGGGAGCGAGCGCGGTGACGTCGGCGCCCACGGCCTCCACCACACCCGCCAGGTCGACCCCGAGCCGGGGGTCCTTCGGCGCGCGCAGCCCGAACATCGCCCGCATCAGCAGCAACGGCTCGCCGCGCATGAAGTGCCAGTCGTAGGGGTTGACCGACGCCGCCCGAACCCTGACCAGCACGTCACCGGCACCCGCCTCGGGCGGGGGGACCTCCTCCAGCCGCACGACGTCCGGCCCGCCGTACCGGTAGTAGCGGATCGCCTTCACCCGTCAGTCCCCTCGCTCCGCCGGACCACGATGCTGCCGACCGGCACGTCCAGGTCGCGCGCGATCACCGGGCACTTCACCTGGAGCAGGCAGAAGACCCGCGGCCCGGCCTCGCTCAGTGTCTCGTAGTTGGCCTGCCCCTTGGCGATCACCACGGGAGCGGCATCCAGCACGTCGCGGAACTCCGGCGAGCACAGGCGTCGCACGGTTCCGGGAGCGTCGGAGCCGTTGTCGATCACCGCCGCGCACCCGTCGAGGCCGGCCGCCAGTGCGTCCTCGCGCGTCGCGTCGTTCAGCACCGGGCCGCCCTTCACCGCGTAGGTGACCGGCATGCCCAGCTGCTCGATGAGCACCCGGTCGAAGACGGTCTCGCCGGCGTTGTCGGCCAGGTAGAGCACGACGTCGGCCGCGGCCAGCTCGGTCCGCAGGGCCGCCGTGTGGTCGATCGCGAACGGCTGGGCCATCACGCGCTGCAGCGTCGGCCACAGGTCGACCACCTCGTCGCTCACGCCGAAGTCGATGATGTTGCCCGCGATGGCCACCCGGACCGCGGCCGCCAGCGGATCGGGGCTGGCCGCCACCAGCGCGGTCAGGCGGGGATAGATCTCCAGGGCGGCGCGGGTGCTGGACTCCTTGGCGTCCCGGTACGGATCGGCGTGGCCGAGGCGGGCCCGCACCAGGCCGTGCACCGTGTGCGCGATCTCCGGCGGCGTCGCTCCGGTGGGGAGGTCGTGGAGCAGCGCGAGCGTCTCGCGCACGACGGCGTGCTGCGCCGCGTCGTCGGCTCCCGCGCGCCGGGCGGCGCTCAGCGCCTGCCGCAGGAAGCACGGGTAGCAGTCCAGGTAGGTGCGCACCCTGTCGATCTTCCTCGCGCGGGCGACGCGTCGGGTGGACCCGAAGGTCCCGCAAGCCGTACTAGGCAGCTGAGCGGCTCACGCTCGCGAGCTTGATCAGGGCCTCGGGCGGCAGCGCCTCACGGAAGCTGACCGTCGCCGCGGCTGACTGTCCCGCCCCCAGGAACTCCAGCCGCGCCGTGGCCGTCCCCATGTGCACGGTCCCGTCACCGCTCTCCGCGACCAGGTCCACCCGGTAGTCCATCGTGCGGTGACTGCTGTTGGTGATCGTGATCGGCACGTTGATGCTGCCGTCCGGGTTCCGCACGGGTGTGCCGAGGTCGACGTCGTCGGCCAGGTCCCGGTACCCGACGTTCTCGAGGTCGAACACCTCGAGCTCGGGGGTGACCCTGCTCCCGGCGCCACTGCCCCCGGCCACCTCGGCGTGCACCTGGACCACGTCCCCGGGTGCGAGGCCCTCGAGCAGGTCCGCGTTCCCGCGCAGCATCGTGTTGGTGGTCAGCTCGGCCCGCATGGACGGCTGGCTCGGACCGACGTAGCCCCGGAACGCGCTCGGCCCGGTGGCCCCATCGAACTGAGTCACCTCCGCGAACACGATGACCTGCTGCCCGACGACGGAGTTCGGGTCCTGGGCGATGGTCTGCCACTCGTTGACGTCGGGAACCGCGAAAGCCGCGAGGTCGACGTCCCTGGGCTCCTCCTCGACCACCTCCGCTGGAGATTCCGTGGCCCCGCCGGGGTCGACCGGCGTGGTGGGAGCCGCGGACGGTGTCCCGCACCCGGCCAGCACGAGCGCGGCAAGGGCGGCGACGCCAACGGCCAGCGGCCTGAGGTGAAGGGCACGGCCGTACTGCGGCTGCTCGGTCATCAGGTTGCTCCCGGCTGAAATCTGGTGGACGAGACGAGACCTCCGTCGGTCAGTTACCAGGATGATCGGAACCGGCCCGGACGGCGACCGCAACGGTCAGATCCGCCCGCCGACGAGTGGTGGCGATGAGCTCAGCGTTCCGCTGGTCGCTGCCCCGGGCGTGCGCCTCGGCCGCGGCGCGGTCGCGCCCGAACGCCATGTGCCGCGCGATCAGCCGCTCCAGCCGCGTCGCCTCGTCCAGCTCCACGTACCAGGACTCGGCGAGCAGGCCCCTGACCTGCGCCCACGGGCCGTCGTCGACCAGCAGGTAGTTGCCCTCCACCACGACCAGCGGCACGGAGCGCGGCACCGGGATCGACCCCGCGATCGCCTCCTCGATGTCGCGGTGGAAGGCGGGGGCGTGGACGACGGGCTCGTCGGCGACGTGCAGCCGACGGAGCAGCGAGACCAGCCCGCCGACGTCGAACGTGTCGATCGCGCCCTTGCGGTCTCGGGCGCCCAGCCGATCGAGCTCCACCTGGGCGAGGTGAAAGCCGTCCATCGGGATCAGGACCGCGTCGGGCGCGAGCGCGTTCACGATCGCCGAGGCCAGCGTCGACTTGCCCGCCCCCGGTTCCCCGACGATCCCGAGCAGTCGGCGCCGCCCGGGCGTGGCCAGGCGGCGGGCCCGGTCCACGAGCGCGCCGAGGTCCGTCGAGAGGGCTGTGGTCTCCGGCTCGGTCACCACCCGATCCTCGCGTGCACCGGGCACCGGCGTCACGCGCCCTTGTCGGGCAACCAGTCCGCCCACGCGACGTCGTCGGCCTCCTGATCCGCGGGTTCCTCCGGCGGGGTCGGGGGCGGCGGGGGCGCCCAGCGCGCCCACGCCGGGAACACCAGCCCACCGACGGCGAGCGCGACGACGATCGTGGCGAACGCCGGGGCGAACGCGTCGCCGGGAACCGGCTCGGCCGAGGTCCGGAAGATCAGGTCACCGACGGCCGGGAGCGGTCCGGCGATGCGCGCGGCGATAGCGACCGCCACCCACCCGACCACGACCGTGAGGATCACCGGCACCCCCCACCGGCCGCCCGGGAACAGGCGCCGGGCCGCCCAGACCAGGCCACCCACCCACGTCACGTTCAGCACGATGGCCCCGAGCGTGACGCCGACGACCGCGCCGAGCGGCATCATCGCCACGAGCCAGCCCATGTCCGGCCCGAGCACGTCGCCCTCGTCCCCGAAGCTGCCGAAGGCGGGCTGGGCGATCATCCCGGCCACCACGCCGACAGTGCCGCCCACGACGACGGCGACGAGGAGCGCGCCCAGCGGCCAGGTGAAGAGGGCCAACGTGGGGTGTCGACGCACGCGGACCTCCGGGGTGGTCTCATCCATCACCGGTCCACTCTGCCATCCGGCGCGCGGGCCGGGATCCCGGGCCCCCGGCCCGCTGCGCGACGAGGGGGTCGCCTCGGAGCGGGGCGTCCCGGCACCCCACCGGCGGCTCAGGAGCCGGTGGCCTTGCGGTACGCCGCCCCACCGTCGGACACGGTGCGCTCCCATCGCGAGGTGATCGACGGCGTCGGCGTGAGCGAGACGGTCGCGCGCCACCGGTACGTCGTGGGCCAGCGGCGGAACACCGGCACGACGGTGGTCACCATCCGCATCAGCCACGGCAGGCGGCCGGGCCGCCACCGCTGGGTGACCTCCATGGCCAGCTCCACCCGGTCCCCCTCGCGCAGGGCGCGCCAACGGCCGCCTGTGATCCGGGTGCCGTCGACAGCCACCCGCCACGCCCCGTCCACGAGCGCGCCGTCGGGCAGGGCGGCGACGTCGGGCATCGGCGGGTCGAGGGTGAGGCGGGCCTGATGCCCGCCCGTCTCGGCGGTGACGCCGGCGATCCTCGAGCCGTCCGGGGAGAGCTCGACGCCCGGCCCGGCCTCCCCTTCGCCGGGCGCGCCGAGGGGCCCGTCACGGTCGGGGTTCACGTCCACCGCGATCACCGGTGCGGCGTACTTGATCAGATGGCGTCGGTGCAGGCGCGCCCCGGGAAGGCGACCGATAGCGGCGTCCTGCCCGTCGACCCGGATCACCGGTGGGGCGCCGGTCGCGCGCACCAGGTCGAAGCCCGGCATCCAGACGAGCATCAGGGCGGTCGGGTGGTCGATGCCCGAGCCCACCGGGGCGAGCAGCCCGGCGCGCCGCCGCCGACCCCCGTCGCGGTCGTCGACCCGGATCTCGATGGGCCGGCCGTCGATGTCGGTGAAGCGCACCTCGGCGTCCACCCCGTCGTCGGTCACGCGCAGGCGGGCGACGTCGAACTCGGTCTCGGTCCACGCGCCCGTGCCGCCGCCGATGGAGTAGTGCGAGGGGTCGAGGCGCAGGCCCGGCGCAGGGTAGTAGTCGACCCGGCGGTCCTCCCGGCGGGAGAGGAACGCCAGCATGCCGGTCCCGTGGACGTCGTCGTCGAACCACTGGAGCTCGAGGCCGTCGTAGACGGGGTGGTCGGCGAGCTCGCAGTTGAGCATCGCGGCGAGGGGGTCGACGGTCAGGGAGAGCGGGTTCATCATGTGCTCAATCGAACCCCAGACTCGGGCTGGGTGGTGGGTTCAACGTCCCCGGTGGGGCGCACCCGGCCGACGACGAGGGGCGCGCTACCGCAGGTCGGGGTCGTTGGCGTCCCAACCCGGCGCGGAGTGGTCCACCCACTCGGCGAGGACGCGCTGGGGAGAGATGCCGTAGGGCAGCTCCGCGTGCCCGCGCCACTCCCGGTCGCCGGCGATGACCCGGGGGGCGCCCTTGGGGAGCAGGCTGCGGATCCAGGCCGAGAGCCACGCGTTCTGCATCTCGGTGCCGGCGATCCCGACCATCTGGTTGTCGGCGAAGTGCGCGATCTCGATCTCGGGCTCGCCGGGCAACGTCACGTACAGGTGGTAGTCCGTCTCCCAGCCCCGCCGCGAGCGCTGGACTCGCAGCGCCTCCCCGAACTGGCGGTGGGCCGCTTCGATGAGCTGCTCGGCGGTCATCAACGCGGCGCCGGTGGGGCTTGCGACGATCCAGGTCGTGCTCGTGCTCGTACTCGTACTCGTGCTCATGCGCGCACTCCGCGGTCAGGGGCGACGACGGCGGAGGTGTGCACCGGACGCCGTCGTCCGGTTCGGCCGGGGGGCCGGGGGGTGTGCACACGGTAGCGACGCGACGACGTCGGGTGGGGTCGACAGGGCGGATTTCACCCGCGGGCATGCACCCGCGTCCCGTCGATCGAGACCGGACACCGGGGCCCGCGCGCCAGGCGAGGCGGGGCCTCAGGACTGGGCGGAGGCGCCGTCGTCGTCGAGCAGGCGCTCGGCCTCTTCCAGGTCGGTGATCAGCACGTTGATCCAGCCGCCGAGCAGGGCCGCGCGGATGGCCGCGTGCTTGCGCGCGCCGCCGGCCACCCCCACCCGCCGCGGCACCCGCAGCAGCTGCTCGAAGTCGATGCCCATCACGCGGTCGTCGACCTCCGAGCGCACCGGCCGCCCGGCCTCGTCGAAGAACCTCAGGCAGATGTCGCCGACCGCGCCGGCCTGGAGCAGCTGCGCCCGGTCGGCGTCGGGGAGCGCGTTCCCGCTCTCCAGCAGCAGGGGCGACGGCTCCAGCGAGCCGATGCCCACCAGGACCATGGTCAGCCGCGGCCAGATGCTCATCACCTCGAGCACCGTGGAGTCGGCCATGAGCGCGTCCCGGGCCGAGGCGCTGCCGAGGGT
>Ga0209347_1003888_pt1 | contig 16543 bp, 20 predicted proteins | sample AutmiccommuBRH23_FD_187382 | JGI IMG/M metagenome (GOLD analysis project Ga0209347, IMG submission 187382) | Deep subsurface microbial communities from Mt. Terri, Switzerland - Autotrophic microbial communities BRH/23 (SPAdes) (version 2) | ecosystem: Environmental > Aquatic > Deep subsurface >...
CTACGACGACATCCTCGACCATGCCTGCCGCGCTTGGCGAAACATCGAAGCCCAACCCTGGCGCATCATGTCCATTGGAATGCGCCTATGGGCTCATGGGTTCTGATCAATGAGAGTTGGTATTAGAGTGCGTCAGCCAGTTGGAAAACGTCCATGCGGACTCAAGCGCACTCTTGAGGGCCCCGCGACGCTCCTTGTTGGTGTCGCCTGGTAAAAGATCGTTGCAGATAATCTCCGTCCACGCGCGGAAGTTCGCACGCTGTGGCGGTGTGTCGGTCCATATTGCCGCGTCCTGTGCGACGCAGATCAGCTCGAGTAGCGTCTCGCGGCAGCGGACGCCGACGGTCTGATAGTCCGCGAGGTTATACGCCTGTGTCACGGCAGTCCCGGCTTCTTCCATCTTCTCGAAGATGGGGCCAAACGGGAGGATGCGTAGATCGTCTTCCTGTTGTTCTTCCGTACGCGGGATGCGGAGGATCAGGCCAATATGGAAGGTCAGAGCAAGGTCCATATTTGGGAACTGCTCCTGAGAGTAGAGATTTGTGCCGCCCGTGATGACCCACCAGCGATCCTTGTTGGTGTGGATATCCCACACGTCGTGGCGGGTGTTCAGGACGGCCTCCGAGTAAACCTTCTGCATGAAGGTCACTTCGAGGTCGGGCGCCTGCCATTCAAAATATTCTCGGACTTCCTCGATCTCCTCTTCGGTAGCTTTCAACATGATCGGCTCCCGCGATGGGCTCTTCGCACCGCGCTACAAAGGGCTTGCGAAAGCCTCAACAATAGACCGATGTCGCTGAGCTTTCAAAATCCGACGCGGCAACGCGGGATGTCCCAACGGGCTCAAACCGACCAACCCAGTTTTTAGACATTCCCCATAAAATCGGCGACCCAACTCAGCCGAAGCGTTCCAGGACGGCTGAGGCATCCCGTTCGACCGCTTCGTCGGACAGCCCGTAGGCCTCGCGGAGCGCCGCCGCAGCCCTCTTCGCAGCCATTTCATCGCGAGCATTCACGCGGGCCAAAAGCTCGCCGCGCATCAGCCGGCGGCCGATCGGCGCCAGATCACTGAAGCCGACAGCATGGTCGACGGCATCCTGCGGCCGGGTCCGCCCGCCGCCGAGTTCGACCACCGCAAGGCCGAGCCGGCGCGCGTCGACCGTCGCGATAAAACCGTCCTCTTCCGCCACAACGCCACGGACAACCGGCGCCGCCGGCAGATAGGCGTCCATCCGCTCGACGAAGTCGGACGGGCCGCCCAGCGCCGCGACCATTTTGGCAAAAGTCTCGGCCGCTCGCCCGTCGGCGAGCGCGGCGTCCGCCTTTCTCCGCCCGTCGGCGAGATCCGGCGCGAGACGGGCCGAGAGCAGCATTTCGGCCGCCAGCGCCAGCGTCACCTCCTCCAAAGCCGTGTCGCGCTGTGCGCCGGTCAGGAAGCGGACGGCATTGCGAACCTCGACGGCATTGCCGGCGGCAGAGGCCAGCGGCTCGTCCATGCGTGTCAGCAGGGCCGTCGTTCGAAGGCCGGCGCCGTTGGCGACCGCGACGAGGCTCGCGGCCAAGGCCCGCGCGTCCTCATGCGACGTCATGAAGGCGCCGGAGCCAGATTTCACGTCGAGCACGAGGCCGTCGAGCCCTTCGGCGAGCTTTTTCGACAGGATCGAGGCGGTGATCAGCGGGATCGATTCCACCGTCGCCGTCACGTCGCGGATCGCGTAGAAGCGGCCGTCCGCCGGCGCCAGTCGCCCGGTCTGCCCGATGATGGCGCAGCCGATATCGCGCACGGTCCGGCGGAAGGTGGCATTGTCCGGCGTAACGCTATAGCCGGGAATCGCCTCCATCTTGTCGAGCGTGCCGCCGGTATGGCCGAGCCCGCGCCCCGAGATCATCGGCACGGCGGCCCCGCAACTCGCGACGATCGGCGCCAGCATCAGCGAGACATTGTCGCCGACGCCGCCGGTGGAATGCTTGTCGACCACCGGCCGGCCGAGGCCGGCCCAATCGAGGATATCGCCCGAGTGGAGCATTGCTTCGGTGAGCGCCACGGTCTCCGGCCCAGCCATGCCGCGAAAGAACACCGCCATGGCGAGAGCCGCCACCTGGCCCTCGGTGACAAGCTCGCCGGAAAAACCATCAATGAACGCCTTGATGTCGGCCGCATCCAGCGTTTCGCCGTCGCGCTTGGCGCGGATGACCTCCTGCGGCAGCCGCATCAATAGCCGGCCTTCGCGCCCGCCCGCGCCTCGCCGGCCGCGACCGCCAATAGGTCGCCGAGAACGCTGGAGGCGCCGATCCGGAAGCGCGCGGGCGTCGCGTAGCCGGTCCCGCAGATCGCTTCGGCAAGCTGGTAGTAACCGTCGACGTCCTCGAAACTCTTGATCCCGCCCGCCGGCTTGAAGCCGACATGGCCGCCCGCCTCCGCGATCGCCTCGAGCAACAGCCGCGCCGACGCCGGGGTGGCGTTCTCCGCGACCTTGCCGGTGGAGGTCTTCAGGAAATCCGCGCCGCCCTTCAGCGCCGCATGGGCGGCCTGCCAGATCGTTTCGGCCGCCTTGAGCTCGCCGGTCTCCAGGATCGTCTTCAGCCGCGCCGCGCCGCAGGCGGCCTTCACGGCTCGCACCTGTTCCTCGACGAAGGCTGGATCGGCCGGGAGCCGGCGATAGGCGATGACCATGTCGATCTCGTCGGCCCCGTCCACCACGGCCTGTTCGCTCTCCCTGACCGTCGCCGCGATGTCGTCGCCACCGTGCGGGAAATTCACCACCGTCGCGATCTTGATGCGGGGATCGAGTCGTGTCTTGGCGAAGGCGACGAAGCGCGGCCAGATGCAGATCGCCGCCGTCGGTCCGGCGGGGGTCGCCGCCCGCTCGCAAAGCGCCGCGACATCGGCTTCGGTGCAGCCCTCGTCGAGATTGGTGAGATCGAGACAGGCAATCAGATCCGACGCCCTTTGGCGCCGCGCGGTCTCATCCATCGAAGCCTCCCGATTCCAGCATTTCGCGGACGATGCGGGCCAGCCGCGCGCCACCCTGCGGCGCCATCTCCTTGGTCTCCGCGTGGGAGAGTTCGGCGCCGGTCATCCCCGCACCGTAGTTGGTGATAACCGAGGCGGCCAGCACCTTGAGGCCGAAAAACCGGGCGAGGATCGTCTCGGGCACGGTCGACATGCCGACCGCGTCGGCGCCGAGAATGCGGGCCATGCGGATTTCCGCCGGCGTTTCGAAGGACGGGCCGGAAAACCACATATAGACGCCGCCGAACAGCGTTTCGCCGCTGGCCTTCGCCGCTTCCGCGAGCCGGCGCCGCAGCTTGGCATCGTAGGCGCTGGTCATCCCGACGAAACGGGCATCGGACGCTTCGCCGATCAGCGGATTGCGGCCGGAAAAGCCGATATGGTCCTCGATGATCATCACCGAGCCGGGCGGGATGTCCTCGCGCACCGATCCGGCGGAGTTGGTGAGGAAGAGGGTCCCGATCCCGAGATCGCGCACCGCCTCGATCACCGGCCGCATCACCGCCGCGTCGCCCGTCTCGTAGTAATGGACGCGCCCCGAGAGGATCAGGACGTCGCGGCCGCCGAGCCGCCCGGCGACCACTTCCCCGGCGTGACCGGTAACGCCACTGACCGGAAATCCGGGAATGTCGGCGAAGGGGATACGCACGGCGTCCTCGACCGCCTCGACCAGCGCGCCGAGGCCGGAGCCGAGCACCATCGCCGCGACCGGACACCGGACGCCGAGCCGCTCGCGCAGGAAGGCGGCGGCCGGCGTCACGACAGGCTCTCCGTCGCGAAGGCACGCGGCAGGAGTTCGGCCATGGTCACGGTTTCCTGGACACCGCCGTCGATGTCGCAGAGATGCACCTTCGTCTCGGGCGAGGCGAATTCGGCGATGCGCTGCCGGCAACCGCCGCAGGGGCTGCACAGCGGCAGCTTTTCGGCGACGACAGCGATCTCGGCGATACGCCCGCCGCCGTCCATCACCAGATGGCCGATGGCGGTGGTCTCGGCGCACCAGCCCTCGGGAAAGCTGACGATCTCGACATTGCAGCCAGCGAAAATGCGTCCGTCGGTCGTCCTGAGCGCGGCGCCGACCGGAAACCGGGAATAGGGGGCGTGGGCGCGCCGCATGGCGGACTTCGCCAGGGCGAAGAGATCGTCCGCCATCGTCTATCGTTCCTTCACATAAGGCACGCCGCCGGCCTTGGGCGGGGTCGCCTTGCCGACGAAGCCGGCGAGCAGCACCACGGTGAGGATATAGGGCAGCGCCGACACGAACTGCGCCGAGATCTCCCCGATGATCGGCAGTTCCACCCCCTGGATGCGGATCGAGATCGCGTCGAGAAAGCCGAACAACAGGCAGGCAAACATCACCGGCACCGGCTTCCAGTTGGCGAAGATCAGCGCCGCCAGCGCGATGTAGCCCTTGCCGGCGGTCATGTCGCGGGTGAATCCCGCCGCCTGCGCCACCGCCAGATAGCTGCCGGCGAGGCCCGTGAGGATGCCGCAGATGATCACCGCGCGGTAGCGCAGCCAGGCCACCGAGATGCCGGCGGTGTCGACCGCCGCCGGGTTCTCGCCGACGGCGCGCAGCCGCAGGCCGAAGCGCGTGCGGAACATCACCCACCAGGTGATTGGCACCATCGCGAAGGCGACATAGACGAGCAGCGTGTGGCCGGAGAGAATGTCGGCGTAGATCCGGCCGACGACCGGGACATCCCGCAGCGCCGCCGCGCCCGGCAGGTCGATCGCCTCGAACCGCCCGCCGCCGAACAGGCTCGGCGTACGCCCGCCCTGGCCGAACCAGCTCTGGCCGAGAATGATGGTCAATCCGGCGGCGATGAAGTTGATGGCGACGCCGGAGACGATCTGGTTGCCGCGATAGGTGATCGAGGCGAGACCGTGGACGAGCGAGAAGCCAACCGCCGCGAGAATGCCGACGAGGAGCCCGACAAACGCCGACCCCCACACCGCCGCGGCCGAGGCCGAGGCGAAGGCGGCGATCAGCATCTTGCCTTCCAGGCTGATGTCGAAAATGCCGGAGCGCTCCGAATAAAGCCCCGCCAGCGCGGCGAAGAGCAGCGGCGTCGACAGGCGGATGGTGGAATCGATGACGTTGATCCAGGCGCCGAAATCCATCATCGCGCCTCCTCCACGTCGACCCCGGCCCGCTCGCCGGTGCGCATGCGGATCCATTGGTAGGCGGCGCCGACGCCCGGCCGGAACATGTTCTCCAGCGCCCCGGCGAAGAGGATGACCAGCCCCTGGATGATGACGATCATGTCGCGCGAGATCGTCGGCATGTCGAAGGACAGCTCCGCCCCGCCCTGATAGAGCACGCCGAACAGGAGCGCCGCGAGCACGATGCCGACCGGATGGCCCCGGCCCATCAGCGCGACGGCGATGCCGACGAAGCCGGCGCCCCCCGGGAAGTCGATCAGCAGGCGATACTGGTCGCCCATCACCGGGTTGAGCGCCATCAGCCCGGCAAGCCCGCCAGAAATCGCCATGGCGAAGACGATCAGCCGCGTCTCCGACATGCCGGCGTAGCGCGCCGCGCGCGGCGAAAAGCCGAGGGTGCGGATTTCGTAGCCGAGCCGGGTGCGCCAGATCAGCACCCAGACCAGGAAGGCAGCGAGAAGCGCGACGAACAGCGAGACGTTGAGTGGCGCGCCGCCGAGCGAGACGCCGAACAGGTCAAACAGGCCGCGCAGCTTCGGCAGTTGCGCGCCGGCCTCGAAGGTGCGGGTTTCCGGCGCCATCGTCCCGGCCGGCTTCAGCACATTGACGAGCAGATAGACCATCAGCGCGGCGGCGATGAAGTTGAACATGATCGTGGTGATGACGATGTGGCTGCCGCGCCGTGCCTGCAGCCAGGCGGGGATGAACGCCCAGGCGGCGCCGAAGGCGAAGGAAAGACAGACGGCGAGCGGCAAATTGAGCCACCAGGGCAGCGTGCCGCCGAGCGCCAGCGCCACCGTGGCGACGCCGAGGCCGCCCAGATAGGCCTGGCCCTCGCCGCCGATATTGAACAGCCCGGCATGGAAGGCGACCGCGACGGCAAGGCCGGTGAAGATGAAGCTGGTCGCGTAATAGAGCGTGAAGCCGATTCCCTCGCCATAGCCGAAGGCGCCGCGGATCATCAGCGCCGCCGCCTCGACCGGGCTTTCGCCGACGATCAGGACGACGAGGCCGGCGACCGCGAAAGCGACGATCAGATTGACCAGCGGAATGAGCCCGTAATCGATCCAGCCGGGCAGTTTGGCGTAGGGGCGGCTCATCGGGGCGACTGATCTCCGCTCGTCAGAAGGTCGAGATGGCCCCGCGCGTCGAGCTTGAAGAACGGGTTATAGGCGAGCTCCCACAGATGGCCGTCCGGGTCGCGGAAATTGCCGGAAAAGCCGCCCCAGAAAACCTTTGCCGGCGGCTTGACCGCCCGCGCGCCCGCCGCCACTGCCCTCTCATAGGCCTCCAAAACCGCTTCCTCGGACGCAAAGTTCACCGCCAGCCCGGCGGAACCGGAACCGGCCGGCAGCTCGCCCTCGCCGCCATTGGCAATCATCTCGCTGCGCTGCCAGAGCGCCAGGACGATTGCCTCGCCGACCATGAAGGCGGTCGATTCCACACTCTGCGGCGCCTTCACCCAGCCAAGCGCCTCGTAGAAGGCGACGGCGCGGGCGACGTCCTCGACGCCGAGCGTGACCAGACAAATGCGCGCGTGGTTCACTCCGCCGCCTCCCGCTGTTCCACGCCCGCCATCAGGCAGCCAAGGTCGCCCTCGTCCGCGTCCGGGCTGCGCTCGCCGACGATGCGGCCGGAAAACATCACCAGCACACGGTCCGACAGCGCCCGGATCTCGTCGAGTTCCACCGAGACCAGCAGGATCGCCTTGCCGGCGTCGCGCATCTCGATGATGCGCCGGTGGATGAACTCGATCGCCCCGACATCGACACCGCGCGTCGGCTGGCCGATCAACAGCAGGTCGGGATCGCGCTCCATTTCCCGCGCCAGCACGATCTTCTGCTGGTTGCCGCCGGAAAAGCTCGCGGTCTTGAGGCGGCAGTCCGGCGGGCGGATGTCGTAGGCGGCAATCTTCTTCGCCGCGTCCCGGCGCATGGCATCGAGATCGAGCAGCCAGCCATTTTGAAAGCTCGGGTCGCGCTGATAGCCGAGAATGGTGTTCTCGTTCTCCTCGAAGGCCAGCACCAGCCCGGTATTGTGGCGGTCCTCCGGCACATGGGCGCAGCCGAGATTCCGTATCGCGGCGGGGTCGGCCTCGACAGTCGGATCGATGGTCCGGCCGAGCATCTCGATGCGCCCGGCTTCGGCCTTGCGGATGCCGGCCAGCGCTTCCAGCAGTTCGGACTGGCCGTTACCGGCCACCCCGGCGATGCCGACGATCTCCCCCGCGCGCACCGTGAAGGAGACGTTGTCGACCATGACGACGCCGCGCCGGTCGCGCACGGTCAGCCCGTCGACCTTGAGCTTCACGTCCTTCGGCGCCGCGTCGCCCTTGTCGACGGTCAACAACACGCGCCGGCCGACCATCAGTTCGGCGAGTTCTCCGACCGAGGTCTCCGCCGTCGTCTTCGTCGCCACCATTTCGCCCTGCCGCATCACCGACACGGCGTCGGTGATCGCCATGATCTCGCGCAGCTTGTGGGTGATCAGGATGATCGTCTTGCCGGCGTCGCGCAGCTGTTTCAGCACGGTAAAGAGGTGATCGGCCTCGGCCGGCGTCAACACACCGGTCGGCTCGTCGAGGATCAGGATGTCGGCGCCGCGATAGAGCGCCTTGAGGATCTCCACCCGCTGCTGTCGGCCCACGGGAAGTTCCTCGACGATCGCGTCCGGATCGACGTCGAGCGAATGATCGGCTTCCAGACGCTTCAGTTCGGCCCGCACCTTCGCGATGCCGGCGGCCAGCAACGGCGACTGTTCGGCGCCGAGCATGACGTTTTCGACGACGGTGAAATTCTCGACCAGCATGAAATGCTGGTGCACCATGCCGATGCCGGCGGCGATCGCCGCGTTCGGGTCGGCGATCTCGACCCTTTTCCCACCGACGCGGATTTCGCCGGAATCGGCCTGGTAGAAGCCGTAGAGAATCGACATCAGCGTCGACTTGCCGGCGCCGTTCTCGCCGATGATGCCGTGGATCGTGCCGCGCGCGACAGTGAGGTTGATGCGCTTGTTCGCCCGGACGATGCCGAAGCTCTTGTCGATGTCGATCAGTTCGATCGCCGGATCGGGCATACGCTCACTCTGGACTGACGCTGATCGCGGGAGCCTATAGCATCGCTTTGAAAAGTGGGAACCGGTTTTCGGATAAAACAATGCCGGGTATGGAAGAGCGACGATGTCACGCAAGGGAGCCGCCGACGAATGACCCGAGGAGAGACATGACCGCTTCGACCGACATAAAGGCGGCAAGGCGCCCCGAGCCCGGCGAGCGCGGCGCCTACCGCGCTTTCATGCCGCTCACCACGCGCTGGGCCGACAACGACGTCTATGGCCACATGAACAATGTCGTCCATTATTCCCTGTTCGATACGGCGGTGAATGGCTGGCTGATCGCCAACGACCTCCTCGACATCCATGCCGACGCGCAAATCGGCCTCGTCGTGGAGACCGGCTGCCGCTATCATGGCGAACTCGCCTTTCCCGACCCGGTCATTGCGGGCATTCGGGTTGCGAGACTGGGACAATCGTCGGTGCGGTACGAAGTCGGCCTGTTTCGCGGCGAGGCTAAAATTGCGTCGGCCGAGGGCTTCTTCGTCCACGTCTATGTCGACCGGGCGACGCGGCGGCCGTCGCCGATCGCGGGCCGGTTGCGGGCCAAACTTGCGGAGATCGCGGCATGAGCGAGAAACAGGCAGAGATCAGCGAGCGCGTCCAGGATCTGGAGATCATGGTGGCGCATCAGGCGCAGACGATCGAGGAATTGTCGGAGGAGCTGCGCCGCGCCTTCGAGACGATCGAGCGGATGCAGCGCTCGCTGAAATCCCTCGGCCATCGCTTCGATACCCTGGAAGAGGTCGCGACGCCCGGCCCCGAAAACACCAAGCCGCCGCATTACTGAGCGTCAAATCAGCAAGAATCATGGCGCCGCGGGAGATTGATTCGCAGTGTCTTCACGCGAACACGCAACGCAGAGCCAATTTCACCGTTGATAAGTAAAATTTTTTCCGCCGACGAACTGGACAAAATGCTGAATTGACGATACTGACTCCGTCAGAAAGTCAGTATCGTCGATAATCAGATGCATGACTTTGGGGAAAAAAGTTGGCCAGACTTCGCTGGAAGCATCTTGCGAACTCCCATCTCGCGCCGTAAGCAAAAAGGCGAGCCTGCAAAAAAGCAGCCTCGCCTTTGCTAGTTGAGACGTTAAAGCGGCATAGCCACCTCAACAGCTACGGTTTTGCGTAGTCTAGACAACCAACGCATTACCGCGTCCAAGGCTTCTTTTCAATGGCAGCCGCTGGAAAGGACGCAATTCATGCGTAGCAAGAGTCCACCTCTCTCCCCGGAATTGGCCGCAGAGATCAAGTTTCTCTGGGAAAGCACGGATATGAATCAGGCTCAGATTGCGGCCCGCCTCGGCGGAATCAATCAGGGCAGGATTTCCGAGGTCGTGAATGGCCACCGCTTTGCCGAGGTTCCTCCAGCGGGGAGTCCGTCTCATGCCTAATGACCCGACCTATAAGCCTGGGCAGAAGGCCCCGCGATCCGGCCAATACGGGATCGAGGGTCCGCGCGGCGGAAAGACAGGCGTTGAACGGACGGTCGTGAAGGGAGAACCATTGCCTCCTTCTGAAAAGACGGGGCAGCGCTACCGTCTGGTCGACCCAACCAAACACCGCTGATGAATAGTGGTGCCGGGCGGGAAACCGCCCGGCATTGTTACTCCAAGCCGTTCGAACCGCCAAAGCGTTGCCGGAATTGGCGCCCCTCTCGCCCCTTGTGGGAGAGAAAGCGATTTCATTGGCTTAGCGAGGAACGAGCTAAACGATAGAAATCGCAAGAGAGGGGTATGGAGCTTATCCGCCATAGCGGCGGCGGCTGGTCCGGCAAAACCCCTCACTTGCCTTTTCTGTGGTTTGCGCCAAGCCGCTATGCCGCGCGTCATTCTCAGGCCTCGACGATTGGCGAAACCGTCCAATACAGTCGTCATCCCGGCCTTGAGCCGGGACCCATTCCAAACCGCCGCAACCGCCGATCCATCATCGGACCGAACTCCCCCTACGGCAGCCGGGCGATCCGTTCGGTCAGCAGCGAAAAATAGGCGTCGGCATCGCCCGAGCGCACCCAGACGGCGTTTTTCGGCCGGTCGGTGACGCCCCAGTAATCGCAGACGGTCATGCCCCGCGTCAGCGGGCTGGCGGTTTCGATCGCCACATTGACCGACCGGCCGGTGAAGATCTCCGGCTTGAGCACGAAGGTGGTGACGCAAGGATCGTGCAGCGGCGCGCCCTCCCAGCCGTATTTCTCCACGTCGAACCGCGCCGAAAAGCCGAGCATCGCCGCCACCGCCGCGCCCGACCGGTTGCCGAGATCGCCAAAGGCGGCAATCCGCGCCCGGGTCGAGCGCATCTGGTGGGTCACGTCGAGCGGCAGCACGGTGATCGCCGCGCCGCTGGCAAAGACGATCGCCGCCGCCTCCGGATCGACGAAGATGTTGAACTCCGCTGCCGGCGTGATGTTTCCGGCCTCGAAACAGCCGCCGCCCATCAAGACGATGTCCTTCAGCCGCGCCGCGATGTCCGGCGCCTTGGTCATGGCAATCGCGACATTGGTCAACGGCCCGAGCGCCAGCAGCCGGATCGTCCCGGCCGGATGCGCGCGGATCGTCTCGATCAGAAAGTCGACGCCATGCCCGTCCCGGGCGGTCAGCGTCGGCTCCGGCAGGTCCGGGCCGTCCAGCCCAGTCGGTCCGTGGACGTGCTCGGCGGTGACCAGATTACGCAGCATCGGCCGCTCGCAGCCGGCATGAACCGGCACCTCGGTGCGGCCGGCGAGTTCCAGGAGCCGCAGCGCGTTGCGGGTGGTGTGGTGCAACGGGATGTTGCCCGCGACGGTGACGATGCCGAGAATGTCGACCTCGTCGGGCGAGGCCAGCGCGGTCAGGATCGCCACCGCGTCGTCCTGCCCCGGATCGGTATCGAAGATCACTTTTTCGGCCATGCGACGTCACTCCAGCGCGTTGTTCCGCGTCCCGATATCATCGGGATCGTCGGGCAGAAAGAGCTTGGATGGGTGCCGGGCCGCTTCGCACACGGTCGGCGCGGTGCGGCCAAGCACCGCAGAAAAAAGGCGCCCCGGAAGGGACGCCTCGCTACGGTGATGTTTCACGACACGTCAGTAAGGGCAGGACGAATCCGTCGAGTAGTCGTGGACCGCGATCTCGCCGGCGATGATCTTCGCCTTCGCCTCTTCGGCCGCGGCCTTCATCTCCTCGGTGACGAGCTCGGCGTTGTTCTCGTCCATGGCGTAGCCGACGCCATCCTGTTCCAGCCCGAGCGTGACGGTGCCCGCCTTCCAATTCCCCTTCGCCGCGTCCTCGAAGGTCGAATAGACGGCGTTGTCGACGCGCTTGACCATCGAGGTCAGCACCTTGCCCGGAAACAGGCCGTTCTGGTTGGAATCGACCCCGATGCCGTATTTGCCGGCGTCCGCGGCCGCCTGCATCACGCCGATGCCGGTACCCCCGGCGGCGTGGAAGACGACGTCGGCGCCCTGGTCGATCTGGGACTTCGCCAGTTCGCCGCCGCGCACCGGATCATTCCAGGCCGCGCCGGTGCTGCCGGTCATGTTCTCGATGACCTTGGCGTCGGCGGAGACCGACTTGACGCCACCCTTGTAGCCGCAGGCGAATTTGGAGATCAGCGGGATGTCCATGCCGCCGACGAAGCCGACGGTGCCGGTTTCCGACTTCATCGCCGCGAGGATGCCGACGAGATAGGAGCCCTCTTCTTCCTTGAACAGGATCGATTGCACGTTTGGCGCCTCGACGACGGCGTCGATGATGGCGAATTTCGTGTCCGGATATTCCTTCGCCACCGCTTCCAGCGCGGCGGCCTGGCTGAAACCGACGGAGATGATCGGGCTCGCCCCGTCGCGGGCGAAGCGGCGCAACGCCTGTTCGCGCTGGGCGTCGTTGACGATCTCGAACTCGCGGTATTCGGTGCCGGTGTCGGCCTTGTATTTCTCCGCGCCGTCATAGGCGCCCTCGTTGAAGGATTTGTCGAATTTTCCGCCGAGGTCGTAGAGGATCGCCGGGGCGAATTCTTCGGCCGACGCCGCGGTGACCGACAGGATGGAGGTGGCGAGGAGTCCGGCCAGGAACTGTTTCATGGAGTGTCCGATCCCTGTTGCAGATGATGGGTCTCAAAACCGCCGATTGTCGGCGGCGGGACGCCACGGCGCCGCAAGGCAAGCCGTGCCTGCCGAGAGACTGGCACGGCCCGCGCCGAGAATCATCTGAAATCCGCGACGATGGAAAACGGGCTCACCCGCGTCGGATATTACCCTGCCCCGTCCGCCGAGGTATCGCCGCAGGGAGCGTTATTCCGCCGCCTCGGTCTTTAGCCCGATCGGGCAGGAGATTCCGGTGCCGCCGACGCCGCAATAGCCGCTCGGGTTCTTGGCGAGATATTGCTGATGGTAGCCCTCGGCGTAATAGAATTCGGTCGCGGGCTCGATCTCGGTGGTGATCGTGCCCTTGTGGCCGGCCTTGGCGAGCGCCTGCTGATAGGCCGTCCGCGACGCGGCCGCGGCATCGAGCTGCGCCTGCGAGGATGTGTAGATGCCGGAGCGATACTGGGTGCCCATGTCGTTGCCTTGGCGCATGCCTTGGGTCGGGTCGTGACCTTCCCAGAATGTCGTCAGCAGGCTTTCATAGGAGATCACCGCGGGATCGAAGACGACCAGCACGACCTCGTTCTGGCCGGTCTGGCCGGTGCAGACTTCCTGATAGGTCGGGTTCGGCGTCGCCCCGGCCGCATAGCCCGCCGCCGTCACATGGACGCCCGGTAGCTGCCAGAACTTCCGCTCCACGCCCCAGAAGCAGCCCATGCCGAAGATCGCCGTCTCCAGCCCCTCCGGGAAGGGCGGCTTCAATGGGTGGCCGTTGACGAAATGGGTCTCTGCGGTCTCGATCGGCTCGGCCCGTCCTGGCAGCGCCTCTCCGCCCACCGGCAGCTTCATCTTCTTGGAAAACATATCGAGAATATACATGAAATACTCCTTGTTCGGCGCCCAGGGCGCCAGCGGACAGGCGTCAGCGGACCAGGCGGCGGCGCGTCTTGCGCTCGCGTCCGGCGAGCAGCAGGGCCAGCCCCGCGACACCGGCGGTGATCGAAACCGACCAGCGACCGATCTCGGCGAGCATGGCGGCCACCGTCGCGCTCTGGACACCGGACGGCTCCAGGCTCCCGCCCATCATCGCCAACGCCTCCCTCACGCTCACCAGATGCGTAACTTGATCGGCGAGCGAGCGGGCGATGTCGCCAACTGCGAACACGACGGCGATGGCCAACAGGAGGCTGCCGATCAGACGCACCAAAAACCGCATGAACCTGTCACTCCCATCCTGTCACTTGGCGACCCGTCGGACCACCGCGCCGCCCTCCGCCCGCGCAGTGATCGGACTGGCCGCAGGACCGCCGTCGCCTGCTTCGATATCATGTGGGGATTGCCCCCGTCGGCGGCAATGTAGCGCCCTTGCGACCATCCCGGAAGTTTGCTGAATTCGCGGGTTGAACCGCGGAGCGTTCTGGCTATAGTCCGCGGCTGTTCGAGACAGGGCATCGACCCCGGCGTTTCGCTTCGCCGGTCTGTCCGGCGCGGATGAATTCCGGAGATGGATGTCGTTGCCGAGAGGCGACGAGAGCGGGACACAACCTCCCGCTTTTCGGCTCGAATGCACGGAGAGGTGGCCGAGTGGTTGAAGGCGCACGCCTGGAAAGTGTGTATACGGGAGACCGTATCGAGGGTTCGAATCCCTCTCTCTCCGCCATTTTTTCTTCAATCTTGTGCGTTTTTCCGGCCCGTCGCGGGCGGCAAAGCCATGGGCTGTTAAACGTCATCCGTCCGAGGCCGGAGCATCTGTGCCCTTCCAAGCGCATCGCAGCCATCGCCGCGGAGGGCTCGGGGGTGGTCGACCGGCGCGGGCCGCGATCGCCCGCGCCGGTCAGATCTGTCAGAGATCGTATTGCGCCCGCGCGATATCGCCCAGGCCGACCTTGTCGAGCCGGTCCAGCGGCGCCAGGAAGGTGACCTGAATCACCCCCGGCGCGCGGCCGATCTCGATCGCGCCATTGATCGTCGCGCGGTTGCGCACCTCCGGCACGGACATGTCCAAGAGCTTGGCCGCCCGCTCCAGCCCGTTCTCGATCGCCGCGTTCAAATTCGGCGCCGTGCCGATCACCGAAATCGGTGCCGAGTTCTCGAGCTGTCCGACCTTCCAGGATTTAGCCAGCCGCTCGGCCTTGGCGCGCTCGGCTTCGGAGAAGGGCCGGGCCAGCGGCGGCAGATCCTCGAGGAGCGGAAACAGCACCGGTCCGTCGATCGGATAGTTTTTCAGCACCTCGACCTGCAACGTGACGCTGCCCGAGACATCCATCGTGTGGCCGGCGATCTCGCCGTCGCCTTGGGCGGCATGCATGTCGCCCATATAAACGCCCGCGCCCTTCACCTTGACCGGCGCGACCAGCACCGCGCCGGGGCGTACCGCGTCAATGTCCATGTGCCCGTCGGTCTTGTGTTCGGCCAATTGCGCGGCGGTGATGCCGTAGTCATGCGGTGCGCCGACGAGGAAGGCGCCGAAATCGCCGGCATTGTGGGAATCGGGCAGCGGCATCGAGGGAGTCGTGCCCAATTGCCCGAGGAAGGGGCGCATGCGCACCATCACCGCCGGCATGTCCGACGGCGCATAGGTCAGGATCGGATGCTGCACCGACTGATCCGGCAGCGCGGCATAATGATGGGCATCGCGCGCGATGGTCTCGGCCGCCTGCTTGGGCATCGTCACCCCGACATGGCGAGTTTCGTCGAACACCACCGTATAGCCGTGCACAATCTCGAACGGCTTCACCGTGTTGCCGCAGGCATCGCATTTGACCGCATCGCCGCCTATCCCCTCGACATGGGTCTCGGGCCAGATCGTGTCGCAGGTCGGGCAGCGCGCGGCGACATAAGGATCGCCCAGGCAAAAGCCCTCCGGCGAACTGTCGTGGCCGGACGCGGTCGCGATCGAGGTCACGCTGATGTCGCGGATGCGGATGATGACGCCGTCGCCCGGTTCGGCTCCCACGATCTCGACCGGTTGGGTGACTTCATGGCCGCCGCGCAGCCGCGGGGTGATCATCGGGCCCCAGCAGCCCGGCGCGGTGTTGGCGATGATCGTTCCGCCGTTCTCGACCGGACCCAGCATCGGCTGGTTGGGGTCGAGCACGCTATTGGTGAAACCTTGCACGACGACGCTGCGTTGCGCTGTCTTCGTCGGATTGGTGATGTCCAGCATCTCAAGCTCCCTCGATCGTCAAATCGCCCGGCACGTGGCGGCCGCTCCCCGTTGAAGCTAGCACGACCGACGCACTTCGCCACAGGGCCCACCGGCAGGTCAACACCGTCGATGTCCGAGCCTTGCAATTGCTTCCGCCTCCGACGGGGAAGATAGTCCTGTCGGCGATGACGGCATCTGCCGTGGTATCTTGGAGGAATAGCGATGGAACCCGGCAGATCAAGGTTTGAGATGAATGGCGCGCCCGCCGTGACTGGTCAAGACAGCCAGCGAGCATCCCACATGGCAATGACCGTTTTGCCTTCTGGCGTCTTCGCCAAATCCGCCGCATCGGCGCTGTTCCTGGCAGCCGCTATCATCGCCGGCGCGACGACGACGGCGACAGCGGCCGAATGCACCGCCTCGCCGAGGGCGGCGATCGACTGGAGCGGGTGCGACCGCAGCAATCTGGTTCTGTCCGGCGCCAACCTCGAAGGCGCCAATCTCCAGAAAGCCGATTTCACCCAGACCGACCTGCGGAACGCCAAGCTCGCATCGGCAAACCTGGAAAAGGCGGCGCTGGTGCGCGCGTCGCTCGCCGGCGCTGTCGCCGACAAGGCCAATTTCACCAAGGTGGAAGGCTATCGGACCAACCTTTCGGGTCTGTCCGCGCGCGATGCGTCGTTTCATGGCGCAGAGCTCCAGCGGGCGGACTTCCGCAATTCCGACCTGTCGGGAAGCAGTTTCGAGAAAGCCGAACTGGGCCGCGCGATTTTCGGCGGGGCCAATCTGACCGGCACGGTATACCCACTGGCCAATCTGGCCCGCGCCGATTTCAGCGATGCCATCCTCTCAGGCCCGGTCGACTTCACCGGCGCCTACATGTTCCTGACCCGGCTGGAGGGCGTGGATTTATCGGCCGCCGCGGGTCTGGAGCAGGGGCAGATCAACATCGCGTGCGGCGACGCTGCCACGCGGCTCCCTGCCGGTCTGTCTTCTCCAACCGCCTGGCCCTGCGCGGTGGAATGAGGCTGTCACCGGCG
>Ga0209347_1003889_pt1 | contig 16535 bp, 14 predicted proteins | sample AutmiccommuBRH23_FD_187382 | JGI IMG/M metagenome (GOLD analysis project Ga0209347, IMG submission 187382) | Deep subsurface microbial communities from Mt. Terri, Switzerland - Autotrophic microbial communities BRH/23 (SPAdes) (version 2) | ecosystem: Environmental > Aquatic > Deep subsurface >...
CGTGTTCTCGGCGTCGTCGCGCACGCGGAAATAGTTGCCCTCCGATCCCTCTTCGGCGCCGGCCGGCACGATGGTGACGTAATCCTGCGGATGGATGGAGGCCGACCAGCTTATCGGAAAGCTGGCACCGGTCATCACCTGCCGCGGTGCGGTAATGCCCAGCTCAGCCTCAACCACTTCGACTGTGGCGGAAGCCATGGTGCGCCGGCCCTCCTGCAGCACATAGCGCACCTCGTAAAAGCCTGGCTCGGCCGGCGCGACCAGCGTGTTCTCGGCGTCGTCCCGCACGCGGAAATAGTTGCCCTCCGATCCCTCTTCGGCGCCGGCCGGCACGATGGTGACGTAGTCCTGCGGATGGATGGAGGATGACCAGCTTATCGGAAAGCTGGCACCGATCGTCACCTGTTTAGGCACTGCAATGCCGATTTCAGCGTCGACCACTTCCACCGCTGCGGAGCCCAGGGTGCGCCGGCCGTCCTGCATCACGTAGCGCACCTCGTAAAGGCCCGGCTCGGGCGGCGCGACCAGCGTGTTCTTGGTGTCGTCGCGCACGCGGAAATAGTTGCCCTCCGACCCTTCATCGGCCCCGGCCGGAACGATGGTGATGTAATCTTGCGGGTGGACGGCGGCCGACCACGTCACCGGGAAACTGGAACCAGTTGTGACCGTTGCGGGTGCTTCAAGCTCGATCTCCACCTCAGCAATCGGTTCAGGTTCTGGGGCAGGCTCAACCGGCGGCGCCATCGGCTGCAGGTCCATCACCGTCTGCACATGCGCCAGCGCCTCCTTCAGCTCAGCTGCATTCTGGGCCGGCACAAAGACACCGCCGGTGTTTTCGGCAATGCAGGCCAGGCTGGCATGGGCGTCGTCCTCAAGGTCGAAGCCGACCACATGGGTGGTGAATTTGATACCCTGCTGCGCCAATTGCTCGGCCAGCGCGCACGGGTCGGCCTGGCAGGTTTCCACGCCGTCCGAAATCAACACGACGGTTGCAGGATTGTCGCGATAAGAGAGGAGTTCGGCCGCATGCTGGACGGCAGCGGAGATCGGCGTCTTGCCCTTGGGCCGGATGGCGTTGACGGTATCGATGAAGCTTGCCCGGTCGAGCGGCCCCGGCTCGATCAGGGTTTCGATGTCGCGGCAATCGCCTCCCGAACGGTGGCCATAGGCAACCAGCCCGAGATTGGTGCCGTCTGACCAGCCATTGACCAGATCGGCCATCACGTCGCGCGCGATCTCGATCTTGCTGACGCCGTCGATCTGGCCCCACATCGAGCCGGAGGCGTCATAGACGATCACCACGTCTTCGGCCGCACTGGTCGGTGCGATAGACATTGCCATGGCCGCCGCAGCAGCCAGCACTTGCAGAGCTTTCATCATGGTCTCCTGTTCGGAAAAGCGGTCTATGCGTTGGGTATGCCGGTGGCTTGGGGGGGAGGGGCTGCCGTGTGGGCGAGCGCCCGCGCTTTCAAATTGCGGAACTTGGCCGACATCTGCTCCAGCCTTGCTTCCCATTCGGGATCGGGCTGCTGGCCCTTAATCGTCTTGAAATAGACCTGCATGAGGCAGGTGAGGGCGAATGGCTCGAGCAGTGCCGCCTTGACGCTCCAGGCAAACAGCAGCGCGAAGACGAAGCCGCCTGCGGCCCATGCGCCCGGCATCAGGTAGACGACCAGCGCGGCGGGGGCGAGCATGACCAGGAACACGAGGAAGCTCAGCAGATAGACGATGGCCGCCAGCCAGGCCGCATTCTTGAGCATCACCTTGTAGTTTTGACCATAGAGGATCAGCGCTTCCTTGGCCGAACTCCAGGGGTTGGTCGAGCCGGTCCGGATCGCGTGGGCGAGGATGACCTCGTCAATGAAGCCGACGGCCACACGCAGGAAGGCATGCAGTATGCCCGAAATCTGGCTTGCGCCTGGGATGGGAAGGATGGACAGGATACCGCGCACCAGCCCGGTGATAGCGCCAATCACGCCCTTGATGAGCTGGTCGATTGCAAACAGCACACTGGCTTGTGCAAAGCGCTGTTTCACCACCTCGGAAGCATGGGCGATCTGTGATTTTCCCTCCGGCATGGGCTTGCCATCGATCAGTTCGACCAGAACGGCGACATGGCCTGCCTTGACGATATAGAGGATATACTCGCGGGCCCAGTACATGATGGCGCCGAAGATGCCAAAGCCCGCGAGGCCGCCCCACAGGGTCGAGCTCGCCTGGAAATCGTCATCACCGAGGCCGCCGACACCATAGCCGATGCCCGCGCCGGTTCCGGTCACCAGGATATATCCAAGCGCGATGCCGAAATAGACCGCCAAGCGCAAGACGATGAACGGCATGGTGCGCGCCATCATCCCCAGCGCGCTGCCAATGTTGAAATCCCACATGCGTTTCTCCTCCCACGACTCGGAATTGGCGCAACCTAGCCAGCGCAAGACCGGGGCGCCCCGTTCGTTTGAACGGGGACATCGCAAGAAAACGCTATAGGGTGTGGTAAACGTCCATCATCGAGGCAGCAGGAGCGCCGGATGCGGAGAAACGAGGGAGGATGGCGGACTTGTTGAGAGCATGGGCGTGGCTGGCCAATATTGTGACATTGCTGGCGGTCATCACACCTGCCATCGCGACCGCTGGCGAGACCGGGAGATTGTCGTCGCCAGTCGATGAACTTGTTCTGGAGGTGCATGGCGCCATTGCACAAACCAACGTCGATGGCGCTGCCTTTTTCGACCTGGCGATGTTGAAGGCGCTGCCGCCGGTCGAGTTAAGAACAACGACGGCGGTGACTGACGGGGTTCGCCGGTTCGATGGCTTTCTGATGCGCGACTTGCTGGAACTTGTCGGCGCCAGCGGTTCGGTCGTCACGGCGACCGCCTTCAACGACTATGTCATCGATGTGGATGTAGATGAGTTCCATCGTTTCGACGTCGTGGTGGCCTACGCGATGGATGGCCAGCCGCTGCTAGCCAGCGACAAGGGCCCCCTGTGGATCGTCTATCCGCGCGACCAGCATGCCGAGTTGCAGGACATCCGCTACGACTATCGCTGGGTCTGGCAATTGAGCCGGCTCGACGTAAGATGAACAGATCGGTGCGTACCTTGGTCGGCGTCATCTTGCCGGCCCTCACCATCGTGGTTTTCATCGTCCTACTGGCGTTTTCCCTGCTGCGTCTTTCCGGTACGGAGCGCGACATGCGCATCGAAGCCTCGCAGAACATGCTGTGGGTGATTTCACGCGCGCATGTCGCCAGCCTGCAATTGAGCGAAGCGGCCGCAAGGCACACCGCCGATGAAATTGGTCGTTCGGCTCTAGCGCTGCGCTACAATGTGTTCCTCAGCCGGCTGGCATTGCTGGACGATGGCCCGCAACGCCGCCAGATGGAGGATCTGGGCTTTGCCGGCGCGCTGGACGCCTTTCGTCGCGATCTGCCCGAACTCGACGCCATGGTCGCCGATCTCGATCCGCGTGACATAGCGCGCGTCGACGCCTTGCTCGAACCCTACAATGACATGCTCGGTCAGGCCGCCAACAAGGCCATGGTGGCCGAATGGGATGAGCTTGGCAACAAGCTCGACACCTCGCGCAAGCAACTCTGGCAGATCATCGTCTCGCTGCTCGGCATAGCCCTGGCTGGCGCGGTTCTGTTGATCCATTTCATCATAGCGATACGCGACGCCAGGGAGCGCACACGTTTGCTCAACAAGGAAAAGGCGTTCTCCGAACTGCTCATCGGCTCCAGCGGCGAAGGCATAGTGGCCGTCGATCTCAACCACCGCTGCACCGTCTGGAACGACGCGGCGGGTCGTCTGTTCGGTCTGCCTGCCACGACAACAATCGGCCGCACGCTCAGCGATGTCTCCGGCTTCTTCCAGATCGACAGGATCGAGCACTCCATCGACGAGGCTCTTGAGGGCCGGCCAACCGCGCTGTTTGACCAACCGTTCTTTCCGCCCGATAAGGCCGAGCCGCTGTATGTCGACCTGCACTGCTTTTCGCTGCGCGATGGCGCCTGCATCATCGGCTCGATCCTGCTGGTGTCCGACGTCACCGAGCGGCGTGCCGCACAACGCGAGATTGCCGATCACCGCGACCACCTCGAGCAATTGGTGCGGGCCCGGACGCAGGAACTTGACGCGGCACTGACGCGCGAACGGGCCACCGCGGAGCTCTATCGCAACTTTGGCGCGATGATCTCGCACCAGTTCCGTACCCCGCTGGCCATTGTGGATTCCGCCCTGCAACGCCTGATGCGACGCAGTCACAGCCTGTCGCCGACGGAAGTGCTGGAACGGGGCGGCAAGGCTCGCCAGGCAATCGACCGCCTGATCAAGCTGGTTGAAAGTACACTCAACGCCGCCCGTCTCGATGCCGGCCAGATCCAGATTGCCAGTCAACCATGTGATCTGGGCCTGCTCGCTGGTGAGGTCTGTGCCCGCCAGGCCGAACAGACCGCGGGCAGGCGGATCGCCGTCAAGCTTCCCGAGGGGCGCTCCGCTATCGCCCATTGCGACCCCGTCCATGCGGAAAATATCCTGATCAACCTGCTGTCCAACGCCGTCAAATACTCACCGGCAGGAACGGCGATCACGGTCGTCGTCAGCCCTGCTGTGCACAGCATTGAGTGCGCCGTCAGCAATCAAGGTGTGATTGCCTCGCCCGCTGAGCGGGAGGCGCTCTTTGAGCGGTACTTCCGCGGCAGCAACGCCGAAGGGCGTCCAGGCATCGGCATCGGGCTCTACATGGCCAAAACACTGGCCCGGATGCAGAATGGCGACGTGCAGTTGGCCGACGGCGGCGATGGCCAGATCACCTTTACTCTGGTCTTGCCACGGGCGAACGGGCTCGTGGCGGACTGGAATCCGTCCGCCCTGGTTTCGGAGTCGACATGACGGAATCCAACACGTTCCAGCCAAAGCAGGCTGTCATTCTATGCGTCGAGGACGAGGATGATCTGCGCCGCGACATTGCCGATGAGCTTGCCGAAGCTGGTTATGAGGTCATTGAGGCGTGCGGTGGCGAAGTGGCGCTCGCGCTGCTGGAAACAAACCGCCCCGATCTGATCCTGTGCGACATCTCCATGCCCGGCCTCAATGGCTACGCGGTGCTGCGCGCCGTTCAGGCCATGGGAGCCGAGTATGCCGATATCGCCTTCGTATTCCTGTCGGCGCTTGGCGACCCGCGCGAAATCGTCGAGGGCAAACGCCTCGGCGCCGACGATTACCTGGTCAAGCCGATCGACTACGATCTACTGCTGGCGACGGTGCACGCGCGCCTGCGCCAGATAGCGCGCATTCACTCGGTCCATTCGGCAGAGGCGGCAGGTCCCGACGACGCGACGCTGATCGCCGCGTTTGGCCTGACGCCGGCGGAGGCGCGCGTCGCCGTGGCGCTCACCACAGGCACGCCGCTGGCGCAGATCTCCGCCGATTTCGGCATATCGCGCACCACCGTCGCCTTCCACATGCGCAATATCTTCCAGAAAACCGGAACCAGCCGTCAGGCTGGCCTCGTTGCGCTCCTGCTCAAAAAGCAGCCCGTGCTGCCTTCCGGCACTCGATTGACATGATGCATGAGACTGGGCTCGCCGGGTGGCGCCGGCCGGTTGTCAGCCCATCGATCCGCTCCCGGCATTCAAAACTGCAAAGTCATGTCTCGCGCGCCGCCGCGTCGAACCGGAGAGTCGGTTTGACGCAACCCGCTCGCATCAGGTCGGCGGCGCTGGAGTTGCGGCGCCGCCTGGTTCCAGCGCGCCCGCTCCCGCTTTTCCGCCCGGACCCGATCCGGGCGCCATAATTTTTCAGGCGGGCGGGACCTGTGTGCCGGAGATGCTCAGTCCACGGTACGATGGCATCATTAATGCCATCGTACCGCAGGACCGAGCGTCTCGGTTGCATGCCGAATGGAATTGCCCGACCGCCCGGGGCGCGGGCATCAACTGGCGTGAGAGAACCAGGCCAGCTAGACGCCGATCTTGCCGCCACCCTGCCTGGTGATGGTCAACACGGACGGTCTGACCGGCATGTCGGGTTTGAAGTCGGGCCAGCGCGTCGACGGATCCTCGTAGTAGGAGGCGCGTCCGAAACCATCCCAGTCCTCGCCGCCGTCGCCCGGATGCTGCACGGCGACGAAGGCGGTCTGGTCGTCCGGGGTGAACAGCGGGCCGCACATCTCGGCGCCGATCGGCACACGGAAGAAAAGCTTGGACGTGGCGCGCGCCGCGCCCTCGGTGTCTACCGCCCACAGGCCATCGGTGCGGCCGGTGGCCTTCGGCCCCTGTCCGTCGGTGGCGACCCATAGCCGGCCGGCCGAATCGATGGCGCAATTGTCCGGCATGCCGAACCAGCCATTGGCCGTGGTGGCGGTCGAGAACGAGGCGCCGACCTCGGCGACCGACGGGTCGCCGCATTTCAGCAGCACTTCCCACTTGCCCTTGGTGGCGGTGAAGTCGCCGCCTTCCTCGGTGATCTCGATGATGTGGCCAAAGGCGTTCTTTTCGCGCGGGTTGGCGGCATCCACCTGCTCGGCCGTGCGCTTGGTGTTGTTGGTCAGCATGACATAGACCTTGCCGTTGGTGGCATTCGGCTGGATGTCCTCCGGCCGGTCCATCTTGGTCGCTCCGAGCAGGTCGGCGGCACGCCTTGTCTCGATCAGCACGTCGGCCTGGCTGTCGAAGCCATTCGCGGCGGTCAGCGGAGCTTCGCCATGGAGCAGCGGCATCCATTCGACATTGCCGTCGTCGGAGAATTTCGCCGCATAGAGCGTGCCCTCGTCGAGCAGGTCCATGTTGGCCGCCCTGTCGTCCGGGTTGAACTTGCCTGCCGTCACGAACTTGTAGACGTAGTCGAAGCGCTCGTCGTCGCCCAGGTAGAAGACCACGCGCCCGTCGGGCGCGACGATCGATTCGGCGCCCTCGTGCTTGAAGCGGCCCATTGCCGTGCGCTTCCTTGGCGTCGAGTTGGGGTCGTTGACGTCGACCTCGACCATCCAGCCGAAGCGGTTAGGCTCGTTGGGCTCCTTGCCGACATCGAAGCGCTCGTAGAAATTGGCCCATTCGTAGGAACCGTTCGGCACGCCCATGCGCTCGTAGTTGGCTGCTTCCTTGTGGCCGGCGGGCAACTCGCCGGCGAAGTAGCCGTGTATGTTCTCCTCGGCCATCATGTAGGTGCCCCATGGGGTGACGCCGCCGGCGCAATCGTTGACGGTGCCGAAAACCCTGGTGCCGCTTGCGTCGGCATTGGTCTTGACGCGGTCATGGCCGGCAACCGGGCCCGACAGCACCATCTCGGTGTTGGCTGTGATGCGGCGGTTCAGCTTTCCGTCGAGCACTGGCTGGAACTTGCCGTCAACCTTGCGGATCTCGACGATGGTGCCGCCATGCGCGGCCATCTCGATATCGACTTGATCCTTGCTGAGGGGAGCCTGCTCGACCCTGCCGTCGACGACCGTTACCAGGCCAGGGAACATCAGATGCGGATTGGTATATTCGTGATTGACGACCAGCAGCCCGTGCTCGGCCGAACCGTCGATCGGAATGAAGCCGACATAGTCGTTGTTGTAGCCAAACTGCCGTGCCTGCGCCTCGGCTGTCTGGTTGGCAGGGTCGAATTCGGGCGCGTCGGCAAACAGCGGGTCGCCCCAGCGCAACAGCACGTCGGCGTCATAGCCTGACGCGACATGGTGGGTCTCGTCGACGCCGGCCTCCAGTTCGTCGAAATTGAAGGCCGAGGCACTTTCGGCGCGCGCCTCGTCGGCAAGAAGCAGCGCCATCGGGCTGACAGTTGCCGAGATGGCCGCGACGGCCATCGAGCCCTTTAGCAGGCCGCGACGCGAGAAGCGTGAGGAGATGATCTCGCCCATCGTAGGGTTCTCGCTCGCATTGCGCCCCGGCCCGTCATTCTCTTCGAGCTGGCTGGTGCGGAAAGGCGAATTTGCTTGGGGATGATCGGTCATGGGGCTACCTGTGGCTTTCGGTTGGCATGAGATGCGAGGCTGGCCGATCGCTACAATTCGTCGATTACAGCAAGATGACAAATTGGCGAGGCGTTCCAGCGGCTGGCCGCAGGAACGGCCCGGAGACGTGAAGGAGAGACGGATGGTTCGGCAATTGTGGAAGCGGACGGAGTTCTCGGTGCTGCTGGCCGGCATCATCGTGGCCTTCGGCCTGTGGAGCTTCTTCGAACTTGTCGAGGTCGCGCGCCACAGCACCGCGCATGATTTCGACACCGGAATCCTGCTCGCCCTGCGCGAAGCCGGCCGGCCCGACGATCCGATCGGCCCGGCATGGCTCGAGGGTGCAGTGCGCGACATCACCAGCCTTGGTTCGATGGCCGTTCTGGTGCTCGTAACGCTCGGGGCGATCATCTACCTGCTGATGATCCGAAGGCGTTTCGAGGCCCTGCTGGTGCTCTTTGCGGTTGGCGGCGGCCAAATCCTGTCGAGCCTGCTCAAGTTCGGCATCGACCGGCCACGCCCGGAACTCGTCTCGCACCTTGTGGATGTGCAGACACTGTCCTTCCCCAGCGGACATGCGATGCTGTCGGCGGTTGTCTACCTGACGCTCGGCTCGCTGCTGGCGGGGCACGCGTCTACCAGGGCGCTCAAGATTTATGTGCTGGGCGTTGCTGTCCTGCTCACCCTGATGGTCGGTGCCAGCCGCGCCTATCTCGGCGTCCACTGGCCGTCCGACATTCTTGCCGGCTGGAGCATCGGCTTTGCCTGGGCGATGGCCTGCTGGCTGGCTGCGCGGCTGCTGTTTCGTGATAGAGCCAAGGCAGATTGATCGGGTAGAAACCCTCAGACATTATGCTTGAAACATCACCATGCATATTCTAAACATGATTTGCAGCAAGGAGAGTGAGTGTTGATCACTGCTCAGCAGATGCGCGCCGCGCGGGCACTCGCCGGCATCGACCAGAAGGTCCTCGCCGAACGGGCGGGTGTCTCGGTGCCAACGATCCAGCGGATGGAGGCCAGCGACGGCGTGGTCAGGGGCGTGGTCGACACGTTGGTCAAGGTCATCCGCGCGCTGGAGGAATCCGGCGTCGAACTGATCGGTGAAAACCAGCCGAGCACGGCTGGCGGCAGGGGCGTTCGCCTCAGGCCGTCGGATGTTGCTCCACCCGGCTGAGCTGCACCAAGTCGCGACGCGACCGCCGACATTTTCTGCCGACGATCCCGCCGCCCAGGCATTGCGGAAGGCAGCATGAAGACGGCAGTCAAGACCACCAAATCCCATCCCGCTCCCACTTACAGGCAGCTATTTACGCCGAAGCTGGTGACGGTTCTGCGCGAAGGCTATGGCGCGGGCCAGCTTCGCGCCGACGCGGTCGCCGGACTCACGGTAGCAATTGTCGCGCTGCCGCTGTCGATGGCCATCGCCATCGCCTCTGGCGTGTCGCCCGACCGCGGCCTCTATACGGCGATAGTCGGCGGCTTCCTGGTATCGCTGCTTGGCGGCAGCAGGTTCCAGATCGGCGGTCCGGCGGGCGCCTTCATCGTGCTGGTCGCCACCACCGTTTCCCTGCATGGTATCGAAGGGCTGATCCTTGCCACCATGATGTCGGGGGCGTTCCTCGTTGTCGTCGGATATCTCCGCCTGGGCACCTACATAAAGTTCATTCCCTACCCCGTCACAGTTGGCTTCACAGCCGGTATCGCTGTCATCATTTTCGCCAGCCAGCTCTCGGAATTGTTCGGCCTGTCGCTGGCTGGCAAGGAGCCCGGCCAACTGATCGCCAAGCTGCAAGCCCTCGCGGCAGCCGCCGGAACGGTCAACGCATCGGCCGTCGCTATCGCCGCGCTCACCATAGTCGCCATCGTCGGCCTCAAGCACTGGCGGCCATCATGGCCGGGCATGCTGGCCGCAGTCGCCCTAGCATCAATCATTGCCACGGCGCTTGGACTGCCCATCGAGACGATCGGCACGCGCTTCGGTGGCATACCGCGCTCCTTCCCCATGCCCTCGCTGCCCGACTTTGACCTCGCGACGATGCGGGCGGTGCTGCCCGATGCCATAGCCTTCACGCTGCTTGGCGCCATCGAATCGCTGCTTTCGGCGGTCGTCGCCGACGGCATGACCGGCCGGCGGCACCGCTCCAACTGTGAGCTGGTTGCGCAAGGCTTTGCCAATATTGGCGCGGCGCTGTTCGGCGGCATGTGCGTCACTGGTACCATCGCCCGCACGGCCACCAATGTGCGCGCCGGCGCGCATGGTCCGATTGCCGGCATGCTGCATTCCGGCTTCCTGCTCCTTTTCATTCTGGCGGCGGCGCCGCTGGCCAGCTACATTCCGCTCGCCGCACTGGCCGGGGTGCTGACTGTGGTCGCCTGGAACATGGTCGAGAGGACCGCTTTCGCCGCTCTCATCCGCTCGTCGTGGGGTGATGCCATTGTGTTGCTGGTCACTTTCGCTCTGGTCGTCTTCCGTGACCTGACCGAGGGCATCATTGTCGGTTTCGCACTCGGCTCCGTACTGTTCATCGACCGCATGTCGAAGGCCATCAATATCGAGGCTTTCGAGGGTGTGGGTTCCGCCGATAGGGCGGACAGCGAGAACGGCGACCGTCTGGCTTATGATCCGTCAACTGTTACGGATCCGAACACAGTCGTCTATCGCATCACCGGCGCCTTCTTCTTTGGCGCCGCTTCGGCTGTTGCCGCGGTTCTGGACCGCATCGGCGACCAGCAGAGGAACTTCGTACTCGACTGCTCGGCCGTGCCCTTCCTCGATTCGACGGCTGCCAATGTGATCGAGGGCGCGGCCCGCAAGGCCGGTCGGGCTGGCGTGAGGCTGTTCATCACCGGGACGTCGCCGCAGGTTCGTCGAATGCTGTTCACGCATGGCGTACGCCCGCCGCTTGTGCGCTACAAGGCGACAACCGAGGGTGCCCTGGAACATATCCGCACGGATCGCCGCATCCAAGTCGAAGCTGCGTGATCCGCAACTTGTCTGGGGGAAATCCGCGCGGCGTCAGGCACCGATCTGACCATTCGGCAGCCCGCTCTGTTGCTCCGATTCTTCGGCCCAGATCACATCCTTGTAGTTGAACCCGTATTCCAGCGTCGGCTTCACGATCCGGAAATACGGCGACAGGTCGAAGTCGCGCGGCGTGTAGAGCGAATGGTGGCGAATCTGCAGGATTTCGCGCCTGGAATAGTTTGATTGGGCTGAAGCCCGCCCAGGCGCGCGGGTGATCTCGGGCAGGATCGGGTAACGGATTGTCTCATAGGCCTGCGCAATCAGCGACGAGCAAATGGCACGCGTCGGGTCACCCGACCCGAAAGCCAGCGCGCGCCGCCGCCAGCGCACCGGCATCGGCGGCGTCGGGAAGAAGTAACGCAGCATGTCGAAGATGTTCTTCATGTCGTATTTCAAACCCAGCCGGTCGATCATGAAGTCCACCACCTGGTTGCGGTCTTCCGGTGACAGGCCATGCGCGCGACAGATACGGGTATTATAGGTCTGGTACTTGGACAGGGGCACGGCCACGCAGCCGGCGCCGAGGTTGACTTCGACGAGTCGGGGCCGCTCGGATCCGTCGCCAGGCTCGGGCAGCGAGTCGCCGATATAGAGCGCAGAATGAGACCAGGTCGACTGCGTCAGATACTTGATCGCCGCGGAGATCTTCTGGTTGCCCTCGACGAGGAGAATGTCGCCCGGCTCCAGGGTTCGCAGCAGCGTTTCGGGGTCCGATGGCGTGTAGGGCTCGTAGCCCGACGATTCCATCATCAGCAGGCTGGCGAGGAAGCGCCCGAATCTGTCGAGTATCGTGTTGCTCGTTTCTGTCATGGGCTAGCGTTAGCATGACCTTGCAACCCAATGCCACATTGGCCGGGTCTCACGAAATGGTCATGGCATCGGCTGTACAGCGGACCGTCTCAGAGCAGCGAGGAGCGGTTCCTGGACAGGCCGTCGCGAACCTTGCGGGCGAGCTTCTTCGCCGAGCGCCGGGGGCTGTCGGAAAACAGCTGTGTCGCTTCGGCCAGGCAGGATTTTCGCAGCTTGCGTTCAGAGCGCTTGAGAAGGCGGTCGCCCAGCTTTGTCTCGGCCTTGCTGCCGAGCGGATGCGCCTTGTCCGCCAGCAGGGCGCGCATCACGAAGATGTCGTGCAAATCGCCCAGCCTTTCGCCAAGCGCCTCTATCGCCTTGCGCCGCGCCCGGATCGGTCCCGGCCACAGTTTCTTCAGGAGCAAAAGGTGCATCGCATGCGCCTTCACGGCCTTGCGCAGATCGTGAAAGTCCTTTGCCTTTCCGCGCTTTCCGGCATGCGCCAGCGCCGCCCATGCCCTGTGCAAGGCGTCTCGCGCGCCATGTGCCAGCACGTCGGCGGCCTTCTCGGGGTCGTCGGGCAGCACCAGCGTATCGACCTTGCGCAGTCCCGCCCGGCACGACGCGGCCGCGCCCTCGACCAGCGAGGCAAGCGCCTGTCCTTCGCGCAGCAGGCCGCTGCGTCTGGCCTTCAGCGTCCCGCGCACGGTCCCGAACGCACCGGCCGCAGCTTGTTCGGGAAAGGCTTCGGCCAGCCGGTCCATGGTTTCGATCAGCGCGGCAGCTTCGCGCGGGCCGGCGAGGCAGGCTGAAATGTCGCGGTAGCGAGCGTTCTCTTCTTGAAAGAAATCCGGGTTTCCTGAGCGGACGAGATGCAGCAGGGCCCGCAGCCGCTTGATGCTTTTGCGGCAGTCATGCATGGCCTTGTCGGGATTGCCGGAAGCCAGCGCCAAATGGCGCAGCATCAATTCGATCTCGCCGGCGGCGATGCGGCGAACCTCAACGGTCAGCGACAGGCGCGGATCGATCCGAAAGCTCATAAGACGGACTTAGGCATGTCACCAAGGGCAAGCGAGGCGTTGTAGTAGCGGGCATCATCGGTAACCTCTTGCCCGAGCCAGCCGGGCAACTTTTCGTCGGGCACCTCGTCCGGTGTTTCCAGTTCGGCAATGACCAGTCCGGCAAGCGGCCCACCGAAGACGTCAACTTCGTAGAGATACCCTTCATGCGTAACATGGCAGCGTGTCTTCTCAATGACGCGACCAATCGCGAACGGGAGCATCTCGACGGCCTCGGCCAGAGGAACCGGATACTCGAACTCGTCGCGCCCGCGCTGCCCGCCGGAGAATTTGAGGGTCAGTATCGCGCCGCCGCCCTCGATGATCCGGATGCGGATCGTTCGGTTCTTGGAGGCTGCGAGGTAAAACTGCCGGATGCGGATTTCGGCCTCGACGGCGTCGCGCCACTCGCCGCTTGCGACCTTAAACTTGCGCTCGATTTCCTTTGCCATCGCGGCCAATAAAGCCCGGCACAGGCACCGTGGCAAGATTGCAGCTTTACTTTAATCAAACGATTGATTAATATTCGGGAATGAACAAAACGGCCAAGCCCTTGCCGGGTTCGAAACATCGCCCGATCCTGCCGGCCGAGCAGACGCGCGGCGCGCTGATCCATGCCGCGCTGAAACTCTTCGGACGGCAGGGCTACGATGGAACGTCGACACGCGAGATCGCGGCGCTCGCCAAGGCCAACATTGGCTCCATCGCATATCATTTCGGCGGCAAGGCAGGCCTGAGGACTGCCTGCGCCAATTACATCGTCGAGACGATCGGCTCCACTGCAGGTGCCGCACTCGCCGAAGTGCCGGGCGCTGGCGAGGATGCAGCGCTGGCGCAACAGCGGCTGGGGGTCATACTCGACAGGATGGCCGCGTTCGTCGTGGCGCGGCCTGAAGCCGGCGAAATCGTGCAATTCGTGCTGCGCGAGCTTTCGCAGCCCAGCGAGGCGCTGGACATCATTTATGAAGGCGTTTTCGATCCCGTCCATCGCCGGCTATGCAGCATCTGGGCGCTGGCCAGCGGTGAGGACGCAGAAAGTGACCGGACCCGCATCACGGTCTTCACCATGATCGGTCAGGTTATCTACTTCCGTATTGCCCGCGAGGCGGTCATGCGTCGCATGGGCTGGACCGCCATCGGTCCGCTGGAGGCCGGCGCGGTTGTCGATGTGGTTCGGGACAATCTCGACGCCGTGCTGGCCGCGCGAAGGAAGGCAACATCATGAGTTTCCTTTGCGCCGTTCCGCTGCTTGCCTCGCTGTTGGGCTGCGACCTGGCCCCGCCTCTCGCCGTCGGTTACGTCGAGGGCGAATTCGTGCAGCTCGCGCCGATCGAACTGTCCACCGTGCAGTCGGTTCTGGTGAGGCGCGGCGACCGTGTCGAGGCCGGAAAGAGCGTTGTCGAGATGGAAAGCGCCGATGCCGTTATCGCCGTGGCGCAGGCGCAGGCGTCGCTGGCACAGGCCGAGGCGCAACTGGCTGACCTCAGGCTCGGCAGGCGTCCAGAAGAGATCGCAGTGCTTGACGCCATGGTCCGCTCGGCCAAGGCGCAGGCCGAGGAAAGCCGGCGTGTGCTGGCCCGCGCCACGGACCTTCTCAAGCGCGGCATCGCTCCGCAGGCGCAGTATGACGAGGCAAGCACCGCCTTCGAAGTCGCCGAGGCCCAGATCAACCAGGCCGAGGCCAATCTCGCCGTGGCCAAGTTGCCGGCGCGGGCCGAAGCGATCAAGGCCGCCGAGACGCAGGTCCAACAGGCCGAAAAGGCGGTTGAACAGGCGCAGTGGCGTCTGGCGAAGCGCAGCGTCAAGGCGCCCGCCGCAGGTCGGATCGACGATGTCATCCGCAACCCCGGCGATGTGGCCGGCCCGTCTGCGCCGGTGATCTCGATGCTTCCCGACGGCGCGGTCAAGCTGACGCTGTTCGTTCCTGAACCGGCGTTTTCCTCGGTCTCGGTTGGCGGTCTGCTCGAGGTTCGCTGCGATGGTTGCGCGGAAGGCCTCAGCGCCCGAGTCAGCTATGTTTCGCCCGACCCGGAGTTCACGCCGCCGGTGATCTACTCCCTCCAGACGCGTCAGAAGCTCGTCTATCTCGTCGAGGCGCGCCCGGAAGGCGACGCGACAGTGCTGCAGCCGGGACAGATCGTCGACGTGGTGCTGGCGGACGACCGGCAATGAACGTCATTGACGTCCGTGGGCTGGTCAAGCGCTTCGGGCCGCGAACGGTTGTCGATCATGTCACGATGACGGTCGCCGAAGGTGAGATCGTCGGCTTCCTCGGGCCGAACGGTTCGGGCAAGACCACGACTATCCGCCTGATGTGCGGCCTGCTGACGCCGGATGAAGGCGAGGGCACGGTACTCGGCCACGACCTGTTGACGGAAAGCCTCCGCATCAAGCGGGCGGTCGGCTACATGACGCAGAAGTTCTCCTTCTACGAAGACCTGACGATTGCCGAGAACCTCGAATTCGTCGCCCGCCTCTATCAGCTGAAGCCGGTCGGCGAGCATGTGACCCGCACGCTCGAGGAGCTTGGTCTCGCGTCGCGTCGCAACCAGCTTGCCGGCACGCTGTCGGGCGGCTGGAAGCAGCGGGTGGCGCTCGCCGCCTGCATCATGCACCGTCCGAAGCTGCTGCTGCTCGACGAGCCGACGGCCGGCGTTGATCCGAAGGCGAGACGGGAATTCTGGGACGAGATCCACCGGCTGGCGCGCGAGGGCCTGACGGTGCTGGTTTCTACGCACTACATGGACGAGGCCGAGCGCTGCCACCGCATCAGTTACATCTCTTACGGCAAGCTGCTGGCAACCGGCACGGTCGACGAGGTCGTCAGGAATGCGGGGCTGACGACTTTCGTCGTCGAGGGGCCGAGGCTGAACGAGGTTGCTGCCGCCCTCGAAGGAAAGCCCGGCGTTGATCAGGTCGCGCCCTTTGGCGCGACGTTGCATGTCGTAGGCTCGGACCGCAAGGCGCTGAAGGCTTCGCTTGTCGAAATCGGCAAGCGCGACGGCACGACAGTCAGGCCGGGCGAGACCAGCCTGGAAGACGTGTTCATCCAGTTCATGGCCGGTTCGAAGGACAATATGGCATGAGCGCCGTCTTCTCGTTCGCCCGCCTTGGCGCGCTGCTGATCAAGGAATTCATCCAGATGCGGCGCGACCGGATAACCTTCGGAATGATGCTTGGCGTGCCGCTGATGCAACTGGTTCTGTTCGGCTTTGCCATCAACAATGATCCGAAGAGCCTGCCCGCCGCGCTGGTGGCGACAAGCAATGATCACTACACGCGGGCCATGGTCTCTGCGCTGGAAATGACTGGCTATTATCGCTTTGACCACGTCCCGCAGAGCGAGGCGGAGGCGGAGGCGCTGATGGCGAGCGGCGCCGTCTCGTTCGTCGTCACCATCCCCGCTGATTTCGCCCGCCGTGTCGAAAGCGGCAACAGCCCGCAAATCCTCATCGAGGCCGACGCCACCGATCCGTCGGTCGCCTCGGGCGCCATCTCGACGCTCAGTACCGTTGCCGCGACGGCGCTGCTGCGCGAACAGGGCATTCAGGTTCAGGCCGACGAAGCCGCAAAAAGCCAGCTCGAGGTTGTCGTGCACCGGCGCTACAATCCAGAGGGAATTTCCCAGTATAACATCGTGCCCGGCCTGCTCGGCGTCATCCTTCAGATGACGCTGACAATGATGACATCGATCGCGCTGACCCGCGAA
>Ga0209347_1003892_pt1 | contig 16525 bp, 13 predicted proteins | sample AutmiccommuBRH23_FD_187382 | JGI IMG/M metagenome (GOLD analysis project Ga0209347, IMG submission 187382) | Deep subsurface microbial communities from Mt. Terri, Switzerland - Autotrophic microbial communities BRH/23 (SPAdes) (version 2) | ecosystem: Environmental > Aquatic > Deep subsurface >...
CGGCCGCCGACGGGCGAACAGCGTTCACCGGTGGGGTCAGCGGGGGCGGCACCGTGGGCGCGTCCCCGGGGTCGCCATGGTCGCGTGTCGAGCCGCCGGAGGTCACGTCGGCACGATAGCGCGTACGGGCGATCCTCGGGCATTCCGCCGGAAGCCGGGCTCGCTCGGTGGTTCATTTCCCGGCGTCCTGGGTAGGTTTGAGAACTGTATGGACTATTCCGCGCGCACCCACTCGGCAGACCCGGCGGCGGGCACGCACGTCGAGGTAGGCCCGGAGGGCCGCTCGGTCGAGCACCCGACCGCCGACGACTTCGTCCACGCCCGCACGCTGCCCGCGGATCGCACGTGGTTCAAGAGCGCGGTCTTCTACGAGGTGCTGGTCCGCGCGTTCTACGACTCGAACTCCGACGGCTGCGGTGACCTGCGCGGCCTGACCGAGCGCATCGACTACCTGAAGTGGCTTGGGGTGGACTGTCTTTGGCTTCCGCCGTTCTACGATTCACCGCTGCGTGACGGCGGCTACGACATCAGGGACTTCTACAAGGTGCTTCCCGAGTTCGGCACCGTCGACGACTTCGTGGAGTTGCTCGACGCCGCCCACCGGCGCGGGATCCGGGTGATCACCGACCTGGTCATGAACCACACGTCGGATTCGCACCCGTGGTTCCAGGAATCGCGCAGTGACCCCGACGGCCCGTACGGGGACTTCTACGTGTGGAGCGACACCGCGGACAGGTACGCCGACGCCAGGATCATCTTCGTCGACACCGAGGAGTCCAACTGGACGTTCGACCCGGTGCGGCGGCAGTTTTATTGGCACCGGTTCTTCTCCCATCAACCCGATCTCAACTACGACAACCCGGCGGTGCAGGAGGCGATGATCGATGTGCTGAGGTTCTGGCTGGACCTCGGTATCGACGGTTTCCGTCTCGACGCGGTGCCGTATCTGTTCGAGCGGGAGGGCACCAACTGCGAGAACCTGCCCGAGACGCACGCCTTCCTCAAGCATTGCCGCAAGGTGATCGACGACGAGTTCCCCGGCAGGGTGCTGCTCGCCGAGGCCAACCAGTGGCCGGCCGACGTCGTCGAGTACTTCGGCGACCCGGACACCGGCGGCGACGAATGCCACATGGCGTTTCACTTCCCGCTGATGCCGCGCATCTTCATGGCGGTGCGCCGGGAGTCCCGGTTCCCGATCTCGGAGATCCTCACCAACACCCCGCCGATCCCGGACATGGCGCAGTGGGGAATCTTCCTGCGCAACCACGACGAGCTCACGCTGGAGATGGTCACCGACGAAGAGCGTGACTACATGTACTCCGAGTACGCCAAGGACCCGCGGATGAAGGCCAACGTCGGCATCCGTCGCCGCCTGGCCCCGCTGCTGGAGAACGACCGCAACCAGATGGAGTTGTTCACCGCGCTGCTGCTGTCGCTTCCGGGATCACCGGTGCTGTACTACGGCGACGAGATCGGCATGGGCGACATCATCTGGCTCGGCGATCGCGACGGCGTGCGCACCCCGATGCAATGGACGCCGGACCGCAACGCGGGGTTCTCCACCGCGACCCCGGGCCGGCTGTACCTGCCGCCGAACCAGGACCCCATCTACGGCTACCAGTCGGTGAACGTCGAAGCGCAACGGGACAGTTCGACGTCGCTGCTCAACTGGACCCGGACGATGCTCGCGGTGCGCCGCCGCCACGACGCGTTCGTCCTCGGCACGTTCCGCGAGCTGGGCGGGTCCAACCCGTCGGTGCTGGCGTACGTCCGCGAACTGGAGGGGGACCATCACTCCGACACGGTGCTGTGCGTCAACAACCTGTCGCGGTTCCCCCAACCCATCGAGCTGAACCTGCAGCACTGGAACGGCTACACCCCCGTCGAGATGACCGGTTCCGTCGAGTTCCCCCGCATCGGGCAGTTGCCCTACCTGCTGACGTTGCCCGGGCACGGCTTCTACTGGTTCCTTCTCAGACCGGGCCACCCCGAGGCAGGAGATCCGGTATGACCGCAATGACGCTGCCATTCGCCGAATGGCTTCAGCACCAACGCTGGTACGCCGGGCGCAGCCGCGAACTGGCGTCCGTCCGGCCCGCGTCGATCACCGCGCTGCGCGACGACCTCGACCTGGTACTCCTCGACGCCACCTACACCGACGGGTCCGCCGAGCGCTACCAGGTGGTGCTGCGGTGGGGCAGTGCGCCCATCGACGAGTACAGCGACGTCGCCACGATCGGCACCGCCGACGGCCCCGACGGCACCAGGCGGATCGCCTACGACGCGCTCTACGACCCCGACGCGTCACTGCACCTGCTGTCGCTGATCGACTCGTCGGCCACCGTCGCGGATCTGCGGTTCACCAAGGAACCCGACGTCACCCTCCCGCTGGACGCGGCGCCCCGCATCTCGGGCGCCGAGCAGAGCAACACCAGCGTCATCTTCGAGGAGCGGGCCGTCCTGAAGGTGTTCCGGCGGATCACCCCGGGCATCAACCCTGACATCGAGCTGAACCGGGTGCTGGCGCGGGCGGGCAACCCGCACGTCGCCCGCCTGCTCGGGGCCTACGAGACACATTGGGAGGGGCCCGGATCCGAGCCCTGCGCCCTCGGCATGGTGACCGAGTTCGCCGCGAACAGCGCCGAGGGGTGGGACATGGCCACGGCCAGTACCCGCGACCTGTTCGCCGAGGGCGACCTGTACGCCGACGAGGTGGGCGGCGACTTCGCAGGCGAGTCCCACCGACTCGGGGAGGCCGTCGCCTCGGTGCATGCGGCGCTGGCAGAGCATCTGGGCACCTCCTCGGAACCTTTCCCCGTCGACACCGTGCTGGAACGGCTGCACTCGGCGGTGCAGGCCGCACCCGCGCTGCGGGACCACGCACCGCTGATCGAGGAGCGCTACCGCAAGCTCGCCGACGAGACCATCAGCGTTCAGCGTGTGCACGGCGACCTGCACCTCGGCCAGGTGCTGCGCACGCCGGAGGGTTGGCTGCTCATCGACTTCGAAGGTGAGCCGGGCCAGCCGCTCGAGGAACGCAGGCGGCCGGATTCGCCCCTGCGCGACGTCGCAGGCGTGCTGCGCTCCTACGAGTACGCGGCCTACCAGCGGCTGGTGGATCTGCAGGCCGACCATGACCGCGACCGACAGGTGAACGCTCGCGCGCGGGAGTGGGTCGCGCGCAACGGTGCGGCGTTCTGCGACGGCTACGCCGCGGTGGCGGGCGCCGACCCGCGCGACTCCGATCAGGTGCTCGCCGCCTACGAACTGGACAAGGCCGTCTACGAGGCCGCCTACGAGGCGCGGTTCCGGCCCACCTGGCTGCCGATCCCGCTGAAGTCCATCGAGCGCATCCTCGGCTGACTAGGGAGTGACCGCATCCGGCGACTCGGGCAGCACCTGCCCGCCGTCGACGGCGATGGCCTGGCCGGTCAGGTAGCCGGCCTCGTCGCTGGCCAGGAACGCCGCCGTGTAGCCGATGTCGGCGGGCGTGCCGAGCACCCCCGCCGGAATCGCCTTGGCCATCCCGGCCAGGTAGTCCTCGCCGAGATCCTGCAGGCCCTCGGTCAGGATGTTGCCCGGCAGCACGGCGTTGGCCGTGATCTTGTGCGGCGCCAGTTCGATCGCGGCGGTCCTCATGAACCCCAGCTGCGCGGCCTTCGAGGCGCCGTAGTGCGTCCAGCCGGGAAAACCGGTGATCGGACCGGTGATCGACGAGGTCAGCACGATCCGCCCGCGCCCCGAGGCGATGAGCGCGTCCAGGCACGCCTGCACGCTGTAGACGGTGCCCTTGACGTTGACGTCGAGCACCTGGGACAGCTGATCGGGCGTCATCGTCCTCAGCGGCGCCTCCGGGAAGATCCCCGCGTTGGCGCACAACACGTCGATCCCACCGAATGCGTCCACGACCGCCCCGGCCATCGCGGTACACGAGTCGCGGTCGGACACGTCGGCCTCGACACCGATCACCTTGCCCGAGCCGAGACCGTCGAGTCGGGCCACCGCGGAATCGAGGTCGGAGCGCGAGCGCGCGGCGATCGCCACGTGCGCGCCCGCGGTGGCGAACACCGTGGCGATCCCGAGGCCGATTCCCTTGCTACCACCGGTGACCAGGACTGATTTGTCAGCTACAGAGAACATGGCGTCCAGTGTCGGACATCTGCGCCCACGGCGCAGGCTGGCAACCGTGGTCACCAGGTAGGACGCCGCCGCTCTTCGGCTCCCACACCCGGCCCGCCCGGCCGGTGGCAATCTGAAACTCCCGATGCCAGCTCGGTGACCACGGTTGCAACAGCAATTTCAAGCTAACACACGGGTCGGCAGAAATTGCTGAACTGCGCCGCTAAGCGTGGTGGCGCGCAACATCTTTCATACGGCTCCCGGCCCCTTGTCGACCCTCAGTCCCGCGAGGCGCGCAGCACCAGCACCGCCCTGGCTTCGACCGTCACCGCCGCACCCGCCGGTTTGGGATCCTCGTCGGGAGCGGATGCGGTGTCGATGACCGCGGTCCACGATTGCGCGTACTCCTTCGGGGGGAGTGCGAACTCGATCGGCTCGTGGTGGGCGTTGAAGAACAGCAGGAACGACGCGTCGGTGACCCGCTGGCCGCGCACGTCCATGTACGGGATGGCGTCGCCGTTGAGGAAGACCGCGATGGACTTGGCGAACCCGCTGCCCCAGTGGTCGCCCGTCATCGGGGTGCCGTCGGGGTTGAGCCAGACGATGTCGGGCAGACCGTCCTCGGCGAGAAGCTCGCCACTGAAGAAGCGCCTGCGCCGGAACACCGGGTGCGCGGTGCGCAGTTCGGAGACCGTGCGGGCGAACTCCATCAGCTCGGTGTCGGCGGTTGCCCAGTCGATCCACGACAGCTCGTTGTCCTGGCAGTAGACGTTGTTGTTCCCGTCCTGGGTGCGGCCGAGCTCGTCGCCGTGCGCGATCATCGGCACACCCTGGGAAAGCAGCAGCGTGGCAAGGAAATTGCGCTGCTGGCGAGAGCGCAGCGCGTTGACCTCGGCATCGTCGGTGGGGCCTTCGACCCCGCAGTTCCACGACCGGTTGTGGCTCTCGCCGTCGTTGTTGTCCTCACCGTTGTCTTCGTTGTGCTTCTCGTTGTACGAGACCAGGTCCCGCAACGTGAACCCGTCGTGGGCGGTGATGAAGTTGATCGAGGCCACCGGGCGCCTGGCGGTGTGCTCGTAGAGGTCGGCCGATCCGGTGAGCCGCGAGGCGAACTCGTCGAGCGTCGCGTGCTCGCCGCGCCAGTAGTCGCGCACGGTGTCGCGGTACTTACCGTTCCACTCCGTCCACTGCGGAGGGAAGCCGCCGACCTGGTAGCCGCCCGGGCCGACGTCCCACGGTTCGGCGATGAGCTTCACCTGGCTGACCGTCGGATCCTGCTGCACCAGTTCGAAGAACGTCGCGAGTTTGTCGACGTCGTAGAACTCCCGCGCCAGCGTCGAGGCGAGATCGAAGCGGAACCCGTCGACGTGCATCTCGGTCACCCAGTACCGCAACGAATCCATGATCAGCTGCAGCGAGTGCGGGTGGCCGACGTTGAGGCTGTTCCCGGTCCCGGTGTAGTCCATGTAGTAGCGCTTGTCGTCGTCGACGAGCCGGTAGTACGCGGCGTTGTCGATGCCGCGCATCGACAGGGTCGGCCCGAGGTGGTTGCCCTCGGCGGTGTGGTTGTAGACCACGTCGAGGATCACCTCGATGCCTGCCTCGTGCAGTGCCCGCACCATCGCCTTGAACTCCTGTACCTGCCCGCCCGGGTTGGGGCTCGAGCTGTACTTGGCGTCGGGGGCGAAGAACCCGATGGTGTTGTAACCCCAGTAGTTGGTCAGACCCTTGTCGATCAGCGTCGAGTCGTTGGCGAAATGGTGCACCGGCATCAGTTCGATCGCGGTGATGCCCAGCGACTGGAGATGCTCGATGATCGCCGGGTGCCCGACGGCGGCGTAAGTGCCGCGAATCTGCTCGGGAATGTCCGGATGGGTCTGGGTGAGGCCCTTGACGTGCGCCTCGTAGATCACCGAATCGGCGTACTCGTGGCCGGGTGGCCGATCGACACCCCAGTCGAAATAGGGGTTGATCACCACCGACTTCGGCATGCTGGCGGCCGAGTCGTCGTCGTTGCGGCTGTCGGGGTCGCCGAAGTTGTAGCCGAACAGCGACTGGTTCCAGTCGAAGTTGCCGTCGATGGCCTTCGAGTAGGGGTCCAGCAGCAGCTTGTTCGGATTGCAGCGTGCCCCGTTGGCCGGGTCGTGGGGTCCGTGCACCCGGTAGCCGTAGCGCTGACCGGGCTCGATGTTCGGGATGAACCCGTGCCAGACGAACCCGTCCACCTCGGGCAACGTCACCGTGGTCTCGGCGCCGTCGGCGTCGAAGAGACACAGTTCCACCGTTTCGGCGGCCTCGCTGAACAGCGCGAAGTTGGTGCCGGTTCCGTCGTAGGTGGCACCGAGGGGGTAGGCCTTTCCCGGCCACAGCTCGAGAGCCATGACGGTGTCGGGGGAACTGGCGATCTGGGTCAAGAACACTCTCCTAGAGGCACGGGGTCGGCTTGGGCGACGATAGGGGATGCCCACACAACGGGCACTGCAACCGTCGGATGCATCACAGCGCCTGGGTTCAGCGGGTGCGCGGTCCCTGAGGCGTCACGAGGCCACCTCTATGCCGGAGTTGCGCATGGCGTCGACCGCCGCGGCGGTCGTTGTCGGGGACACCCCGGCGGTCAGGTTCAGCAGCACCCTGGTGGTGAACCCGGCGGCGAGCGCATCGGTGGCGGTGGCCGCCACGCAGTAGTCGGTGGCGATGCCCGCGATGTCCACGGCGTCGACTCCGCGGGCATGCAGCCAGTCGGCCAGCGCCGTGCCGTCCTCATCGGTGCCCTCGAAACCGCTGTAGGCCGCCGAGTAGCGGCCCTTCGCGAACACCGCCTCCACCGGCGCGATGTCGAGGTCGGGGTGGAATTCCGCGCCTGCGGTCGTCGCCACGCAGTGCGGCGGCCAGGACTCGGCGAAGTCGGGGTGATCGGAGAAGTGCCCGCCCGGATCGATGTGGAAGTCCTTGGTGGCCACCACATGGCCGTAGCCGGGGTGCCCGGCGAGGAACTCGGAGATCCCACGCGCGACCGCCCCGCCGCCGGCGACCGCCAGTGAGCCACCCTCGCAGAAGTCGTTCTGCACGTCGACGATGATCAGTGCCGTATTCACTGCGGTGCCCTCTTCACAGCGGTGCTCCTCTTCACGGCCCCACGGTATCGCCGTCGTCGCCGATGCGCTGATGTGCGGTCAGCAGCAGATGGTCGAACGTCGCCCGCGGCGGCAGCACGTCCTCGTAGACCAGGCCGGAGTAGTCGGCGAGCAGTTGTTCGGCGAGCCGCCGCAGCTTGACGTTCGTCTCCTGGGAGCGCCACCGCAGCAACTCGAACGCGGTGTCGGCGTCGACCCGGTAGACCAGCATCAGCATGCCCTTGACCTGGTCGATGACCGATCGGTTCTCGGTGATCTCGGTCAGCGCCGCACTGACGATCGCCTTGGTCATCGCCGGGGTGGGGGTGACGTCCACGTAGAACCCGTGGGTGCCGATCAGGTGGCCGGCGTCGTCGTTGAGTTGATCGCCGATCACCACGACCTCGCGGACCTCGCCGTGGGTGTCGATGATCCGGTGCCTGGTGGAGAACGCGCGCTGGTTGCGGCGCATCTCGACCAGCGTGGCCGCCACCTGCTGGTAGTCGTCGGGATGCTTGTGGGAGAGCACCAGGTCGGTGGTCGGTGTCACCGTGCCGGGCTGGTAGCCGTGCAGGATCTGCACCTGCTCGGACCACTCCCAGCGCTCATCGGCGAAGTAGAACCGGAACCAGCCCACCCGTTGGGGTTCTCCGCCGGCCAATGCCTGCTCGATGGAGTCCTGGCCGGTCACAGGTGCAGATTAACGTGAACACCGCGGCGTTCACCCTCCGAACAACAGATAGAGGCCGGTGAACGTGTAACCGACCATCACCAGCATCATCGCGAGCTGTCCGGTCAGCTGGTGGCGCTTCGGGAGCAGCGCCAGCGCTCTGTCGTGTGCCGCGATGACGCCCGCCACGTGACCGGCCACCACGAACCCGACCTTGAGGGTGGCGAGCACCCCCGGATGCATCGTCAGCGCGTAGCTCACCTCGGCCTGCGACAGCCACAGCACGTTCCAGCCGCGGTCCAGGGGGTCGGCGAGGCGGATGATCGTCTCCTGCCCGCGCTCCACGAGATAGGTCAGATAGTGGGCGAAGACGTAGCCGAGCACGATCGGGATCAGTGAGTGGGCCATCAGGCCGGGTAACTCCCGGCGCCGCTGCGCGTCGACACCGCCGGTGGCGCGTGCCGCGAGGCTGAACGTGCCTGCGACGACGCCGGCGAACAGCAGCAGGCCACCGGTGCGCAGCAGCGTCTGCCCCAGAGCCGACGGCGGCCCGAACAGTGTCGCGGTGTCGACGAACTCCCGCCATGCCGGCATCGCCGAGAAGCTGTCGAAGGCTGTCGAGCCCAGCAGCACCGACAGCACGGCGACGGTCCCCGGCCGCACCGGCATCGACAGCAGGTGGTCGAACGGGTTGCCGATCGCGATGCGGCCGTCGGCGTTGCGGCGCAGCGGCGACAGGCGCGACGCGACGACGCTGTACACCTCGAACGGATCGGCACGTGCGGACCACCGGGTTCCGCACCACAGTGTGCCTGCCAGCGTCAGCACGAGGTACACCAGCAGCCAGGTGCGGATGGCGCCGATCGAGCCGGGGTCGGGGGCGGCCAGCTCGAGCCACACGAACGCGAACAGCCCCAGCGCGGCGGGCCAGTACCCCAGCCAGGACGGATACCGCCCGCCCAGGGTGCGACCACCGGCGAGGCGGGCCACCGTGCGCACCGGCGAGATCACCCGCCAGACCGGGCCGAGGAGCAGCGACGCCGTCGGCAGGCCCACCCACAGCAGCACGTAGAACACCCCGGGCAGCGGGTTCTCCGCGGTGTTGGGGCCCAGGAACGCGGCCATCGCCACCCAGCCGGTGAGCAGCAACGCCGCCCCCGCGACCAGCCACCGGGTGGCGCGGGCGTCCACCGCGGCGGTCACCCACTGCGGCAGTGCCCGGCCCGGCTTGTCCGGGTCGAACCGCGGTGTGCGCCACGCGAGAGCGACGGCGGCGAAGGTGAACGTGAGCGCCCACGCGGCGCCGACGAGCGCATACGTGTACGGGATCGGGAGGTCGGTGGGCCCGCCGAGGCCGTGCGCCAGCACGGTGACCGACGGAACGGAGGTCATCGCACCTGGATGGTCGCGACCGTCTTGTGCAGTTGGTGCAACTCGACGTCGACCCGGCCGGGCATGTCGACGGTGAACTGGAAGGACTGCCCGGGGCCGACGCCGATATCGAAGTTGTGCTCCGGGGTCGAGTGCACGTGCAGTTCGTCGGCGGTGTCGCTGTCGACCCGGATCACGATCGGCTGGCCGACGGCGGCGCGCAACTGCGCGTTGGTCGGGGTGACCTCGCCGCCTTCGATCGTGACGTCGACGACGAGACGGTCGGGGGGTGCCTGCGCGTCGGTCAACGAGGGGGCTCCAGGTGACGGACTCGCCGTCGGTCCCGATTCGCTGGTGCCGCCGCAGCCGGCAAGCAGGACCGCGGCGGCCGTCGCCGCGAGGATTCTGTTAAGCGCCGTCACTGCTCCGGCGTGTCCTTCCTTTTCCGGTTCTTGACGGCGATGTAGACCACCACGCCGGCGACCACGATGGCCGGCGCGAACGCAGGCACCGCGATCCAGATCGGATGGTCGGCCAGGATCTGGGTGTTCGGATCGCCCGTCATGCCCGTCATGCCCGTCATGCCCGTCATGCCCGTCATGCCCGTCATGACTGTGCCGACGGCTGCAACTCCGCGTCGCTGCCGCTGGGTTCGTTGTTGTTGATCCGGCCTGCGCCCCAGGTGATCCCGGCGATCATCGCCAGTGTGCAGAACAGCACCACCAGGCAGCCGATGAGCCACAGCGACTGCGGGATGTCCGGGCTGCGTTCCCGCTGCAGGATGGTGATCTCCGAGACGAAGGGCCGGGTGAACTGAGCCTCGGCGGGCACCTCCTCGGCGTCGATGCCGGGATCGCCGGCGAGGTAGATGGGCACCGCGGCCAGCGTTCGGCCGTCGTGCACCCGCAGCAACGTCTTCCAGGTACCCGACACCGGCATCGGCTTCGTCGAGACGTAATGGCCGGGGCCGACGTTCTCGAGGCTGTCGACGAACTGGCCGCGCTCGTTCTCCAGGCCGCCCTGCCAGCCCAGCACCGCGACCCAGTTCGGGTCGCTGCTGATGACGTCGGGCGGGGTGACACGGACGTCCGCGGTCACGTAGCGCTGGCCGTTAACTGGCGGCGCCTCCGTCAACGTGACCGCGGCGGTGGCGTTCTGGGGCACGTCATAGCGCAGGCCGTTGGCGGTCGCCGCCCCGATGACCAGCACCGTCAACGCGACCAGGCCCACGCCGATCGCCCGCCGCGGCAACCGCTGGCCCGTCAGCACCATGCCGACCATCGCCCCGCAGCCGCCGGCCAGGATGGCCACCGGCACCGACATCGCGAGCGCCTCCGGCCAGATGCTCGTCGGCCACGGCAGGTGGTAGACGGCGTTGATCCACAGCGACTCCAGCCACAGCCCGACGGTGCCGATACCCAGGCCGGCGACCAGCCCGAACACCACGGGCCGCTTGAGGAGCGGGGTCAGCGCCACGAGCTCGACGACGAGCGCCGCCCCGAGGTAGAGCGGGAACCAGTTGACCGGCGCGTCGAGCACCGGTGCCACGAGGAACGCGACGATGCCGCGCAGGCCCACCGCGATGAGCGCCGCGATCAGCGCGGCGCCGCGGCCCATGAAGATGCGGGCGCCCACCAGCGCCAGCGCTGCCGCGGCGGCGATCAGCATCGGCTGGAACACCTGGCGGAACTGCGGCACCCCGAAGTCGAACTCGATCTGGTAGACCGACGCACCGATCAGCACGCCGGCGAACGCCAGGTACTGCACGAACTTGAGCCCGATGCCGTCGCGCGGGACGTCCTCGGGCCGGGCGCGGCGTCCCTCGTGTTCGAGATACAGCGCGGCCAGGGTCGAGAACCCGGCGCCGCCGATCATCATCAGGTGGGTCGGACCCCACAGGGTCACGTCCTGGCCGAAGATGCGATGCCAGACGTCGTCGAGCGGGAAGCCCATCAGCGCGTACAGCCCGCAGCCCGCCATCACGATGCCGCCGACCGGCGCGTGCCAGTGGTCGGTGATGCGCACCGCCGACGGACCGGGCCGGTCATCTGCCCCTCTGGGCAGCACCATCGCCGTGCAGCCCGCGACGAAGATGCCGAACAGGCCGATGAGGATGAAGTAGTGCGCGGGGTTGGCCAGCGCGCCGTCGTCGCGGCCGTCGCCGATGTGCAGGCTGACGTCCCAGATGAAGCCGAACAGCGCGCAGATGATCGACGAGATGAACATCGCGATCGGCAGCGCCACCCACGGCGGGCGTTTGAAGCGACGCCCCGACCAGTCGGCCAGCGACGTGAGCCAGCTGATCTTGTGGCTGCGGTGCATCCAGCCGATCCACAGCAACACCGCCGTCACCACCGCGGCCGCGACCGTCAGGCCGACGATCTCGTTGAGGGCGGCTCCACCACCCTCTTCGCCCTGGGCCAGAACCGATACCGCCTGTCGAGAGAACTCCATCGTCATCCCACCTGCCGAGTTTCGGACTCCTATATGACTCGCGAGTAATGTTGCCAGAATCGGCCATGGTGAAACCAGGGGTACCGGGTTTATTCGGGTTTTGTCGGGTGGTAGGTGCAACGGCGCTGATGGCGTCACCATGTGTGCATGTCCGGGGGCGGAACGGTCGTCGAGCTACGGGTCCACGGCGTGTCGGGCACGCCGCCCGAAGCGATGCTGAACTGTCCCACCGAGCTCCTCCGACAGGTGGCGGGGGGCTCCGACGCCGGCTTCTACCGGCGGGCGGACTGGATCGACGACGTTGCCAGCCCGCCCGTGCCGGGGACCTGGCGGCGACTGATGGAGGCGTACTCGTGGGGCGGGCTGACGTCGCGGCGGGCGAGCCGGGCGTTATGGCTGCTGTTCCTGCCGTTCACCCTCGTCAACCTCGCGCACTGGATGCTGCCGCCTGCGCGACGGAAGCGGCCGGCGTCGCTGGCGGTGGCGTTGATGCGGCTCATCGCGCTGTCCTTCACGTTGACGTTGCTACTCGCGACCGCGGTGGTCGTTCTCGACATCGCCGTGTGGCAGTGCGCGGGCCTCGACTACTGCAGCTCCGGGCGGGGCCCGCTGGCATTCCTGGCCGGCGAGCCGGCGGGTAGGCGGCTCGCGTTCGGGGCGTTGCCGCTGGTGCTGGTGATCGTCGTGCTGTGGCGCCTGGGCCGCGAGGAGGTCGACACACCCCACGACACCCGCACGCCGCCGGAAGCCTCGGTGATGGCCGGATCGAGGACGCCGCTGGCCGACGACACCTTCTGGCTCCGCGACGACTCCGTGCTCCGGCTGCGCGCGTGCCACGTGACCGCGTGGGCGTCCGGGTTGGCGGCGCTGGTCCTCGCGGTGCCGGTGCGCTACCCCGGGGCCGACGGGGTGCGGGCGGTCGGCGTGGTGCTGCTGATCGGGAACCTCGGGCTGCTGGCCCTCGCGGTGGCGGCGACGGCGTGGAACAAGGCGACCGCGCGCGGCGGCCCCGGGGCCGGCCACCTGCACAACACCCTGATGGCGTCGCGGGTGATGGCGTTGATCCTTCTCGCCGTCTCGCTGGTCTGGCTCGCCGGCGCCACGATCGACTACCCGGCACCGCCGACGCATCTGCCGGGCCTGCGCGCGTCGATCTACGGTCTGCTCGCCGTGCAGGCCGCACTGCTCGTCGCGTTGTTCGTCTGCACTGCACTGTCGATGCGTTCGCCGCGCGCCGGTTCGACCGGGCGCGCCGGATACGACATGACCCTACGCGGGTACACCGCCGCATTCGTGGTGCTGCTCGGGTGGATGCTCGGCGGCGGGCTGAGCGTCGGGATCGGGTTGGGCGCGGCGCAGGTGCTCGGCAAGGTGGTGGTGTCCACGGCCGAGGCCGCCCAGGACCGCGTGTCCCGACTCGCCACACTGGCCAGCGCGACGCAGGCCTTCGACGTGAAGATGCGTGCCACGGGTGGTGACGCCCCGCTGATCGTGCCGCCCCCGTACCTGTGGACGGCCGTCGCCACGGCGTTCCTGCTGCTCGTCACCGCGTCGGCGGGCGTCTACGTGGTGGTGCGACTGCTGCCACGGCGAACGGGAGAGTTCCGTGAGACGGTGGCGGCCGACTACCCGGTCAGTGCGACGGCTGGGGACGAGGTGGTCCATCTCAGGATCGCCAGGGCCCGTGCCCTGGCGTCGCTGACGGATGTCGCCGTCAAGCTGGTCGGCGTGCTGGTGCTGGTCGCGGTGACCGTGATCGCCGCGATGGCCGGGTACTACGTGTCCGAAGAAGATCGATTCGACCGGGTCGTGGTGTGGTCGCCGCGCCTGACCAACATCAGCGTGCTCGTCACGGTGGCGCTGGCGGCCGGGGTCGGGCTGGCGGTGATCATGGCGTACCGCAATCCTGCGCTGCGCAAGACCATCGCGATCCTCTGGGACGTCGCGACCTTCTGGCCGCGGGCCAACCACCCGCTCACCCCGCCGAGTTACGGCAGGCGCACGGTATGGGATCTGCGGCTGCGCCTGGCGGACCTGGACACCGCGGGCTCGAAGGTGGTGTTGGTGGCCCACAGCCAGGGCACCGTCATCGCGGCGGCAACCCTGTTGCAGGCCAAAGGGTTCGAAGGCGCCGACGAGCGGTACCCACTGCTGACCTTCGGCTCCCCGCTGCGGCGGCTGTACGCCCAGAACTTCCCCGCCTACTTCGGCGCCGAGGCGTTGGACGCTCTGCGGGCCCGCCAGTCCGAGCCGGCACCCCGCTGGATCAACCTCTGGGTGTGCAGCGACCCCATCGGTGCGTGGGTGTTCGATACGGCCGAGTACCTCGTCCGGCGCGACAGCGGGCCGCTGGACTGGAGCGGGGCGCTTTCGGCCGTGGACTGCAGGATTCCCGATGTGGCACAACAGGATCCACGGCATGGAAAGTACGGTCCCGACCCGTCCGGTCCGGTGTGCGGGCATTCGGGCTTCTGGAATCGCGGCGAGTACGACATGGCCGTCGATGCGCTGCAGGCGACCGTGGTCACCGAAGGAGTGGACACCGGCGCGACCGCGCCGCCGAAGGCGGAGGCGATGTGAGGCCGGCGCTCACTTCCGCGGCGGGCGAAGCACCTTCATCGCCAGAGCCATCACCGGTGCGGGTAGCCGGTCCTTCATCGTCAGTGCCCGGTTGGCGGCCTGGGTGCGCGCCGGGGTGCCCCGGCCGAACACCCGGTTGAGTGGTCCGCCGGTCGGCTCGAGGTCGAAATGCAGGGGCGGCTTGCCGTCGGCGGCGCCCAGCGCGTTGGAGATGACGACGCGCTGGATCTCACTGGTCCCCTCGAAGATGGTGTACAGCTTGGCATCTCGGTACCACTTCTCCACAGGGTGGTCCTTGATGTAACCCCACCCGCCCATCGTCTGGATGGCCCGCTCGGTGGCGCGCACGGCGACCTCGCTGGCCGCCAGCTTGGACATGGACCCCTCGCCCCGTTCGAACGGCACCCCGGTGGCGGCCATCCACGACGCCCGCCACGTCAGCAGTCGCGCAGCGTCGATGGCGGTCGCGAGGTCGGCCAGCGGGAACGCGATTCCCTGGTTGTCGATGATCGGAGCCCCGAACGCCTCTCGCCGGTTGGCGTACTCGGTGGCGTATTCCAGTGCCGCCCTGGCGATACCGAGTGCCTGCGCGGCCACCATGGGACGGGTCTGCTCGAACGTGCCCATCGTGGCCGAGCCGGGGTGCTTGGCGCCCTCGACGGCTTCGCGGGCGCGGGCCAGCTTGTGGTCCAGCTTCTCCTGCCCGCCAAGCAGGTTGTCGGCGGGGACCCGGACGCCGGTGAGCTTGAGTTCGGCGGTGTGTGAGGCGCGGCAGCCGAGTTTGTCGAGCTTGCGCACCATGTCCAGGCCCGGGGTTCCGCCGGGGACGATGAACAGCGCCTGGCCGCGATGGCCCAGTTCCTCGTCGACGACGGCGTTGACGACGTGGACGTTGGCGATGCCGCCGTTGCCGATCCACATCTTGTGGCCGTCGATGATCCAGTCCGCGTCCGGCCCCGAGCCATCCCGCCGCGCCCGGGTGCGCAGGTTGCGCACATCGCTGCCGCCCTCGGGTTCGGAGATCGCCAGCGCGGCCAGCTTCAGATCACCGGGCGTACCGAAACACTCCGGCGCCCACTGCAGCATCTGCTCGGGAGAGGCGGCCTGCCCGATCGCCGACAGCGCCAGTGCAGGCATCACCACGGCCAGGCCGATGCCTGCGCACCCCCAGAACAGCTCCTCCATGAACATCGGCAGCGACAGGCCCGTCGGGTCACCGATCAGGTCGCGGTAGAACAGCGGGCTGTAGAACCCTCGATCGGCCGCCTCCTCCAGCACGGGCCACGGGAATTCCTGGCGCGCGTCGTAGTCGGCGGCCACCGGCCGGACCACCTGCTCGGCGAACTCGTGGGCGCGCCGGGCCAGATCATGCTGAGCCGCTGTGGGCGTGAGGTCGAAGGTCACGAGACCACCACCAGGATCGACATTCGAATGATCACCACCTTCATCGGGCCTAGGGTGGCTAGTACCCAGCCGGGGTGAGAAATCCACGGTGGAGAAATGCAGCGGATGTCGTCGTACGCGTCCGGAGTCGCAGAGCCGGCTGGACGAGACGATCGGCGCCGACCGACGGGTTCGACTCGGGCGGTCGCGACAGTCCGATCCGCTCGGCTTGGCAGGTCAGGAGTCGATCCAAGGGGGACGTACATGAAAGAAGTAGCTCAGCACGAAGGTGACAAGGAGCATGCCGACCGCTCCCCACGCGAAGTCCTTCACGAAGTTCGACAAGCTGCGGCCCTTCTTGAACAATCCATAGCCCGCAAAGCCGATCCCTCCGGCGATCGCGAAGGTGAGGTAGCCGATCCAGCCGGGGCTGGTCGGCGTCGCCGAACTCGCCAGAAGGTGGGTGGCTGTCACAACGTCCATAACCGTGTCCTCGCCGGATGCTTGGCCCCGCCACCGCGACGCGCGGGGACCGGTGTTGTCCAGGTGTATACCGGCTCATCGCATGAGCCCGTGCCTCAATGCGCACACGAATCGGTCGATCGTGTACGTCGTCGCCCCAGACACCGACTGCTTCGGCGCGGTCACGGGCACCCCGGCGTGCCCCTCCCACGGCGCCGCGACGGTGATCTCCGCAAGCGCGGGGAGGACCTCGGCGGTGGCGGGTGAGAATCGCGGCGCTGCGGCTCCGGCAGCGGGACGGCAGGACGTGCGGACCGTCGGTGGCGGTCCTGGCGGGCGCGCTGCTCGACTCCGGCTACCGGGCGGGTCTGTC
>Ga0209347_1003893_pt1 | contig 16518 bp, 15 predicted proteins | sample AutmiccommuBRH23_FD_187382 | JGI IMG/M metagenome (GOLD analysis project Ga0209347, IMG submission 187382) | Deep subsurface microbial communities from Mt. Terri, Switzerland - Autotrophic microbial communities BRH/23 (SPAdes) (version 2) | ecosystem: Environmental > Aquatic > Deep subsurface >...
GCATGTACATGGCCGCCTCGATGCGCCGCAGATCCTCGATAGCCAACCAGCCCAGGCGCCGGGACAGCTCGGCGGCCATGTACATGCCGGCGGCCACTGCTTCGCCGTGCAGCCACACGCCGTAGCCGGTTCCGGTCTCGATGGCATGGCCGAAGGTGTGACCGAGATTCAGCAAGGCGCGCTGACCCGCCTCGCGTTCATCGGCCGCCACCACGTCGGCCTTGTTGCGACAGGAGCGCTCGACGGCGTGCGCCAGCGCGGGCGCCGCCCGCGCCACCAGGCGCTCCATCCCGGTCTCCAGCCACTGGAAGAGCTCGGGGTCGCGGATCAGACCGTACTTGATGACCTCGGCGATGCCGGCTGCCATCTCCCGGGGCGGCAGCGTCGCCAGCGTGTCGGTGTCGGCGAGCACACAGCGCGGCTGGTGAAAGGCGCCGATCATGTTCTTGCCGAGGGGATGGTTGACCCCCGTCTTGCCGCCCACGGAGGAGTCCACCTGGGCCAGCAACGTGGTGGGAATCTGAACGAAGGCCACGCCGCGCTGGTAACAGGCCGCCGCGAAGCCGGTGATGTCGCCCACCACTCCCCCGCCCAATGCGAGAAGGGTGACGCTGCGATTGAAGCGCCGACGCAGGAGGGCGTCGAACAGGCGCTCCACCGTCTCCAGGGTCTTGTGGCGCTCGCCGTCGGGGAGGATGACCGTCTCGATGTCGAAACCCTCCAGGCAGCGCAGGGTCTGCTGCAGATACAGGGGTGCGACCACCTCGTTGGTGACCACCAGCACCTGGCGCCCGGCGATGTGGGGCCTCAGCAGGCCCGGATCGCCCAGCAGCCCGGCGCCGATATGGATCGGATAGCTGCGCTCGCCAAGTTCGACCGTGAGGGTTCTCATAAGCTTTTAATTTTATCGGTTTTGCCCGGCGCCGGACAGCGCCATCAACGGGGCGAGCGTGCGCGGGGGCGGCGGCCGGGGCTGCGCCGCCGTCCGCCCCCAGCGACCGGGGTGAGCTTGAGCCGACGCACGATCTCCTGCACCACCCCGTGGACGCTGCGCCCGTCGGTTTCGACCACCAGCATCGCCGCCTCGCGGTAGAGCGGATCTCGGGTGTCCATGAGCTGCTGCAGCCGCGCCCGTGGATTGTCGGTGCGCAGCAGCGGACGGCTCTGGTCCCGGGCGGTGCGCGCCAGCTGCTGGGCGACGCTGGCGTGGAGATAGATCACCCGTGCGCGCTCGGTCATGACTCGCCGGTTGTCGGCATCCAGAATGGCCCCGCCTCCGGTGGCCAGCACGTAGGCGTCGCGTCCGGTCAGCTCTTCGATCACCGCCCGCTCGCGGGCCCGGAAGCCCGCCTCGCCCTCCAACTCGAAGATCAGCGGGATGTCGGCGCCGGTGCGTTCCTCGATCTCCCGGTCGCTGTCCATGAACGGCACCGTCAGGCACTGGGCCAGGCGCCTGCCGACGGTGGACTTGCCGGCGCCCATGGGGCCGACCAGGACCAGTTTCACGGGGGTGTTCATGGGCCCCACATATGCCAGTCAGTGCCAAGCAAATCAAGGACAAAAGAAAACCCCGGACCGGCTGGGCCGGTCCGGGGCTCGATTGGCGCGGGGGATCAGCGCGCGACGCGGGTGAGCTCGTCCTTGACGATCTTCGGCGTGACGAAGATCAACAGCTCGCTTTTATCGTCAGTGACACCCTTGTTGCGGAACAGCACTCCCACCACCGGCAGGTCGCCGAAGAACGGGGTGCGGGTGGACTGGTACTCCTTGGTGCGCTCGTAGACCCCGCCCAGAACCACCGTTTCGCCGTTGTCCACCAGCACCTGGGTGGTCACCTCACGGGTGTTGACCGGCGGCACGCCCAGCACCGCATTGGTGAAGTCCGGATTATCCTTCTTGACCGCCAGATCCATGATCACGCGGTCGTCCGGCGTGATCTGCGGCGTGACCCGCAGCTCCAGCACCGCCTCCTTGAAGGACACGGACGTAGCGCCGCTGGAGGTGGCCTCCTGGTAGGGGATCTCCACACCCTGCTGGATCACCGCTTCCTTCTGATTGGCGGTAATCACCCGCGGGCTGGAGATGATCTCGCCGCGGCCTTCGGCCTGCAGCGCGGAGAGCTCCAGCTGCAGGATGTGGTTACCGATGCGCCCGATGGCCAGCCCGAACTGGGAGGCTCCCGCCTCTGTGACCGGCAGATCCACGATCAGGTCGCCGGTGCTGGTGCTCGGGGTGGTGCCGGATACGCCACCGCCGCCGACCCACACCTGCTTGTTGCCGTTGAAGGTGGTGGTCTTGGCCACACCGAAGCGCACGCCGAGATCGCGACTGAAGTCGTCCGTAGCGATGACGATGCGCGATTCGATCAGCACTTGGCGCACGGCCACGTCGAGGCGGGTGATCAGGCGGCGAATTTCGTCCAGCTGCGACGGCGTGTCCTGCACCATCAGGGTATTGGTGCGCTGATCCAGGGTGATGCTGCCGCGCTCGGACAGCAGGGAGTTGCCCTGGGACTTGACCAGGCTGGCGAGGTCCGAGGCTTTGGCATAGTTGATCTGGAACCACTCGGTGCGCAGGGGCTCGAGTTCCTTGATCTGCTTCTTGGCCTCGAGCTCGAGCTTCTCCCGCGCCGCGAGCTCCTCGCTCGGCGCCACCAGCACCACGTTGCCGGTTTTGCGCATGGCGAGGCCCTTGGTTTTGAGGATGATGTCCATGGCCTGGTCCCATGGCACGTTCTTCAGGCGCAGTGTGAGGTTGCCCTGCACGCTGTCGCTGACCACGATGTTCAGCCCCGTGAAGTCGGCGAGCAGCTGCAACACTGCGCGCACCTCGATGTTCTGAAAGTTCAGGGACAGGCGCTCGCCCGTATACCCAACCCGCTCGCGCTGCTCCGCCTCCTTCTCTTCCTTACTGAGGGGCTTCACCTCCACGGTGTAGATGTTCTCGGATTGATAGGCGAGGTGGTCGAATTCGCCGCCGGCGCTGATCACCATGCGTGCCAGGCCGTTGCGCGTGAGTGAGTCGATGGTCTGTACCGGGGTGGCGAAGTCCACCACGTCCAGGCGCCGCTCCAGGCGTTCCGGCAGATCCGTGTTGTGGAATTCGACGATGATGTCGTTGCCCTCCTGGCGCATGTCCACCGGGACGGACGGGTCCGACAACGTCACCACGACGCGTCCCTGGCCTTCAGGGCCGCGGCGGAAGTCCACGTCGCTGACGGCGTGCTGTTCACCATCGGCCCCGGCGTCGGCGACTGCGCTCGACGCCGCGCCGGTGCTGTCCAGCGTCAGGAACACCTTGTTGCCGCTGACGCGGGTCTCGTAGGGGACCATCTGGGCGAGGTTCAGGACGACGCGGGTGCGCCCGCGGCCCTCCACCGCCGTGATGCTGCGAGCCATGCCGATGCCGATGGTGCGCGAGCGCCGCTCCAACTCGGCCGTGGTGTCGGCGAAGTCCAGGGCGATGCGCGCGGGGTTGTCGATGGTGAAGCTCAGCGGCTCCTCGGCAGGCTCCTTCATCACCAGCGTGACCTGGATGCGATCCCCGGGCAGGGAGGTGATGTCGATATCCTGGAGGACGTTGGCCGCCCCGGCCATTCCCGCCCAGGCCGTGCCCCCGACCAGACAGGCCAGCAGGACTGCGGCGCGACGCCAGGCGGCGCGGACCCATCGGCGGTCCGACCCGGTGAAACCCTCGAACTTTATGCTGCTCATTTTCTTGTTTCCCCTGGACTATTCGCTGAGCGCCAACGAGGCGCGGCGTTCCTGATAACCGCCCAGCCCGTCCGGCACGATCTCGACGAGTGCTACCTGGTTTTCGTTGATGACCGAAATGCGGCCGTGATTCTGGCCGAGATAATTGCCTTCCGTAACTCGGTGGATGGTGCCGTCGCTGGCGCGCACCAGCGCCCACATGGCTTCCTGCTGCTCCAGCACACCGACCATGCGCAAACTGTCGAGAGGGAAGCCTTCGAGCGGCTCCCGGGGCCGGCTCTCGTCGGGCTGGGGCCCTCCGGTACTGCGCTCCGAGCGCGAGCCGGGCTTCGCCTGGTTGAAAGCGATCGCTTCGAAAGGATCGCGCAGCTCGTCGGCCGCATAGGCGAAGGTCTCGTGCGGCTTGAGTTCCGGCAGCTTGGGGATCGGGCGGCGCTCGGTGGCCCGCGCCTGATCCACGAACTGCTTGAGGTCGCTCATGTCGCTGCTGCAACCGGGCAGAAGTGCGGCGACGCCGACCAGAATCAGCAGTCGGGCCGTTGCCGGGCGGTTTCTCGTGATCTCTCCGGTGCTGGTGCTCATTGCCCCAGAGCCTCCCCTTCATCCATATATCGGTAGGTCTTGGCTGTGGCCGTCATGACCATATTGCCCGCCTCGCCTTTGGGCGACAGCGAGATGTTGTGCAGCGTGACGATACGCGGCAGGGCCGCGACACCGCTGACGAAATTGCCGAACTGGTGGTAGTTTCCGGTGACGCGGATGTTGATGGGCAGCTCCGCGTAGAAGTCCTTCTGGATCTCTGCCTGCGGCTGGAACAGCTCGAACTCCAGCCCGCTCGCCAGACCGGTCTGGGAGATGTCGACCAGCAGGGCTGCAACTTCGGTTTCGCTCGGCAGTTGGCGGCGCATTTCGCCGAACGACTGGCGCATCTCCTCCAGCTGCTTGCGGTACTCGTCCAGACTGGCCGCGCGGGCGGCCTTGACCTTGACCACATCCTTGAGGTTCTGCTCCTCGCCCTCGAGTTTCTCCAAGCGCTCGTGCTGATGGCGCGTGTCGAACCAGACTACGGCGAAGGCCACCGCGAGACAGAGCAGGCCGATGAGCACGGCCTTGCCGGCGGCGGGCCAATTGCCCACGTTGCTGAAATCGAGATCGTTGATGTCCTGAAGGTTCATTGGTCTTGGCCCTCCGCGGCTTGCTTGCGGGCCTGCAGTGCACGCATGGAGAACTTGCTTACCCGTGCGCCGTCGGCTTGGCCGGTTTCGATCACCATCAGGTTGGGATTGGCCAGCCAGCCGCTCTCCTCGACGTTCCACATATAGGTGGAGACCCGGGCATTGGACTGAGCCGTTCCCTGGATGATGACGCCATTGCTCTCCTGCTTGACGGCATTGAGATACACACCATCGGGAAGCGTGCGCACCAGCTCATCGAACAGGTGAACCACCTCGGGGCGGCTGGTCTGGAGTTGCTGGATGATGTTCATCCGCGCCTCCAGCCGCTGACGTGTCTTGTCGAGCGCGTTGATCTCTTTGATCTGCTCATCGAGCTTCTTGATCTCGGCCTCCAAGTAAGCGTTGCGCTGGCGCTGGAAATCCATCTGACCCTCGACGAAGAAGTGCACGCCGGCCATGATGGCGCCGGTGGCGGCCACGGCCAGTCCGGCGGCGACGAGGAATTGCTGCTGGCGCTGCTTGCGCAGCTCTTCGCGCCAGGGCAGTAGGTTGATGCGGGCCATCTCAGTCGAAGCTCCTCAGTGAGAGTCCACAGGCGATCATCAGCGCAGGGGCATCGTTGCTGAGCGTCTGCGGTTTGACCCGGGAAGACAGGGACATGTTTGCAAACGGATTGACGATCGAGGTCTCGACCCCCAGGCGCGATTCGATCAGCTCGTCGACGCCCTGGATCGAGGCACTGCCGCCTGCCAGACAGACCCGGTCGACGCTGTTGTGCTGACTGGAGGAGAAGAAGAACTGCAGCGAGCGGCTGACCTGCTGGGTCATCGCCTCCTTGAAAGGTTCGAGCACCTCCGGACCGTAATTGTCCGGGAGACCGCCTTGCCGTTTGGCCATGCCCGCCTCTTCGTAGGAGAGGCCGTAGCGGCGCATGATCTCTTCGGTGAGTTGCCGGCCGCCGAACACCTGCTCCCGGGTGTAGATGATCTTCAGGTCGTGGAGGACGTTGAGGGTGGTCATGGTGGCGCCTACGTCCAGGACGGCGATCGTCTGATCCTGTCCCCCGTCGGGGAGCTGCTCGGCGGCCAGTTGAAACGCGTTCTCCATGGCATACGCTTCTACGTCGACGATGCGCGCGGTCAGGCCGCCGATCTCCAGGGCCGCGACGCGCATGTCCACGTTTTCTGTGCGGGATGCCGCGAGCAGCACGTCGACGGTGTCGGGGGACTTTTCCGAGGGGCCGAGCACCTCGAAATCCAGATTGACTTCCTCAAGGGGATAAGGGATGTACTGATCGGCTTCGAGCTCGATCTGGCTCTCCATCTCCTCCTCGGAGAGGGAGGCGGTCATGGTGATGACCTTGGTAATGACTGCCGATCCGGCCACGGCCACGGCCGTGTCCCGGGTGCGGGTGCCGGAGCGTTTGACCGCACGGCGGATGCTGTCGCCGACTGCCTCGACGTCGGCGATGTTCTTTTCCACCACGGAATTCGGGGGAAGAGGTTCCACTGCGTAGCTCTCGACGCGGTAGCGATTGCCGCTACGGCTCAATTCCAGCAGTTTGACTGCGGTGGAACTGATGTCGAGCCCGAGTAGAGGGGGCTTTTTCCGTGAAAAGAATGCCACCGACGTTTCCTTTTCGTATACTAATAGTTAGGAAGGAAAGGTGTTCTGGTCGATTAAAAGCCAACGACAACCATATGTCAATGAATGTCTTTCCAAGTCCTGGACACCGTTGGCATTTTCTGCCACTGCTATTGGAAGCAGTGCGCAAATGTCGATATCTTTGACACCTAGCGTATCGGTCACAGGGCCGCGGAATTTAGGGCTCCGCCGCGCGCCGGTGCAAACTATGTGACTGACTTAACCATTCGGGTTCCATCCCAGCGCAACCGCTCATGTTCCCTGCATCACGCAAGCCCCTTCGCCTGCTGAGCTTCGTCCTTGCCGGCGTGCTTACCGCCGCCACGCTCGGGGCGCTGGCACTGGCCGGTGCGTACGCCTGGGTGGCGCCCGACCTGCCCTCGATCGACAGCCTGCGCCAGGTGCAACTGCAGGTGCCGCTGCGTGTCTACAGCACCGAGGGCAAGCTCATCGCGGAGTTCGGCGAAAAACGGCGCACTCCGGTGGCCTTCGAAGACGCTCCGCCGCTCGTGATCCAGGCCTTTCTCTCCGCCGAGGACGATCGCTTCTTCGAGCATCCGGGCGTCGACTACCAGGGACTGATCCGGGCCGCGCTGCATCTGTTGCGCACGGGAGAGAAGGGTCAGGGCGGCAGCACGATCACCATGCAGGTGGCGCGCAACTTCTTCCTCTCATCGGAAAAGACCTATGTGCGCAAACTCAGCGAGATCTTCCTGGCGCTGAAGATCGAGCGGGAATTGACCAAGGAAGAAATTCTCGAGCTCTATCTCAACAAGATCTATCTCGGCAGTCGCGCCTACGGCGTGCGCGCGGCCGCACAAGTCTATTACGGCAAGTCGCTCGGTGAGTTGACCCTTCCCGAAGTTGCGATGATCGCGGGACTGCCAAAGGCCCCTTCGCGCTATAACCCCCTGGCCGATCCGACCCGAGCGGTGGCGCGGCGCAATTACGTACTCGGACGGATGCACGAACTCGGGTTTATCGAAACCGACGAGTACGTCGCCGCCCTCGAGGCCCCGGTGACCGCCCTCTATCACGGTCAGCCGCTGGAGGTCGATGCGCCCTATGTGGCGGAGATGGTGCGCGGTGCCCTGGTGGAGCGCTTCGGTGTCGATGCCTACACCAATGGATACAAGGTGGTCACCACCATCAATGCCGACCTGCAGCAGGCCGCCAATGAGGCGCTGCGCGCGGGGCTGATGGATTATGACCGCCGCCATGGTTACCGGGGCGCGGAACAAACCGTGGATCTGGAGCAGGTTCCCGATGCCGAGTCGCGCGCGCGGCTGTTGGACGACCTGCCGGTGATCGGTGGACTGCGCCCGGCGTTGGTGCTGGAGGTGCAGGAGCGCAGTGCGGTCGTGGAGGTGCGCGACATCGGGACCGTCCCCCTGGAATGGCCGGCGATGGAATGGGCGCGACCCTACATCGACGAGAACCGCCGCGGAGCGGAACCGAAGCAGGCCGCGGACGTGCTCTCACCTGGCGACATCGTGCGGGTCTATCCAGATGGCGAGGAGGGCGGTTGGGTGCTGTCCCAGGTGCCCGCCGTGGCCGGCGCGCTGGTATCACTCTCCCCTCGGGACGGGGCAGTGCGGGCCCTGGTGGGCGGCTTCGATTACTACCAGAGCAAGTTCAATCGGGCCACTCAGGCCCGCCGCCAGCCGGGATCCAGTTTCAAGCCGTTCATCTACTCGGCGGCCTTGGAGAGTGGCTTCACTCCGGCGTCCCTGATCAACGATGCGCCTGTGGTGTTCGAAGATCCGTCCCTGGAGGCGACCTGGCGGCCGGAGAACTACTCCGGACGCTTCTATGGCCCGACACGGCTGCGCGAGGCGTTGGTGCATTCGCGCAATCTGGTGTCCATCCGCCTGTTGCGGGCCGTCGGGATAAAGGCGGCTGTGGAGCATGCGCTGCGCTTCGGTTTCGATCCCAAAGCCCTCCCCCGCAATCTGTCCCTGGCGCTGGGTAGCGGGACGCTCACCCCCTTGGAATTGGCGCGTGGATACGCGGTGTTCGCCAACGGCGGGTACGAGGTCGAGCCGTACTTCATTGCACGCATCGAGGACCACCTCGATACGGTGCTGTATCAGGCCAATCCCGCCGTAGCTTGCGATGACTGCGAGCCCGGCGCGGGCAGGGAGGCGGGCGCGGCGCCCGACGAGCTGCAGCGCGTGGACGCCGCAGTGCAGGACTCGGGAGACGGATCGGCGGATGCTTCCTCCTCGATCGAGCTCCCGCGCTACGCGCGTCGGGTGCTCCCGGCCCCGAATGCCTATCTGATGCAATCCATGATGCGCGACGTGGTCCGCCGTGGCACGGCACGTCGTGCCATGCAGTTAGGCCGCGGCGACCTGGCGGGCAAGACCGGCACCACCAACGATCTGCGCGATGCGTGGTTCTCCGGATTCAATCTGGACCTGGTGACTACCGCCTGGGTAGGCTTCGATCAGCTCAAACCGCTGGGCAGCCGCGAAACCGGCGGGCGGGCGGCGCTCCCCATCTGGATGCAGTTCATGGGCGCGGCGCTGGAGGGGGTGCCGGAGCGCGCCATGAAGCAGCCTGCGGGCATGGTGACTGTCCGGATCGATGCCGAGAGCGGATTGCTTGCGGGGGGCGACAGCGGTGAGGCGGTGTTCGAGACGTTCCGCAGCGACCTGGTTCCCAAACGGGTGGCCGATGCCCAACCGCCCGGAGGGACGACGGAGAGCGGCGGAGGGCGTGCGGACCCGGAACAGATCTTCTAGGCGTTGTTCCAGGCGTGCGCGCCGGCGTGCGGGCACCAACCCGCAGAGCCGGTCGTGTCCCCGTGCCGCGAGGCACATCCTCTATCTATCCCCGGGAGCAGTCATGGCTCTGAACGCCAAAGATCGACAGATGCGCCAACGCATCGCCCTGGAGGCAGCCCGAATCATGGAGGAAAGCGGCGTACGCGACTACCAGGTCGCGAAACGCAAAGCGGCCGAGCGCCTCGGTGCGCCGGATACCCGCAATCTCCCGAGCAATCAGGAGATCGAGGACGCGTTCATGGAGCGCCAGCGCCTGTTCCATGGCGACACGCAACCTGCGCGCGTGCAGCACTTGCGCACCGAGGCGCTGAAGGCGATGGAATTCTTCGCCTCGTTCGAGCCGCGCCTGGTGGGCCCCGTGCTCCAGGGTACGGCCAGTGACCATTCCGACGTGCAGTTGCACCTGTTTGCGGGTACCCCCGAGGAAGTGGTGATCTACCTCATGGACCAGAACATTCCATTCGAACAGGGCGAGCGGCGGATGCGCTTCGGGCGCGATCGTTATGAAACCTTTCCGGTGTACCGTTTCGTCGCCGGTGCCACGGTCCTCGATCTGACCGTGTTCCCGGTGGACGGCTCGCGCCAGGCCCCCTGCAGCCCGGTGGACGGGCGGCCGATGCGCCGAGCGAGTGTCACCCAGGTGCAGGGACTGCTGGACGCCGCCGAGACCCCCCTCGCGCCCTGAGGGTGCGTCACCCTGCGGCCGGGTAATGCTCCGGGTAGGGCAGGCGCGCCGCGCCGCTGTCCACCGCCGCCCGGGCAATGGCCGGCGGGACAGTGTTGATCAACCGCGGGTCGAGCGGCGTGGGAATGATGTACTCGCGGCCGAACTCCAGGTGCTTGAGCCCGTAGGCCCGTAGTACCTCTTCAGGCACGGGTTGGCGGGCGAGGTCCTTGAGGGCGTGCACGGCGGCGATCTCCATCTGGGTGTTGATTGTGCGGGCGTGCACGTCCAAGGCGCCGCGAAAGATGAAAGGAAAGCCGAGCACGTTGTTCACCTGGTTGGGGTAGTCGCTGCGCCCCGTCGCCATGATGAGATCGCTGCGGGTCGCCAGGGCCACTTCCGGTCGAATTTCCGGATCGGGATTGGACAGCGCGAACACCGTCGGCCGCTCGGCCATGGAGGCGAGCATCTCGGCACTCAACAGGTCGGGTCCGGAAAGCCCGACGAACACATCGGCGCCGCGCACCGCGTCGGCCAGGGAGCGCCGATCGGTGTCGGCGGCGAAGCGGGCCTTGTAGATGTTGAGGTCGTCGCGGCCGCTGTGTATCACGCCCTTGCGGTCGACCATCAGGATGTTTTCCCGCCGCGCACCCAAGTGCAGCAGCAACTCCATGGAGGCGATGCCCGCGGCACCCGCACCGAGGCAGACGATGCGTGCCCGCTCGACGGATTTGTCCTGCAACTCCAGGGCATTGAGCAGACCCGCGCAGATGATGATGGCGGTGCCATGCTGGTCGTCATGGAACACCGGCACGTCCAGACGCTCGGACAGCTGGCGCTCGATCTCGAAACACTCGGGCGCCTTGATGTCCTCGAGATTGATGCCGCCGAACGTGGGCGCGATGCGCGCCACGGTGTCGATGAACGCGTCGGGATCGGCCGCATCGACCTCGATATCGAATACATCGATCCCGGCGAAGCGCTTGAACAGCACGCCTTTGCCTTCCATCACCGGCTTGCCGGCCAGCGCGCCCACATTGCCGAGGCCGAGTACCGCCGTACCGTTGGTGATCACGCCCACCAGATTGGCCTTGGCCGTATAACGGTAAGCGTCGTCGGGGTTTTCGGCGATGGCCCGCACCGGCTCGGCGACGCCGGGGGTGTAGGCCAGCGACAAGTCGCGCTGGGTTTCGCACGGTTTCGTGACCTGGATGGCGATCTTGCCGGGGCGGGGGAGCGCGTGGTAGTCGAGTGCGGCTTGCTTGAATTCGGACATGGCAGTTGGGACCTCGCGATTGGGCCCCCCAATGATAGCGCCAGGACTGCGGTCTTACTGCCTCCTGCCCTTCCGTCAAACGAAAAAGGCGCCTGCACGGCGCCTTTTTCACTGCCGAGCGGCCGCGGACTAGCTGCGCCCGTACTTGCGGCGGAACTTGTCCACCCGCCCAGCGGTGTCGACGATCTTCTGTTTGCCGGTGTAGAACGGGTGGCATTGAGCACAGACGTCCAGATGGATTTCCTTACCCAGGGTGGAGCGCGTGACGAAATCGTTGCCGCAGCTGCAGATCACCTTGGTCTCTTCGTACTTGGGATGGATATCCGGCTTCATCGAGCTGACCTCTACCTTCGGGTTCGCCGGCAGACCACGCGGTTCCGGCGCAAGGGCGCATATGGTACGCAGATTGCCGATAGGCGGCAAGTGTCAAAACCGGCTTCGCGCCGGGGCGCGAAAGGCGAGGACCGGGGCTTTGGGTGGGTGGCTCCGGGGCCGCCCCTGAAGCGCCGCTAGCAGCCCCCGCTCGCCGGCCATGGAGTCCCACATCATTTGGGTGAGGCGCACGCAAGCGCCGAGGGGCGAGGCGGCGCGATGACGAACCTGATCGATGCGCCACTGCAGTGCCCGCAGGCGTGGTCGCTTGGCCGCCGGCGCGCTGTCGATGAGCCGCTCCAGGATCTGTCTGCGGCGATGCTCGAAGCCCTGGGGGTCACGCTTCGCCAGACGGCTCCAGCCGTCAAAGTCGAACTGCGGGAGGCGGTTTGGGTTCATGGATGCGCTCCTCTGTCTTGTTTCCAACCTAGCAGAAAAGTCCCGCCCGGTTCTGCCGACTGGTGGACGTCAACGGCTTGGGACCCATAGCTCGAAACGCTTGTCAGCTCCCGCGCGTAAGCGGCTGCTCCGAAGACGATATGTAAGGGCAGCGCACCTGTGGATAAAATTGTGGACGAAATCGGGACGAAGACGCCGTGACACCATCCGTGCCGTTGCGTCTCTCCCGGGGGGCTGGAGAAAAGCACATCGATTCCATGGGGTTAGAAGAGCGTCCCGGTTCTTCACCGGGCCAGGTGCGGGGCTGCGCCAAAGCCGTCTGTTTTCCAGAGCTTGTGTATAACCCATGAAAGTTGGACGACCAACGGGTGCGGGACCGCCGCGCTCCTCCAGTCGAGCCGGTCGGCGAGCCTCGGCCTATGGGGAACAGAACAACGCCACCAAGTCGTTCAGAAATCGCCTGCCGAGAGTGGTGGGGTGCACCCGGGTGTCGCTGCAGGCCAACAGCCCCTGGGCCTGTGCCGCCTCCAGTCCGGGTCGGAACTGCGCCCGGGGCAGGCCGCTGCGCTCGGCCATGAGCGCGGGATCGAATCCGCCCGTGAGGCGCAGCGCGTTCATCATGAACTCGGTCACCGCATCCGCGACACTCAGCCGCCATCGGCTGGACAGCGCCTCACCCCGGGGGGCGGCGGCGAGATAGGCGCTGGGATGCCGGGTCTTGGCGCGGCGCTCGATGGCGCCTTGCGCCGCATCGCTCAGCTTGCCATGGGCGCCGGCGCCGATTCCGAGGTAATCCCCGAAGGTCCAGTAATTGAGGTTGTGGCGGCATTCCTCGCCCGGGCGTGCATAGGCCGACACTTCGTATTGCACCAGGCCGTGCTCCGCCAGCAGCGCTTGGCCCTGCTCCTGCAACTCCCAGACCGTGTCGTCGTCGGGTAATGCCGGCGGCTGGCGATGGAACAGCGTATTGGGTTCCAGGGTGAGCTGATACCAGGACAGGTGGGCCGGTGCCAGCGCCAGGGCCGTGCGCAGATCGCGCAGGCCGGCCGCGAGGGACTGCTCCGGCAACCCGAACATGAGGTCGAGGTTGATGCGCTCGAATCCAGCGTCGTGCGCGCGCTCCAACGCGCGGATCGCCTCGGCACCGCTGTGTATCCGTCCCAGGCGTACGAGGGCCGAGTCGTCGAAGCTCTGCACGCCCAGAGACAGGCGGTTGACGCCGGCCTCCCGCAGCTCGGCGAACTGGCCATGCTCCACCACACCGGGATTGGCTTCCAGGGTGATCTCGCATCCGGGCGCCAGCACCATACGCTTGCGCACCCCCTCCAGCAGCCGGGCCACGGCGTCGGCCGGAAGCAGGCTCGGCGTGCCGCCGCCGAGAAAGATGCTGACCAGCGGTCGGCGTTGCGCCGTGTCCATCTCGCCGTCAAGATCCCTGAGCAGCGCGTCCACATACTCCTGCGCCGGTAAAGACTCCTTTAGGGCGTGGGAGTTGAAGTCACAGTACGGGCACTTGCGTATGCACCAGGGCACGTGCACGTATAGGGCCAGCGGTGGCGGTTGGGGAAACTGGAACATTGCTCCTCCGCTACCGGAAGTCGGGTAAATTGTCGCCGCCCAAGGGCTTCGATACAGTATGCCTGTCCGGGAGGGAGACGGCACTGATGGTTCCCGTTTTGTACGCAACGCGCCAGCAACCCCATTGCCAACGCGCGCGCCTGGCCCTGGCGTACGCCCGTATTCCCTGCGAATGGAAAGAGGTGGCCGCCGAGCGTTCCGCGGAGGGCACGCCGCCGCCCGGTGGCGCCAACGGGGTGCCGCTACTGCAGTTCCAGGGCGGAGAGCGGCTCGGCAGCAGCATGGAAATTCTGCACTGGGCGGTACTCAAGAACGATCCGGACGGCTGGCTCGAATACGAGGTGGATGTGCTCGACGCGATGCACGACCTGGTGCGCATCAACGACAGCTCCTTCGTGGAGGATCTGGCGCGCTACAGGCGCGCCACGTCGCCACGCCAACGCGATCAGCACCGCGCCGACTGCGAACTGTTCCTGCAGGGGCTGGAGCGGCGCCTCGACCGCACGCCTTACCTGTTCGGTGAGCGGGTCTCCTTCGCCGACGCCGCCATCCTGCCGTTCGTGCAAAGCTTCGCGCAAGTGGAGCCCCAGTGGTTCGGCCGGGCGCCCTACGCGGCCGTGCGCCAATGGATGCAGCGCATGCTGGAGGCGACCCCGGATCCGTCGGCCGCGACCGGCAGGGCGACCAACTAGGCGCACACAGTCGTTGGGCGGCGTCAGCGCAGGGACCGAACCCGTCGTCCCGGCGCTGCCGCCTCGACGGGCGGGCTCACAGATGCCCGGTGCGCAAGGCGTCGACCAGCCGGCGCAGGGCCCGGCCCCGATGACTCAGGCGGTTCTTGACCTCAGGGGGAAGCTCGGCCGAAGAGCAGCCCTCGGTAGGGACGAAGAAGACCGGATCGTAGCCGAAGCCGCCCTCGCCTCGGGGTTCGAACAGGATGCGTCCCTCCCACGTGCCCTGACAGATGACCGGCGTCGGGTCCTCGGCGTGGCGCAGATACACCATCAGGCACTGAAACCGCGCCGTGCGTGCTTCGTCCGGCACGTCAACCAGCGCGGCCAGAAGCTTCTCGAGATTGTCACTGTCCGAGGCGCCCGGCCCGGCATAGCGGGCCGAGTAGATTCCGGGCGCGCCGTGCAGGGCGTCCACTTCCAGGCCGGAGTCGTCGGCGACGGCCGCCAATCCCGTGTGCCCGGCCGCATGCCGGGCCTTGAGGATGGCGTTCTCCACGAACGTGAGGCCGGTCTCCTCGGCGTCTTCCAACTGGAAATCGCTTTGGGGGCGTGCCAGCAGATTCAGTTCCACCAGGATCTGATTGATCTCTCGCACCTTGCCGGGATTGTTGCTGGCGAGAACGAGTTCATGCATGGCAGTGGCCTCAATCGGTTTCCAGCGCCGCCCGCTGCCGGGCAACGAGTTCGGCGATGCCCCCCCGGGCGAGCTCCAGCATGGCCGTCAGCTCATCCATGGAGAAGGTATGGCCCTCTGCGGTCCCCTGCACCTCGACAAACTGCCCGGCGTCGTTCATGACCACGTTCATGTCGGTCTCGGCGCTGGAGTCTTCGGCGTAGTCCAGGTCCAGCACCGGTTCGCCGGCGTAGATGCCGACGGACACCGAGGCGATGTGGCCGCGCAGAGGATCGGTGCGGATGGCGCCCCGCTCGCGCAGGTGGCCGATGGCGTCGGCCAGAGCCACATAGCCGCCAGTGATGGAGGCCGTGCGGGTGCCGCCGTCGGCCTGGATGACGTCGCAGTCCACGGTGATGGTGTGCTCGCCCAGGGCGGTCAGGTTCACCACGGCGCGCAGGGAGCGGCCGATGAGGCGCTGGATCTCCATGGTGCGCCCGCCTTGGCGGCCCCGCGCCGCCTCCCGGGACTGGCGGCTGCCGGTAGAGCGGGGCAGCATGCCGTACTCGGCCGTCACCCAGCCTTGCCCCAGGCCTTTGAGGAAGGGGGGAACCCGCGGTTCCACCGTTGCGGTGCAGATCACCCGGGTGTCGCCGAATTCCACCAGCACCGAGCCTTCGGCGTGCTTGGTGAACCGACGGGTGAGGCCGATGGTGCGCAGCTCGTTGGCGGTGCGGCCGCTGGGTCGCATTGAGGGGCCTATTGGGTTGCCTTCGGGAACGCCGCGGGTCGTGCAGCGCGAAGGCGCAGTATAGCGGCCCGACGGCGACGGTTGAAAATCGGATCAGTCGTCCAACTCGTGGCGGTAGCGACGGATGGCGTCGCGGATGTAGTCGATGGCGTCCTGGAGCCGGTGGGGGTCGCGACCGCACTCCGAATCCGGCCCCGGCGCCTCCGTGCCCGCCTGCAGGTCCACCTCCTGCCCGGCGAGCAGCCGCAATGCGATCACGCTGACATTGTCGCAGTTGGGGTAGCCGGCGCGCTCCGCCGCATCGGCGAGGCGGTTGACTGCGCTCTCCAGGTCCTGGCTCGCGGTGATAGCGCCCAACTGCTGGTCGTCCACCGCACTCCAAAGGCCATCGGAGCACAGCAGCAGCACATCGCCGAACTGCAGCGAAGTCTCGGCGGCGACCGTCGGCCGGGGCGCCGGCCGCGGCCCGCCCAGGCACTGGGTCACGCAATTGCGCATGGGATGGGCGGCCGCTTCGGTCTCGCGGATGGCGCGATGGCGAAGCAGATCCTCGACATAGGTGTGGTCCCGCGTACGGGCCAGCACGCCGCCGTCGCGCAGCAGGTACAGACGACTGTCGCCCACGTGGGCCCACCAGGCGCGATTGTTCTGCACCAGGCACAGCACCACGGTCGTGCGCGGATAGACCGGGTCGGGCAGCTTCAGCCCGGCGGCGACGATCGCCTCATGGGCCTGAGCGCAGGCGGCGGTGAGGAACTGCGCCGGCGCGGTAACCGGCAGGGCGAGGTGTTGGAACGCCGCCTCGACCCT
>Ga0209347_1003895_pt1 | contig 16514 bp, 15 predicted proteins | sample AutmiccommuBRH23_FD_187382 | JGI IMG/M metagenome (GOLD analysis project Ga0209347, IMG submission 187382) | Deep subsurface microbial communities from Mt. Terri, Switzerland - Autotrophic microbial communities BRH/23 (SPAdes) (version 2) | ecosystem: Environmental > Aquatic > Deep subsurface >...
TCAGACACAGTTATCCATCGCCATCATTCAGCACGATCAGACGACCTACTATGGGGTAATTAAAAAGAATGACTCCATCAAGCCGGCAGACAATCAGGAAAAGGTGTTCGAGGCAGGCTCCATCACCAAGGTATTCACCTCCACCCTGCTGGCATCACTGGTCACCGAAGGAAAAATCGGGCTGGAGGATTCCATCAACCCCAATTATCCCTTCCCCTTTAAAGAAAACAGGGAGATCACTTTCTTAACGCTGGCCAACCACACCTCCGGCCTGCCTCGCCTGCCGGTAAACATGGATCTGTCAGACGGATCCAACCCCTATAAGAGGTACACTGAAAAAGAGCTTGAGGATTATCTGAAGAGGATGATGACGTTTGAGAATGAACCATCATCGACCTACACCTATTCAAACCTGGGAGCAGGCCTGCTGGGATACACCCTCGGGCTGTCACAGGGCAGATCTTTTGAGGAGCTGCTGCAGGAGAGGGTGTTCGATCGGTACGCGATGAACAGCAGCTACACCCGCTCAGCAGATGCAGGCGACAGGCTGGTGAGGGGACTGAACGCTGATGGTGACACCACCTCCAACTGGGACTTCGATGTGCTTGCCGGTGGCGGCGGTGTGCTCTCAACCACGGCCGATCTGAGCCGGTTTGCGATGGCTCAGTTCAATCCGGAGAACAGAGAGCTTGCACTGACAAGAGTCCCCACATTTGTGGTTCACGATGGTATGAAAATAGGGCTGGGTTGGCACATCCTGCAATCTGAAACAGGGCAGGAGCTCTTCTGGCATAACGGAGGCACAGGCGGCTACTCCTCTTCCATGTCCATCAACATGGCAGATAAGGTTGCCGTGATCATCCTCTCCAATGTCTCTGCTTTTCATCCTGCCTCGGGGAACATCGACCAGCTATGTTTTGAACTGATTAGCAGTTTATAACTATAGAGCAGTTCATTCTGAACACTTATGAATCAGTATGACACCATCATCATTGGCGGCGGGCCGGCAGGAGCAATGACGGGGATCACCCTTTGACCATGCAAATGAGTATGATTACCGCAATTTCATCCCGGCATACTTCCTGAAATACCGGAAAAGATAATGATATTACTGGAAGGAATGGAACATTCTGCATAGAGAAACTGTTATGGAATGATGCACGGGAATCACATCGGATCAACATTCAACTGATCTCCGCCATTTCCCATTAATACGCTTACATTATGCATACAACAAATTATTTTGATACACTGATCGAAGTTGCCGCTGACACAAAAGTTCAGCAGGGAACACCGCCACCGCCAAAAGATAAAAAGACTGTGGTGCAAATGCAGTATGAACTGATTGCCGGGAATCCCAACAAATACACCTCCGACGACATACTCTTCCGGGTTTATGCAGAGAGGAACAACATACCCAAAGAGGAGCAGGAGGTGGCCCGTGAGCTTTTCTTTTCCAAAGGTCAACCTTGCCTGCGGGCTTCAGCACTGTCAAAAACCTACGGATATGGCATCCATTGCAACAGTGAAGGGAAAGTTGCACTTTATGGTATGGAGACAGAGGAATACCAGCGTTTTTTAGCAGATCCTGCGATCAAAAAAGTAAAAGCAATGCGATCAGGAAAATAACAACAACTAAACAACAAACGATATGAATGAAGTCGATCGGTACATCGGTCAATTCCCCGAAGAGGTGAAGGTGATCCTGAAGAGTATCCGCAAAATGATCAGGGAGCTGGCTCCGGCAGCAGAAGAACTAATGTCAAACGGCATGCCCGGCTATAAAACAAACCAAAAGTCACTGGTTTATTATGCTGCTTTTAAAAAGCACATCGGATTTGACCCAACCTCATCGGGACATGAGGAATTCAGAGAGGAGCTTTCAGCATACAAGCAAGAGAATGGATTGATACTGTTTCCGCTCGACCGTCTCATCCCTTACGATCTGATTAAGCGGATCGTGCAATTCAATGTGGCTGATAACAATAAAAACGACCAACAATTAATCCAATGAACACCTATTCAATTCCTTCACAGGTGCGCATCGGACATATCCACCTCAAGGTATCCGACCTGGAGCGTGCGCTATCATTTTATCACGACCTGCTGGGCTTCGAGGTCACCATGATGTACGGCAATCAAGCTGCCTTCCTCTCTGCCGGTGGCTATCACCATCATATCGGACTGAACACCTGGCACAGCCAGGGATTACCCAATGCACCCGTCGACAGCGTGGGCCTTTACCACACTGCCATTGCCTACCCCACCCGCAGGGACCTGGCTCTCATACTGAAACGTTTGCTGGAAGCGGGGTATCCGCTTACAGGTGCGAGCGACCACGGTGTCTCTGAAGCGATCTATATGAACGACCCCGACGGTAACGGCGTGGAGCTCTACTGGGACAAGCCCAAGGCGCAATGGCCCGTGGAGGCCGACGGCACCCTCAATATGTTCACAAGGGGACTCAATGTGGAAGATCTGCTATGTGAAGCTTCAGATGGAATGGAAGAATAAAAACAGTTTAAACAGGATAAGCAGCATCGTATATTTTCTGCTCAGGGTTCAATTTTTACTTTGATAAATTTATTCTCGTCAGCCTTGAATCTGTCGGATGTAACCAGATCCGACAGTGGCTCCTCAATGGCATTCACGATCTGAAACATGAATGGCTTACCGCTCCTGTCATTAATCGTAAGTGCTGTATCTTTCCCATCTGTTTCTCTTACATTAAGGAGCATCCAGCCGGCATCTTTAGAGAGTGTGCAGGATGTCATCAGCAGGTTGCTCTTGTCAATCCCGAAAGCAGAAAAATCCACAGGCATATTGTTCTCTTTGCCCACAGGCATGATACGGGCGTAGAGAGGGATCCTGCTGTTCCTTGTGAAGTTGATGGCTGCCGTGTTCGACAGGTCATCGGTTGAGGTGATACAGTAGTTCCACCTGAATTCACCCTCCTGTGATGCACGGAAGTTGGTAACCCAGTAGTTGTTCATCACCCAGGAGAACAGATGAGGCTTCTCATAGCTCTTTTGGTATTGGAAAGGTCCGTCCAGCAAGTCACCCAGCTGCACCAGGGGAACAACATCAGAGCCGACAATATACTGAGCCTGATCGTTCCGTGCAGCGACGAAGTTTTGTACCGTATTCCAGTCACTGGCCGTTCCCTCAAGTTGATTTTCTCCGGGGTATACAACACCTCCCTGTACGTCAAACGCAAGTCGGGAGTCACTGAGTTGAAAAGGAAAAGCCACATAGATAGCAGTAGGGTCCAGCTCGGGCAGACGTTTCAAAGCATAAGAGAGCTCAATTCTTTTCTCTTTGTTAAAGAGTTTAATCTCCAGCCTTACACCGTAACCCTCATCCACACCGGGAGCTTTTCCGAGGACATGTACGCTCTGATATATCTCACCGTTCACACCAGGTGTCAGCTGCACCTCCGACAGTCCTGTTCGTGTATAATCATCTGTCCTGTATTGCTCCATCTGATGCCTGTTATCAAGCTTCTCATAGATAAATGCACCCATATCCCAGGGGGATTCCGCATCTACCATCTCCCTGCTCAGCTCTTTATCGAAGATACTGCTGATCCCCCCTGTCTCGGGATTCAGGGTGATCCGATAGTGACTGTTCTCTATCACGTTGTCCACCATGCTTGTCCGCTGAGGAGAGGCTCGTTCTTCATCTTCAATGACGATGTTGAACGTTTTGTAACCCATCGCCGGAATCTCCTCCGCTAAGATCGCGTAGAACCGGCCCTCTCTGCGTGAGTGTAGCTGCTGTACCTTCAGCCTGTCCCCCTCAGCATCTGTAATGGCAAAGAGGCTATTCTCCGGTATCACCTCGTAATCGATATAGGTGGTCACCAGATTGGTGCGCGGATGACCGTTGGGGTTGAAAATTGTGATTGTCGGATACTCCCCTCTCTTCAGATCGTTCTGCAACAGGCCTCCGGCAGTCTCATAGAGCAGCTGTGCGCTCTTCAGACCCTCCCATACAAAGGATGACTTCTGGCTCCACTGTTCCTGGCTGTTCTCAGCCAATGGATCACGAAGGCTCTCTGACGCACCGAACGTATGCTCGTCGTAGAAGAGCAGGTTTTCATGGATATGAGTGATCTCGTCACTGATATGTGAAGGCAGGTTTTTTCCCTTGATGGCAGCCATGGAGAGCAGGCCCTCGATGGTCACCATGTCGGCATGTGATCTCCTTGATGCCCCCGTCTCTCTTGCTGCCGATCCGAAACCGTCGGTCCACCAGTCCGGATATGCCACACGATAGCTCTTTATCTCATCCTGATGATGCGCAGCCACATCATCCATAAACTCATGCGGCAGCCCATTTCTTAATTTTGGGTAGGCATAGGTCTTGTTCCACTCTTCCACCAGCTTGCTGGTGCTGAAAGAAGGGGGTGAATTGTCAGTTCTATAGCCCGAATACTGAATTGCAATAGCATCGAAAGGATACGCTTTCCTGTTTAAACCCTCCAGGTAGCTGAAGAGACGAGGTTCCAGGGTGGTGAGACTGCCCTGATCCACACCCAGAGAGTTACCCGTCATATAATGATCGGCACGGAAAGCAAGCATTTGCTTTCCGGAGGGTGACTCCCATTTGAACAGGGTAGGTTTATCAAAGGGGATCAACGCACGATGACCATGTTGCCCCATCCAGAGATATTTCACACCCAGGTCAGGGAAATAATCGGCAAGGCACCATGCGATCCCGTTGACATCGTTCTGCATGGCGGTAGTAACGGGGATGTCATGCTCCTTAAGGAGCGCCAGCGGTTGAAGAAAAGTCTTCAACGAGTTATCATCCACAATCTCAGACATATTAAAAAACATGCCGGTGATCTCTATCTGTCCGTTATTCACATATCTTTTTAATTTGTTGATCTGCTCCTGAGGTCTGTTCTTCAGATATTCGTTGACCGTCCAGGAGGCTTCACAGGTCCACCGAAACCGGGCATCATCGGGGAGATCTTCGGTCAACTCACAATACTCAATCGCATAATCAATATAGCGCAGATGTTCCCTCAGTATTTCTGTCTGTGGTCTTGTATAACCAATGTCAGTGTGGGTATGCTGTATCAGATAGACCATCCATTTTTTTACCGGTGAGAGCTTCACACTCTTCACCCCAACAACCTTCTCATTGCTGATCAGCTGCAGATCAACCTCTTTCTCACTCTTCACCTCGGGGAGCGAGAAGTCAACGGTTTGAATACCGCTGTTGACAGCGAATTGCCCGGTATTGTTACCAGCTTTCACTTCCACATACTGCACCTTATCACTCCAGTTTGCCACCTCTATCTTCACCGGTATCTCCAGCTCTCCCCCTTTCCCATACTTCAGCGCGGGAATGGCAATGGCGTTAAATAAATCAATTGCATGTTTTGTTTCAGCCATGGTCACCGGTTTATCGGCTAAAAGCACAATGTTATCGAAAGCGAGCCAGCTTCCTTTCGCGTTCCCGATGATGAGCAGATTATCTCCCTTCTGCAGCGTACCTGCAGGAAACTCCACCTCAACAGACAATCCTTCAGAACGTGTCTGCTTATCGCTCAGAAAATCCCGGTTATAGCCTGCGGGTGTCTTTATCTCAATTGTATGATCATTCAACATGATTTTCAGTAAAGGGCTTGACGTGGGATGCGTTTCCACAAGGTTGATCTTTAGTCTTAGTATGGCATCAGACCGGAACTGATCCACACCAAACCGGATCATCAGCCTGCCTGAGACGTTACCTGCCCAGGCATCATCGCTGCCGGGAATGAAGTAGGGGATCTCTTTCTCTTTGCTCATTCCAATTGTATATATCGCGACACCCTCCTTGAATAATTGAGAATAAGCAGTGTAAGAATCGCTGTAGAGCGCGAACTCACTTGCACTGTTATCCTTTTTGCCTATCTCCCAGACGGGAGTGAAACTGTGCGATTGCCCTTTTGCTTCAGGGATTAACAATAAAAGGGCAGCAATCCCTAAAAATAATATTTTTCTATTCATCATCCTTCTAAATTTTAGTACCTGGCTTATCAATTATGAAGATTTCAACTAATAGCGAACAGATGCCTTTATGGTCATACATCTTTTCCCTGCTGATATGCCAAATGGCCTTATGTTATATTCTCCAACAGAAGCAGGCACAATAAATGTCTCGGCGAAATGCACGACAAGTGGTTCAAACGCTCCGCTAAGGCTCTCCACGATTATCTCTTCACCCTCCACAAGGTTAAGCACATTCACCGAGTTGTTGGTGTAGTGTCTAACCGCTTTGGTGAAGGTGTGTCGTCTGGTTTCTATAAATTGTGTCTCATGAAGTCCTGTTCTCTCCTCTGTCCATCCGTCACCGGAGGAGAGTTGCTCAAATCTGTTTATCAACTCCCTCTCAACATAGTGGGTGTCTCTCTCCCAGCAGATCACTTTCTCTCCACGATCAATATTGATCGGCCTTGGTGTTCCATCCAGTCCCAAACGTCCCCAATCCCATAACTTAAAGGTATAAAGGTTGGGTGTAGCACTTATCTCAAGGACGAGTGCATTCTTGCCTGAGCAATGGATAGTGCCGGCAGGGATTAAAAAATGGTCATGTTTCCTTGCGGGGACAATATTGATATATTTCTCCGCATCAAATGGTTCATATCCGTTTATATTCGCTTTATTGAGATCATTGATCATGGTCCCGGAATCGATCTCGGGCTTCACACCCAGATATACAGAGGCATCCTCACTTGCATCCAGCACATAATAGCTCTCCTCCTGCGTGTAATGAAGACCGAAGTTCTCTTTTGCATAATCCAGAGAAGGATGTACCTGCAGGCTCAGATTTCCTCCCTGCATCGTATCCAGCAGATCAAAACGAATAGGAAAATCCTTCCCAAACCGTGCTTCCACCGGCTCACCCAGCACCTCCCTGCTTTTCATATAGATGAGGTTGACCGAGGGCATCTCAAAGGTCACTCCGTCAATGGTGAGCATCAGACTGTTTTCTTCGGGTACACAATCGAAACACCATCCAAAATTATCTGCCGACCGGTCCAGGTCACACACCTCCTTCATCCACTGGCCTCCCCAGGGGGCAGGATCAAAGAATGGCACCACCCGAAACGGTTTTTTTGAGGTTTTCTCTATGCCATTCATAAAGGTGCTTTTATCGATGAGTTTTGGCAATTCACTGACTGTATCGAGCCAGTAGTCTACTTTCAGAAATAGTTTTTTCTTCTCCTTGTCGAGTACGTTCCAGTCGTTAAACAATCCTCTCTTATATTGAAATGAAAAAGGTTCTTTACTGTTATCTACCCCCAGTGCCGTAACTTCCTGCCGGCGCATTCTCTGTTGTATTTCCCATCGGGGCAGATCGGCATATACCAGCAGATCGGCATCAACCACCAGTGAGGAGCCGGATCCAAAAACAATCACCCGCATCTCTCCAACTAAACCTTTTATTTTTTGCTGAATGTTCTTCAGTTTATCCTGATCAAAATAGTCGGCAAGGGATAAGTTGCTAAGAAAACCGAAAAGTACATCCTCTTTCATAAAAGGAGAAGTCATCAGCAGGATCTCCTCTTCGCTTTTAAAAAGTGTTGAGGTTTCAACCAGCATTGTGTGAGGTATCTCTTTAATTTTCGCTAAAAGGTCGGTGTGGTAAATACCGGTGTAACATTCAATTGCAATGATGTTTCTTTTGGTTGAAGACAATTCATTTATTATATCATTCCACCCTTTAATCAAATTTCCATCCTCAATGATTGTTGAGGGAAACTTATCATATGTACTCATCAGGCAACACTTTGTTTATCTTTTATTTATTTTTGTATGAACATACCGGCTGTAAATATATATTTTTCATTCTAAAACAACAAACTTTTTTTGATGTTTTTTTTAGTTTTTTTTACCTATAATTAGGGAAGTGGGCACAATGCCATCATCAAAAAAAATTGTATCTTGCTTTTTTTACGAGGAGTGGTTATAAAAGATGTATTATTTGTATTCTTATACCCACTTTTCGAACCGTTTTAATCTTAGGACAATTCTTACGCTTTTGATTTACAATTCAATAAAGCGAAACAATATTAATTTTCATGAGACAAACATTAAATCTTTTATTTTGCAGTGAGCGTATTAAAAAATCTCCTAAGTAGTATTATGATTGACAGAAACAGTAAAACGCCATTACACAGGCAGGCAGAACAATTCTTAAGGGAGTTGATCGCTTCAGATAAATACAAAAATGGAACCCTGATACCCAACGAAGTTGAATTGTCTGAACAATTGAATATTTCACGAAATACGCTCCGGCAAGCGATCAATAAACTTGTGAACGAAGGACTCCTCATCCGCAAAAGGGGTATAGGTACCAGAGTTGCGATTAACAATATATACAGTGAAGCGAACAACTGGTTAAGCTTTTCGCAGGAGATGAAGATTCTTGGGATAAAGGTTGAGAATTTCGAGCTTCATATCTGTAAACATAAGCCAACCACGGAGGCAGCGTCATTTTTTTCCCTGGAAGATGAGAAGGCTAAGATCTTAAAGATTGAAAGGTTACGAGGTAAAGAAGATTTTCCTTTTGTCTACTTTATTTCGGAATTTAATCCTGCTATTCCGCTGGACGGGTCTGAAAATTTCAATGAACGCCTTTATGATATACTTAAAAATGAGTACGACATCACAGTTAAAAACTCAAGAGAGGAGATAAGTGCCATTCCTGCCAATGATTTTTTAGCTTCAAAGCTGGATGTTGACACTGGAGCACCGATACTCGTAAGGAAGAGGTTTGTAAGTGATGTAAATGGAACACCTGTTGAGTACAATATTGGCTGGTACCGTGCCGATTCATTTACCTACAAGATTGAATGCTGCCGGAATGAGCTTATATAAGGCTTAAATCGGGGGGAAGATCTGGTACGCAAGGCAGACAAATGCTACTGAAGCGTGACACTGTTTAATGGTGATTTTCAACAATTAGCGCCAGCAGTTTCTCGGGAGACAGATTGTTGCGTCTTGCGAGCGATGCTATTGTCTCCTTTTCTCCCACAACCAGATCATCAGCACCGATCAGGCCCTTCAACTGAGAGATATCGATCCCCAGCACGACACAGGTTTCGGCAATGGGAGCTGTCACTATCTGCTCAATCAGCATTTCATTGTGTTCTTTGTGGGTAGTATCCACCACAACCAGGAATACCGACAGGACCAGGACCACTGCTGTGGAGATGAGGAATATCTTTTTCGGGAAATAGCTTTTCGTGCTTCTCCAGTTGATGAACAGATGCAGAATGGAGAACAGCACGAATGCGAGTCCCATGATCTCATGAATGGCCGTGGTATATCCATCGAGCAGATGGAAAAACATCAACAGGCCGGAGAGCGCCACAACCAGGAATATCAGCGTCAGCACAGGTGTTACAAATCCTCTTTTTAGTTTCATTTCAAATGCTGTTTTGGTTTGTTTTCCTGTTAATTCTGAATATCGTCTTGTGGTTACATGCGTGAAAGCATTTCAGACAGCCTGTACAGGCATCCGGCCAATGCATCATCAACGATCTGCAAGAGCGATTTATTACGCTTCATACTTTTTTCATACAAATGTATGCAGCAATGGAGTGATGAGCAATAACAAATGTTATTAAATCAGCTCTCCCCTCTCGCAATTTTGTTTCTCAGCCGGCTAAGATGCACGGAGCTGATGCCCAGGTAGGATGCGATATAATGCTGGGGTACCCGTTCTATGATCTTCGGGTTCTCTTTCATCAGGGCCAGATAGCGTGTTTTGGGTGAATCTTTCAGAAAGGAGAGATTGCTTTTCATAAGGGTAAAGGAGCGCTCAAAGATCGCATCCAGGATCATCTCCCTGAGGTGAGGGTCCTCACTCATCTCATGAAGGATCCGGTTGGCATCGTTCTTCTCAATAACCCATAATCGGCTTGGTTCGAGTGTCTCAAGCGTGAACAGGCTTGGTTCATCTTTCCTGAAGCTCATGATGGAGGCGACCATGTTCTTTTCAAAGAAAAACTGACAGGTGATATCCTTGCCATCATGGTTGTACCATCCCCGGATGCATCCCGACTCAATAATATAGACATGTTGAGATATCTCACCTTCACGCAACAACACTCTCTTCGCCGGCACCTCTGACAAGCGGAAGAGGGCGGAATACTTTTTTCTTTTCTGCCGGTCCCTGATGATCTCACTCCAGATACTGTTATTCATCGCTATCTTTCACTCCTTCATTTTTTTATTTTGATTCTGACTACAAATATAGGAATAGTCATGGATTCAAATTTAAATAATTTGAAATTCATTCCACTGAATATCTTTTATTATCTTTGAATCCAATAAGAATCAAAAGAGGGAAACAGGATAATTATTTCAAATTCGGGTTTCGCATTGTACATATACAGTTAAATCTACCACCATATTATGAACATGCGTAAGTTCAATTTACGACCTGTTTCCGCAAAATAAAAAGCGTATGTGCATCATCATCGGAGCATCGGGACAGGTTGGTTCCCAGCTGATTCACCATCTGACCAAAAGCGGAATAACCGCAATAGCTGTCGCCCGCGACCCGGACAGGATCGCTGATAAAAATATTCAGGTACGCAAGGCAGACCTGCTCGATACCGGACAGGTTATCGAAGCATGCAGGGGTGCCACCACAGCCTTTCTCATCACGCCGGAAAATCCGGTAACTGAAGATATCATGGGTGACACCCGGATCATCCTGAATAATTACCGGGAAGCAGTCGAAGCGAACCATATCAGAAGAGTCGTGCTGCTATCATGCGTTGGTGCCCATGTGGAAGGCAACACCGGGAACATCCTGCTATCGCGGTTACTGGAAGATACTTTCAGTGATGCGGATATCGAAAAGGTGATCATCAGGCCCTCCTATTACTACAGCAACTGGCTGGGATACATGGAGACAGCTGAACAACAGGGTGTTTTACCCTCCTTCTTCCCTGAAAAGCTGAAGATTGAGATGCACTCCCCGCATGATCTGGCTGCATTTGTGGCCGGGGTGATGAACAGTCCCTCAAATCAGGAGAAAAAACAGCTCTACGAGCTGGCCGGTCCTGTGAAACTGAGTCCGGCCGATGTGGCAACAGCCTTCTCCTCTCTGCTGAAGAAAGAGGTCACCGCGCAGTCCATTCCGCCGGATCAATGGAAAGAGACGCTGTTATCGGTTGGGTTTACAGAAAATACAGCTGTCAACCTGATCGATATGACACAGGCCGTGATCGACGGGCTGGCGGCCCCGGAGTTCCCCGAAAAGGTGATCCGGCTAACAACAACCATCGGAGATTATCTGAAAGAGGTATAACACCCCTGACGCTCTTCCTTATCGTTTGTATTTCCATTCACTAAAATAAAGAGCAATGAAAAACAGACTGAGCAAAACAGCGCAAAGGAGCATTGGTTTACTGCTCCTGTCCAGGCTATTTGAAAGAGTGGCCTTCTACCTGGTGCTCTCCATCCTGGTGAACTACCTGATGGACAAAGGGCTCTTCCAGGGAATTTACTACACCGTGCTGGCTGTCGCCGGCAGTCTGTTGTTCACGGGAAAATCGCTCTATGAGAAAATGGGACCGATGGTGTTCGTGATCGTTGCCGCATTGCTACTGATCAGCGCCATGGTGTTGTTGTGGGTGAAGAGAAGCATAATGAAAAAAGAAGCAATCAATCAATCTGTATAATTGTATTATAATGAAAACATCGTTAAAAATTGAAGAACTGGGTATCTTCCTTTTGAGCCTATTTCTCTTCACCCGGCTGGAGCTGGCCTGGTGGTGGTTCCCCCTGCTGCTGTTCGCGCCCGACATCGGGATGATCGGCTATGCCATCAACCCAAAGGTGGGGGCGATCACCTACAACCTGATACACCACCGTTTCGTGGCAGTCGTCGTCGCCCTCTACGGCCTCACCCTGGGTGGCGTCTACTGGCAGCTGGCAGCCATCATCCTCTTCGCACACAGCTCTCTTGACAGGGCACTGGGTTACGGGTTGAAATATGATGACAGCTTCGGCAACACCCACCTGGGGAGAATCGGCAAAGAGGGAAACGAATAAGATTCCCGGGGTAAACTGTTGCTAGAAGAAGAGATCACGGTATAACTACAATAAATCACATCGAAAAAATGGAAATCAATATATTAAAAATGAGAGACGGTTTAGACCGTAATAAACGGTTAACCGATATCTATGTGCAATTTGAGAAGTTATTATCGGAATTGAGAAAAAGAGATCTCCCCGATGAGGTTGTTCACTCCATCAACACCAATATCGACCTGATTGACATGGCAACGGAATCAGAAGAACAATGGAAAAAACAGCTCCGAAAGACACAATCTGATATACTGAGACTGATCGAGAAAGAGCTGAAGCTGGTACCGAAGAATCACTATCGGAATATCTGGCTGGCCCTGGGTATCGCTGCGTTTGGAGTACCTCTTGGAGTTGTCTTCGGTCTCAGCCTCGGAAATATGGCATTCATGGGTATTGGAATGCCGATTGGCATTCCAATTGGCCTGGCAATAGGATCGGGACTGGACAAAAAAGCTGCCGAAGAGGGACGGCAGCTTGATGTGGAGATCAGTTTCTGAGCAAAAACATACGATTATAAAGTGAAAACAACTGAGAGATGTCTATCACTTCTGATGTAAGTTGTTACTACTTCATAGGTGAGAGAGGTGGTCTCCTCCGGTGCAGAAATCTGTTGTGAGGATCTGGGATTCAGAACGATGCGTCTGGTTCCCTTACCATCTTTCAGCTCCAGCTCAAAATAGAGATCGCTATTGTTGCTGATCTGATAAAAATGAGTGGCTTGTCCGTTTGCTTTTAATTCGGTATAGTGAGAAGGAGCCAGGATTACTGAAGCTTCAAACAGTGAGCGCACATGTTCCTCTTTACCCAATAGATACTTACTGGCCCATGCAACTGTCCGGCCGGCATCCAATGCTTCACGGAGCGCTTCGGGTGTGCGATCTGTAGCCATCACCAGGGTCATGGTGCGGCGCACATGTCTTTGATTCAGGTCGTAGTCATGTGCCACCAGGTTATGAATATCTGAAGAGCCGATAACAGTAAGTCCTTTGTCTATACACCAGTCAAGTGCTTTCAGATGAATACCGAACCCGTTCACCACTTCAATACCGTGCAGTGCTTTACTAACGTAAAGGTCTTCAATAAAATCAAGCCATTCATATGATCCTTCAATATTTGGTTTCCATCCCGGGTGGTTCCAGAATATAAAGGCATTTTGTTCTGCAGCCTTCATCATCGCTTCCCTGTCATATTCGTTTGTAGCTCTGTCGGCAATAAAACCGGAAGCATCATCAATAAAAAGTGCATTGAAGTGGCCGGGAGGTGTCTGCCTCGTGATCTCTGAGCCTTTTACCAGGATAAGATTTTGTTTTTCTGCGTCCTTCTTCACCAACTCATATCCCCTGTTGTGATTCACTCTTACATCTTTGCTGAATGGGGTATATTCAATATGATCAGTAATGGCATAGGCATCCAGCCCCTCTTCCCAAACTTCCTGGTTCCGAATGGCTGGCCATACCCGTCCGTCGGAAAAAACAGTATGTGTGTGGAAATCGGATTTCAGTACCTTATAACCGTTCACATCGGGAATAAGTATGTTTTCACGGAACAGAGGACGGCGATGATCGTCCAGATATTTCATTCCTTCCACATCATTCCTCTGTCCATAGGAGATCAATACAGGGAAGAGCAATACAAGTAACATTATTTTTTTATCCATAGCTGATATCTGTTTACAAAATAGTTCATTATTATTTCGTGTCTCTTATTTTTTCAATTGTTGATAAAGCCAGTCGTTGCGCCATTGATCCTGTTCAGGGAATAACCAATGCTGGGTTTCCTGGAAAACATGCAGCTCTTTAGGCGCTTCAATGACATTGTAGGCAGCATACATTGAGGTGGGCGGACAGATATTATCATTGTATCCCCATGTATACCACCCGGGCACTGTTACAAAACGTGCAAAGTTGACAACGTCATAATATTTTGAGTTCTCTACTTTATCACTCTTGTTGGTGAACTCATCAAGAAACAGATGGGGCCATCCACCTGCACGGCCGTGCAGGTAACCTGTCAGGTCACATAGTGCTGGATAGACTGCCGCAAGGTAGTCGACCCGATCATCAAGAGCCGCTGTAACAATTGAAAGAGCTCCCCCCTGACTGTTTCCGGTAACGGCAAGAGTTCCGTCATAACAATCCAGTGATTCAATAAAATCGATAGCTCTCACACATCCAAGATAAACCCGTTTATAATAGTTCTGGTCCTTGTCGTCGAAGTTGACTTTCTGATAACCTTCAAGGGCACCATCTTTCAGGTCGGTGTATACAACAGGATCCAGGTTCACCGGGATACCATGAATTCCTATTTGAAATGTAACTACACCCTTGTCTGTATTCGGCTTGTATCCTTTATAAGGACGAACACCTGCACCCGGCACATTCAGAATAGCGGGGTACTTACCCTCCGCTTTGGGCTTACACAGGACACCATAAATCTTCCCCTTGATGTTATCAATGCTTACATGATAAACGTCCACCTTGTCGGTACAAAGTTCCGGCATAAGTGTCATCACTGGTTTTACAGGTATTTTCGATAGTTCATCTTTTGCATCAGCCCAGAATTGCAGGAAGTCTTCAGGCAGTGTAGTGGTCGGCGGAATCGTTCCCGGCGAAAAACCGGCAGTAGCATACGATGAATAGGTTTTGCCGTCTACAACAACCGAAGCATGACAATTCAGGAATCCTGCTTCCATTGAACGTTCTGCCCTGACAACAGCCTTGCCGTTCTTCATTGTGACTGAACCTTCCTGCCACGGCTCCATCTTTTCAGGACCGATACGATACTGTACTTTCACATCTTCCAGGGGCACATAATTTCTTAATACAGCAATTGTAAACCGGGGTTGTTGACCTTTTTCATAGGTCCAGTCAGCATGATCAGGTGTTACGATCACCTGCACAACCTGCCGTGCCGGTTGTGCCTCCACTGAGAGTGTAAGTAAGAGCAGAAATAGAGAAACTAAAAGATTTTTCATTACAATAAACATTATTAGTTTGGGTCATCAATAATTTAAATAAGTTGCAAAGATAGCCAACATTTTTTACAAATCATCCAACCAGGCGCCTGCTACTGTGCATACAGCTGCTGCTCTCTTCACCGCTGTAAGATGTGCCTCTTCAAGCGTATCTCCATTCAACAAACTGGTAATAAAAGTACCGGTAAATGAATCACCTGCACCTACCGTATCTACCACTTCCACCCGGGGGGTCTCCAGAAAGGATATGTTTCCGCGGGAAAAGACCATACTATAATCTGCCCCTGCAGTAAGAATCACGTATTCCAGATGATAGTTATCCATCAGCCACCTGCAGGCTTCCCTGTCATCGGTTATATCAATGTGGAACATATCCTTCACTATGGCAAGTTCATCATCATTAAGCTTGAGGATATTGCAAAGCTGTATTGACTCTTCAATAAGTTCATATGAGTAAAAAGGTGTCCTCAGATTGATGTCGAGGATCCTGAATGAATCTTCAGGGACCAAAGACAAAAACTTCCTGATAGTTTCTCTTGATGTAGCACTTCTTTGTGCCAAGGTGCCGAAGCATACAGCATCGCTATTACGGGCTACCTCAACAATCTGATCGGTAAGTGGGATATAATCCCATGCTACATCCCTGGTTATCGTATAGGTGGGTATACCCCGGTGCAACTGTACCACCACCGTTCCGGTAGGGTGGTCAACTTTCGCAATGATATGCCTGATCTTTTTTTCGTTCATCAGATTGATAATATCGACACCGGGGCGATCGTTGCCTACTGCGCTGATGGCATAACCTTCGGCTCCCAGGGTAGTGGCGTGATAAACAAAGTTCACCGGTGCACCGCCTGCTTTTTTCCCATCAGGAAACATATCCCAGAGAAGTTCTCCAATTCCTACAATCACAAGATCTTTTTTGCTTTTCATCCTTGCGCTATGATTTTAATCTCTCTGAAAACTCAAGCTTTTCTTCATTCGGTCCCACAATGGTGAAGAACCTGACTCCGTATTCTCAAAAAGGAAATTACTATAGACCAGATACATCTCCGTGAGCCGTACAAGTTAGTAAGAGATCAGCGTAGTGAATGTGATTCAATTTCAGTACCCCAAAGGGGACGATACCAAATTTTGGTGTTTTCATACAGCTAAATTAATAATTTCTTGACAATGTTTTCCAATACTGGGAAAATACCTTTGTTTTTAATTTCATCTGCCGTAGTCAGATGGGATATGACAAAAGATTCGGCACAACCTTCCGCACCGCCCGCAACTGTTCCACACTGTTAACAAACCGAGTCTGTTAGGCATCATCCTTCAGATGCTGCTCAGTCGTGTTTTATGATTCCTCTAATAGTGGGATGAGAAAAAAATTAATTGTGCAAATATTTGATATTTAGTCAAATTGTCCTATATTTATGCAACCCATTGTA
>Ga0209347_1003896_pt1 | contig 16507 bp, 14 predicted proteins | sample AutmiccommuBRH23_FD_187382 | JGI IMG/M metagenome (GOLD analysis project Ga0209347, IMG submission 187382) | Deep subsurface microbial communities from Mt. Terri, Switzerland - Autotrophic microbial communities BRH/23 (SPAdes) (version 2) | ecosystem: Environmental > Aquatic > Deep subsurface >...
GAATTTTCGGGTTTGTATGAGGGGTCAGAGAAGATGATAGATTTTTCGATTTTTCCCGCAAATCAATAAAGCGAGCCGTAGGGTGCGTGCTTGCACGCACCGTTTTCTGATAAGGCGGGCGGCACCGTGTTTTGATACGGCGGGCGACTGGTGCGTGCAAGCACGCACCCTACGCCTGCTCTATCTTGCGCGCGTCGCGAATGTCTTCTCTGCAGGGTCGCGCTTTAGCGCCAGAAACTGAAGACGAACGACCGCAAAGGGTCGAAGACGATCGATTGATCGCTGCCAAAGCGGGCAATGGCTTAGGCTGTAATGAGCGCCCCCCCAATCGTTAAAAAGTGCCTAACACGCCCGCGTAACCAATTGAAATCATTAAAAACCCGAAAATGTCCCACCGTGGGACACCCCCCGGAGTCCCTTGGCACGCCCTCAGGCTTGCCAGCGGCCCTCAAAGCCTTCGGGGATCAGCAGCACGTCGCGGGTCAGTTCCTCGATCCGCCGCTTGCCACACAGCGCCATCGAGATGTCCAGCTCCTTGTGGATCACCTCCAGCGCCTTTTTCACGCCTTCTTGCCCCATGGCCCCCAGACCATAGACAAAAGCCCGCCCGATATAGGTCCCCTTCGCCCCCATCGCGACCGCCTTGAGCACGTCCTGCCCGGACCGGATACCGCTGTCCAGATGCACCTCGATCTGATCGCCCACCGCGTCCAGGATCGACGGCAGCGCCCGGATCGAGCTGATCGCCCCGTCCAGCTGCCGCCCCCCGTGGTTCGACACGATGATCGCATCCGCCCCCACGCTCAGCGCCATCTTCGCATCCTCGGCGTCCAGGATCCCCTTGAGGATGACCTTCCCGCCCCACTCTTCCTTGATCTTGGCGATCTTGCCCCAGTCCAGCGAGGGATCGAACTGCTCCGCCGTCCAGGCCCCAAGGCTGGAGGCGTCGGAAATCCCCTTCACATGCCCCACGATATTCCCGAAATGCCGCCGCTTCGCCGACAGCATCCCGATCCCCCAGGACCATTTGGTGGCAAGGTTGATCATCGTCGGGATCGTCAGCTTGGGCGGCGCGCTGAGGCCGTTCTTCAGATCCTTGTGCCGCTGCCCCAGAATCTGCAGGTCCAAGGTGATCACCAAGGCCGAACACTTTGCATCCTTGGCCCGCTGGATCAGGCGGCTGACATAGTCGGTGTCCTTCATCGTATAAAGCTGGAACCAGAACGGTTTGCTGGTCGCCCCCGCCACATCCTCGATCGAGTTGATGGACATGGTCGAAAGGGTAAACGGCACCCCGAACCGCTCCGCCGCCCGCGCCGCCTTGATTTCGCCGTCGGCGCATTGCATCCCCGTCAGGCCGACAGGCGCCAAGGCCACGGGCATGGCCACATCCTGCCCGATCATCTGGCTGGCGGTGCTGCGCCCGGTCATGTCCACAGCCACCCGCTGGCGCAGGCGGATCTTGTCGAAATCCGAGGTATTCTCGCGGAAGGTCTGCTCCGTCCAGCTGCCGCTTTCGCAGTAATCGTAGAACATCTTGGGCGTCTTGAGCCGGTGGATCCGCTTGAGATCGTCGATATTCGTGATCACGGGCATTCTGGCAGCCTTTCGTGTTTTTGGTTAGCTTTTGTTACCAATCCGCTGACGTGCGGGCAATCACTCATTTGCGCCTCGGATCCGGCGCGATAGACTGCGCAAGAAGGGCAAGGAGGATAGGATGTTCTTTGACGATCTGCCGGTGGGATATCGCTTCGAAACCGCGTCTTGCACCCTGCCGCTGGAGGCGATCACCGCTTTCGCGCAGCAATGGGACCCGCAACCTTTTCATATGGATCAAGAGGCTGCGGCCGCCTCGCCCTATGGGGGGATCATCGCCAGCGGGTTTCACACGCTGCTGACCTCTTTCACGCAGACGCTGGGCGCGAATGTCTGGAACGAGGCGTCCATGGGATCGCCCGGCATGACGGATATCCAATGGCTGCGCCCGGTCAGGCCCGGCGATACATTGCGGACAAGGGCCGAAGTTATGGCCGCGGTCCCGTCAGCATCAAGGCCCGACCGCGGACGCACCACCATCACCTATGAGGTCGAGAACCAGTCGCAGGAAGTGGTCATGCGCTACACGGCCATCCATATCCTGCGCCGCAAGACGGGCTGATGTATCAGCACACCCCGTCAGGCGCGATGCGCGCCGTCCGCCAGTGACCGCACGAAGGCCAGCACATCGGCCACGGGGCGACCCTTGGCCAGCTCGGCCACGATGGCGCTGCCCACGACACAGCCATCGGCGACAGAGGCGATGCTCTGCGCGGCTTCAGGCGTCTTGATGCCGAACCCCACGATCAACGGCAGGTCGGTCTGCGCCTTGATCCGCGTCACCTCGGGGGCGACATCGGCGGCATTCGCCTCGGCCGATCCGGTGATCCCGGTGATCGAGACGTAATAGACGAAGCCGCTGGTATTCTGGAGAACCTTGGGCAGGCGCTTGTCATCGGTCGTGGGGGTCGCCAGCCGGATGAAGTTCAGCCCGGCTTTCTGCGCGGGGATGCACAACTCGTCATCCTCCTCCGGGGGCAGGTCCACCACGATCAGCCCGTCGATGCCGGCAGCCTTGGCATCCACCAGAAAGCGGTCCACGCCGCGATTGAAGATCGGGTTGTAGTAGCCCATCATCACGATCGGGGTCGTGTCATCGGTCTTGCGGAACTCTGCCGCCATATCCAGCGTCTTTTGCAGGGTCTGGCCCGCCTCCAGCGCGCGCTGTCCGGCCAGCTGGATCGTCTCGCCATCGGCCATCGGATCGGTGAAGGGCAGGCCCATCTCGATGATGTCCACGCCGGCACCCGGCAGACCCTTGATCAGCTCCAGCGAGGTGGCGTAATCCGGGTCACCCGCCATGACATAGGCCACGAAGGCCTTTTTCCCGTCGGCCTTGAGGGCGGCGAATTTGGCGTCGATCCGAGTCATGTCTGGCTGTCCTTCCCTGCGGTCGCCCCGATGTGCCGCAAACGCGCGGTAAACTCAATCCTTCATGCGGTCTGTGCCCTTGCCCCGCGCCCCCTGCCGCTTTATGAGCGGCCATCTGAACAAAGGAGGCCGGTGATGGGTTTCAAGATGGGGATCGTGGGGCTGCCGAATGTGGGCAAGTCGACACTGTTCAACGCGCTGACCAGAACGGCCGCCGCGCAGGCCGCCAATTTTCCCTTCTGCACCATCGAGCCAAATGTGGGCGAAGTGGCGGTGCCGGATCACAGGCTGAACCGGCTTGCCAAGATTGCCGGGTCCAAGCAGATCATCCCCACGCGGATGACCTTTGTCGATATCGCCGGTCTGGTGAAGGGCGCGTCCAAGGGCGAAGGGCTGGGCAACCAGTTTCTGGCCAATATCCGCGAATGCGATGCCATCGCCCATGTGCTGCGCTGTTTCGAGGATGACGACATCACCCATGTCGAGGGCCGCGTTGACCCCGTATCGGACGCCGAGACCATCGAGATGGAGCTGATGCTGGCCGATATGGAAAGCATCGAAAAGCGCCTGCAAGGCTTGGTCCGCAAGATCAAGGGCGGCGACAAGGACGCAGTGCAGCAGGACACGCTTCTGCGCAAGGCGCTGGCTGCGTTGGAGGCGGGACAGCCCGCCCGCACCGTCAAGGTCGATGCCGAGGATGCGAAAGCATGGCGTATGCTGCAACTGTTGACCACGAAACCCGTGCTCTATGTCTGCAACGTGGCCGAGGAAGATGCAGGCACGGGTAATGCCCTATCCGCGAAAGTCGCCGAAATGGCGGCTGCCCAGGGCAATTCCCATGTGGTGATTTCCGCCCGGATCGAGGAAGAGATCAGCCAGCTTGATGACGAGGAAGCCCAGATGTTCCTGTCCGAGATGGGGCTGGACGAGCCGGGTCTGGACCGCCTGATTCGCGCGGGCTACGCCCTGCTGCATCTGGAAACCTATTTCACCGTCGGCCCCAAGGAAGCCCGCGCCTGGACGATCCGTCAGGGCACCGCCGCCCCGCAGGCCGCCGGCGTCATCCACGGCGATTTCGAACGCGGCTTCATCCGTGCGGAAACCATCGCCTACGATGATTTCGTCAGCTTGGGCGGTGAACAACCCGCCAAGGAAGCGGGCAAGATGCGGTCCGAAGGCAAAAGCTACATCGTCAAGGATGGCGATGTGCTGCATTTCCTGTTCAACACCTGACGCCGGGGTCGGGCGGCTTATCGTCCGATCCGGTGCGGCATGGCCCTGCGCGGCAGCGCTGTTCTGCCTGCGTGGGCGCCTGACAAGCGCGTTCACCTGACGGTCACCGTTGCGCGTGACCTTCCTGTGACCCGATGGGCATAGGCGCAGTCCGGCCTTGGAATTGGGCACCAAGACCAGAACTTGCTTTCTTTCCGCCAGATTTCGATCTGCAATTTAGCCACAATGCATATCCACATTAACGTTAACTGCTCAGCGGAGTGTTTGATTTTCAGGATGTTGCCTGAAAGTTGTCCGCGAGCATGTGTGGTAAATAGTAAATGCGGACCAGTTCATGCCAATTACACTCGTTTCAACAAGTAACCAGGCCCCTTTGGATGGCGAAGGTCTTGTCGCATATGACGCTGGCCTCAATAACTGGGTCATCGCCTCGACCCTTACGGGCTACCGCGTTCTTAATATCACCAGCGACGGGACGACCTATACCACGTCAGTGGTGTCCAATTACAATTTCGGGACATCATATGATGGTATTTCTCTCGGCGGTCTGAACACAAACTATGACCGCGATCTGAAGATCATCGAAATAAATGGTGAACCGCTATTTTTCGACCTGAACGACACGCATCTGAACGTCTTTTCTTTGGATGTCGCCACAGGTGATTTGGAACTCAGAAGCTCCACCCAGATCAACGTAAATGCGGCCAGCGCGGGCGATAACTACAACGTCTCGGTTCAGCCTTCGGATGATGGCACGTCCATTCGCTTGATCTGGGAAGAATGGGACGCTGGAGACACCCAGACAATCCTGTTGAGCGGCGATGGCGCGACGGTTCTGGAGCCGAAAACAACCTTATATGACGGCAACTATGTCTGGGCAGGGGATCTGGTTTCGGTCGATGACGGAGCTGGCGGAACCACCTATTTCCACGTGGGCCATCAGTGGGGTTACGATAATTTCTACGTGACCGAAGTTCCGACCGATGGGTCGGCGCCAAGTGCGACCACGCCGCAAACTGTGGCTGGCGGTGCGAATTACCCATATGAAATGATGTCCGTCCGGATGCCCCAGGCGTCCGGCCCTGATCGCACGTTCCTCTATGTCTCGAACAACGGGTCCCTCGCGACATATGAGATTGATGCCTCGGGAAATATTGTTTTCCTGGCAAACCAGACGGTCCCCGGCGTGACGGAATATTCGGTCAGCGGGGATTTGTACGTTGATGGCATCGGCACGCAATACGGCACCTTCACGGGGGGCGTGGTTGTGTCTTTCAACGCGGATGGAACCATCAACGTTGAAGCGACCGGCACGATTCCGGATACAGAGGCCGACAACCTTGTCATCAATGGCACGCTTCACGTTATCTCAAACCAGAGTGGTCGGCTGCGCATATACGACACTGGTATTATCGCTGTTGATCCGCCGCCCATTTGTTTTGTCTCTGGAACCCAGATCGTCACCAGCCGTGGCCGGATCAATATCGAAAACCTGCGCGTCGGGGATCTGGTCTTGACGATGGATTCCGGCTTTCAGCCCATTCGCTGGATGGGATCACGCAAACTGGATGCTATTGATTTGCGCGTCCACGCCAAATTCCGTCCTATTCGCATTCGGGCCGGTGCATTGGGCGATGGGCTTCCGGATCAGGACCTGCTCGTTTCCCCGCAGCATCGCATTCTGGTGCGGTCCAAAATCGCGCTGAATATGTTCGGTCGCGAAGAAGTTCTGGCCGCAGCAAAACAACTTCTGCTGATCGAAGGTATCGAGGTGGCGGAAGATGTGTCCGACGTGGAATACTGGCATATTCTTTTCGAGAAGCACGAGATCGTATGGGCAAATGGAGCCCCCAGTGAATCCTTATACACCGGAAACGAGGCCCTTAAATCCGTCAGTCCTGCGGCCCGAGAAGAAATCTTCTCGATTTTCCCGGAATTGCGCAAGCCTATCCCTGAAAACAGGCCCGAAGGTGCGAGGCTGCTGATTACAGGGCGACAGGCGCGCAAGCTTTCCCAGCGACACGCCATCAAGAACCGCAGTCTTTTGGAACTCCCGCGACGTTCTGCACACCCTTTGCCACAAGTGGAAAGGTGTTTTGACGCCACCAAGGCGCCACGTCTGGGAAATGCCTAGAAGGCCGCGCCCCGAAAACAACTCGACCCGCCGCATGGCTCTGCGCCGGGCGTTGGAGACGTCGCCCATCTCTGGCCAGCGGTGCGCAAATCAAAAGGTCGGCGCCGCCATCCGCAACCCGCGGTGTCCATCACTGTGCGCGTGAACGCGATCCGGACGCATGCTGAAGCAAGGCAGAAGTGCTGTTCGCCTGTCGCGAAGACGAACGGTGCGGCCTGACCGGGATCATACCGACTCTGATCATGATCCGCTCGTTTGTGATCCTGTTGGCGACCGAGAACGCCACGCAGGCTCGAATAGGTGCTATGAACCATCTTCTGCTGTGTAGAACACGATCTGTTCAAAGACGGTGTTTTGGTCAGTCCGGCCAAGGACCTCCATCAGGCATCACCAGAATGGGCACAGATCATTCCAATCAAAGCGTCACGCATTGCATGGCACCAGCTCTGTGGACCGCCGCATTCCTCCTGCAATGATCCGGTGGTTTACCCCGGACAAGACGGGGCAGCACATCTGCACATGTTTTCGGTAACACGGATATGCAGGCGTTGTTTGCCGACGACATTCATCCCAATCAGATTGGCCGCTGCGGGTTGTCGTGTCTCGCGCTGACTTGCATGTATCAAACCGATCTGCGGCCCCTGCGCCTTCTGCACGTCCAAGCCGCCCATTTTTCGCAGTTGAGAGAGTATTTCACGCCGAGCGCATGGGACATTGCGACAATGGACGACCCTTTGCCGAACAGGTCGCCCGACGACAAGATCAGACAGAGGACAAGGCGCCGGTTCAACACGGCCCCGCCATTTGATCATGTGGTGCAGGTCACTGTTGTGAAGCGCCACTGTCGATGTCCTGAAAGATCTCGGACACGGTCTTGCGCAGCCACCTTTGACCCGGCTCCCGCTCGGTCCGCAGATCCCAACACAGGTCGAAAGAGAACACGACCTCCTCCAGTGGCAGCGGGGCGGATTTCAGGCGCTTCAGGCGCGGATCAAGATTCAGAAGGCGCGACGGGGCAATGGCGATCAGGTCGGAACTGGCCACGATATCGGGAATGTCGAACCAGCTGGAGACCGTCATCGCCATATGCCGCTTCAACCCGCGTGCGGTCAGAGCATCGTCAATGACCGTGGTGCCGGTTGCGGATTGCGACAGTTTCACATGGGGCAGCGCCGCGTAAAGCGCGGCCGTCATGGGCTGATCCGCTTCGGGATGATCCGGGCGCATCAGCACGACGATATCATCGGCGATCAGCCTTTGACTGCGGACCATCTCGGGTTTCAGCCGTCCGGGTGTCAGGCGGATCTGCAGATCGACGCGGTCCCAGACACTGACGGGCGAGACCGAGAATGGCAGGATATCGACCGAAATCCCCGGCGCCTCATGCTGGAGGCGTTCGGCCAGACGCGGCAGCAGGAACCCCGAGACATAATCCGCCACCTGCATCGTGAAGACGCGTTTCACGTCGGAGGGGATGAACTGGTGCTGGAGCGAGATGGCCGAGGACAGAAAGCCAAGCCCGCGTTCGATATCGGTGCTGAGCTCAACCGCCCGCTCGGTGGGTTCGACACCATTCGCGGTGCGATGGAACAGCTGATCGTTCAGCATGACCCGCAGACGCGCCAGCGCATGGCTGACGGCAGAGGGCGACAGCCCCACCTCTTCGGCCGCCCCCGCGATGGAGCCGCGCGCCATGATGGCGCGAAAGATCACCAGCAGGTTCAGATCGAAGTTACGCAGATTGACCATTCCTTTACCCTTTCACTATCGCAACAGTTGAACGACGCTCAGCGTCACCGCCGGCACGAACGCCACCAGTAGCAGGACAAGGATCATCACGCCCAGCATGGGCATCAGGGGGCGCGCGATCTTTCCGATGCTCAAGCCGCTGATGGCCGCCCCTACGAAGATGGTATAGCCGAAGGGTGGGGTCGCCATGCCGATGGTGAAGTTGATCGCCACCATCGCGCCGAACTGCACCGGGTCCATCCCCAGTTGCGCGCCGATGGGCACCAGAAACGAGGCAAGGATGATCATTGCCGCCAGATTGTCCATCACGCAGCCGATCACCAGCAGCAGCAGGTTGATCATCAGCAGGTAAAGCACGGGACGGTCGGAAAAGCCTTCCAGCGCGCCGGTCACCTGCATCGGGATGCGTTCAAAGGCGATCATCCAGCCAAAGCCATTGGCCAGCGCGATGATGAACATCACCATCGTCATGGTCTTGAGGGAATTGCGCGTAACCGGAACGATCGTCCTGAAGGTCAACTCGCGGTAAACCCCAAAGCCCAGGATCAGGGCAAAGACGGTGGCGACGATGGCCGCCTCGGTCGGGGTGACGATCCCGCCATAGATGCCACCCAGCACCACGATCGGCCCCGTCAGCGCCCATTTGGCCGCGTTGAAGGCCTGCCAGACCTCGGCACGGGTGGCCTTGGGCTGGGTGGGGATCTTGTTGTGGCGGGCGTGGTTCCAGCACAGCACCATCAGACCCAGCGCCAGCAGAAGCCCCGGCACGATGCCCGCAAGGAAAAGCTGGCTGATCGAGGTTTCGGACATCACACCCCAGACAACCATCGGGATCGACGGGGGCAACATCGGCCCGATGATCCCGCCCGCCACCGCCAAAGCCGTGGCAAAGGCGCGGGAATAGCCGCGTTTCTCCATCTCGGGGATCATGATCGACCCGATGGCCGCGGTTGTGGCAGGGGCAGAGCCGGATAGCGCGGCGAAAAACGCCGCCGCCAGAACAGCAACCATGCCAAGCCCGCCGGTCCGGTGGCGCACCAGAACATCGGCAAAGCCCACAAGCCGCCGCGAAATGCCGCCCGCCGTCATCAGATCACCCGCAAGGATGAAGAACGGAATCGCCAGCAGGCTGAAGGATTGCGTGCCCGACACCATCCGCTGCGCGAAGATCATCGTGTCGATATCCGCCATCCACAGGGCGGCAATGGTCGACAGGCCAAGCGCAAAGGCCAGCGGGACGCGCAGCAGGATCATCAGCGGCAGGCCGATGGTCAGGACAAGGACAGTGGGGCTCATGCCGCACCTGCCGCGGTGTCGGTGCTCTCCGGTTGGGCCGGTTCAAAAAGGCGGGCCGCCGCATGCAGGATCAGCAACCCGCCGCAGACCGGCACACACAGATATAGCGCTTCGATCGGGATCTGTAGCGCAGCCGAGCGCTGCCCGGCGGTGCGCTGCACATAATTGGCCCCCGCCGTCAGGGTCACCAGCCCGAAGCCGATGATCAGCAGCGCGGCGATCCGGTCCGAGGCCGCGCGCAGCACGGCCCAACGTGCGGGGATCGTTTCGATCATGACGTGAAAGCCCTCGCGCACGCCTTCGGTCGCATAGAGCAGCACCAGCCATGCAAACAGAATGATCGCCAGTTCCTCGGTCCAGCTGGGCGGCGCGCCAAGGAAATAGCGCATGACCACCTGCGTCACGAGAAGGCCGAGGATAAAGTAGATGATCATCACGCACAGATGTGCCACAAGCCGCCCCGTAAGACGGCTTGTGGTCGACAGGACCTGTGACAGCGTGGTCAGGATTGGCATCCGGCGGCCTTACTGATCCGACACGGCGGCAAGCGCGCGGTCCAGCAGGTCCTTGCCGATGGTGCTTTCGAACTGCTCATAGACCGGGGCGACCTTGGCGCGGAAGGCGCCCACATCCTCGATGTCGTTGATCTCCATCCCGGCGGCGGTCAGGGCCTCTACCACGTCACGCTCGCCTTCGGCCACGGCAACACGCTGCGCGGCAATCGCGGCCTCGCCCGCATCAAGCACGGCTTGCTGCACATCCTCGGGCAGGCTGTCGAAACTCCGCTTGGACATCAGCAGATGGATCGCGGAATAGGTATGGCGCGTGAAGCTGAGGTATTTGGCGACTTCCGCAAAGTTGTTGGAATTGACGACCGAAGCCGGGATTTCCAACCCGTCGACCGTGCCTTGCTGCATGGCGGTGAACACCTCGCCCCAGGCCATCGGAACCGGACTGCCGCCAAGGGACGAGAACATCTCGATGAAGACCGGGTTCTGCATGGTGCGGTATTTGACGCCGGTCACATCCTCGGGTGTCCGCACGGGGCGGGTGTTGTTGATCATGTTGCGAAATCCGCCCTCGGCCGCACCCAGCGAGACGATACCATCATCGGCAAGGTTGGCCGCAAGGTCCTGACCGACCGGGCCGTCCAGCACATCATGCGCCTGGGCCGCGTTGCCGAACAGGAAGGGCAGGTCAAGCAGTTGGTAGGTCGGTTCAAGATTGGCCACGACCGCGTTGGTGATGATGCCCATGTCGATCGTGCCGAACTGCAAGCCTTCCAGAATTTCCTTGTCGTCGCCAAGCTGGCGGTTGGGGAAGAGGGCGACTTCGACCCGGCCGGGCAGCGCGGCCTCGATCTCTGTCTTGAAGGCATGCGCCGTGATCGCATAGGGATCAGAAGGGCTGTCGGCGGTCAGCCATGCCAGTTTCAACTCGATCTCGGCTGCATACGCGGACGTGACCGCCACGCCTTGCGCCGCGACAGCCACGGCTGCGCCTGTCAGGCTTGCCACCAGTATATTCTTCATGTCGGTATCCTCCCTTGGATCGTGAACCACGCCGGCTTGTCCTTGCGTCGGTATCCGGGCCGTCCCGACCTGCCCCTTGCAAGGCTGCTTTGCCGGATCAATCGGACCGTCCCGATCAGCGTAGTCGAGGTCTTGAGCATGAAGAAAGTGCATACTTAGCAGCACATCATGCACAGAATTCAGCTTATGTCCTGCATGGGATGCAGCATCGCCTGAAAAGAATGAAATTCTATCAGGGGCGACACCAGCTTAACCTGCACAGGGGCAGGCTTCGGCCAGACCAGCGGGACGCGTCCTCATCGGGCGGCATAACCGCTTCACAGAAAGGACACCGACGAACGATGACGACACCCCGCACTTACCCCGAGATCGTTCGTTCCCCCGCTGACCTGTGCTGGCCGGACGGGCGCAGGATCGCCGTCGTGTTCAACATCGCCTATGAAATGTGGACGCCCGATGCCACCTCTGGCGTGGGACCGATGGGGAATGTGCTGGCGAATGGCATCTTCGATCCGAATGCCGAATCCTATGGCCGCTACAACGCGACGGTGGGCACGCAGCGCCTGATGCGGATCATGGAGCGTCATGGGATTTCCGCCAATGTGATGACCTCAGGCATGGTCGCCGCGCATGACCCGGACCAGCTTGGGCAATACGCGGCGGCCGGGCACGAGATTGTCGGGCATGGCTACGCCCAGAACCTGCTCTGCCCGACCCTGTCCCCCGCGCAGGACGACAGCTTGATCCGGGACAGTTCCGACCTGATCGCAAAAGCGACCGGCGCACGCCCGACCGGATGGATCAGCCCGCGCGTCACATCGGGCCCGGACACGCAGCGCCGTCTGGTGCAGCATGGCTATGCCTGGCACGGCGATGTGCTGGACGACGATCTGCCCTATCTGCAACGATTCCCGGAAGGCGAGATTGTCGCCGTGCCGATGACCATCGACTTCAACGATCTGCCCCATGCCATGCGCTTTGGCCGAACCCCGCGCCAGTTCGTGGGCATGTTCTTCGAGGCGCTCGATGCGATCATCGCCCAGCCCGCCGAAACGGTCATTCTGGATATCTTCGCACATGGGCATTGCTACGGGCGCCCCGCCGCCGCTTGGGCGATTGACGAGATGGCAAGGCGATGCGCCGCGCGTGACGATCTCTGGATCACCACACGTGGCGCCATCGCCAGTCACTTCCGCGCCGCAATGCCAAGCGGGGCATGATCCCACGGCACAGCCCGCAGCAACCAGCTGTCTCATGCTGGCTCTGTCAGCGCCGGATGCCCGTCCGCGCGCCATTCGGGCAAACCGCCATCAAGCCGCCGCGCCCCGTGGACCGCGTGCTGCGCCTGCACGTGACACCACTTCTGGCGCAGGATGCCGCCATTGAAGCGATGCAGGAAGACATGATGTTCTCGGCGTATGCGTCCGGCTTCATTGGCTGGCAAAAGGATGCGGCCCACAAATCCTGATCCAGACCCGCGCAACCCTGAGAACCCGGCGTGCTGCTCTGGGCATGGCCGGGGTCTGGCGCCTGTTTTCGGCGCTTGACACATGTCAATGACCCGCTGGCCGACAGCGGGTAGGGGTTGCCCTACCAGGCCGATCGCACTGCGCGGCGGATCCTGCCGCAAGGGGCGGGCACCAAGGTGCCAGCCTGTCCCGCAAGGTCAAGGAGGACGGGCATGACCCTGAAGGACGACCCCACACTGCCCATCGACTTGCAGATTGACGATACTGCGGTTCAGAAGCGTCGCCATTTCCGCAAGCGCTATCTGCTGGTGCTGCTGATCCCCGTGTTCATGTTCTCGGGCGCGGTGATCGGCATGTATTTTCAGCCCCCCGGCCTGCAGGGCTTTTACGCGCTGACGGGCCTGCAACCGGGCGGTGGCACGACAAGCCCGATCGCCCTGCCGCCTGAAATCGAAATGCCCTCACAATTGGCCGAAACCCTTTTGCCGTCGGATGTCGTGGGGTTGGCCCGCCTCATGCCCCGTGGCGATGTGGCCGTGGTGGCCGCCCCCTATGGTGCGGGCGATGCGCGGGTGGCCGAGATCCTTGTCTCCATCGGCGACAGGGTCGCGCGTGGCGATACGCTGGCGCGGCTGGATAACCGCCAGGCGCTGGACGGCGCGGTCCTTCAGGCCGAAGCGAATCTGGCTGTGCGGGAAGCGACGCTGATGCAGACCCGTGCCTCGATCGAGGCCAGCCGCGCCGAGGCGCAGGCCACGCTGGATCAGGCCCGCGCCAGCGCCACCGAGGCGGCTGCAAGCCTTGCGCGGACAGCGGAACTGGCCGCGCGCGGCGTGGCGACAACGGCGACGCTGGACGCGGCCCAATCGCGCGCGACCGAGGCCGCCCAGGCCGTGGCGCGGGCCGAGGCGACACTGGCGCGCTTTGCCGCACTGGCCATCGACGCGCAGCCCGATGTCGTTGTCGCGAACCGCAATGTGGACGCGGCCAAGGCCGAACTCGCCCGCGCGCGGATGGATCTTGGCCGCGCCGAGGTGCGCGCGCCCATCGCCGGCACCATTCTGGATATCCACGTGACCCCGGGCCAGCGCCCGCCCGCCCAAGGGATCATGGAGATGGGCGACACGGGCCAGATGATGGCCGAGGTCGAGATCTGGCAGGACCGCATCAGCGCCGTGGCGCCCGGCCAACCGGTCGAGATCGTGGCCGATGCGCTGGGGCAGACCCTCTCTGGCAAGGTGGACCGGGTCGGCCTGACCGTCGGGCGGCAGGGCCTCATCTCGGATGATGCGGCGGCCAATTCGGACGCACGCGTGATCCGCATCCTGGTCGCCCTGGATGCCGCCTCCTCGGTCGTCGCGGCGCGTTTCACCAATCTCGAAGCGGTGGCGCGGATCGACACCGGGGCCGCCGCGCGGGCGGCGCAATGACCCGCCTGTTGCAACGCCTGTTGGGACGGCTGCCCATCGGCTGGCTGCAACTGACGCACAAGCGCGGACGCTTCGCGGCGGCCTTGTCGGGCGTCGCCTTCGCCAATGTGCTGGTCTTCGTGCAGCTTGGCCTGATGAACGCCATGGGGGCCGCGACGCTGAAACCTTATGGGTTCTTTCAGGCCGATATCATGATCTCGGCCAGCGATGCGAATGCCCTGTCCGATGGCGGCAATGTCGCGCGCCAATGGATGCTGCAGGCGCTGGCCGACCCCGATGTGGTCGAAGGCATGGGGCTCTTCGTGGGCAATGTGCCATGGGACAGGGGCGACAGGGACATCACCTTCACCACCTTCGGAATCGATCCGGCCCGGCCCGCGTTCGTGGCCCCCGGCGTGATCGAGGATCTTCACCTGCTGCAAGTGCAGGGTGCGGCCATCCTCGACCGCTTGGCCCGTGGCCTGCCGCGCGAGGAGGCCGCGGCGATCCGGTCGCAGACCCCGCGCAGCTTCGAAACCCAGGGCCGCACCCTGACCGCCATCGGCACATTCGCAGGCGGCGGCGGCTTTGGCGGGGACGGGTTCATGATGCTGTCCGACCAGACGTTCCTGTCGCTTTTCCCCGCGCGCAGTTCGGCGGCACCCGATCACATCCTGCTACGCCTGCGCCCCGGCGCGGATGTGGCAGCCACGATCACGCGGCTGCGCGGCCTGATCTCGGACAAGAGCCTGCGCATCCGCAGCTATGCCGACGCCGGGGCCGAGGATCTGCGCTATCAGCAGACACAGCGTCCGACCGGCGTGATCTTCGGCTTTGGTGTGCTGATCGGGGTGCTGGTAGGGCTTGTGATCGTCTATCAGGTGCTCTCCGCCGATGTGGCCGATCACTTGCGCGAATACGCGACCTTCAAGGCGATGGGCTATGGCCCGCGTTTCTTCCTTGGCATCGTGACCGAAGAGGCGCTGGTGCTGGGCGTGCTTGGCTTTCTGCCGGGGCTTGTCATCGGCACGGCAATCCTGACGCTGATGGCAGCGGTCACGACCCTGCCGCTGACGATGACTGCCGGTATGGCCGTTACGGTTTTCATGGGCACGGTCGTATTCTCGACCCTGTCGGGGATCATCGCCACGCGGCGGCTGGCGGCGGCTGACCCCGCCGACCTGTTCTGAGGACGCGAAACATGACAGCCGAAGATCCCATCGTCACGGTGCGCGCCCTGAACCACTGGTTCGGCAGCGGTGATGCCCGCAAACAGGCGTTGGAAAACATCACGCTCCAACTGCCGCGCGGCAGTTTCACCGTCCTGATGGGCCCATCCGGGTCCGGCAAGACAACCCTGCTGACCCTGATCGGCTGTCTGCGGTCGGTGCAGGACGGTTCGGTCCGCCTGCTGGGACATGAACTGAACGGCGCGGATGACCATGCCCTGACACGTCTGCGCCAGCGTCTGGGCTTCATCTTTCAGGCACATAACCTGCATGAAAGCCTGACCGCGTTGCAGAATGTCATGATGGGCGTGCAGGTGCGCCCCGGCGTGTCCGATGCGCTGGCCAGTCAGGCCGCAGCGCGGGCGCTTGGGCTGGTCGGCCTGTCGGACCGGATGGATTACCTGCCCGCGAACCTGTCGGGCGGGCAGAAGCAGCGTGTGGCAGTGGCCCGCGCGCTGGCGGGCAACCCGGCGCTGGTGCTGGCGGACGAGCCGACCGCCGCGCTGGACAAGGACAGCGCCGCCGATGTGGTGGACCTGTTGAAACGGCTTGGCACGGAACGCGGCACCACAACGCTGCTGGTCACCCATGACACCCGCATCCTTGACCGCGCCGACCGCATCCTGACGCTGGAGGATGGGCGCATCGTATCGGTCGCCGGCACGGGCTGACCTCCAGACGGGGCTTGGCTGTCGGGGGGGCGCAACAGACCAATGGCACTGCGCGAACCGTCCCCCATCCGCGCCCTGAAAACGGACGCGCCGAACAATCCTGCCCACGCGCCCTCGACTGATGCTCCACACCAGATCAGGCATGATGCGCAGAGATGGCACCGCAAGCAGGCATGCAACGCCGCCCATCTGGCCGCGCCGGGCCTGTATCCACACTGCTCAAGGGATGCTCTCCTCCTGAGCAGGTGACCGGACCGTTTGCACCGGCGCGGACAGGCATCATCATCCACATCGGTGCTGACCGGCCAAGGTCCGGAGATTCTTCATCATGTTCCCGAGGGCGTTTTTGCCGAAAAGGGCCATGCCCAAACCCTGCCCAAAAACAGGTCCCACCGGCGCCTTTTCATGCCATTTCAAGGGTTTGGGGGATGCCGGGAAGCCTTTCGCCAAAAGGCGAATTTACCCTTGTATATCCTATGCTTGCGCGGCTATACCCGTCGGCGGAGATGTGGCCGAGTGGTCGAAGGCGCTCCCCTGCTAAGGGAGTAGGCCCGAAAGGGTCTCGTGGGTTCGAATCCCATCGTCTCCGCCACTTTACCCCCCGTATCTCGTTGTTTTCCTTGCATCGCGGGGGATCTGGCGCGATGTGCGGATGCCTCCACGGGCGGTCGCGGCCAGAGGGGGCGGTCTGCCCCCCCCCGCGATGCGTCAGGCCGTCAGCTGCCTGCGCGCCCTCAGCTGTAGCCAGAGAACCGGCGCGAACAGGACTGCACCGGCGGCCATCGACACCAGACCCGGCGCCACGAACAAGAGCGAGA
>Ga0209347_1003897_pt1 | contig 16506 bp, 9 predicted proteins | sample AutmiccommuBRH23_FD_187382 | JGI IMG/M metagenome (GOLD analysis project Ga0209347, IMG submission 187382) | Deep subsurface microbial communities from Mt. Terri, Switzerland - Autotrophic microbial communities BRH/23 (SPAdes) (version 2) | ecosystem: Environmental > Aquatic > Deep subsurface >...
CCTGGATGTACCGCAACAGTCGCATCGGCTTTGGAAGCATCATAGCCGACGATATGGGGCTGGGAAAAACAGTGCAGGTGATCGCCATCCTCCTTAAAATGAAAGAGGAGAACATGATCACCCCGAAGAAGAAAGCATTGGTGGTGGTACCCACGGGGTTACTGACCAACTGGCAGGAGGAGATAACCCGCTTTGCCCCTTCCATCACGACCCACATCCATCATGGTACGGCACGTGACCTGAAGCTGTTCGATGCGGACGTGATGCTGACCACCTACGGTGTCTGCCGTGGCGACAGCGACCTGCTCAAAAAACAGAAATGGGCTGTGATGGTGATCGATGAGGCCCAGAACATCAAAAACCACGAAACGGCACAGACGAAGGCGGTGAAGAGCATCCCCGCGGAGACACGTATCGCGATGAGCGGGACGCCCGTGGAGAACAGGCTGAGTGAATTCTGGTCGATCATGGACTACACCAACAAAGGGTACCTCGGAAGCATCAAGAATTTTAATAAGGATTATGCTGCTCCCATACAGGTGTTCAACGATGAGCAGGTGGTCCATAAATTCAGAAAAATAACCTCTCCCTTCATGATGCGACGGATGAAGTCGGACAAGTCGATCATCTCCGATCTGCCGGACAAGGTGGAGCAGAACCAGTACGCATTGCTCACCAAACAACAGGCGGCTCTCTATGAAAAGACCATGCTGGCAGCGATGGAAGTGATTGAGGGTTTCGGCGAGGAGGGTGATCCCCAGAAGCTGTTTCAACGACAGGGACTGATACTCCAGATGATCCTGGCCCTGAAACAGATCTGTAACCACCCGGCCAACTTCCTGAAAAACGGGAACATCGACCCATTGCTCTCGGGCAAAGTGGTACTGCTCTTCGAGCTGCTCGACGCGATCATCGAGGCAGGTGAGAAGGTGCTCCTGTTTACGCAGTTCAGGGAGATGGGTGCCTTGTTGGAACGATTCATTGCCGACCGCTATGGGGATGCTCCGCTCTTCTATCATGGGGGATGTACGGTCGCCCAACGCAAAGAGATGGTGACCCGCTTCCATGAAAATCGTGCCGATAAAATATTTGTGCTCTCGCTGAAAGCAGCGGGGACAGGACTCAACCTGACAGCTGCCTCGCACGTGATCCATTTCGACCTGTGGTGGAACCCGGCCGTGGAGAACCAGGCTACCGACCGCGCCTACCGCATCGGACAGCAGAAAAACGTGATGGTGCACCGTTTCATCACCAAAAACAGCTTCGAGGAAAAAATTGACGAGATGATCAATAAGAAAAAGAAATTGGCCGAGATGACGGTCTCCACCGGTGAAAACTGGATCGGAAAGTTAAATAACAGGGAACTGAGGGAGATATTTGAAGTATATGACTGAAGCTATAAGCTATAAGCTATAAGCCTTTAAGGTGGAAGCTTGGCAGGAGCTGGCGTTTGGGAGTCAGCTTTCTGCACTCAGCTTAGGAAGTTGAAATTTTGCAAGGAAAACAATCAACATTCATTAGTAACTACGAATCTGCTACCTGTGAATGTACGCACAAGCTTTATTTTAATCGTGCTAACGACCAAACGACCTAACCACCTAACCACCTAACCACCTAACCACCTAACCACCTAACTAACTAACTAACTAACTAACTAACTAACTAACTAACTAACTAACTAACTAACTAACTAACTAACTAACTAACTAACTAACTAACTAACTAACTAACTAACTAACTAACTAACCTACTAACCTCCAAACATGATGGGTGAGGGAAAGGGTCTTTTTTTTTTGAAGCGATTCAGACAATACAAACGATTATAAACTGTTTGCCGATTCGCTGCAAGTTGGCTAATACTGCCTGAAAACAATTATATTGAGAGAAAATTGTTTTATTTCTTTAAAATTATGGGAGAAAAGTGTGAAAATACTTCGATATATTGGGAGAAAAGTGTACTTTTGATTTGATATTCCGGGAGAAAAGTGTGAAAATACTTCGATATATTGGGAGAAAAGTGTACATCGATAACATTATTTCGGGAGATAATCATTTAATTGTATCTTAAAAACAAGGAAAATGTACCGAACAAAAGTGAACGATCTGATAAAGTGGAAGATATCGAAAAGAAGGAAACCGCTTGTCCTCCTGGGTGCCAGGCAGGTGGGCAAGACCTATCTTCTGCAGGAATTCGGCCAAAAAAATTACAAGCAGGTTGCATATATCAATTTTGAAAGGCCCGGCGCTCCTGTTCATCTTTTTGAGGTTGATTTTGATGCAGACAGGATTGTGACGATACTGAATGCCTATTGCAAGATCAGGATAAACGCAGCGGATACCTTGATCATCTTTGATGAGATTCAGATGGCACCTAAAGGCATCACCGCATTGAAGTATCTTTACGAAGATGCACCCCAATACCACGTCATCGCTGCAGGCTCTCTTCTTGGGGTGGGTATACACCCGGGAGAGTCATTTCCAGTTGGAAAAGTGGAGTTGATGAGACTCTATCCCATGTCCTTTTACGAGTTCTTGCTGGCGATGGATGAACAGGGGATTTCAGATATCCTGCTAAATAAAGATGTAGAAAATCTTTCCTTTTTCAAAAATAAACTGATCAACTATCTACGCTATTACCTGTACATAGGCGGAATGCCCGAAGCTGTCTTCGATTTTGTGGAGAACCGGGATTGGCAACAGGTGCGTATCATCCAGAATCAAATCATTGACTCTTATCGGAACGACTTCTCCAAACATGCGCCAAAAGAAGTTTTACCGAGAATCAACATGGTGTGGGATAGTATTCCATCGCAGCTATCGAAAGAAAATAAAAAGTTCATCTACGGTGTGATCAAAGAGGGTGCGAGAGCCAAGGATTTTGAATTGGCCATCCAATGGCTCACCGATGCCGGTTTGCTGCATAAGGTTTACAACACAAACAAACCCGCATTGCCTTTGGTTGCATATCAGGAGTTATCTGCCTTCAAACTTTTTCACAACGATGTGGGACTCCTGGGGGCCATGTCGAAGCTGAATGCCAAAACGATTGCTGAGGGTGATGCCATATTCTCGGAATTCAAAGGTGCATTGACAGAGCAATATGTCTTCCAGCAACTGATTCAGGAGAGTGAACTGTCAGTGTTTTATCATACATTTGACAATAGCAAGTATGAGCTTGATTTTCTCATTCAGACAGCAAATGGTGAAGTGATCCCCATTGAAGTAAAGTCGGGTGAAAATGTAAAATCAAACAGTTTCAGGCTGTTCTGTCAGAAAAACAGTCCGCAAAAAGCAATTCGCACTTCCCTGGCAGACTATAAAGTGGAATCGTGGATGATCAATCTGCCTTTGTACGCGATAAATACAATTGGGGTATAGTAGCTGTCAGCTATCAGCTATCAGCTTTTGAGGTGGAAGCTTGTTAGGGGCTGGGGTTTGGGAGTTAGCTATCAGCTATCAGCTGTCAGCTATCAGCTTTCAGCTTTTTAGAGGGGCGCTTGATAAGGGCAGCGGTTGGAGAGTAAGTAATCAACTGAAAGAAATGCGTGTTTTTGGGCTTTCCTCTCACGGAAGAAAATAAAAAAACATATCTTTATACTTTATTTTTATGCCAAACAGTAGTTCAATATGAATAAAAAAGCACTGATCACCGGTATCACCGGTCAGGACGGATCCTACCTGGCTGAGTTCCTGCTGGAGAAGGATTACGAGGTGCACGGCACACTGCGCCGCTCCTCCTCCTTCAACACGGGACGCATCGATCACCTCTACTTCGACGAGTGGGTGCGCGACATGAAACAGAAAAGGCAGATCAACCTCCATTATGCCGATATGACAGACTCCAGCTCGCTGATACGGATCATCCAGACCATTCAGCCGGACGAGATCTATAACCTGGCGGCCCAGAGCCACGTGAAGGTGAGCTTCGACGTGCCGGAGTACACGGCCGAGACGGACGCGGTGGGGACGCTGCGCCTGCTGGAGGCGGTGCGCATCCTCGGCCTGGAGAAGAAGACACGGATCTACCAGGCATCGACCTCCGAACTGTTCGGACTGGTGCAGGAGGTGCCGCAGCGGGAGACGACACCGTTCTACCCGCGCAGCCCCTACGGCGTGGCGAAGCTCTACGGCTTCTGGATCACGAAGAACTATCGCGAGTCGTACGGCATGTTCGCCGTCAACGGTATCCTCTTCAACCACGAGAGCGAGCGGCGCGGCGAGACCTTCGTCACCCGCAAGATCACACTGGCGGCTGCTCGCATCGCCCACGGGCTGCAGGACAAGCTCTACCTGGGTAACATGGATGCACGGCGCGACTGGGGACACGCACGCGACTACGTGGAGTGCATGTGGCTGATGCTGCAGCACCCGCAGCCGGAGGATTTCGTGATCGCCACGGGTGAGATGCATACCGTGCGCGAGTTCTGCGCGCTGGCCTTCGCAGAAGCGGGGATCGTCCTGCGCTGGGAGGGGTCGGGCATCGACGAGAAGGGGATTGACACGGCCACGGGTAAGGTGAGGGTGGAGGTGGATAGGAAGTATTTCCGTCCCGCCGAGGTGGAGCAGCTGCTGGGTGACCCCACCAAAGCACGTACCCTGCTGGGCTGGAACCCGCGGAAGACTTCCTTCGCAGAGCTGGTCAGCCAGATGGTGCGGCATGATATGGAGAAGGTTGGAAAGAGTAAGTTGTAAGTTGTAAGCTTTAAGCAATAAGCAATAAGCAATAAGCTATAAGCTATAAGTTTTAAGTGATAAGTTGTAAGTTTTAAGTGATAAGTGATAAGTGATAAGTGAAAAGGGGTAAGAAGTAAGAGTTTTGCTTAATAGGTGCGATTGTATGAATTTAACTGTTGGTGGTTAGTTCTGAAATAAACATTTGCAATATGAAAGATTTCAAGGAATTGAAGGTTTGGGAAAAATCACACCTGCTTACTTTGAAAATTTATGAGATTACAAGTGGATTCCCAAAAGAGGAACAATATGGATTGACTTCGCAAATCAGAAGAGCTTCTACTTCTATTGGATTAAATATTGCTGAGGGATGCGGAAGAGGGAGTAATGCAGATTTTAAGAGATTTCTATATATTGCACTTGGTTCAGCATGTGAAGTGGAATATTGCCTGCTGCTGGCTCTTGATTTACATTTCATCTCTTATGAGCTTTATAATGAATTTTATGATCTGATAAATGAGGTAAAGAGAATGTTATACTCTTTTATTGATAAATTGAAATAAAAATAAGTTATAAGTTATAAGTGATAAGTTCTAAGCTAGAAGCTTACAGCTTACAACTTACAGCTTATAGCTAAAGGCTGACAGCTGACCGCTATAATATGAACAAGAACGCAAAAATTTACATTGCCGGCCACGGGGGACTGGTGGGATCGGCGATATGGGAGAACCTGCAAAGTAAGGGCTATACCAACCTTGTGGGTAAAAGGCACAGTGAGCTGGACCTGCTGGACAGCGTGGCTGTGAGGGAGTTCTTCGACCGCGAGCAACCGGAATATATCTTCCTGGCGGCTGCACATGTGGGCGGCATCATGGCGAACAACACCTACCGGGCCGATTTCATCTACCGCAACCTGCAGATACAGCACAACGTGATTGGAGAGAGCTGGCGCCATGGCGTGAAGAAGCTGCTCTTCCTGGGCAGCACCTGTATCTACCCGAAGGAGGCGCCCCAGCCGATGGGCGAGGAGACGTTGCTGACCAGACCACTGGAGTATACCAATGAGCCTTATGCGATCGCCAAGATCGCCGGCCTGAAGATGTGTGAGAGCTTTAACCTGCAGTACGGCACCAACTTCATCGCCGTGATGCCGACCAACCTCTATGGGCCGAACGATAACTTCGACCTGGAGCGGAGTCACGTGTTGCCGGCGATGATACGCAAGATTCACCTGGCGAAGTGTCTGATGGAGGGTGATATGGATGCGATCCGTGAGGATCTGCGCCGTAGGCCCGTGGAGGGTATTGGCGCTGTTGCGGATATTGGGGATGCAGATGCAGATACAAATCGGGAGAACATGTCACAGCAACCATCGACAGCGGATGGTACGGATATGAAATATCGGCCGGTGGAAGATGCAGGGGCTGCAGGAAAGGAGCTGAAAGCAGTACATCGGTCGGTAGAAAGAGCTTGGGGAGTTGAAACAAATGAACAGATTATCGCACTACTGGAGAAATATGGTGTGACGCACGGCCGGGTAGCGCTCTGGGGCAGCGGCAAGCCGTTGAGGGAGTTCCTCTGGAGCGGGGAGATGGCCGATGCCTGCGTCTTTATCATGGAGAAAGTGGATTTCACCGACCTCTCTGCCGGAAAAACGGAGGTACGTAACTGCCACATCAATATCGGTACAGGTAAAGAGATCAGCATCCGCGACCTGGCTTTTTTGATCAGGGAGACTATCGGCTTCAGTGGCGACATCGTTTTCGACCCTTCCAAACCGGACGGTACCATGCGCAAGCTGACGGATCCCTCCAAACTGAATGCACTGGGCTGGAGGCACCAGATTGACATTGAGGAGGGCGTACGAAGAATGTATGAGTGGTATGTAAAATAGCTGAGTGCTAACAGCTCCAAGCTATAAAACATACCGCTGCCCTTATCAAGAGCCCATCTAAAGAGCTGAATGCTGACAGGTGAATGCCGAAAGCTAAAAAAGCTGAAAAAGCTGAAAGCTTACAACTTACAGCTTACAACTTACAGCTTACAGTTTACAGCTTACAACTACGGATACCTTATCTCCCAATCCATCTTGTTGAGCTGATCGACGGTGAGGGAGTACTTCTTCAGATAACTGTTCTTGGCGTCGTTCCAGTCGTGCGAATCGAGATAGGCTGCATCATAGACATAGATATACAGCTGTCCGCCGGCATTCTCCAGCACCTGCTCCCAACAGGAGAGGGTGATGCCGATCTTGACCTTCCGGCTCTCACCCGCTGCAATCCGATACTCCGCGGCATGCACCTCGCTGGTGGGATCGAAGTTAAAAAAACCATCCTTCAGTGTACTGACATAGTAAACGGTCACGTCGGAATTGTTCTTCAGCATGACTGTGTTGTGGCAATCTTCATAGCCATTATTGCACGAGCTGACCAGCAGCAAGAGCAACAGGATGAGGGAGGTGAAAAGAATTTTCTGTTTCATGATTCATCGAATAATTTAGATTGTTTAGGAAATACGCCACGAAGTTACACATTTGCCATTGAATTTCCCAAGCCGTTATACAATTTATAAAGTTTGTATTTTTATTTTAACTTATATGGTAAATGTATTTTTTTATATTATATTTGCACCGTTTTAGAGTTGGGGCGTTTTTGCAATCGAATTATTTTATTCCGTAACAATTAAATTAATTTTTATGAATTACATGAAAATGAGAATGAAAGGATTATTCAGTCAATCCTTTAACTTAACAAAATCAATGCCAGCGGCGCTTTTGATTTTCTGCATGGCCCTCGCATTCCCGGCAGGGGCCTTTGCTGAGGTCACAGAAGCACAGCAATCGCGGAGAGAAATCACCGGGATTGTGACCGACACCCAGGGTGAACCGTTGCCCGGTGTGACTGTGCAGGTGGTAGGACGCCAGGGCGGTGTGATCACCGACGTCGATGGTAACTACGCCATTCAGGCAGCTACGGGTGAAGAGATCCGTTACCAATATGTAGGAATGAGGTCGGAAACCGCTAAGGTGGGTACCGGTTCCATCCTGAACATCACCATGCACGAGGATGTGGAGTTGCTCGACGAGGTGACCATCACCGCTTTTGCCACGCAGAAGAAAGAGAGTGTGGTATCATCGATCGAAACCATCAACCCGAAAGAGTTGAGGGTGCCCTCCAGCAACCTCACCACCGCCCTCGCCGGTCGTCTGGCCGGGGTGATCTCCTATCAGCGGAGCGGTGAGCCGGGTAACGACAACGCGCAGTTCTTCGTGCGTGGGGTGACCACCTTCGGTTATGCCAGCAGCCCGCTGATCCTGCTCGACGGCTTTGAGGTGAGTTCTACCGACCTCGCCCGCGTGGATCCTGACAACATTGAACAGTTCGCCGTGCTGAAGGATGCTACTGCGGCTGCTCTCTACGGATCGAAGGGTGCCAATGGTGTGATCATGGTCACGACCAAGAAAGGGGTAGCCGGTAAGCCGAAGATCTCGGTCCGTGCCGACGGCCGTCTGTCTGCACCTACCCGGGTGCTGGAGACCGTGGACGGTGTGGAGTATATGAAACTGTATAACGAGGCGCAGTTCAACGACAACCCACTGTTGTCGCCCTACTACACTGCACAAAAGATTCAGAACACCGCGGATGGTCTCAACGAGTATGCCTATCCCAACCTGAACTGGTATGACATCATGTTCAAGCCGAACACCTTCAACCAGCACTACAACATGAACATCTCCGGTGGGGGAACGGTGGTGAAGTACTACCTCTCGGTATCTTACGACAAGGATACCGGTATCCTGAAGGACAACAAGCTGAACAACTTCAAGAACAACATCGATATAGACCGTTTCAACGTGCTGGCCAACATCACCATGGACCTGACGGAGACAACCAAGATGGACATCAACATGAACTCCATCTTCGAGAACTTCACCGGGCCACTGGACAATACCAACGATATCTTTGCCAGCGTGGTTGCTACCAATCCGGTTGAATTTCCAAAGTTCTACCTGCCGGATGAGAAGACGGCCTATGTGAAGCACACTCTCTTCGGGTCGGATGCCACCGGTACCATGGTCAACCCTTTCGCACGTATGGTACGTGGATACAAGGATGGATCGATGGGGCGCATCACCTCGCAGTTTTCACTCGACCAGGACATGGGTTCGCTGCTCGAGGGACTGATGGCACGTGCCAAGGTATCCATCAAGAACGACAACCGATACGAAAATTTCCGTAGCTATGATCCCTATCTCTACAACATCAAAAACTACGACGAATTTACCGATACGTATGAACTGCAACAGGTACACAAGGGTACCGACGCACTGGGCAACCCTTCCATTCAGCGCAGCGGCGAGTTCCGCCTCTACATGGAAGGGGGTCTCACCTATGCCAACACGCTGAACGACATCCACGACCTGAGCGGTCTGTTGATCTACACCCAGGAGGAGATGAAGAACACCGGTATCTGGCGGGCAGATGAGATGACCATCCAGCGTACCTTGCCGCAGCGCAACCAGGGTATCCGTGCCAGGGTGAACTACGGGTTAAAAGAGAAGTACCTGGCTGAAGCCAGCTTGACTTACACCGGCTCTGAAAAGTTCGACAAATCGAACCGCTGGGGTGTGTTCCCTGCCTTCGGTCTCGGATACCTCGTATCGAACGAGCCTTTCTGGGAGCCGATGGAGAACATCGCCCCCAGCTTCAAGCTGAAGTACTCCTGGGGTAAGGTAGGTAACGACCAGATCGCCGGCGCTGCCGACCGTTTCTTCTTCCTCTCCGACATCGGTGGTGGCGGAGGCTACCGCTGGGGTAAGGATTTCAACTCCAACTACGGTGGGTTCAACATCAACCGTTACGCCAACCCGATGATCACCTGGGAGATTGCCGTGAAGCGGAACATCGGCTTCGAGATGGATTTCTTCAAGAACAGGGCATTGAAGCTGATCGTGGAGTACTTCAGTGAAAACCGCCGTCAGATCTACCAGGCACGTGCCAACCTGCCTGCTACCATGGGTCTCACCAGTAACGTGTATGGCAACGTGGGTGAAGTGAAGAGTGGTGGTTTCGACGGATCGATCGACCTGAACCATTCCTTTAACAAGGACACCTGGCTCACCGGCCGGTTCAACTTTACCTTCGCCCAGAATGAGTACGTGGAGAATGAGGAACCGGAATACCGCTGGAAATACCTCAGCGATATCGGATGGCCCATCAACACCTGGAAGGGTTTCATCGCCGAACGCCTCTTCATCGACGAGGCCGACGTGCACAACTCACCCGTGCAGGAGCTGGGCAGCGTGCCACAGGCCGGGGACATCAAGTACAAGGATATCAACGGCGACGGACGTGTGAACGACGACGACCAGGTGCACATCGGTTATCCCACCGTGCCCGAAATCAACTATGGATTCGGTTTGTCGGCCGGACACAAGAATTTCGATATCTCGACATTCTTCCAGGGACAGGACAGGGTCTCCTTCTTCATCGACCCCAACGCAAGACGTGGCGACAACTTCGGTATCGCACCCTTCGTGGGACACCGTGGTGCGCTCAAAATCATCGCCGACGACCACTGGAATCCCAACAACCCGGTATCGCACGCTTTCTGGCCACGCCTCTCTGCTACGCTGAACCAGAACAACAGCCGGCAGAACTCTACCTGGTGGCTGCGCAACGGCCGCTTCCTGAGGATGAAGACACTGGAGGTAGGTTACACCTTCCCCAGCAAATGGTTCCAGCCGGCAAGTATGGTACGTGTCTACTTCACCGGTCAGAACCTCTTCTCTATCTCCGATTTCAAGCTCTGGGATCCGGAAATGGGTGGAAACGGTCTTGCTTACCCGCTGCAGCGCGTATATAACGTAGGACTCAATGTCACATTCTAGTAGTAATATCAATAAAAGCGAACCTATGAAGTCAAAAATATTCATCTTAAGTTGTATCATTACACTTTCCGCACTGCTGCCCGGATGCGATTATCTCGATATTGTGCCGGACAACACCGTGCAGGTGGGAAGTCTGTTTGAAAACAGGGACAAAGCACTCGGTGCCCTGTCGACCTGTTACCGCTACATGCCCAACTACGAGAAGCTGCACGAGTCGATGAGCCTCGCCGGTGATGAGTGGCTGGGACGTCTTGATGCCGATCACGGTGAAAACAGGGGGTTACAGCGCGGCATGCAGCTCATGCGCGGCTGGAACAACTCCAACGACCCCATCCTCAACTACTGGGCCGGCGGCGGCGGTGCCACCTCCCTCTACCAGGGTATCCGCGTCTGCAACATCTTCTTCGAGAACATCGAAAATGTGCCCGACCTGACACCGGCTGAGAAAGCGGACTGGATCGCGCAGGTGAAGATCCTGAAAGCGTACTATCACTTCTACCTGATCCGTCTCTACGGCCCTATCGTGATCGCCGACAAGAACCTGGAGCCGTTCTCACCCGTGGAAGAGGTACGCCAGGAACGCCAGAGCGTTGACTCCTGCTTCAACTATGTACTGAAATCCATCGACGAGGTACTCTATGACGCCAACGGGAACCCCCGCACAGAGCTCTCCGTGGAAAGAGAGAGTGCTTACCTGGGACAGGTGGACCAGATCAATGCCCGCGCCATCAAGGCACAGGTGCTGATCACGCGCGCCAGTCCCCTCTTCAACGGTAACACCGAGTACTTCAGCAACTTCAAGAACAAGGCGGGACAGACTTACTTCCCGATGACCTACGACCCGGAGAAGTGGAAGGATGCCCTCGACGGCATCAAGGATGCCATTGATTATGCGGAAGCCCGCGGCAAGAAACTCTACACTTTCCAGGGACAGCCCAAGTTCTGGGATGTGGAGAACTTCGAGGAGTCGGAAATCATTCAGTACGCCTATAACAAGCGTTTCTCCATCGTGGATGGCTGGAACGATGAACTGCTCTGGGGTTATTCAGGCCTCGACTACGAAGGACAGGGTGGCTTTGCCCACGCTACCAATATGCGTTCAGTGGCTGACCCCACACAGGCAGGCTATGCATGGCAGTGGCTCGGTGCCGACTACCGCATGGATGAACTCTTCTACTCCAGAAATGGGGTGCCCATCGAGGAGGATAAAACGTACACCTATGATAACAGGCTTCAGATCACCGAGATACCTGACGACAACTATCACAAGGGTTACATGCAGGTGGGCGAGAAGAGTATCCGCCTTCACCTGAACCGCGAACCCCGCTTTTATGCCTGGATGGTGGTAGACAGGAGCATCTGGCGTACCCATGACCTGGCCAACGACGTGAAGATGCGCTACAACGAGTTCCCGGGCGGTCGTGGTGCACAGCATACCACCGACTTCTACTGGACCGGTATCGGCGTGAAGAAGATGGTACATCCCGAATCGGGTACCGGCCACTGGGCCCGCGTGGTGAAGTTTCCCTATCCGATACTCCGCCTGTCGGATCTCTATCTGATGTATGCCGAGGCGTACAACGAGTACAACGGACCGGGACAACCTGCCTACGAGTACCTGAACAGGGTGCGTGCCGTGGCTGGTCTCCCTGCGATCGAAACAGTGTGGAGCGATGGCGACATCGTGAAGACCGTTGGCAAGCATACCACCAAAGAGGGTCTGCGTGACATCATCCAGCGTGAACGTCAGATTGAACTCTCTTTCGAAGGTCACCGTTACTATGACATCCTCCGCTGGAAACAGGCAGACAGATACTTCGTCTCTCCGGTGAAGGGATTCAACACAACGGGTGTGGACCCCGAACAGTTTTATGTGTTGATGACACTGCAACCCCGCAGGTGGCAGACACCGCGTGACTACCTGATGCCCCTGCCGCTCAGCGACATCAACAGAAATCCGAACTTAGTACAAAACCCGGGATGGTAATCCTTTATAATCATCAAACAAGTATGAAACGAATCAATATTTTATATCTGTCGCTTCTTGCGGCCATGACAGCTCTTCTGACACTGAACAGCTGTGAGGATGAGGCTTCCGGTGATACCACGCCTCCCGGCAAAGTGACCAACGTGACCTTCACGGCACAGTATGGTGGGGGGTACTTCACCTATGTGGTGCCTGCAGACGAAGACTTTCTCTATACCCGTGCAGAATATACCATCGACACCGGCGTGGAGATCTCGAAGACCAGCAGTGTCTACTCTGATACACTCTTCATCGATGGCTTCGGCCAAGAGAAAGAGTATGAAGTGAAGATCTTCTCGGTGGACCGTTCCAACAATCACTCGGAGCCGGTGATCATGAAGGTGGTTCCCCTGGAGCCGACTACCGTGGCGGTGCTGGAAACCGTGCAGGTGCTGCCCGGATTTTCTTCACTGGTGGTGGACTGGAAAAATGAACAGGAGAAGAACGTGACCATCTTCGTCAACGTAAAGACCGGTACGACGGAAGCGACCAAGATCTATGCCTCCAACCTGCCCAAAGACCGCTTCATGATTGAGGGTCTTGAAGGTGAACCGCATGAGGTGTCCGTCTTCATCAAGGATACCTATGAGAACCAGACAGAGGTGAAGAGCTTCGGTAACATCACTCCCTACATCGACGGTCCCATCTCCAAGAAAACATGGGGCTTCCTGCGCGACCAGCTGCTCTATGGCAACCGCTGGGACTATGACAGTGACCCCAACCCCTTCGAGCAGGAGCCTTACGAGGAATACCAGGGTACCTATCGCAAGGACAGCATGATGAATGCCCCCATGTCGCACGTGGAAGGACGTATCGAGAAGTTCTGGGATAACGAGTATGACTACGAGCCCAAGCTGAACCTCAACTACTTCAACACCGGACAGGTGAGCTACCCCTTCTCCTACTTCATCGACCTGGGACGGGAGATCAAGGGCAGCCGCTTCAAGGTGTGGCAGCGTAACGCCTGGGGCATGCTCTATGGCGGTGAGAACGTGGAGATCTGGGAGATCTGGATCAGCGACGACAAGGATGCTACCGACGGCGTCTTCGACGGATGGGAACTGGTGGGACGCTACCGCATCGTACAGCCCTCGAACGTGATCGAAGCCCGCAACGAAGCCCGCGACGGACACGAGTACATCTTCTACCCGGAGAATCCTCAGTTTACCAAGCCATTCCGCTACCTGCGCTACAAGGGTATCAAAGCATTCGGCGGCGGCAACTCGGGTTGTACTTCCGAGATCACCGTCTTCGGTACCGAAGCCGACGGCTCGATCATCGAGGATCCCGAGACACTGACCGGTGTAGTAGAAGGTTGGGAATAATTGGACGGAACAAAATAAAATAAATATCAGTATCATATGAAACAATTCAAATCGATCATTAAAATAGGCTTCATCATCGCTTTTATGGCTTATTGGGGATGTGACTCGATGGAGGATAACTTCAGTCAGTACCTGGATGAGTACAATTATTCCGGTAAGATTGACAGCCTTCGTGTTTACCCCGGCTTCGAGCGCGTGATCCTGGCATGGGACAACCCGAAAGACCAGAAGTCTAAAAGCATCAGGATTGTCTACGGTGTAGACAGTACCGAGGTATTATACGACACGATGGTGGACTCGGTCAGCATCGATGGACTGGATGCAGGTACCGGCTACGAGTTCACGGTATATACCATTGACGCCCACAACAACCTCTCCGTACCTACCTCCATCACTGCCTTCCCCGTATCGCAGGCCTTCGTGGACGGGCTCACCCCCCCGATGGTGGTGGTGCAGGCCATCGGCCCCGATCAGTATCTTTCCATCATGGGAGCATCCAACGTGCTGATGAAGTTCTCGGGTAATCTGGAGTATACGGTGAACGGCCCCGACGGATTCACCCAGACCGATGTGGTCTACCTACCGGAAGCCATTGGACAGTCGCAGGTCAATATCCCGGTCTCATCCATCATCCCGCTGCCATTCCTGCCTGAAGGTGAGTATACCTTCGAGGTCAAAGTGTCGGTGTGGCCGATCATGGGTAACCTGGTATCTGCCGATGAGGTGGTGCTGACCAATCAGCAGACTATTACCGTGGAACCGGTGGTGATCAACCTGATGACCATAGCGGGAACCATCTCCGACAGGTACAACACTACCGGTGGCGAAGGTGTCGCCAAGCTGGTAGACGGTAACTACTCCTCCAAGTACCTCACCGGCGGTTCGCAGACCTGGATGATGTGGAAGATGGACCGCCAGTTTATCGCCAACAACTACATCATGGTGTCGGGTAACGATGCCTGGGAACGTGACCCGAAAGACTGGAAGGTAGAAGGTTCGAACGATGGTGTGAACTGGGTGACGCTGGATCAGCGGACAGGAATGACATTCGAATCACGCAATCTGAAGAAGACCTTCCTGATGAACAACACGACGCCCTACAGCCACTACAGGCTGAACGTCTCTTCCTACAGCGGCAGCAACCTGTTCCAGCTGTCTGAATGGACACTTTACTACGACAGCGCACAATAGCGGACATACAGCTATCAGCGTGATAAGAAACAGGGGAGGAGCCATTGGGCTTTTCTCCTGTTTTTTTTAGCGATCAGCTTACAGCTTACAGCTTATAGCTTATAGCTTATAACTTACTGCTTACAGCTTATAGCTTATAACTTATAGCTTACAACTTACAGCTTACAGCTTACAGCTTACATCTTTCCGCTTTTCTTTATCCCCTCCCAGGTGAAATCTCTGATCTCTTTCCGGTTGGGGAGGAGAAGGCTGACAGCCAGTGCGATTGCGATGCTGGCAACCATGCCGGTAAATCCGTAGAGGAGGAAGGAGAGGGGTGTATTGTTTTTTACCAGCACGAGGATGACCAGTCCCGCGACGACGCCGGTGAGTGCGGCGCCGGCGCCCACCCGCGGGAAGAAGATGCCGAGGATGAAGATGGCTCCCAGCCCGCTTGTCAGCAGTCCCAGGAACGTGTTGAACTGGTCCCACAGCGAGGCGATGTTCCAGGTGGCGAGGATGAGCGCCATGCCCAGGCCGAGCAGCCCGCAGAGGATGCCGGACCAGCGGGCTACCTGCATCTGCGTGGTGAAGGTGCTGCGGCGCGCGAGGGTCTTGTAGAAGTCGGAGGTGATCACCGCTGCCGATGAGTTGATGTTGGAGGAGAGGGTAGACATGGCCGCGGCGAAAATGGCGGCGATGAGCAGTCCCGCGAAGCCTGCGGGCATCTCGGTGACGATGAACTGCGGGAAGACCGAGTCGATATTGGGGTTGGCGACCATCATCGCTGCTGCATGATCCTTATAGTAGGCGAACAGGCCGGTGCCGATCAGGAAGAAGAGCAGGGTGACGGGCACGCTCAGGATGCCGTTGAGCCAGATGCTGCGGGAGGTGGCTTTCTCGTCTTTGGTGCTCATGTAACGTTGTACCACCGACTGGTCGCTGGTGTAGGTGATGAGTGCGTTAGCCACACCGCCGATGAGCACCACCCAGAAGACGGGCTGTGTGAAGTCGAACCGGAAGTCGAAGGTGCGGAACTTGTGAAACTCAACCGAGGTGTTCCAGAACTCGCCAAAGCCCCCCTCTATACCCATGATCATGAAGAGGAACGCCGCGATGGCGCCGAAGACCAGGATGAAGCCCTGGATCACATCGCCCCAGACGACGGCCTCCATGCCGCCGCTGGTGCTGTAGATGATGGTGACGATGCCCATGACGATGATGGAGAGGTAGATGTTGAAGCCGGTGACGGCATGCAGCGCCAGGGAAGGGAGGAAGAGGACGATGGCGATGCGGCTGATCATGAAGATGACGAAGAGTGACGAGGCGAGCCACCGCACGGGGCGGCTGAAGCGGTGCTCGAGGTACTGATAGGCCGTGTCGAAGCTGAAGCGGCGGAAGAAGGGGAGGAAGTAGCGGATCAC
>Ga0209347_1003898_pt1 | contig 16502 bp, 11 predicted proteins | sample AutmiccommuBRH23_FD_187382 | JGI IMG/M metagenome (GOLD analysis project Ga0209347, IMG submission 187382) | Deep subsurface microbial communities from Mt. Terri, Switzerland - Autotrophic microbial communities BRH/23 (SPAdes) (version 2) | ecosystem: Environmental > Aquatic > Deep subsurface >...
CTCTGGGCTCGGCGCCGAGGTAGATGTTCTCGGCGACCGTGAGATGTTCGGCGAGGTCCAGCTCCTGGTAGATCATCGAGACCCCCGCCGACAGGGCCTGGGCCGGATTGGCGAAGAGCCGCCGGCGGCCGTGAATCTCGATGTTGCCGCCGTCCGGCTGATAGACGCCCGCCAGAATCTTCATCAGTGTGGACTTGCCCGCGCCGTTCTCGCCGACCAGGGCGTGTACCGTGCCTGCGCGGACGGCGAGGGTCACGTCGCTCAGCGCCTGGACCGGGCCGAAATACTTGGAGATGCCTGCCATCCGCAGGGCGATTCCTTCGGGCCCTTGGTTGTGGTGCTTCACGTCGCTCATATCTGCGAACTGAGCAACTCCATAACCTTGGGATCGCTGAGCCGCTCGGCGGTGATCAGCTCGACGCCGGTATCGACCTCCTTGGGCACCGGCTGGCCCTTGATATGCTGTACGATCGCCTTGACGCCCTCGTAACCCATCCTGTACGGGTTCTGGATGATCAGGCTGTCGAGATCGCCCTTCTTGAGGCCCTCGACCACCATCGGCCAGGCATCGAAGCCGACCATCTTGATCTTCTTCGCCTCCTGGCCCTGCTGCAGGATCTGGAGAACCGTCAAGGCGCCGCCGGCCGTGGTGGCGTTGCAGGCGAAGACACCATCGATATTGGCGTTCCGCGTGAGCATGTCCTGAGTGACATCGCGGGCCTTGTCCATCGTCGGCGGGTTGGGGTACTGCGAATCGACAATCTGGATTCCGGGGAACTCCTTGGCCAGCGTCTCGCGGAACCCCTGGAGGCGCGAGTCCGTCGAGGCGGAACCGGGGGTCCAGGCGACAACGATGATCTTGCCCTTGCCTGCGAGAATCTCGCCCATGCGACGGGCCGCCAGGACACCGCCCTTGAAGTTATCCGTCGCCATGTAGGACAGGTACTTGTCAGTCTCGACGCCCGAATCGACGATCACGCACGGGATCTTGCGGGCTGCGATCTTCTCGACCATGGGAGCCAGGGCGTTGCGGCTTCCGGGGGCCAGAATGATCCCGTCGACCTTCTGGGTCATCATGTCCTCAATGATCTGGTTCTGCCGTTCGAAATCGGTCTCCACCTCCGGGCCGTTCCAGAGAACGAGCACTCCCTCGTCCCTGGCGGCCTGCTCGGCGCCGTTTCGCACGCCTTTCCAGTACTGGGAAACGGTTTCCTTCGGGATGACCCCGATCCGGCGGATTTTCTCGCCGCCCGATCCGCCCTTGCGAAGCACGCCGATTCCGACGAATGCCGCAATGAGGATGACGAACAGAACGATCCAGGTCGTATTCTTCATGATCTGCTCTCCTATTTTCAATGCCCGGTCGCGGCCGGCCGCAGAGCCACCGCCCTGATGAGGTCCTAAGGATAACGGTTTTGGCGGGATGCTGCAACTGCTACCTGGACTTCACACGGGCAATTGCAGTTTCCAGAGGGAGAACGAAGCGATAGGACTCATGGGACAGGTGGGACATATGGGACTACCCGGCGAGGGGGCAGGATCATGTCGACACGGCTTTTTGTGGCTGCCGCTTTCCTTTAGAATCTGATAATGGCCTTGAGGCATTCATTTTGCTTGTCTCGGAACAGGCGATAGTACTCGGGCGCCTCGTCCAGGCGGATGTGATGACTGACCACCTCCGCGGGTTTGATTTTGCCATCGAGGATCATTTGCAGCAGACGAGGCATGTACTTGTGGACGTGCGTCTGTCCGGCTCGCATCGTCAGGCCCTTGCTGAAGAAGGCCCCCATCGGATACTTGTCGATGAACCCGGCGTAGACTCCGGGGATCGAGACGGTCCCGCCCTTGCGGCACAGTTGGATCGCCCAGCGCAGCGCCGTCGGCCGGTCGGTCTCCAGCCTGAGGGTCTGCTTGACCGAGTCATAGATCCCCATGGCGGTGCCGGCGTGGGCTTCCATGCCGACCGCGTCGATGCAGGCATCGGGCCCCGCGCCGTCGGTCATGTCCTTGACCACTTGTACCACGTCCTTTTGTCTCTCATAGTTGACGAGGGTCACGCTGTCGTGGGCGGCCCTTTGAAGCCGCCAATCGAAGCGGTCGACCACGATGACTCTTCCTGCGCCGAGCAGGAGAGCGCTTCTCACGGCAAACTGGCCCACGGAGCCCGCGCCCAGGACCACGACGGTTTCGCCTTCCCGGATCGAGCAATTCTCGGCGGCCATGTACCCGGTCGGAAAATTGTCCGTCAGCAGCACGGCGTCGTCGCCGGAGACTCCTTCCGGAATCTTGACGGGGATCGCGTCGGCAAACGGAACACGGAGGTATTCAGCCTGCCCGCCCGCGTAGCCGCCGAACAGGTGCGAGTAGCCGAAGTATCCGCTGGGGGAATACTCGTAGATCTTGGCCGCCATTTCCGCATTCGGGTTGCTCCGGTCGCAGAGGGAATAGAGTTCCTGTTTGCAGAAGCGGCAAACGCCGCAGGAGATGTTGAAGGGAACAGCAACCCGGTCGCCAACGCGAAATCGGTGGACCTCGCTACCGGTTTCCACGACTTCGCCGAACGCCTCATGGCCCAGGATATCGCCCTTTTCCATCGTCGGGACGTACCCATCATACAGGTGCAGATCGGACCCGCAGATGCCGGAGGCCTTGACCTTGATGATCATGTCGGTCGGATCGAGGATCGCGGGATCGTCCACCAGGTTCACCACCACCTGGTTCTTTCCCTGCCAGCAGAGCGCTTTCATGCCTGTTCCCCCTTTCGCCAACGACTCCTCTCGGCCGGACCATCCGGCCCAGGATCTGCCATCGCTCATTCGGACAAATGGGGGATTCCTGGACAGTCGGAGTCTTGCTCAAACCGGGGCAGGAAATAGGAGTCTCGGCGGACACGAAGCCACCCAGGACCGAGATCGAACGCAGCGCGGGCCGTCAAAGACGCGAGTACACCGTCGGCTCCAGATTGGTGTCCATGGTCCAGACGGTGAACTTCCAATCCACCACTCGGAACACCACGAGCACACCGTACCCTCGCTCCTCGATCAAAGGCTTCATGAAAGGTCGTGCTGCGACAATCTCTCTCTTGAGGGAGATGTCGTCGAGGATTCTTGCGATGCCTTCGACCCGCACCTGCGTGCGCTCATCGTTGAAGCAGATTTCGACTCGCCGGTTCCGCGTGATCTGCCCGTAAAGCGACTTGAACACCCCCGTGTGAAAGAGGATGCCCGCCGACTCGGCTCGGTACATCATCATGCCGCGGACGCGAGGCTGGTCGCCGTCCATGGTGGCCAGGTGGCACATGGGATGGGCGTTCAGGAATTGTACGATCTGTTCTCGGTTCATGATTTCCCCTCGGATGCTATCCGACGCATCTTAGAAGCTCAACCCGACGCCGAGCAGGTACTTGACGTCCGTGCTGCCTTGGTCGGCGGCGGGAGTGGCGTCGTAGTTGAAGATGATTTTCAGGTTGGCCAACAATTGCTTCGTCAAGTTCGTCCGGAGTTCGCCGGTGGTTGTGAGGTAGTAGTCGGAGACCTGGTCGAGACTCGGGTAATACGTCAGATCGTGCACGAAGCGCAAGTTCTTCCAGAGTCTCTTGTTCAGATTGTATCCGGCCTGGAAGGATAGTTCGCTGTTGCTGTCGGTCTGATTGTCGAATTTTTCGTAGAGCGACGCCAGACCGAAACCGGTCGAGAAGGCGGCTCTTTCCGTTTCGATCCACTGGTAGCCGCCGCCGCCGCCGACCACGATGCGTCGGTCCAGTTGAGCGATGTCATCCCTTTCATAACGAGCGTTGCCGAAGGCGAAGCGTTTCTTGGTGAAGAAATAATCATACTGGGCCTTGGTCCGCCACCAGTCCTCGGTGGTTTCTTCGTCTCCGGTAGCGAGGTTCTCCCTGTCGCTCCTGCCGTAGTCGGCCCCGGCCGTGGTGCGGTCCTTCTCGGTTCGGCGGGCGACGCTCACGCTGGCGGTAACCGATTCGGCCGTGGTGTTGCCGTGCGTCGAGCTGACGGCTCCGGACAGGCTCCCGGTCCACTTGGGCCGAGGCTTTGGGGGCGGGTTGATCAACGCAACGTCCGCCAGCTTGAACGTCTGCGGCCGGAGAGGCTCGCCCGCGGCGATCGCGAACTCGTTCGGCTCGCCCGCCGCGACGGGCTGGTGCAGCACGGTGCCGTCCTTGAGGTGGATCTCGATAGGCGAATCGCTGGTGAGAGTCCGGATATCCGCCAGGCTTACTGTGACTTCGCCGGCGAGTTGGGAGTTGAAGACGAGCTTGCCCTCGGTCAGTCGCACGATTTGGCCGGAGAGACGGTCGCCGTTTCTGAGATGAATCTCATCGCCCCAGGCCGCCGTTGCACACGCAAAGACGCACAGGATCGCTACGGATGTAGCACGATGCATATCTGCTCCCCTTCAAATCACATGGACACTCGTGGGCCAAGGCCCTGCCAACCTTTTGGGCATACCCGCCCCCAATTGGCCGCAGAGTAGCCCGCTGCGGCGACCCTGTCAAGCGCCGGTCGTATGTGTGGCACGGGCATGGGGAAAAACCTCGTCTTCAAACGACCCTGCTCGACGTATCCAAAAGGCGAGCGCCACGTGTCTGCCTCTCTGAGTCAGCACTGGCCTTCGACAGGAGGGAGTTCGCAAGAGCATGGTCATTCAACATATGGGTGATGGAGTAGATAAGCCACAATATATGGTAGGAAGGGGATTTCATGTATCGATATGGATCGGCGGTGCGGCGGACCGCGCCCCAAATGAGCGAAGACCGGGAATCTGAGGTTTTTTGTTTTTCCCGTGGCCTGAACAGGGATTCCTCTTTTTGTGGCAGGTTCATATAATGAATATCACTATGAAACGTCCATTTGAGAAACTGAGCGATGCGGAGTTGTTGCAGCAGTACATCGAAGGCGATGAAGCTGCCTTCCGAGAGATTGTCAACCGATACAGAAACAGTCTCTATGCATTCCTCAAACAATTCCTGAACCAGCCCGATCTTGTGGATGACGTGTTCCAGGAGACCTTCCTGCAGTTGTTCACGAGCCGGGAGAGCTTTGATCCCAGTCGCCCGTTGCGTCCGTGGCTGTTCACCATCGCCGCGAACAAGGCCAAAGACGCCCTTCGCAAGTCACAGCGGAGCAACGCGGTGCCCATCGGGACGATCTCCGAATCCGAGGACATGTCCTTCGACGAGATGCTCAATGCCCTAAGTTCTGATACTGCCGTGCCTTATGATGAGGTCGAGCGGACGGAAACGGCTACGCGGGTTAGCGAGGTCATAGCGAATATGCCGGAGAACCTCCGCGAGATCCTCGTCCTCGCCTACTTCAACCGATTTTCATACAAACAAATGGCCGATATTCTCAGTATACCCATAGGCACCGTTAAGAGCAGGTTACATACCGCCGTGGCTCGTTTCGCCAAGGACTGGAAGGCAGCAGTTGGGAGTAAAGAGGTCAAATGACGACGCTAAATGACCGTCAAAAGCAATTGTTGTTTGATTACTCTTTTGGTTTGACATCCGGACGTGAAAACGACGAAGCCGAGGCTCTGATCGCTGCGAACGATCAGGCTGTCGATCTGTACCAGTCCATTCAACTCACGCTGGCTCCCCTGGACGCCGTGAAGTCGGAGCCCTGTCCCGACGACCTGACCGAGCGGCTCTTTGCCAGATTGCACGAGGCCGCGCCCGCAGATCGCCTCGAGCGGTTGCTGGCCGCCGAGCAATCGACGAGACGTGTCATACGAATCCCCTTGTGGCGCAACTGGACTGAGGTAGCCGCCGCGGCCGCCGCGGTCATCTTATTCGTGGGCGTGCTGTTCCCGACCGTCGGCCACATGCGAAGCCGGAACTGGCAGACGCGATGCGGCTCGCAAATGGGAAGCATCTACAGTGGGCTTCGCGGCTACGTGTCCGATCACGACGGTCTGATGCCGGCCGTGGCGATGACGCCCGGCTCGCCGTGGTGGAAAGTCGGCTATCAGGGTCAGGAAAACTACTCCAACACGCGCCAGGCCTGGCTGCTCGTCGGGCAAGGGTACGTGGACCCGGGTCAATTCCTCTGCCCCGGCCGGCCCGACGGACGGACGCTCAGCTTCGATGGTTTCAAGGTTCAAAACTTCAACGATTTCCCGAGTCGCGCCTACATCCACTTTAGCATCCGCATCCCCTGCCCGACCGCCAGCGACCGCGACATGATGCAGAAACGCGTCCTTCTGGCGGATCGCAATCCGCTTTGCGAGGGACTGCCGTCGGACCTGTCCGAGTTGCTCAAGCTTCAATTGTGCGAGAAGATGATGACCTCGAACAGCCGCAACCATCGCGGCCGCGGTCAGAACGCCCTGCTGTACGATGGTTCGGTGGAGTTCGCGAGAGCCAGGCGCACCAGCATCTCCGACGACGACATCTACATTCTGCGGGGCATGTCCTGCGGCACCCAGATTCGCGGCGACGAGTTCCCCGCCAGCGATATGGACATCTTCCTGGCGCCCTAACCGCGATTCTTCAGGCAAATCTCGGCGTTGCCCTTGAGGGCTTCAAGTCCCGCGTTTCTCATGGGCGAGTCACCGAACCCGGTTTCCAACGCTTCCGGCGTCAGTTCGATCAACTCCCGCAGATTTACTTGCGCCCGCTCGGGGTATCGTCTGAACCGCCGATTCGCGCAAACCGGCGCGCGCTGCTGATGCGGACATGCCAGCAGGCATTCGTCGCAGCCGAAGAGCCAATCGCCGATCTTGGACAAAGGTTCGTACTGCGTCAGGCAACTGATGCACTCGCGGGCATCGAGGAAACCATCGCCTCGCAGCGCGCCGGTCGGGCAGGCCCTGAGGCATAGATCGCAGCCGGCGCAGGCGCCGACACTCGGCTCATCGGGCTCAAGACTCGCCGTCGTGATCAGCTCGCCAAGTAGAATCTGCGGGCCCAGTTGCGGATGGATGAGCAGATGGTTGTTCCCGATGAAACCCAAACCCGCGCGTACCGCCAGGGCTTTCTCCGCCAGGGGCGTCGAGTCCACGCACAGCTTGAACCGGTGGGTTCCATCTGTCCGGCTCTGTATGAAATCCGCCAATTGGCGCAGGAGCGACTTGATGAAGCCGTGGTAATCTTCGTATTGGGCATACTGAGCGATTCTGCCGACCGGCTCCGCTCCCTGGATTGAAGTGGCGAGTGGCTTGTAGTTCAGCGCCACGACAATCACCGACCGGGCGCCGTCCATGAGCTTGCCCGGATCGATGCGTTTCTCGAGATTCCGGTGCATGTATTGCATCGGGCCGGCGTAGCCCGATCGCAGCCACGTCTGGAAATGCTCCACGTGCTCGCGGCCGATGGGCGAGGCATCAGTGATGCCCGCCGCGTCGAAGCCAAGCTCAAGAGCCTTCTGCTGAATGTCCTGTTCCAAGCCCATGGAGACGATTATACTACGGGACGTGCGAAGCAGGATAGGTCCTGTGGTCCTATTCGTCTCATTCGTTCTATGGGACCTATAGGACAGATAGGACCCATAGGACCTGCCGTGGGCTCTTCGCGCTTCGGACTGTTTCATGAAATCGGAGGTTGTTCGCGATGCACATCGGCAGAATCAAGAGCTTTCACGCGTTTCTGGCGTTCGCAATGGTCATCGGCCTTTCGACTGCTGCCTCGGCAGATGAGATCACTGCGTGGGACTTCACGCAGGGCCCACACGGCTGGCACGGCAATTCATACGTCAAGGACCTGGCCGTGTCGTCGGAGGGCCTGGCGTTCACATCGACCGGTCTCGATCCCTGGATCGAAGGCCCGGCGGTGGACCTGCCCGGCAGTGGAATGACGCGGGTCCATGTGCGGATGAAATCGGACGCCGACCCGCATGGAGAACTCTTCTACGGCCGCGGTTTCGAGGCGGGCCGCTCCGTTCGATTCACCATTCAGAACGACGGCAAGTGGCACGAGTACCCTCTGCTGATCGCAGAGCCGCTCGGGCCGGACGCGCGATTCCGCCTCGACCCGGCCACGACAGAAGGCCGAATCGTCGTCGCCTCGATCAGAGTGGAAACGCTCGCTGCACTGGAGCCGCCGCAGTTCGCACGGCCGAAGCGACCCGCCAGGAGCACCGCTGAACCGGCCTTCATCACCTCCGGCGACTTGCGCCTCGCTCAGTATCGGGGAGGCTTGGGTGATTTCGTGATCGACGTTGCCGGCGAGGAAATGGCCGCTGGCTATCATGCCGAGCAGATCGGCCTGATGCTCGATAGCCGCGCCCGCTGGCTGCAACTGGAGAAGGCGGATGCCTCTCGCACCATTAGTCCGGATGGCGAGGTCACCCTGACGGCGGTCCTGAAGGATGATCAGGCCGGGCAATGGAAGGTGACACGGTGTTTCAAGGCAGGCCCGCATCCGGGATTGATCTCCGTGGAGACGACATTCCTCGCCGACAGGGACTGCGAATTGCTCTATCTCCCCTGGCTGACGCTGTTCCCCGGTCTGGGCACGTTCGGCGAGCGCAAAACCCAAGGCCTCTTCGCCGGCCTGGAGTACCTCGACGACGAGCCCAGCAGCAGTGAAGCGGACATCACGACGCGGGAACACATCCGCCGAACGCCGGATCCGGTCAAGATCACATTCCCCCTGATGACGATCGCGCACAAGGGCCGCTACATCGGCCTGATCTGGGAGCCGTCGGACCTTGCAGCGCCGGTCTTCGACTCGCCCGACCGGATCTACAATTCCGGCGCGCACGTGATGGCGCTCACCGCCCCGGCCGTCGGTGACAAGCGATTTGAGAACGCGCTCGTCGCACACACGCCCTTTCAACTGAAGGCCGATCAGCCGGTTGTCCTGCGAGCCACCATCATCGGCGGCAGAGGCGACACGGTCATACCAGCAGTCCAGAAGTATGTGGAGCTGCGAGACCTGCCCGACATTCCACGGCTTGAAGGCGGTCTCGATGCCGCCGTGACGCTGCTGTCGCACGGATGGCTGGATTCGGCGATCAATGAGGGTGGCCTGTTCCGTCACGCCGTCTGGGGCGAGAGCTTCAAGGCCGGTCCCGCAGGCGACGCGATCATGTATATGGATTGGCTCGCGAACCATTCTCCGGATTCGCATCTCGTGAAACGGCTCACCGACGCGCGCGATCAGGCCATCACCAAGATGCCACAGGGGCAGCCCTTTCTCAGCATGGTCTCTCACACCGGCACCCCGACGGCTCCATTCGTCTTCGGCGGCGTGTATCCCTACGTTGAGCGGCGAAGGGCGGATGCCGAGAGCCTTCTCGAACGCTTCGACGAACAAGGCGTCAAGCTCTATCGGCCGGGCGACGTCGATTATGGCAAGACCCATTTCGCCCAACACGCCAACGGCCACGCCGCGCCGGACGTGGCCCACATCCTCGAAGCCGCGACGCTCTCGGCAGATCCCGCATTGATCGAGCGGGGTCTGGCGCTGCTCGACAAGCAGACGGCACTCTATGCCAACACCGTCCCGCGAGGAGCCCAGGTCTGGGAAGTCCCGCTGCACACGCCGGACATTCTCGCTTCGGCATATCTCGTCAAGGCGTACACGCTGGGCTACATGATTTCGAGAAAGCCCGCGTATCTGGAGCAGGCACGCTACTGGGCCTGGACGGGCGTGCCGTTCCTCTATCTTGCGAATCCGACCGAGGGCGAGGTCGGGCCCTACGCAACGATCGCCGTGCTGGGCGCGACGAACTGGGTCGCTCCCGTCTGGTTTGGTCAGCCCGTCCAGTGGTGCGGCCTGGTCTACGGCTCGGCCCTGCACCGGCTGAGCCAGTACGACAGGGAGGGCCCGTGGGCCACCATCGCCAAAGGAATCACCGCCGCCGGTCTGCAAATGACCTGGCCGACGAGCGACGAGAAACGCCAGGGCCTGTTGCCCGATTACTTTCTGCTGCGGGCCCAGCTCAGTGACGGTCCCGCCATCAATCCCGGTACGGTCCAGGCCCGTGTCCCCGAGCTATTCGGCAACGGGTCGCTGTACGACGTCAGGAGACTGGAGACAACCGGCTGGTTCCTTCACGCTCCGTGCGCGATCCGCAACGTCAGAGAAGCCGAGGGCTCTGTGACATTCACCGTGGACGGCTGGGGCGGCAAGGTGTTCTACGTCCTGCTGGCAGGCGTTGAGCGCACGCCCGCGGTGACGACTCGCCCGATCGGAGCCGAGGACCGCGCACCAAATAGCGAGAGCCGAGGCATGGCTCATCTGAACGCCCGCCAGAGACTCGTCACGATCGCAGTCGTCGGCCCTACGGAGATCGAGCTGCGATTCTGACCGTTCGCAGACTGCTTCATGCTACCTGTCACAGACAGGTAGCATGAGCACAAGTCCTGATGAGTGTGACGGGCAACTTCGGCAGTCCCTAATCGGGTGCCATGCTTGCGCCTCGTAAGCATGTTCTGCCCCTCACGTCGAGCATGTCTACGAGGCATGGACATGGCACCGAGCAACCGATGGGCTTGCGTTACCGGTTCTGTCCGTCAAGACTCATTAGGGTGGGGCTTGCCCCACCATGTCTTCCACAGTGAGCTCGCACCTGCGGTCAAGGACCTTCCGTGTAGCCGTAGGTCGTAATCTCCGGCTCGGTCATACCGCTTCGCACGTGGAGCAGTCGGATGTCCTTCTCGCGAAGTTCCGCCAGGACCTTGGATGACAGGCCGGGCTCGAGCTGCGGCTCGAACACGAAGTGCTCTCCGAAGTTGTGATGCTCCGGCCGGTACGTCTGCGAGTAGTCGCCGCGAAGCACGATCGGCTCGCTCGTGCAGCCTTCGATCCGCGTCTCGACCCAGCGGGCCAGCGGCGCGGTGTAGCCGGCCGTCGGGCCTTTCGGATGCGGCGGCCAGTAGAAGGTTGTCTCAATGATCACGCCGTTCGGCTCTTCGAAGCGGCGTTTCTGGAGCAGGTCCTCGGAAGAGGGCTCGAAGGCCGGGCACAGCCGGACCTCGTCCCGCGTTGTCATCACGGGGCCCTCCCAGTCCCACTGCAGGACGGGCTTCTCGTACTCGACTTCGAGCGTCAGAGTGCGGAAATCCTGCAGAGTCAGGACGGCACTCTCGGCGGTCGACACCAAGGCGGGAATATTGTCCGTGTGCAACCGATAGGTGCGAGGGTTCGTGAGATTGTCCATTCGCCAGGTGTCGATGGTGGCCCCATAAACGGACATCGGCACAGTCCTCGGGTCCTCTTGCACGACCGGGCTTTCCGGGGCATTGTCCGGCGGCACTTCGTTCGTGGGTTCCCTGTCTTGCTCTGCGGGCTTTTGTTCATCCAGATCCAGCGACATCGGCGTGTCCGGCAACCAGGGAGACTCCGTCGCAAGGGGCACGTACTCATGGGAAGCGCCGGGCCACTCGGAGATCGGGCCCGCAAGCGTACCGATGACGCCGTCGCCCATGTATTCGAAGGACGCCGGGCCGTACAGGCTGGCGGCGAGGTTCTCCGCCGTCAGCCAGCAACTGCGCGTCTCAAGCTGCCATTTCGATTTGAGACGGTGATTGGCGAAGACATTGCCGAACTCGCCCTGCAGGACACAGTACGGCGCGGGCACAGCGATGAGGAACGGCGTGACGGAGGGCGTCTGGTCGGCTTGCGGGACTTCGCGGACCTGTTTGACAATCAACTCGCCCTTTGGCGCCAGCTTCTTATACTCCATCTCCAGGACGAAGCGGTCCCTGCCCGTGGTCAGGGCGAATTCCTCCCCGACCTTGACGAGCAGTTCGCCAAGGCTGTAATAATCATCTTCCCACTGCATCACGCTGGCCCCGAGCTGGACCAGGTTGGACTGGCGGATCTTCTGGGCGTATCGGCCGAACGCGTACATTGTCACCATGACCTCTTCGGGGACACTGCCATTGTCCGGGTTGGTCACCGAGACCGCGCCGGCCTGTGTGACGAGTGTGATGTCCCAACTCCATTCATAGTCTCTCCTGACCACGGCCACGCCGTTGGCCAGCTCGTTCTCATCAGGGAACGAATGGTGGACGAGCATCGCCATGCCGACCTGGGCCTCGTCGATTCCGTGGCGGAGCCGTTCGAGGTAGGCGTTGTCATTGTAGAAACTGGCGAAGACCTTGCGGATCGCGGTGAACACGCCCCGCTCCTTCGCGCGGTTCGGATCACAGCGGCACGAGCCATCGCCGTCGCCGTCGAGGTCGTCGGCCAGGCAGCCGCTGTAACTGTCGTACAGGCCGGCTCCGGTGAACTCGCGGCCGTCCTCGACGTTCGTCGAACTCCGGAATCGCAAGTTCCTCGACGGATCGAAGCTGTACCGCGGTTCCTGGAGGACCGAGAGAACCGCCTGCTTCTGGGCGTCCGTGAAGTCGATCGTCTTGTCGTCCTCGATCAGGTCGCGGATCTCCTCCAACGTCGCCGACAGGGTCGCCGTGTTCTCGGGCGGATACGAGAACGACGACAGACGGGCCGCGATGTTCTCGCGGAGCGTGCGGCCATCCGCCAGCTTCTGGGCGAGGAAGTCGCTCCAGAGATCGAACGAGACGGCCGCCGAGACGGGAGAATTCTCCGGGATCGCCCGGCGGAGCATGCCGAAGTTGGCCGCCTTGCCGCCGACGTAGCAGATGTCGGCGGGCATGAGCGCATCGGTGCCGGCGCCGTAGTAGCCGAGAGGCGTCACGGGCGAGATATCCAAGCCCGGCGGCGTCTTCAAGGCGACGATCGCCTGCGCGGTGGGCTCATCGAGAATTCCCTCGGTGTCGATGAGCCGCACGGTAGTCCAGCCGTAGAGGTCGTAGGCCCGCAGGCAGATTCGATGCCCGATCAACTCCTGTGCCCGGCTGGCCTCCTCGGGCACGGTCAGGTGAAGGAAGGGCATGCCGGAAGTCTTGGCAAGGATCGCGACGTGCGAGTTGGGCGTCGATGGCGACAGCGTGATGATGCCCGCGAGGTGCGGGGCCTCCGCGGGAACGCCGTCGGTCAGCAGGATATCGCCGGGGCCGAGTTGGCCGCTGCGGTACGCATCGCCGATGGCCCGCCCCTCGACAAATTTCAGCGTGCCGAGCGCCCAGCCGGAGGAGTAGACGCTGTTTCCGTTCGCCCACCGATCAGACGAGCTGATGAGGATGCCCTGCGATTCGAGCCATATCCGGTCGGCCTCGGCGGCGGTCCGCTGCTCGTAGGTCGGGAAGTAGAACGCCCGATGCGGCTCCTGGGTCTCGATGGCCTGCCCGATCAGGGCGAAGATCTCGGCGATCTCTTCCCGGGTGAACGGGTCGTGCCCGACGAGCTGAATCCCGTATTCTGCCGGCTGCGTGGACAGCGACCAGATCACCGGGGCAATCACCGCCCCGAGCACGGCCTTTCGACCCTGGCGATACAGGGTGGCTCGGTCGAACTGATCCGTCGTCATTTCCGCGAATTGGTCCAGGTGCTTGACCGCACCCTGGTAGTGGAATGGGTACGCGTGGCCGTCCTGGAAATAGACCCTCTTCGAGCCGTCCGACTGCGGCACAATCGTGAATTTCACCCACGCCGGCCCATTCTGACCGGTCCCATACATGAGGAACGAATCGCCCGGTAACCGGAGGTGTTCCCGCCAGAGGACATTTGCATTCGGATCGTCTTCCGGAGGCCGAGGCGGCTTATCGACGCCCTGGCCCAGACCGGTCGGGCACAATGCCAGTGAGATTGCCCCGATAATTACCATGATTCCCGTTCGCATCCAGCCCATACCTCGCATTGTTCCATCTCCGCCGTACATTACCATCTCGACCCATTCCTGCAAGGGCGCGGAATCAGCGCCGCTGTACAGAAGTGCCGAACCACCGTGAGTTTGTAACGATCTATTTCACCTTATTTCGACACATCGAGAACCTCGCTGAACCGGGAATTGGCGCTGCCGCAGTACGACGGAAAAATATGGAGCGTCCGTTCTGGCGGTTCCTCGGCGAGTCCGGAAATGGACCACTGAGCAGCCCCGTGGCGGCCAGGTTATGGGAACCCTGCGAACCCTTGCCCAGATCAGCCTGGAACGCTTGACTCTGCGGCTCAAATCGGATATCGTACAGGTACAATCGGCTGGAGGTCTGTAAAACAGGGGTGGTGTGAAGAAATGATCCGCACAGGATTGATCCACGGGAGATTGCTGCTGATGTCGGCGGTTCTGGCTTTGGGGCTGGCCGGCCGCGGATATGGCGATGCGCCCGCCTTTGACCTGTGCATCGATCAGAGCCCCGCCAAGGCCGGCAAGGTGACGCCGGGCTCCGGGATGCACCGCTTCTCGGCCAACTCGCTGGTGACGCTCGCGGCTGAGCCCCAGCCCGGTTACCAGTTTGCCTACTGGCTCGGCGACGTGACGGACCCGACGGCAAAGCAAACCACCGTGCATGTGAATTCGGCGAAGGTGATCGTGGCCGTCTTCACACCCGCCGAGAAGGACCTGTTCGAGAACAAGCTCGGCGGCGGCGGCGGAGGCGACATGATGACTGCGACCGTGCTCGATCTGAGCAGTCCCGCCTGGAGCCCCTCCGGCGGCCGCACGCGCGAGACCTCCGAGGCCCCCACGATCCATACCCCCGAGCCGGCCACGCTGGCACTGCTGGCTCTCGGCGGTCTAATGCTGCGGCGAAGAAGCCGGTCGAAGAGCTGAGTGTGAAGTGTGAAGTTTCAAGTTTGAACTGACCGGGACCCGGGCATCGCGTCTTCCCACTTCAAACTTCAAACTTGACACTTCACACTCTAAAACAACCGGCTGCTGTCGAGCAGGAATGTCACGGGACCGTCGTTGACGCTGGTTACGTGCATGTGCGCGCCGAAGGAGCCCTTCTCGACCGGGACGCCCTGCTGCGCGATCAACTCGGCCACCTTCTCGTACAAGCGTTCCGCCATCGTCGGCTCGCCGGCGGCGTCGAAGCCCGGCCGGCGGCCCTTGCGGCAATCGCCGTACAGAGTGAACTGACTGACCAGCAGGACCCCCCCGCCGATATCGATCACGCTGCGATTCATCTTGCCCGCGTCATCGGCGAAGATGCGGAGATTGGCGAGCTTCTCAGCCATGAATGGTGCGTCGGCTTCCGCATCCTCTCTGCCGACGCCCAGATAGACCAGCAGGCCCGGACCAATCCGGCCGACGATCCTGCCTTCGACTTCAACTGTCGCTTCGCTCACGCGTTGGATGACCGCTCGCATGACTGCTCACTCTCCCGTGCCGAAATGGAACCACACCGAACCACGGTAGACGCCCGACGCCTGGTTCTTTCGGCTTTCCGGGCCCAGTACCTCCGGCTTGTTGAACTTCGTGCCGATAGCGGGGATGCCGTGCAACAGTGCGATGCCGGTCTCGGGGACACTCAGCTTCGTATTCGCGGGGGCCGGACCATCGTTCGGCCTGTAAACGCCCAGGAACAACTCGGGCGTCTCATTGACTATCGTGATTTCTCCCTCGTCGGTCGTGAAGACCACCCACCGCCAATCCTTGTAGTAGCCCTTGAACTCGGGGAAGTCCCACGTCACGCCGGGGACATCGTTCTTGTAGCGATTGCTCCAGACGTCGAGCACGCCGCCCTTGAGCCGGTTCTTCCATACGCGATACGGCCCCTCGCCGAGAAACCGCATCGACCGCATCCTGCTCTCGGGATAGTCGAAGCCGACGCCGAACACGTCGAACTGGCCTTCCAGCGAGTACTCGTATTCCAGATTGACCCACCCCGACGGATGCACGGTCCAGCGGACGCGCTTCACATCGCCCTGGCCTTCCGCATCAATGACGAAGCTCTCGCCTTCGTGGCGGCTGGTGAGCTTCGATGGGCCCGCCGTACCGCCGATCAGTCTGGGGCCGCCGGCAAACGCAAGAGGTTTTTCCGCCATGGTGACTTCCAGCAGCGTGGGAGCATCGGTGGCGAACTGCATGGCCAGACCGCCCGCTGTGACGTGAATCCGCCCTTCCTTGACAACAGCCCGGATCGGTCCGCCGTCGCCTGCCTTCGTCCGCACGTGTTTCTCGCGGTAGTGGTCAGACTGGCGGAGATCCCACGACCACGTCCAGACCTCCTGTCCCTGCGGGTCCGACGCGGTCAAATACATCGCGTCGGCGTTGCGCCAGTTGTCCGGCAGGCCGAGCCGCAGCGTACCTTTTCTGTGCGGCCGGACGTCGGGGCCGGGGAAGGCGTGACGAAAGAGGATCCGGTGTCCGTCGTTCCCGTCGGTCGGCGCGGGGAAGTTCACCAGGCTCACGCCGAACGTGCAGGCCCGCAGGTTCGTGAAGTCGTAGCGGTTCTCGACGTCCAGGACATCGTTGAAGTCCTGCGGCAGCTTTTCGGCGGCAATGTGTACCGGCGACCAGATCTCTTTGATCGTGTAGAAGCTGCCCTCCTTCTGGCGGCATGGGCCGACGATGCCGTCCGGAGCGGTGTTGCCGTTGACGTCGATCTGTCCGTCCTTGTCCGTGCGGACGACACCTTCATCGACGAGCGCCCAGAGGAAGCCCCCCGCTCCCATCGGCGAGGCCAGTGTCAGGTTCCAGTAGTCGTTGAGCCCGGCGCCGTGTCCGCCGTCG
>Ga0209347_1003900_pt1 | contig 16496 bp, 16 predicted proteins | sample AutmiccommuBRH23_FD_187382 | JGI IMG/M metagenome (GOLD analysis project Ga0209347, IMG submission 187382) | Deep subsurface microbial communities from Mt. Terri, Switzerland - Autotrophic microbial communities BRH/23 (SPAdes) (version 2) | ecosystem: Environmental > Aquatic > Deep subsurface >...
TGACCGCTTCCTCCGGGGTGGTCGACTCCACATCCGAGGCGATCCGGCCCGGGCTCACCGGCAGCGGTGGCTCGGGCCGTCCCTCGCGACTTCTGCGCCGCAGGCCCGCAAGTACCTCCCTGCGGGTCGGTGCGGCCACGATGTGGCTGTCGTTCATCGTGCTGCTCCCGCTCGCCGCGATCCTGTGGCAGTCCGCCGGCGGCGGCTGGGACGCGTTCTGGTCTGCCGTCACCTCGCCCGCCGCGGTCGCGTCGTTCCGGGTCACGCTGACGATCTCGGTGGGTGTCGCCCTCATCAACGGGGTATTCGGGCTCCTGGTGGCCTGGGTGCTCACCCGAGACGAATTTCCGGGCAAGCGGCTGGTCGACGCCGTGATCGACCTTCCGTTCGCTCTTCCGACCATCGTCGCCAGCCTGGTGATGCTGGCGCTCTACGGGCCCAGCAGCCCCGTCGGGGTCCACCTTCAACACACCAAGTGGGGTGTGGGCATCGCGCTGTTGTTCGTCACGCTGCCGTTCGTGGTGCGATCCGTGCAGCCGGTGCTGCTCGAACTCGACCGTGAGGTGGAGGAAGCCGCGGCCTCACTCGGCGCGAACAACTACACGATCCTGACCCGGGTGATCCTGCCCGCGCTGCTGCCGTCGCTGCTGTCGGGGGCGGGCCTGGCGTTCTCGAGGGCCATCGGCGAGTTCGGCTCGGTGGTGCTGATCGGCGGCGCCGTCCCCGGGGAGACCGAGGTCTCGTCGCAGTGGATCCGGACGCTGATCGAGAACGACGATCCCGTCGGTGCCGCTGCGATCTCCATTGTGCTGCTGGCGATCTCGTTCGCCATCTTGTTCGTCTTGCGCGCCATCGGGGCCAGGGCGGCCAAGCGGGAGGCGCTGGCGAAATGACACTGTCGCCGGTCGCCCGCCACCTGGCCCGCTGGATCGCCCTCGGTTACATCGTCATCCTGGTGATCGTGCCGGTCGGGCTGATCCTGTGGCGGACCCTGGCACCGGGCGTCGGCGAGTTCGTCGGGTCGATATCCACTCCCGCGGCGATCTCGGCCCTCCAACTGTCGCTGCTCGTCGTCGCCATTGTGGTGCCGCTCAACGTGTTGTTCGGGGTTCCGACCGCACTGGTCCTGGCGCGCAACAGGTTCCGCGGCAAGAGCATCCTGCAGGCCGTCATCGACCTCCCGTTCGCGGTCTCACCGGTGGTCGTCGGTGTCGCACTGATCCTGCTGTGGGGATCGGGGGGACTGTTCGGGTTCGTCGAGAACGACCTGGGGGCGAGGATCATCTTCGGCTTCCCCGGCATCGTGCTGGCCAGCATCTTCGTCACGGTGCCGTTCGTGATCCGCGAGGTCGAGCCGGTGCTGCACGAACTCGGCACCGACCAGGAGGAAGCCGCGGCCACGCTGGGCGCGCAGTGGTGGCAGACGTTCTGGCGCATCACCTTGCCGTCGATCCGCTGGGGTCTGACGTACGGAATCGTGCTGACGATCGCGCGCACGCTGGGGGAGTTCGGTGCGGTGATCATGGTTGCGTCGAACCTTCCGGGGCAATCGCAGACGCTCACGTTGCTGGTCGCTGACCGGTACAACCGCGGCGCCGAATACGGCGCCTACGCGATCTCGACGCTGTTGATGACGGTGGCTGTCCTGGTCCTCGTCGCACAGGTGATTCTCGACGCCCGCCGCGCGCGGGCGGCTACATAGGCCGAGGAGTTGCAACGAACATGACCTACGCGATCACGGTGAACGGCGCCAACAAGCGCTACGGCGACTTCGCCGCGCTCGACGACATCGACTTCGTCGTGCCCGCCGGATCCCTGACGGCGCTGCTGGGGCCCAGCGGGTCCGGCAAGTCGACGCTGTTGCGTGCCATCGCCGGCCTTGACGAGCCCGACACCGGCACCATCACGATCAACGGTCGAGACGTCACCAGCATCCCTGCGCAGAAGCGCGGCATCGGCTTCGTGTTCCAGCACTACGCCGCGTTCAAGCACCTCACGGTGCGTGAGAACGTCGCCTTCGGCCTGAGGATCCGTAAGAAGCCCAAGGCCGAGATCAAGGCGAAGGTCGACAACCTGCTGGAAGTGGTGGGGCTGGCCGGCTTTCAGGGCCGCTACCCCAATCAGCTCTCCGGCGGTCAGCGCCAACGCATGGCGCTGGCGCGGGCGCTGGCCGTCGACCCGGAAGTGCTGCTGCTCGACGAGCCGTTCGGCGCGCTGGACGCCAAGGTCCGTGAGGATCTGCGGGCCTGGCTGCGCCGCCTGCACGACGAGGTCCACGTCACCACCGTCCTGGTGACCCACGACCAATCGGAGGCACTCGACATCGCGGACCGGATCGCGGTGCTCAACAAGGGCCGCATCGAGCAGGTCGGCTCTCCCGCCGACGTCTACGACGCCCCGGCCAATGCGTTCGTGATGTCGTTCCTCGGCGCCGTGTCCTCACTCAACGGTGTCTTGGTGCGCCCCCACGACATCCGCGTCGGCCGAAGTCCCGAGATGGCGGTCGCGACCGGTGACGACTCGCTGCAGGCCACCGGGGTCACCAGGGCGACGATCGACCGGATCGTGTTGCTGGGCTTCGAGGTTCGGGTGGAGCTCACCAACGCCGCGACGCACACGGCGTTCACCGCGCAGATCACCCGCGGCGACGCCGAGGCGCTCGCCCTGAAGGAAGGCGACACCGTTTATGTGCGCGCCACCCGGGTGCCGTCACTTCCGCCGGGCGTCCCGCTGAGCGGATCAGGCAGCGCGCAGCGCACCCGGCCTGAAGCTACCGGCGGGTTATCGAGTCGCCGCTGACAGCAATGGCTTTCGTGTCCAGGGCACGGTCGGCGGGGCCCGTGGCCACGGTTCCGTCCAGGTTGAAGCTGCTGCCGTGGCACGGGCAGCGGATCAGCGCGCCGACCACTTCGGACACCGTGCATCCGGCATGCGGGCACACCGACGAGAAGCAGTTGAACTCGCCCGCCGCGGGTTGGGTGAGCACGACGTCGCCGACGATCACACCGGACCCGACGGGTACGTCGGCGGTTTGGGCGATTGTCTCGGCCGGTGCCCCCGTGTCCGACTGGCCGGAAGGGCTGGGTGGGCTGGAAGGGCTGGGAGGGCTTGGTTTGCCGTAGGTGGCACAGCCCGCGACCGTGGACGCGGCGAGGGTGATCCCGGTGCCGAAGAGGGCGTGCCTGCGGGAGACGGACATGGGTGAACCTGCTTTCAGAAGGTCTTTCAGAAGGTGAGGCCGGTGGTCTGGAAGAACCACAGCGCCGAGGTGAGCCAGACGTAGACGAGCACGAAGAACAGCACCCCACCGGCGATCGGAATCACCCAGGGGCGCGTGCTTCTGCCGGTGAGCAGCATCATCTTGGTGACGAAGACGCCGTAGAAGAAGCAACCGAAAAGCGAGTGGAAGAACACCCGGGAGTCCGAGGACGAGAAGCCCAGCGCGTACAGGCAGTGCACCGCGACCGGCACACTGGCCAGCACGGCGAGCCGGCCGGACCAGACGTGAGCGGGCCCGATCCACCGGGGTGCCCGGCCTCCAGGGGTCAACCGGTACATGATGAACGCGGACACCAACTGGAAGATCGCCAACGCCAGCGCCAGCGTCGCGAGCCAGGACTTCACCGCGGTGCCGCTGGAGAATCCGGCGACGCTCACCGAAAAGAACTGCGGGTCATGAACTTTGCCGAACACCCCGAGTGTGAGCGCTGTCGCTGCCCCGACCATGACGGGCACCAACACGGCCGCGGTTCCTCGGCGTGAGACGGGCACCGGCCGGGTGGGCGTGTCGATCTCCGCCGCAGGCTCAGAATGCATCGGTCTCACCCGGCGCAGCGGTGAAGTCCCAGTACTTCTCGCCGATCCACAGCCGGCCGACGACGGTGTCGCCCTGGTGCCGCGCGGTCAACCGGGCGGTTTTGTCGGCGCTCGTCAGCGTCACCACACCACCGGTGGTGCTGCCCGACAGCCAGGTCTCGATGCCGTAGTCGTCACAGGCGTAGGCCCTGGCGGTGTCGCCGGTGACCCTGATCTGCAGCCCGAGGGGGCCGCTCCTGGCGGGGATCTCGGTGACGAAATCCTCGCGCGGGCCGAACGGCGCGGCGGTCGGCGGCGCGGCGGTATCAGCCGCCGGGGCAGCGGCGGCGTCGGTCGACGGGGCGGTGGCTGCGGCGGGCTGCGGTGGCTCCGCCGGTTGTCGAGTCTGGTTGACGTTGGCCAGGAAAATCCCGGCGCCCAGTGCGGCGACCGCCGCGAGGGTGGCGATAGGTCCTTTGATCAACATGTCGACGAGCATGCGCGCGGGCGGGGAACGGCCGCTTGGAGAATCCGTGGAGATCGCCTGGAGAAGTGTCGCAGGCCGCGGCGCCGAGCGCGTTCGGCTAAGCGGCGGCGGCGCGGGTGGCCACGGCCGCGTCGAAGCGGTCCAGCACCGTCTCGGCGACCTGCCGGTGCGCGCCCAGCGGCGCCGACATCGGGATGTGGTGTGCGCTGGCTAAAGCCGCCACGCGATCGGTGATGCGGCCATGGGCCAGGAACCAGGGGGCGACGACCAGCCGGGTGGCTCCGCGCTCACGCAACGCCTCGGCCGCGTCGGCCAAGGTGGGGTGCGGTCCGGTCGCGAACGCGGTGGTGGCCGTCCAGCGCGTCATCATCGTCAACTCGTGTGCCACCTGCGCGGTGCGCGCGTTGGCCTGTGGTCGCGACGAGCCGACCGCCGTCACGAGCACTCCGACGCGGTGGTCCAGGCGCGACACCCCGGCATGCTCGAGGCGTTGGCGCAGCACGTGGATCAACCGGTCGTCCTCACCGAGGACGCCGGCCTGGCGGGCGCCGGCACCTGACTCGGCGATCATCGCCGGGATGTCGACCTGCGCGTGGTAGGCGTCGGCGAGAAGCAGCGGCACGACGACCGCCTGCCCGTGGGGCACCGTCTCCAGCACGTCACGCAGGTTCGGGGAGTTCTGCTCGCAGAACGCAACTCGTGCGTCAAGGGCCGGCCGCAGCCGACGTATGCAGTCGATGACCGACCGCGCCGTCGCCGCCGATCGTGGATCGGCGCTGCCGTGCGCGGTCAGCACGAGTGTCACGAGGCGTGCAGCCCGCATTCGATCTTGTTCTGGCCCGCCCAGCGGCCGCTGCGCGGATCGGCGCCCTCGATCGGCTTGGCCGTGCAGGGTGCGCAACCGATCGACGGATAGCCCTCGAAGACAAGGGGATTGACGAGGACACCGTTGCTGTCGATGTAGTTCTGCATGTCCTCGTCGGTCCATGCCGCCAGCGGGTTGACCTTCACCAGCCCGAAAGCCTTGTCCCAGCTGATCAACGGCGCGTTGGCGCGCGTCGGCGCCTCCACTCGGCGGATGCCGGTCACCCAGGCCGAGTATCCGCGCAACGCCTTGGACAGCGGCTCCACCTTGCGCATCCGGCAGCACTCGTTGGGCTGGCGCTCGAACAGGTTCTTGCCGTGGAGTGCGTCCTGTTCGGCCACGGTGTGCTCGGGCCGCACGTTGACGACGTTCACGTCGTAGACGGCCTCGACCGCGTCACGGGTGCCGATGGTCTCCGCGAAGTGATACCCGGTGTCGAGGAACAGCACGTCCACGCCGGGGCGGACCTTGGCTGCCATATCCACCAACACCGCATCCTGCATGTTCGACGCCACGATGTAGCCGGATCCAGCCGGCCCGCCGGCGTCGCCGAAGTTCTCGTCGGTCCAGCGCAGCAGATCCTCGGCACTGGCGTGCTCGCCGAGCTCCGCCGCGCCGCGCTCGGCCAGCTGCTGCAGATCCGTCTCCGCCATCAAGTCCGTCACCTCATACTCCGCTCTTCGCGCAAGCGCTCATCGAAGGTCCGCCTCGTCTGCTCTCAACGCCCACGTCGCGAAACGCTCACCCTGCTCGCGTTGTTTCACGAAGTTACGAACGACTCTGTCGATGTAGTCACCGAGTTCGCTGGAGAGCACCTTGTGCTGGCGCAGCTTGCGGCCGAAACCGCTGTCCAGACCCAGGCTGCCGCCCAGGTGGACCTGGAAACCCTCGACCGGATCTCCCCCTGTGTCTTCGCTGATCATCTGGCCCTTGAACCCGATGTCGGCGACCTGGATGCGGGCGCACGAGTTCGGGCAGCCGTTGATGTTGATGGTGACCGGCACGTCGAGCTGGGCGTTGATGTCGTCGAGCCGCTGCTCCAGCTCCGGGACCAGTGACTGCGACCGCTTGCGCGTCTCGGCGAAGCTCAGCTTGCAGAACTCGATGCCCGTGCAGGCCATCAGGTTGCGCCGCCAGTGCGACGGCGCCGACGGCAGGCCCAGCGCGTCCAGTCCGGTGCGCAGTTCCTCCAACTTGTCGTCGGGGACGTCGAGAACGATCAGCTTCTGGTACGGGGTGAACCGGACGCGGTTGGAGCCTGCGGCCTCGGCGAGGTCGGCGACCTTGGACAGGATCGTGCCCGACACCCGCCCGGCGATCGGGGCAACCCCGACCGCGTTGAGTCCGTTGCGCAGCTTCTGCACCCCGACGTGGTCGACGGGGCGGGTCACCGGTTCGGGGGCGGGCCCGTCGATGAGTTCCCGGCCAAGATATTCCTGTTCGAGAACTTTTCTGAATTTCTCGACACCCCAGTCCTTGATCAGGAACTTCAGCCGCGCCTTGGCACGCAGCCGGCGGTAGCCGTAATCCCGGAACACGCTGACCACGCCTTCCCACACATCGGCCACCTCGTCGAGCGGGACCCAGGCACCGACCCGCTGACCCAGCATCGGGTTGGTGGACAGGCCGCCGCCGACCCACAGGTCGAATCCGGGGCCGTGCTCGGGGTGCTCGACGCCGATGAACGCGACGTCGTTGACCTCGTGCACCACGTCCTGCAGGCCCGAGATCGCGGTCTTGAACTTGCGAGGCAGGTTGGAGTACTCCGGCTTGCCGATGTAGCGCTGCACGATCTCGTTGACCGCGGGTGTGCCGTCGATCACCTCGTCGAGCGACTCACCGGCCAGCGGCGAACCCAGCACGACGCGCGGGCAGTCACCGCAGGCCTCGGTGGTCTGCAGGCCGACCTCGTCGAGGCGACGCCAGATCTCGGGCATGTCCTCGACCCGGATCCAGTGGTACTGGACGTTCTGCCGGTCGGAGATGTCGGCGGTGTCCCTGGCGAACTCCGTGGAGATGCCGCCGAGTGTGCGCAGCGCGGCGGTGGTCAGCGCGCCGCCGTCGCTGCGGACCCGCAGCATGAAGAACTCGTCCTCGAGCATGTCGGTGTTCTCGTCGCCGGTCCAGGTGCCGTCGTAGCCCGGCTTGCGCTGCGTGTACAGGCCCCACCAGCGGAACCGGCCGCGCAGATCGCCCTTGTCGATGCTCTCGAAGCCGTTCTTCGAGTAGATGTTCTCGATGCGGGCCCGCACGTTGAGGGGGTTGTCGTCCTTCTTGGACTGTTCGTTGGCGTTGAGCGGCTCGCGGTAGCCGAGTGCCCACTGGCCCTCGCCGCGGGGACGCTTGGCGGGTTTAGCGGAGGCAGGCTTGCCGGCGGATGTGTCTTGTGCGGTGGTCATCGGGTCGTGCTCCTCATCGGAGCCGGCGTTGCAGATCGCGCGTTCCACCGGTGGCTGTCCGGCGGCGCAGATCCGGGCGGCCAGCTGTATACAGTGCGGCAGGTTTCCGAAACTACGGGGTCAAGGCAGACAGCAACAGGTACAGACGCGCTTGAAGTCGACATGACGACGCACCACCAGCGAAACCCGGCGTGGGAGGCTGTGGGCTGAAGTCACGGACCCGATTGTGCCACGAATGCACGAACCGCCCTAACCGGGCGAGAATTGGGCTCGCGATGAGCGAAAGCCCGCTCTGGGACACTGGTCGGGTGACGGTGCGGACGGAAGCGACGCTGCCAGGGCTGACGGCGCGGCCCGGCCGGCCGTTCGGCGTCTATGTGCACGTCCCGTTCTGCGCGACCCGATGCGGGTATTGCGACTTCAACACCTACACCCCGGCCGAACTGGGGGGCGCGAACCCGCAGGGCTGGCTGGATGCGTTGCGGACCGAGCTCCGACTGGCAGCGGCCCATCTCGGCGTCGCACCGCAGGTGCAGACCGTCTTCGTCGGCGGCGGCACGCCGTCACTGCTGGGAGCCGACGGGCTCGCGGCCGTGCTCGACGCGGTTCGGCACAACTTCACCCTCGCGCCCGGCGCGGAGGTGACCACCGAGGCCAACCCGGAGTCGACGTCGCCGCGGTTCTTCGCCCGGTTGCGGGCGGCGGGGTTCACGCGGCTGTCGCTGGGGATGCAGTCGACGGCTCCGCACGTCCTCGCTGCACTGGACCGGGTGCACTCACCCGGCAGGGCGCTGGACGCCGCGCGCGAGGCCAGGGCCGAGGGCTTCGACCACGTCAGCATCGACCTGATCTACGGAACGCCTGGGGAGTCCGATGACGACCTGATGCGGTCGGCAGACGCTGCGGTCGCGGCGGGGGTCGACCACATCTCGGCGTACGCGTTGATCGTCGAGGACGGCACGGCGCTCGCCCGGCGGGTGCGCCGCGGCGAGCTGCCTGCTCCCGACGACGACGTGCTGGCCCGCCGGTACGAACTGCTCGACGCGCGATTGGCCGACGCCGGTTTCGACTGGTACGAGGTGTCGAACTGGGCTCGTCCGGGCGGGCGGTGCCTGCACAACGTCGGCTACTGGGAGGGTGGCGAATGGTGGGGCGCCGGGCCGGGCGCGCACGGATACGTCGACGCGACCCGATGGTGGAACGTCAAGCACCCCAACGCCTATGCCGAAGCGCTCGCGGGCGGAGCGCTACCGGTCGCCGATTTCGAACAGCTCGACGCCGACGCTTCGCACACCGAGGACGTGATGCTGCGGGTGCGGCTGCGGTCCGGCTTGCCGAGCGCACTGTTGTCGGCACCCGAACGCGTCCGCGCCGCACGCGCGGTCGACGACGGTCTGCTGCGCCGCGACGGTGAGCGGCTGGTACTGACCGACCGGGGACGGCTGCTCGCGGACGCGGTGGTCCGCGACCTGCTGAGCTGAGGTCGGCTACAGCAGCGCGGCCGCCAGGCGCCGCCACTGCTCCCGCGGGAACTCCGTGGGATCAGCGGTGATCACCTGGACGCAGACGTGGTCGGCGCCCGCCGCCCGATGTTCCTCGACCCGGCTGACGATGGCATCCTCGTCGCCCCAGGCGATGATCGCGTCGAACAACCGGTCGCTGACCGACTGCACGTCCTCCTCGGTGAACCCGGTGCGCAGCAGGTTGTTCGCATAGTTCGGAAGCGCGAGATACGAACGCAGCCAATCGGTTCCGATGGCGCGCGCCTGATCCCTGTCGTCGGTGAGCATGACCGTCTGCTCGGGCAGCAGCAGCGGGCCGTCGCCGAGGACCTCGCGGGCGGTGCGGGTGGGGTCGGGCGTCGTCAGATACGGGTGCGCCCCGCGGGCGCGTGACGCCGATAGCTGCAGCATCTTCGGTCCGAGTGCGGCGAGCACGCGGTTGGCGACGGGTACCGGTTGCGGCGAGGCGTCGATGCCGTCGAGAAACGCCTTGGTGGCGGCCAGCGGCTTGCGGTACAGCCCGGGTTCCTTCGAATCGATCAGCGGTGCGTGGCTGACCCCGATGCCGAGCAGGAAGCGCTCGCCGTGCGTCTCGGTCAGCGTGGCGTACCTGGCGGCGACCTCCGACGGCTCGTGCATCCAGAGGTTGAGGATGCCGGTGGCGATCACCGCTAGGGGCGCCGTGGTCACCGACGGCCTCATGGACGCCAACCCCGTGAGCACCGTCCTGGACGCGCTCGACGCGATGGCCCTGCAGGTGCGCGACCCCAGGGTGGTCACCGGGGCGGTCGTGCCCGGCGCTGAAAACGGTGCGGTGTGGGTGTTCTCGGGTCACGGATCGCATTGGGCGGGCATGGGTCGAGAGCTGTTGGCGACCGAGGCGGTCTTCGCGGCGACCCTTGATCAGGTCGACGTCGTGTTCCGCCGCGAGCTCGGGTTCTCCGCGCGCGAGGCACTGACGGCCGAGCAACTCGGCGGCACCGATCAGGTGCAGGCGCTGACGTTCGCGATGCAGGTCGGCCTGGCCGCGGTGCTGCGCGAGCGGGGTGTGACGCCTGCGGCGGTGATCGGTCACTCGGTCGGAGAGGTCGCCGCCTGCGTGGTGTCCGGCGTGTTCGACCTCGCCCACGGCGCGGCCATCAGCGCCTCGGCCGAGTCCACGGTGGTGTTGGGCACCCTTGCTGCCGTCGACGAGGTGGTGCAGGCGTGGACCGGCGAGGGCATGATGGTGCGCCGCGTCAACACCGATGTGGCCTTTCACAGCCCCGCGATGGATGCCCTGACCGGTGAGCTGGCCCGCCTGGTCGGCGGGCTGCCGAACCCCCGGGCCGCGCAGGTGCCGCTGTACACGACCGCGCTGGCCGACCCGCGCTCGACGGCGCCCCGCGACCCGGACTACTGGGTGGCCAACCTGCGGGAGCGGGTGCGTTTCACCGAGGCCGTGCGAGCCGCGGCCGAGGACGGCCACCGGCTGTTCCTGGAGGTGTCCGCGCATCCGGTGGTGTCGCACTCGATCGCCGAGACGCTGCTGCACGACAAGATGAACGACCACGCGGTGGTACCGGTGTTGCGACGCGACCAGCCCGAGCGACGGTCCGTCGGCGCGGCCGTCGCGGGCCTGTACTGCCATGGGGCGCCGGTCGCTCACGGGTTCACCCCCTCGACTTCGTGGCGGGCCGATCTGCCCGGGACGCAGTGGCAGCATCGCCGGTTCTGGCGCACGCCGACGCCGCCGCCGGGTACCCGCGCGCTGCACGACGTCTCGGCCAACACGCTGCTCGGTGGTGCGATGGAGGTGACTGGGGCGGTGCCGGCTCGGGTCTGGCAGACCCGGCTGGACATGGAGAACCGGCCGTATTCCGGTGACCACCCGGTTCAGAACACCGAGATCGTGCCTGCCGCAGTGCTTCTCAACACGTTTCTGTCCTGCGCGTTCACGGCGGGGGCGCCCTGGCCGACGTGCGGCTGCGCACCCCGGTGGCGCCGGCACGGGCGCGTGACATCCAGGTGGTCCTGCAGGACCGGTCGCTGCAGCTGTCGTCGCGGCTGATCGACGACGACGTTCAGGACGCCTCGGACGACAGCTGGCTCACCCACAGCAACGCGGTGGTTGCGATCGACGACGAGACCCTCGAGTTGACGGGAGGCAGCGTCGGTGCGGACACCTGGCAGCGATGCCCGGAGGAGCTGCCACCCGGTCACGTCGTCGACACGCTCGCCGGCGTCGGGGTGGCGGCGATGGGATTCGGCTGGCGGATCCTTGCGCTGCGGCGCGGTGAGGGCGAACTGATCGCCCGGGTGTCCGCCGAACCCGACGGGTCGACGCCGTCGACATGGGCGGGTCTGCTGGACGCGGCGACGTCGGCGGCCTCGACGGTGTTCGACCGACCGCCGCGGCTGCGGATGCCTGCGCGAATCGACCGGGTGCATGTCTGCGGGGTACCGCCGGCGGTGGCGGTGCTGCACGTGCGGCACCGGGAGGGCACCACCACCGACGTATCGATCGCCGACGAATCCGGCGCGGTGCTGGCCTCCATCACCGCGATGACGTTCGAGGAGCTCGAGAACCCGGCAGGCAGTGACACCTCGCGGATGCTGCATCACGTGGCGTGGCACTCCACACCGTGGGAGCCGGACAGCCGTCCGACCCAGGTCGTCGTGGTCGGGGGCGCCGACGACGAACTCGGCCCGCTCGAGCGCGATCTGGCCGCCGGGGGCGTGCCGAGCCAGCGGTGCGCAGGATCCGATCAGCTGCCGGACAACCACAACCCGCCACGCGGGCCGGTGGTACTGCTGTTGCCTCCCGCCGACGACACCCCGGAGGCCGCGGCCGAACTGGTGTTGCGCACACTGAATCACTTGAACGACAAGGGTTCTCAGGCCCGGCTGTGGGTGCTGACCCGCGGCGTGCACGAGGGTGCCAATCTGGTGCACGCGCCGCTCTGGGGCATGGCCAGGGTCGCGGCCGCCGAGCACCCGCAGTTGTGGGGCGGGGTTCTCGACGTGGCCGGCGGCGCGTTGCCCGTCGGCGTCCTCGCCTCACTGCACGGACACGGTGTGGTGGTGGTGCGTGACGGCGTCGCCCTGACGGCCAGGCTCACCGCCGCGCCGCCACCGCGCGGCACCCCGATGACGTGCACGCCGGGCGGGACGTATCTGATCACTGGCGGCACCGGCGTCCTCGGCCTGCGACTCGCGCAACGGTTGGCCGACCTGGGCGCGCGCCGCCTCGTGCTGCTGTCCCGGTCGGGCATGCCGCGCCGCGAGGACTGGGATGGCGAGGGCCATCGGGAGGTGGTTCGTGCCGTCTCGGCGCTCGAGGAGCGGGGCGTCTCCGTCCACGTCGCGGCGATCGACATCGGGGCCGACGGGGCCGCAGATCGACTGCGGGCCCTGCTGCGGGAACTACCACCGGTGCGTGGCGTCATCCACGCCGCGGGTGTGGAAGCCGGTGCCCTGCTGACCAATACGACTCCCGAGGACATCCGGACGGCGATGCGCCCCAAGGTCGGCGGCACGCTGGCGCTGCACGATGTGTTCCCGCCCGGACAGCTGGGCTGGTTGGTGCTGTTCTCCTCGTGTGGCTACCTCGCGGGCTTTCCCGGGCAGGGCGCCTATGCTTGCGCGAACGCCTTCCTCGACGCGGCGGCGCGTCACCGACGCAGCCTGGGAGACCGAACCGTCAGCGTCGCGTGGACCGCCTGGCGCGGCCTCGGCATGGGGTCGGCATCGGGATTCGTTGCGGCGCAGCTGGAAGCGCTGGGCATGGGCACCATCGGCGCCGACGACGCGATGCGGGCCCTGGACTCCGCGATGCGCGGCGACGAACCCAATGTCGTGGTATTGCCGGTGCTTCCGGAGGCAGCCGCGGTGCCGATCCTCGCGGATGTGGCGCCGACGGGGGAGTCGGACTCCGCCGCCGGTGGCGCTCCGGTCGGTCCGGGCGACGCGGACGTCGACGAATGGGTCGCCCAGCAGGTCGTCGAGGCGGTGGCCCACGAACTCGGCCTCGCGGCAGGCGATGTCGATCCGCGGGTGCCGCTCGTCGAGACCGGCGTCGATTCGATCATGACCGTCGCGCTGCGTCGCGGGCTCGAGAAGCGCACCGGTCTGGCGCTGCCGCCGACGCTGCTGTGGGAACACCCCACGGCGGCCGCGGTCACCGCCCGGATCGTCGAACTACTGTCACCACAGGGTGTTTCGTCTGCCGAGGGGGTCTCCTCGATTTGAACCCGGACCGGTGTTCAGCGGGGTCCCATCATGCCGCCTGGTCCCATCCCGCCCGGTCCCATCCCGCCGCCCGGTCCCATCCCGCCGCCCGGTCCCATCCCGCCGCCCGGTCCCATCATCGCGGGCATGCCCTCGTTGACGAATCCCGTGACCTCGACCGCATGCTCACGTATGACCCTGATCAGATTCGGATCACTCGAGGTCTCCACAGCGACCACGCCCTTGGGTATCAGCGTGATCTCACGCCGGTAGTCGCCGGCGCGCTGGAACAGCGTGGGCAGGGTTGCGCTCATGCACATGACTTCGGAGCCTTGGTCGAGGTTCGAGTACATCGCCGACACATGCGCCTGTAACCGGGTGACGAGGTCGGGTGCGTCCGATTCGGTGGTGGTGCGCACGCCCCCCGGGATCTCTTCGACCGTTCGTCGCAGCTCACCATGGCGCATGAACATGTCCATGTAGCTGCGCATGTCCATGGGTGGGCCGTTCATCATCATCCCGTGACCCGCCATCCCCACGTCCGCCGGGAGCCGGGCGGCAGGGGTGGAATGCGGCGGCATGCCGAAGACGCCCCGCAGTGTGTATGCCAGCCCGAGCGCTCCGCCGCCCGCGGCGAGAGCAGCCAGCATCTGTCGCCTGGTCAGCCCGTTCATGTCCTCGATCCTCCTCTCAATTCACCCACGATGAAAGGCGAATTCAAAGCTTCGATCGCTCCGGGGCGGATCGGGTGTTCGTCGGCGGAAGGACCCACGATCGCACATTTGGTGCGCACGCACCGGGACGCGGCGAATAATCGAATCGTGGCCGATCGCACCGCGCTCGCCGAGGACCTGGAACGCGCTCGTGCGCGATTCCACCGGCTGCTGTCGTCGATGAGTGAGGACGACTGGGGCAAAGCGTCCCGCGGAACGCGGTGGACCAACGAACAGCTGTTGTTCCACATGGTGTTCGGCTACATGGTGGTGCAGCGGCTCTTGACCCTGGTGAGGGTGTTCGGCCGCCTTCCCGACCGGGTGGGCCGCGGGTTCGCCCGCACCCTCGACACCGTCACCGTCCCCTTCCACGCCATCAACTACCACGGCAGCTGCGCAGCGGCGCGCTATTACCACCGCGGACGCATGGGCGCGAAGATGGACCGCGTCATAGACGCGCTGCAACGGTCGCTGGCCCATGAGCACGACAGCGATTTCACAAGGGGCATGCACTATCCGACCCGTTGGGATCCGTTCTTCCAAGACTACATGACGCTCGAGGACGTCTATCGATACCCCGGCAGGCACTTCGATTTCCACGAGCGCCAGATCTCCGCGGACATCGACGGATGAACCACATCTGTGGGCGTCGATCGCGGGCGCGACGGTTCAGCGCGCGGCGACCAGCCTCTCCACGACCTGTTTCTTGTCGACCTTCCCGACGGCGGTGGTCGGCAGCGACGGCATCGGCGCGAGCACGTCCGGCCTCGCATGAGCTGACGCGCCGCGCTCGTGCAAGAACGCATACAGCTCGGCGAGCGTGATCGGCTTCCCGCGGAAAACCACTGCGGCGCAGATCTTCTCACCCAGGTACGCGTCGGGCAGCGCCACCGCGGCGGCCGCGTGGATCGCGGGGTGGGTATGGAGGTGGTCCTCGAGGTCCGTCGCGGACACCGTCTCGCCCCCGCGGTGGATGACGTCCTTGATCCGGCCGACCACCTCCACGTAACCGGCCCTCGGGCCGTCGGTGAAGATCCGCACCCGGTCACCGGTGCGATAGAACCCGTCGGGCGAGAAGGCACGCACGTTCGCGTCGTCGGCCCGGCAGTAGCCGTTGAGCGTGTAGGGGCCGCGCACCAGGAGTTCGCCCTCGTCGCCGGGTGGTACGTCGTCGCCGTTCTCGTCGACCACCCGCATCTCGTCGTGCGCCGACATCGGCCGGCCCTGGGTGTGCACCAGCACGTCGACCGGATCACCGGGACGGGTGAAGTTCAACATCCCCTCGGCCATGCCGGAGATCTGCGACATGCCCGGCGTCAGTTTGTCCAGGATGAAGCGGGCGTCCTCGGGGCTCATCCGGGATCCGCCGACCTGAACGAACCGCAGGGACGTCGGCAGCACCGGCTCCCAGTCGCAGGCCTGAGCCCACAGCTTCGCCAGCGCATTGACCAGGCCGGTGACGGTGATCCGGTGGCGATCGATCAACGCGAACGCCGATTCGGGGCTGGGGTCGGCGGTGAACACGGTGGGCGCCCCGACGGTCATCGAGCCGAGCAGCCCGGGACACGCCAGCGGGAAGTTGTGCCCCGCAGGCAGCGCCACCAGATAGGCGTCGTCGCCGGTCATCTGGCAGGCCTGCGCACAGGCCACCGCGTTGTAGACGTAGTCGTCGTGGGTGCGGGCGATGAGCTTCGGCAACCCGGTGGTGCCACCGGACACCAGCAGCAGCGCGGGGAGGTTCGGATCGACAGGCCGTCGTCGTACCGGGGGCCCGTCGAACTCGAGCAGTGGCGACCACGGGATGAAGGAGTCGGTGTCACCGTCGACGATCACGTGGCGCAGCGCCGAATGCTCGGCGGTCAACTGTGCGGCCATGTCGCGGTAGTCGAACCCGCCGGCCTTGTCGGCGATGATCAGTGCGACCGCCCCGCTGACCTCGGCGAAGTGACCGAGTTCGGCGGTCCGGTGCCCGGGCAGGCACATCACCGGGACGGCTCCGGCCCGCAACAACCCGAACAGTGCGACGGCGAACTGGCACGAGTTCGGCAGCTGCTACAGCACCCGGTCGCCCTGGGCGATCCCGAGGTGGGCCAGCGCCGCGCCGACCCGGTCGGCCAGCGCATCGAGCGCGGCGAAGGAATAGCTGTCTACAGGGTCGACGATGGCTGTCCGCTGCGGCCAGGCGGCGGCCGCCTCGGTGAGGATGGAATCCAGTGGACGGCCCGTCCAGTAGCCCGCCCGGCGGTACTCCTCGGCGCGGTCCGCCGGATACGGCACGAACCCGGCCGCCAGGTCGGTGTCGTCCGGTTGCAGGCGTTGGTGATCGCCCTGATCAGGTAGGTATCCGGTGCTCATCAGTAAGAATCGCCGCTCTGGGTAGGAGTTTTCGGTAAGTCGAATATAGCTTGAGTTTCGCAGTTTGACGCCTGTGAATCGTGTGATTTCTGGGGCTGTTGTGGCGTTGTTCGGCGTGTCGCCGTGATCCGGTGGCAAGCATGACGAAGCATCGGCGGTTGTGAAAAGTCA
>Ga0209347_1003901_pt1 | contig 16495 bp, 20 predicted proteins | sample AutmiccommuBRH23_FD_187382 | JGI IMG/M metagenome (GOLD analysis project Ga0209347, IMG submission 187382) | Deep subsurface microbial communities from Mt. Terri, Switzerland - Autotrophic microbial communities BRH/23 (SPAdes) (version 2) | ecosystem: Environmental > Aquatic > Deep subsurface >...
ATATTGATCATCCAGAAGATAAATCCAGCTTTACCTTCTGGATGATCAAAGTTAGCCGGATCAACTACCATTTTACCTGTCGGTGCTCAAAATATTTGAAGGTACCCCCAGGGGTGCCGAATATGGGTTATTATACTGATACACAAAAACAGGGTCGTGGCGAAACTTAGTTTCGATACGTCCCTGTTACAATCTCGAGGATTTTTTCCGACTCTTCCAGAAGCTGTTCCCTGGTACCATAGCAGTGTCCGTCATTGGAAAGTTTGATATTCATTTTCAAATGGTCCATTAAATTCTGCCGTTCTAGTTAAATAATATCTTGATAATCACTATAGTTCGTAAGGATTTAAGCTTTCTTAACTATAGCACTAAGCCAAAATTCATTGGTTCTTTCTTCCCTAACATCCGCAGTTCTATATAATTCCAGAATTGTCAGTTCTGGAATAGAAGAAAACATTTCACTGAAGGAACTCTCATCATAGCAGTTAAATAATCTGTCGTCCTTCTTATAAACCTTGTCGCCATATTTAAAGGACATAAAAAGTACGCCACCCTTGTCAAGCATTGCGGTTAGCTTTTTCAGTATGTCAATAATCGTCCCTCTGTCAACATGCAAGAGGGATGCAGAGGCCCATATGCCATTAAACACTAAATTGAAGTTGAGGTCCTCAAATTTAGCATGCTGAACAGTCAAGCCAGTAAGTTTTGAGCTCAGTTTTACCATTTCTACGGACGCATCAAAGGCAGAAACCTTGTATCCTTTACTTAGAAAATAAAGACTGTCCCGGCCCGAACCACAACCCGCATCCAGAATAGAGCTCTCAGGAAGTAGATATTCTTCAAATCTTCTGTAGTGTTCACTCATGTCTACATTTACCGTATTATTATAAAATTCATAAGCGTTCTTATCATAGAAGATAACAGTAGAATTTACCATTTTGCCGCCTCCTTAAGAAAGACTGGGGTAATGACTAACCACTCTTGAGGAGATAGGGCTTCATCACTAACCTTGTTCCTCTCCCCCAGAAACTCTTGACAAAGGCGCATCATCAGAACACCCCTCAAGCCGACCGCATTGCCCTGCTGAAACTGCGAAAGCAGATAGGAAAGTGCCTCTTCTCCCCCATATTTTTTAATCTCTTCATAGGCACTTTGATGAGCGTTGATATAGTCGTCTGGATTCGAGGATTGTAAAGGGGATGACATAATAATAGTTAAGCGATCTTCGACCAAACTGACAGCCTTAGGAGATACTGTTGCACCTTTCACTTCAGAGGGATTTTCCGCAAATTCTAGGGCGTTTTTGTAGACGTCTTTCGTGATTTCATGGATATATTGATAAGGCAGTTCACAATAATATGTCCCATTTTTTTCGTATAGGTAATAACCTTTGTTTCCGAACTTTAAGACCTTGTAATCTACGCCAACAGGAACGTCTTGTACACTTTGCTTAGTTGTCCTTTTTCCGTCTGCGATAGCCTTTACAACTGCTTCTGGAATTACGTAACTGCGTAGAGCGTATATCATATAGACATCATTATAAGTCTCTTTACCCATGACATACCTCCGTCCACTTTTGATTATCTCCCCTACAACAATAACATAATTAGTTGTCATCCACTTTGATTTCCCAGCGTTCATGACAGTTAAACCAGGAAAACCATTGGGCCGCCTTAGACATAACAGTAAATATTCACCAAAATAGCATTACCTAAGATGTTTAGCTGCCTCAATGGCTGCCACCCTATTATTCACCTGAAGTTTACCGTAGATATTTATAATGTGGGATTTAACTGTAGCCATAGAAATACACAAGCGCTCCGCAATCTCGTTATTTGAAGCACCTCTTGTTATTTCCCTGAGCACTTCCATTTCTCGTTCACTAAGTAGGGGCTTGGTTCTAATTTTGCAAAGATGGGTGCCTGGTGCCTGACACCAACTTAAAAATAATTATCACGGCTTCTACTAAAATACCTAAAACCAACTCCAATGAAAACAACTCCTTAGTTCTTATAATTTTACGTTATTAGAACGCTCGATGTGAGCTTCCTCAACCGTCAATCACTTCTTTAAGCAACAGTTTCTCCTTGAAAGCGCCTCTCTCCCGAACCTTTTGCTTCCTGATTAGTTCGAACTGTTGTAAGGAGATGCTCTTATCGTCCAAGATCGCATAAACGACTGCCCTGTAGTCTTTCTATAGCCTAGATTCTTCATTATTCTGTAAAACCCTGCCAACAACCGTTTTTATTTACAATATTCTTGAAACTATAGGAACATCTACTAAACGATTCTCAGCGATTAGTCACCTGAGTCACATGCCTCTCTGCGCGCCCCTTGCCTTGATCATCTGAGCTAACCATAGTGTTTCGTGGAAAAGGCCGCAGGATGGAAAAGATATCGCAGAAATCGATGCTAGTATTGTAACGGATCATATGATGTTGCAAGTAACAGAGTTAGGCCTCGGGACGTGTTGGATCTGTTATTTCGATGCTAAGGTAATAAGAACTGAATTTAAACTACCGGATAACTATGAACCAGTTAATATTTTAGCAATTGGGTATGCCGCTAGTGAACCACTTTCTCCAGATCGCCATGTCACATTACGCAAGAGTCTTGAAAACACTGTTTGGTATGAGACCTTCTGAAGCCTGTTAGGTCGGGATAACAATTTGTTCATACCTACCTCATAAGTGCTTCCTCTGGCCTTTTCGTTACAAAAGGGTTGACAGGGGGACGGGGTTGCTACAACAACGAAAAAGTTGTCAGCAACCCCGTCCTCCTGTCAACCTATAGGTTGCATAGGTTCGAGTGGTGTTCGTTGATTGGGAGATGACATATTAATCATTTTCGTACTTCGCATCAACAATTCTGCTCGCTCTTCATTTAATACGGTAGCTACTTTTTCAGATTGCCTTGATTGTTCGTACTCTTGTTGCTTTGTCTTAAACTCAACCGGAAAGAGAAACACCGGTGCCTGAATGTAGGTGTCATCCGGGAATCTTCCGGTGATAAAGGGATACCCCACAAAGACATTGTATGAACCTGTTTCTTCTTCCAAGGCGGTCACGTTTCGATAAAGGGACAGCAGGCGCTGGGCTGACCTTTGCTCCGTTTCGTCCGAGGACTGGATTGAAGCAAGGTGAATGGGACCTTGCTTATGACTTAACTTATGCAAGATCTCGGTCGAACGGGTCTTAAATTGGCCTAAGTCGAAGGTCCACTTGTCATATAACTTAAGAAGTCTCAGCAAGCGGTTGCGCTTGCTTAAATCACTGAGCCGGTCTTTTAACTTTTGCAGCTTATTCTCCATGTTTCCCCCCACGTCCTCAAATCCACGTGACTTTGAATATAGGTTTCCCGGTTGATTTGCAGATAGTCCCCCTCGGGATATTTATCTCGAATAACTTTATGTAGACGTTTAGATTTATCAAAAGACGCTCCCGCCGGAACGCCTTATCCTAACTACATCATTTCCCTACTGGGCATGCAAACTCACAATTTCGGCAGTGCTTCACAGGGTGAAGCATTTCACCACTTGGTGGATAAAGAACCCTTTCATTCTTCCCTTCAGAGTTCCTATCTCGTTTCATTTGCTCATTACACTTTGAGCGACTATAATTAATGTTGTAATCCCCTGGAGTGAAAAGGTATTCCAGTTTACCTCAAAACATGAAGGTCTTCCTGTCTCTGGGCAACTAAAGATTGGCGACACAATCTATAATTTCAATCCTGAAAACACCTTTGCCTGTCTCGACTTCGGAAGAGGAGTATGGCCCTACAGTGTCAATTGGAACTGGGCCACTGCTTCCGGAATATCTAATGGCAAGAGGATTGGGCTGAATTTTGGGGCTAAATGGACAGACGGAACCGGCATGACTGAGAACGGCATTGTTGTGGACGGTAAACTAACCAAATTAAGCGAGGATATAATTTTCGATTATGACGGTAGCGATCTCAAAAAACCCTGGATTTTAAAGTCAGCAATAACCAACAGAGTTGAGTTAAAATTCGTACCTTTTTACGAAAGAATTGCAAAATCAAACCTCATTATCCTAAAATCCGAAGTGCATCAGATGATTGGACATTTTTTTGGAAGAATTGAAACAGAGACAGGTGAGTCTATCATTTTAGAGAGTATGTTGGGAAGTATTGAAGAACATTTTGGAAAATGGTAATAATCCTTGCGAAAAACAGAAAAGCAGCTAATCTTGGTAGAGATTTAAATATTCCCCTGAAACACCGTATCTGTGTCTCTGCATAAGTATTGAACTGCCTTTCGCCCAGTTTCTGCCGCTACCGGCAGTCCTCCGGGAATCATAATGCGCTGACCTGCAAAATAAACATTTTTTATGCTTTCGGGTTTAGATGGATAGCTTTCCATTTTGCTCCCTTTGCCCATAATTGACATCCACGAGCCTTTATATGAATGTAAATACCGTTCATAAGTCAGCGGTGTTGCTACATCCCAAACGGCTATTTTTCCAGTTGTCTGAGGATATTTTTTCGCCAATATGTGGGTAAATGCCTCTGCCAGCTTTTGTTTTTCTACTTCATAGGTACCATTTACCTTACAGGCTTTCCAGAAATCATAGCTGTCTCCCGTGATTATAGAAGTCATAGCGGTACATCCTTCCGGTGCATATCCCTTATAACCTGCATAATTATTAATACCAATAGTGTATTCTGGCACACCACCACACAAAAGAGGCTCACCAGTGATGAATATTAAACTTTCTGGCATATCGGATAAATCTGCCTCCACACCCACACTAATAAAGGTATTCAGTACAGGTTTTATGCTATTACGCATCTTTTGTGCCCACGGCTCCTGAATGGGAGCGTCAAACAAGGTGTCGATGGCAACGAGTGTATCCTGAGTCACGATCACAGCATCTGCCTTTACGTGTTCATCGTTTATGATTACTCCGCAAGCAACGCCATTTTGAACCGATACTTTACTTACAACTTTGCCGTATTGTATCGTGCCTCCTAACGCTTCAAAACGCTTAGCCATACGACCTGCCATGCGAAGTGAGCCGCCCTCAGGATAACCTCCGTCTCCGGAAGTGAGCGTTGCCATAGTAAAAGCCATTGCAGTGGCATTGTAATCAGAACCCGCTATATTCTTAAGAAGGCTCTGTAAAAGAGGACTTTTAAACCGCTCTGCAAATTCCTTTGATGTTTGATTTGCATAAAAGGACATTCTGGAAAAAGCTGGAATCATGCCCCAAAGTGCCGATAAGCCAAGAGAAGATTTATTCTTAACTTTAACGTTCTTAATATCCGAAATAGGCATAACTACCTTTTTGAATTTTTTTATATCCTTGCAGAATTTGATTATTTCTTTTTCATCAGCCGGTGAAATCTCTAAAAAGTGCTGGCGCAACTTATCTATATCTCGATATAAGTATGCCGTCTGTCCGTCATATTCAAAGGCCATAAAAGGATCACGGTTATAAATAGTAACCCCATCATCCAATGCACCCACTTCACGCCAAAGCTTATTAAGTGGGGTTTTGGGTGACGAACCTGTCAACCAGTGCATTCCGCCCTCGAATAAATACCCCTTTCTTCGCCAGCTTGTGGAAGCACCTCCCGGTATGGTATGACTTTCGTAAATTGTAACATCAAATCCGCTTTGAAGTGCGTAAATACCTGCTGTAAGCCCGGCAATTCCAGCACCCACAACAATTATTTTCTTCATGCTCATTTCCTCCTTACAATATCTATAATCCAATCACTTTCAGGACAGGGTGTATCAGGATTCAGCGCTATTTGTTCTGCAATGCCTTGAATGGCGCACCAATAAGCTATTGCCAGTGCGTAAGGATCACCCTCACGAATTGTGCCATTTGTCTGACCTTTTTGAATCAACAGAGTTGTCGGCGTATAAATATCAAAATCACGTAACTTGTCTTTAATACTTTGTGGAGCTGCTTCGTTATAATACGCCTGACTCATCAATACGAACATCTTAGCAGTAAGCGATTCCGTCTGGACATAGTGGAAAATCTGTTTTGCCGTACATTCTAAAAACTTAATCGGCTCCATATCTGTGTGAGCCATAACGCTCATTGGTCCTGAAATGCCGATTGTTATCAATTCTTCATACAGCTTTACTTTTGATTCAAAATAATGAAACAAAAGTCCCACGCTCATACCAACCTGCTCTGCAATGTCGCTGATTTTTGTTGATGCATATCCCTTTCGAATAAATATATCTAGCCCTGCCACTAGAATTTCTTTCCGACGTTTTTCTTTTTGTTCTTCACGAACTCCCATTTTGTTGAGCCTCTATTCATTGAATATTTATTCAATATTATAGTCAATTATTCCAATTGTCAATAAATATTTTTATAATATTTTCATCTAGGTAATGCGTGCCGCACCAAAAAATAGGAATTTGCATTAATGCAAACTCCTAGAGACTATGCCTCTTTTACAGACTTTCTTGTGTTTACAACGACAGCGTCCGCCGCGATTTCCCAGCCTGAAGTATCCGAAGCTTCGGGGATGTGCTCATGCTCTCTGTCCATCATATATAAATGAAACCCCAGCCTGGGCCCGGCCCAGTAATAAGCCTGGATAAAATCTTCCCCTACGAAGGCGCAGCCCGGCAGGTCCGGGAAAACAACCGTATAGTTGCCGCTTATTTTATCCCGCTCAATAATGGCCGGGAAAACATATCTCCTCTTCATCAGCCACCATTCCTTACTACGCATCTCCGCCGGGACGAGCTTGCCTGCTCCACGTCTCGTCCTTAAGCCACACATTCAGCAGATCGTAAACTTTATTCTTATAAGTGATATACGTCTCCTTGTCATTGGGGGCGATTTGGAGCAGTTCATGCTTCACATCCTTAATGGTTTTATCCAGGTTTTCACAGAGGAAGGCGATATGGTTGGCCCTGACCTTGAGCGAGGTATTAATGAAGTTCGTTTTCATCCTCTCATAGCCCTTGGCGGATGAGCTTTGTTGGAGCGATTCCAGCGAATCCTTCAGCTGCCTGGCCGTTTTATCGAGTTCCGCTTTGGACGTCTCGACGTTCTCCAATTGGACCTTCAGATTGGCAAGCTCCGTAGTCAGCTCGGTGATGATACCGCTTTGGTCTTCCACTGACTTCTGGAGGTCCTCGTTCTCCTGCAGGGCTTGGTCTTTTTCCTGCAAGGCATGGTCTTTTTCTTGCCGGGTCTGCGTCCGTTCATTGACCGCTTGCCTGAGTTCCTGATTGGTCATTCCCTCGATATCCATATCGAGGATGAATTGCGCCCGTTCCTCCTTTGGGATACCTAAAAGAAGCACCGCCTGGCTGTAGTTCAAATTCGGATCCGGATCCGAATTTGAGGAGGTAAGCTGTCCGGCTCCGTACTCTTTGAAGATACGCATCAGTTTATTGGCCCTGCTCTGGGAGAAATCGACCGACTCCTCCAGCCACTTGCCCCATTCTCCATACTTGAGCAGGGCCTTGGCCTCCGTCAGCCGCCTTCCGATCTCAACGGCGGCGGCAAGGTAGATCCTCTCAGCCTGGTATTTGATCAGGTTAATTTCAGCCGCGATTACATGCGTGGTGCGTCCGCTGATGACATCAGTTACTGTATCAGTTACTGTATCAGTCATTATATCCACACTCCTTGGGGCTAATTTCACTCATAGGATATGTGGCCAGGCTTAAGAGTGTGACAACCTCAGTCGTCAGGCTTTTTAATATAAGGAGTACCCCGCTGTTTGGTCGAGACAGCAGGGTACTTTCCTTTTTAGAATCTTTTTAATGCCCCCAAACCTTTAACACCCGAACAATCTTTCTCATAGTATATAAGGTCGAGAACGAACAAGCTCAGCTTGTCAAAGCGCTGAAGGGAGGGATAAACCATGGCGGTGACAGAGATAACTTTGGATTCGATACTGTCAACAAAATACCAAACCGGGACTACGCCGGCAGGCGGCCCGGAGACCCAGAAGAAAAGCTTGAATTATGTGAAGCCTACAGCCACGAGTCAAGACATCTATGATGTTGCAGCGGCTCTATCAAGTCTGAGCCAGTATCCGCTGCTGAATGTTGTGCTCGGCAAAAACTGGGAGCTTATTAATGAATAAGCAGCGGGAAAATCTGCCTGAAAGACCAGCTATGAAAAGTCAAAGTAAATCTTTAGGAGGTGATTAAAATGGCGATTATTACAAGCAAGGTGTTAAAGCTAACTTTTCTTACCACCGGCGGCAAATCCTTCGTTATTTCCGTCCCACAGCCGAGGGAGAACCTGACGCTGTCTGAGGCCCAGACCGTGATGGAAACGGTTATAACCAAGAATATTTTTAACAGCCCCAGCGGCGAACTGGCCGGGATACGGGATATCAGGGTGATTGACATGACCACCAACGATCTCTACGATCCGCCGGTGACGTAAGCAATTTGCCCACAGAAAAGGAGGCGCCTTTTGAACTGCACCCAGTTCTTTAGGTGCCTCATTCTTCGTTGTCTTCATTCTTTTGGAAAATCGAATTCTGTTGCGTCAGGTCAACGTAAGGATACTGATCTATTCATCTTATTTTTCTTTACTATGTAATTATTGTGGATTTCGTATTATCCGCTGTTGCAGTTGTTATGCTATAATCACACCATAATATGGAGAGTCGTACTTTATCGAATGTAGAATGGATTATTCAAGAATGATCCGGATAGTTTCATTAACCCGAGATCTATCTTACAAGGAGGAATATTATGAATCTCATACCACGGGTTGAATCTCAAAAATTGACTGCCTCTATTTGGGAAACACACACTCCATCCGAAAACAAACTTGAATTAATTGAGGGAGAGGCTTTATGGGGTGGCGCAGAAAGAGATCGATTATTAATGGCTCTCCTTTATAATGTAGGATTAAAACATTTGGTGGAAATCTTACCCTCTGAATCAAAGCAGAGTTTATGCCAACTATGTCAGGGGGAGGCTTAATCCAGTTGTTCTCTAATTTCTCTTGGTATGTGACAGGGAAAAGACCTAACGTTATGCCCGTGGGGAAGGTTTCCATAAAATCATAGTTTCCTTTAAAATATTGGATAAAACATTAATTGCATATAATGGCACATTCGTTAACCATTCTTCATGTCTGTAATCCGACATTGATGTGCGGATTGCATACTTCGGCTGATACTTTTGACAGAAACTCTTTAGGCTTTTAGCCTGGAGGTTTTCTGCGGCTTTAACCTCAAGAGGCACAATATTCATTTCACTTTGGAATATAAAATCGATTTCTGCACTAGCCTTTTCTGCGGACCAGTAATAAGGCGTTATTTCTCGACTGGCTATAAGCTGCTGTAGTACGTATTGCTCGGTTAAGGCGCCTTTATACTCTTCAAATAGTTTGTCCCCCTCAAGCAACGATTTAATATCAAGTTCACTCATTGCACCGAGCAATCCAACGTCAAGAACAAATAGTTTAAACGCATTGAAGTCTTGATAAGCTCTGAGTGGCATGTCGGGCTTTGTGACTCTGCTTATCTTATAGATTAATCCGCAGTCGATTAGCCAAGTCATGGCGAGCTCATACTCTCTGGCTCTTGCGCCTTGCCGAATAAGGCCGTATATAAATTTACGATTTTCCTTAGCAAGCTGAGCAGGCGTCGAGCTCCATAACATTCGGATTCGTGGCACCGCTTCGTTGGGAGCATGCTTGGAAAAATCCTGTTCATAGGCCATCAGTATTTCCTTTTGCAGTTGACGTACTTTGCCATAATCAGAGGCTTCGATGAACGACGCAACAACTGCTGGCATGCCACCGATATAATAATACTGTTTTAACAAATCTATATACTTACCCTTAAAGCTTGTTATCAAACTAAAATCTTTGCTTTCGAGTAATTTTACTAATTCGTCGTTACCCATAGCGCTTAAGAATTCCAAAAAATCCAAGGGATATAAGTCCAGAAATTCCACTTTCCCAACAGGAAATGATGTACCAGGATGGAGTGCCACGCCAAGCAATGACCCTGCGGCAATAATGTGATATTCAGGTGTATTTTCACAGAAATATTTAAGTGAGGTCAAGGCGCTCGGCACTTCTTGAACCTCATCGAAAATGATCAAGGTGTTTTGTGCCTCAATTTTAACACCAGTCTCAATTTGCAGTGCTGTGATGATTCGTTCTATGTCAAAATTGCCACTGAATAAGCTTTCCATGCGCTCATTGTTGTCAAAATTTATGTAGGCATATTTCTCATAATTAGTTTTGCCAAATTCCTTCATCAGCCATGTCTTACCGACTTGTCTGGCACCTCTAATAATTAGTGGTTTTCTATCCTTTGAATTTTTCCAGCTGACCAAATTGTCCATCGATCTCCTAAACATAATATCACCTCTCGCTCCTAAGATACCCATATAATACCATATAAAACCACAATTGTCGAACGACTATTGTTAGATATCTACAATTTTACAATGGACTTATCGTCTTTCGACTTGATTTCCGTGCGCACCGCAGCGGGCAGAGGAAATTTTATTGTGCTACTATGTAGACAAACTATCTTTCGATGAATCAAGGGAGTACATATGACAGCTAGACATCTAGGTTACAACAAAAAGATAATTTCTATAGTTTCAATCTTGGTTACCCCATTTAGTTTGAATTTGCCAGGATTTCTGGCCAAAATTTAATCGTTACAATTAACTCATTTCTGTTATTGTCGGATAATTTTTTCCAAGGTACTAGTAAAGGGTGTAATTTTCTCTCTTCATCGATAATAGTATCTAGTTTCCATCCAGCTTCCTTTTTTTGAAGTAACCAACGTTCATGTTCGTATTCAGCTAAAGCAATTAATTCACGTTCTGTAAATGTTACAGCTTCGAGTTTTTCCTTAACAGAGATAATATCGTAATCGATCCTATGCAAAGCTTCAGGAATATGCTTTATTTGTTCGTAGATAGACTCTTTCTGTTCATTACAAAGAGTTTCCCATGATTTTATGCAATTTGATTTTGATTCATTCTTATCTATGTTGAGCAAAGTATGCCTATGAAGATCCATTGCAAGACTTTCAAATTTCTCACTATGTGGAACCTTTCCCTTCAGGCAAAGGTCTCGGACTTTATGGAAGGCCGCAAATAAGTCCTTTAATGAAAGAGATTTATCCACATTTCTTATTCAGAGAAGTTTCATTTGACCAGCTATCAAAAGTTGATACGAGCAAGATTATTAAACCATTTATTATCAAGCCTGCAATTGGTTTTTTTAGCATGGGAGTATATAAGGTAAGCGAAGATAATGAATGGAAATCAGTTATAGGTTTGATTCAAGATGAAATGGAAAAAGTCAAAGGATTATATCCGATTGAAGTTATGAATTCCTCAAAGTTTATTATTGAAGAGTATATTGAAGGTGCAGAATATTGACTACCAAGGAGCCCCTTATCCATCGTGTGCTCGATATAGGGCTCTTTTTGACGAATTGATCACAGCATTGGTGATCGTCATGCGTTCGATAATCTCCCCGCCAAACGAGTGTTCCACTTCGACGTCTTATTATTGCGTACGTGTCGGGGGGACGGGGTTACTGACAACTTTCAAGGTTGTCAGTAACCCCGTCCCCTTGTCAACCCCCTTGTCAACCTTGATCTCACCAACCTCTTGAGAAGCCATTCGAGACTTGGCGATCGAATCACTTCATCAATAAACAAGAGGCACGGCGACTGACCAGCAGTCTCAAATATTAAATGTAGATTAGCCGCGGTTTCTCCTTCTCTTTCGCAGGAGATTCACGTATCGTGTTGAATTAACTATTGGGTTAAGCATAGGCACCGGTTTTCAATGTAAGTAATGGTTTCAGATGGGATTAGCCAGAATAAGTACTTTTTAGGAGAGATGAATGGTGGCAAAATCAAAGACACTAGGGAAAACCCGTCCCCAGGCGGCCTATTTCGAGAAAATGAGCGCAGCGGAGCTACTCCTTTTTGCGTATACGGCTTTCGAATGCGTCACCAGTTCTAGATTAGAGGACTTTAGTAATCACCTACACGAAAAAATCAGGAACAGAATGCCATCTAACTCCAGTTACCCCGAAGCTCTTAGATCTTTAACCAAATGGACTAACAGCGGCCTATTGGAACGGTACGGCGATTCAGTCCTATTTTCGTTTGCAGATGGCCTTCACCAGTCTTTTTGGAATTGGGTTGGTGGAAATGCGGATTTAGCAGCCGACGATGCAGAACTTGATACATTCTTTAGCGCTAATTTGCTCTGTACCTTGGATAATATGTTTGTTCACCTGCTTACCTCTATCCAAGCACCACTAATCCTAGCCCAGTTATGTACTGATTTTATGTCGACCCAACCGATTGGCTTCTTTCTTATGCTTCCGGTCCTAAAGCATCGCAGCGGTTGGACCGAATGGATGGAAACAGCCGGTTGCCTGCTCAGTGATAACGATGAGGTTGACAATGTGTACGATCTTGACGAATGTAAATTTAATATCTTTGAACCATTACGCTGGATGGGTCTCTTGGATTGGTGCCCAGTGGATCATGATGTTTCAGTGCGATCAACTCCCCTAGGGCGGTTAGTATTCTCTAAACTACTGAGCGGGGCAACATCACAACAAAACAGTACCTTGAAGGATATTCTCTCAGAGATCTACCCTATGGACGGGCCAGACACCCTTCTTATCCAACCCAACTTTGAAGTGATGGCAACGCGAGGAACGTCTTGGAACACCCGCTGGCAACTCAGCCAATTTGCGACATTGGAGTGTCAGTATCCCGATTACAAATACCGCTTTGATAAAACGTCTCTCCTAGAAGGAATGAAAAAAGGGCTCACAGTAGACAAAGTATTGGATTTTCTAAATAAGTACAGTCCCCGTGAAGTACCGGAAGAAGTCCGCCTTACATTAGAAATGTGGGAACGTTCCTTCGGTCAGGCAGTCATTCTGCAACTAACTTTGTTGGAGTGCGCCACTCCGAAACTGGCAGCAACCATCGGAAACGCGCGCAAATACCAAGATTATGTGCTAGGCTTTTATAGTCCAACTGCCCTTATCGTGCGTGATCCGGAAAAACTACGTCAACTCTTGGAGAAACAAGGGATCTTTCTTAGACCAGACTGGCTCGACGGCGAGCAGGTCGCAGAAGGACAGCACCACTTTACTAACTAATAATCCCTTTCCATTATCTCATCTCACTCTAATTGCAACGCAGCAACTGCCATTCTGATATATTCGTTACGGAATAAGTATTTTGAAGTCCCCAGTAGTACCCTTCTCTACACTCGGATACATAATCATCTGGGTTACTTGCAATGATTCTCTCTAACACCTCCGCAGCCTTTTTGCGATAGGCATCCATAGAAACGAATTCCGTTTGAAGTAACTCAATGGGCTTACCATAATACGATTCTACCTCACAATCTAAATCAAAGAACTTGTAATCTACTTCCTCTGCAAGCTGCTTATCAATCGTTGTTTTACTGACACAGCTTACCCCACTCAAAAAAATACGCATACTCGCTTCACCATTTTCAAAGGTTCCTTCATTCATCTAGTTCAATAGAGAGAACCACCTTCTAAGGTAAAATCCGTACCCACGCATTCTTATCCTGCATCAATAAGAACGGTTTAGTAGTTGCTAAAGCAGATTTGCATGTGGATATGAATGTCTGTTTTGAATGTAGGTGCTAAAGAAGTTTTTGTGCATGTGGATATGAATGTTTCGGAGGAACAGAGGGACATGAGAAAAGACCCCCGTTCAAGAGGTCTTTCTCGCGCACTCATGTGCATAAAGTTTTCAATTCCGACTCAATCTAAAACCAAAGATCAAAATAAGCATAACGTGTTGTTTGAGGATTTTAGGCGTGCATCTAATTATCTAATTCATCTTGAATGGTTTTGGGGATCTAAGGAGTCGCCCTCCATGGCGACTTCTGAGTATGGGGGTGACCAACTTCACTTAACTTCTAGCGGTTTAGTACAACAGGATGTTTATGATGTGGCGGCAGCTTTATTCAGTAGAGCGACTAGTGAGTGCCACTGACGATCCGTCCTTGAAGTGGATTATCTTTCTATTGGCTCCTAATGACGAAACCATGGCAGAGGAGGTGGAAAACATGGCCATCGTGGTACCAATGTCAGTCGAAAAGACGATCATTGCTAAGTTCACAGCATTTTTTGTATTTTTTCCCACTTCCGCAAGGACAGGGATCATTTCTCCCAATTTTAACAACTGTTATAGGAACTTTTTTCTCAACCGTGTTAAACGAAGGTTTTGGTTCTATCACAGTTTTTATAATATTACTAAAAGAGTACTCAAAAGCTTCCTTTTCTTTGATAAAGTCTTCCTCCTCGACTGAATCAGGCTTTGCCCATTGATGCAGATAATTATACTGCCATAATTCTTTGGCCCGTGCTTTGCTTATTTCAGTCTGAACACTTAAGATTTCCGTTATTGCGGAGTTATGAACACTAACAGAAATATAATCATATTTCTTCAGAAAATCATAGAAGTAGCTCATTCCCCAAGCTACACCAATTGCAGAGGCTGTATTAGTTGATAAAAATCCGAACCTACGATATATTTCATCACTATATGATTTCGGGTTAAGAGTAAAAATATCGTCAAAATCATCTCCTGGTTCATCCTCTTGATCTTCGTTAATCAAAATATCTAGTGCTTCAAACCAAATTAACGCTGCCGCTGGGAAGCTAACCTTCTTCTCTTCATACATGTATTTAAAAAATAGCAGCATTGTTTTAAACCAAAATCTAGTTCTGTCATTATTATAATCACTGATGTCTGGGTAGTCGCAAAAATGGTTAGCCAAAACTCGTTCGATTGTTTCTAATTCATCTTTGAACACAAACCCATATTTCTTGATGTATTTTATTATTTCAGGCTTATTAAGCGTCCCACCACTTATTAATGTTTGATGTATTTCTTGTATTTTTTCCATGTATATGAATCTTGCATAGTCACTACCCGCACCAGGCATTAATTCGTCAGTATCCGATATCTGGGGGTAAATGGTTAAAGCTACGTCCAAGGCAATGTCTGTGTAATTATAAAAAATAAGTTTATTAAAAACGTTGGTGAGAGAATCAATCGCACTTATTGGGTATTCTTTAAAGCTTATAAGATGTTTCTTTAAACCATCAAGATCGTGATTAAAGAGATAGTAATCGATAAAATAATTATCTACATAATATAAATCTTTACCAAACACTTGCTTTTGTGGCATGATCGCATCGTAAAGTTCGAGCATTTTATCATACTGTAGCTTGATTTCAAGTGAATGTAACTGGGTTATAAACACGTCCACAAAGTCAACTTCTTCCACGAACTCTTCAGTCAATGGATAACTAAACGTTTCTTTCAAAAACTCATTTCGCGCTAATAGATTAAGTGATCTAAAGTGTTCGTACCACTGGTTAGAATCATCTAATAATAGTTCTATAGACATAGCTTGATTTACACCCTTTCATCATCTATTTTACGGCAAATAACTAATCTCTTCCTTTTTGATTTTTCAGTTCTCTTTTGAAGATTTTATAATGCTTTTTTAGCCTCTGAACATAATCACTGTCTTTTAAGACTACATTCTTTATTACTTCTAGCAGTTCAGGTGCGTATTTTGTTTGCTTACTGGCCGAGTTTAAACTGGGACCTTGCAAAGCATTAATAACGCTATTGTCTTTTTCGCCGTACCACTTTTCATAAAACGCCTTATTTTCCCACCCATAACCTATGACTGCTACGGTGCTCTCTGCTTTTTCAGATACAATAGAGAACATTACTCTCCTGCAGTCACATTCTGGGTCTATACAATACATTTCCAACAGTCCATATCCACCTGATAAAGTACCTGAAGGTCTATTAATAATGATCTCTCTTGTTTCTCTCTCTGCTATCTCAGGAAAGTATTTTTCGAATAACTCAAAATGCATATTTTCCTACTCCTTAAATGTATTTAGTTAAATATCCCTTTACCTGGCGCTTCTCGCGCTATGATACATAGCTTCATCTCATTCAATGCCTAAAATGTAGCGAGTAGAGTCCTGGGGATGGATAACGGGGTTTGCGCAAATTTCTACTTTCCCTTGCGTCCCACGACTCCCTCTCCATCCAGAATTTCTGGTAAGGGATAGTCCAAACGATATTTTAGACAAGCATATAGTCTCACCATTGTCAATGCAGGTTTTTATGACCGGTCCGCAGGCATAGAGTCCATCCATGGTGACAGAAATTTGTCTGGTCTAGTCATCAGGATTCACCACCATGCAGGGCTTAATCCCTTTAAGGCAATCTTTGAAGTCATTTTGGAGGGGATACATGTAGATCGCCTTACGAGATAGGCTATACTCTCTTTCTCTATCCATTCTACCCCGACCTTGAGTTTCACCAAGATAGATCCAGTTCGAGGCTTTATAGCATGTGCCCGCAAAATGAGACGTGTCGACAAAGGTTTCTAAAAGCACGGGTGCATAACAATATTCGCGCAACCAGTCCTCTTGAAGCTGTT
>Ga0209347_1003902_pt1 | contig 16494 bp, 14 predicted proteins | sample AutmiccommuBRH23_FD_187382 | JGI IMG/M metagenome (GOLD analysis project Ga0209347, IMG submission 187382) | Deep subsurface microbial communities from Mt. Terri, Switzerland - Autotrophic microbial communities BRH/23 (SPAdes) (version 2) | ecosystem: Environmental > Aquatic > Deep subsurface >...
ATCTGCCTGGCCCCGTTTCGTTTGAGGAAGAGACTTGGCGGGATGGATTTTTCCATCGGGCGTCTGCGGTTGAGGAGAATGCTGGTAGAATCGCCGATCCTGAGGGTCCATAGCTCAGCGGTTAGAGCTACCGGCTCATAACCGGCAGGTCCCAGGTTCGAATCCTGGTGGACCCACCAGCTCATAACATGAATAAACAGGACACGTGTCTGGCGCGATGCCGCTTCGGGAACTCAGCCGATCCCGAAGCGGCCGCCGACTATCGACGGCTCGATCGAGGGGCGTTCCTTGCCGGAACGCCCCTTTTCTTTTTCTGCGGAGGAGATCGTTGACTGGGATTATGGACAAAATCTGGGAGCTCCAAACGGTACTGAGTGCACTGGCCGGCAAGCAGCACGCGCTGGCAAACAAGCCGGAAGCCTACGCGGTGGTCGAGCAGGAGCTCGAGACCTCGAAGCGCGAAGCGGAGACGCGGCGGCAGAAGATGGAAGAGCTGGGGAAACGCCGCCGAAAGGTCGAGTCCGACCTCTCGGACGCCCAGGAGAAGTTGAAGAAGTTCCAGGGGCAGCTGATGCAGGTCAAGAATCAGGATCAGTATGCCGCCGCCTGGAAAGAGATCGACATGGCGAGGAAGCTCGTGAAGGAGCTCGAAGATGCGGATCTCGCTCTGATGGCGGAGATCGAAGAGCTCGAGAGCGCCCTGGCCACGATCGAAGGGGCTCAGGGCGAGATCCAGCAGCGCCACGATGAGCAGTACGAGATCTGGCAGTCGTCCCTCGGGGGTTTGAAGAGCGAGGTCGCGGAGATCCGCGAGCGGGCCGCCGCGCTGGAGAAGCAGATCCCGGAAAATCTACGGCGTCAGTTCCACCAGATCCTGCGCCACCGCCAGGGAGTCGCCGTCGCGAGAGTCGTCGGAACGGCGTGCGGAGAGTGCCGGGTCCACGTCCGGCCGGCGAGCCTTCAGCGCATCCAGCGGGGAGAAGTCGTCGTATGCGACGGCTGCAGCCGGTTCTACTACATCGACAAGGTCGCGTCCTGACGGTGGAAGCACGCAACTTCGCAGCTCCGGACGCCTCTCGGCGTCGGGGAGAGAGAGGCGAAAATCGCCGGCGCCGCGAGACGCCTCCGGCCGGCGGAGCGCGCGAGGCGGCAGTATGAGCAGCGTCAAGGACCGCGTCGAGGCCATCGAGAGACGGATCGTCGCCGCCTGTGACCGGTCCGGAAGACCGTGGCAGGAAGTCGCCCTGGTCGCGGTGAGCAAGACCTTCGGACCGGAAGCGGTCGAAGCCGCGATCGCAGCCGGCATTCGCGATGTCGGGGAGAACCGGATTCAGGAAGCGCGCGAGAAGATCCCGAATGTCAAAGGCGCCGTCCGCTGGCACATGATCGGACACCTCCAGTCGAACAAGGCGAAAGATGCCGTCGCCCTCTTCGACGTAATCCAGACGATCGACTCCGCCTCGCTCGCCGACCGCATCGCCCGGTTCGCGGGGGAGGCGTCGAAGCGGATCGATGTCCTCCTCCAGGTGAATGTCGGAGGCGAATCGCAGAAGAGCGGCGTCGACCCCGCAGACCTTCCCTCTCTCGCCGAGCACGTTTCACGTCTTCCGGAGTTGCGCGCGGCCGGTCTGATGACCATTCCGCCGCTCGTTTCGGAGGAGGAGGTCCGACCGCTTTTCGCCCGGCTCCGCAGTCTGCGCGACCAGATTCGGGAGCGTCACGAGGATTGCCGGGAACTGTCGATGGGGATGTCGGCCGATTTCGAGGTCGCCATCGAAGAAGGTGCGACGATCGTCCGGATCGGAAGAGCGATCTTCGGGGGGCGGGGATGAACCGCGTCGGCGGAGCGTTCCTTTACTCGCTGGTGAACACGCTGTTCATCATTTTCTCCATCCTCGAGTTTCTCATCCTCGGGTGGGTGATCCTTTCCTGGGTGCTGTTCTTCGCCTCGAGGGGATCGGTCCGCTGGCGATATCCGCGTCTTTTCGGCACGCTCGAGATGATCAGCGAGTTCTTCGGCCGGGCCCTCTCGCCGCTTCTCGCTCCATTCAGGCGCCTCCTTCCTCCCTGGAAAACGGGCGGGATCGACTGGTCGCCGCTGCTGCTCCTTCTGGTCATCTATTTCATCCGGACGTTCCTGCGGATGCTCCTGGTCTGAGGCCAGGGAGACGCTTCCGACTCGTACCGAGGATTCCTGGCGCTTTGCCGGCGGAGTGACGGGCCCTATACTCGAGAGGAACAGGGAAGGGAGGGACGGGCGATGATGGATCTGACCCCACTGGAGATTCAGAAGCAGACCTTCGGCAAGACCATGCGAGGGTTCGACGTGGACGAGGTTCGCGGCTACCTCCACGTGGTGGCCGAGGAGATCGAGCGCCTCCTCAAGGACGTCGACCGGCTCGAGCGCGAGAACAGGATGCTGCGCGAGCAGGTCGCCGAGCAGGCCGACCGCGAGCATATCCTGAAGGACACCCTCCTCTCCGCCCAGAAGGTCTCGGAAGACCTGAAGATCAACGCGCGGAAGGAAGCGGAGCTGATCGTCAAGGATGCCGAGCTCCTCTCCGAGCGGATCATGGGGCAGGCGATGGAGCGGGTCGGGGACATCGAGAGAAAGATCCAGGATCTGAAAATCACCCGGCGCGAGGTCCGCAACAAGGTTCAGAGCTCTCTGGAGACCTTCGAGCAGATGATCCAGCTCGATCAGGAACAGGAAGCGACCGAGCTTCCGATCACTCAGCTCTACCGTCGCAATCAGGAAGGGTGATCCAGAGGCTTTCACAACCTCTCATACGATCCGCTTGCCGTCCCTCCACGTCCCGGTGACGAGATTGATGCCGAAGTGGTAGACGAGATGAAGGTACGAGGGGGCATCGAGGAGAACGAGGTCCGCCCGCTTTCCGGCTTCCAGAGTGCCCGTCTCCTCCCCGAGCCCGAGAGAGCTGGCGCCGTTGAGCGTGGCGGCCGTGAGCGCCTCCTCCACCGTCAGCCGCATTCTCAGTGACGCGAGCTGAATCACCAGCTGCATCGACTCGGTCATCGACGAGCCCGGATTGCAGTCCGTGGAGAGAGAGACGGCGGCTCCCGCATCGATCAAGGCTCTTCCGGGCGCGAAGCGTTCCGACATGAGAAAGAGGCTCGTGGCCGGGAGGAGGTTCGCCACTGTCTGCGATCCGGCCAGCGCCCGGATCCCGCTCTCCGAGACGTACATCAGGTGGTCGGCCGACGCCGCCCGGACCTCCGTTGCGAGTGCGGCCCCGCCGGTGTCGCTCAACTCGTCGGCGTGGATCCTGGGGATCAGTCCCGCCTTCGCGCCGGCCTCGAGAACTTCTCTTCCTTCTTCAGCCGTGTAGACGCCTCGCTCGACGAACACGTCGCAATAGCGGGCCAGGCCGGCGCGCGCCGCCTCCGGCTGGATGAAGCGGATGACTTCATCGAGGTAGGCCCTTCGCGCCCGCTCCGAACCGCGAGCCTCGGGAGGGACCTGGTGTGCGGCAAGGCAGGTTGGAACGAGTCTGATGGGCGCGATCGCGCTGGCCGCCGCGATCGCGCGCAGCTGCTTGAGCTCGTCCTCGCGCCGCAGCCCGTAACCGCTCTTCGCTTCCGCCGTCGTCGTCCCGTGCCGCGCCATGGTCGCGCATCTGGCGGCCACCAGAGCGGTCAGCTGATCCTCGGACGCCTGACGCGTCTCCCGAACCGTCGCGGCGATGCCGCCGCCGCTTGCCGCGATCTGTTCGTAGGTTTCACCCTGAAGGCGGCGGTTGAACTCGGATTCGCGAAGACCCGCGAAGGGAAGATGAGTATGCGAGTCGACGAATCCGGGGATCACCGTGCCGCGCTTTCCGTCGATTTCTTCGACGTCGCGACGTAGCTCCTGCGGGATCTTCGATTCCGCTCCAAGCCATGCGATCCGGTCGCCCTCGATGACCAGGGCGGCATTCTCGATGACGCGGATCTGCCTCATCTCGCCCCCTCTCCGGGCATGGCGACCGGTCGGGGTGGCGATCTGGCTGAGGTTGCGGATGAGGATCGGCATTGCGGTTCTCCGGCCGGTACGCGGCCCTTCAGGCATGAGGAGTGTCGACGAAATCACAGATCCGCTGATAGACCGCCCGTGCGATCGACTCCTTCGCTTCCTTCGAGCAGCCGGCGACGTGCGGGGTCAGAATGAGCCGTTCGTCAGGCGGCCAATCGATGCCGACGGGAGGCTCCTCTTCGAAGACGTCCATGGCCACACCCGCCAGACGGCCGGACGAGAGCGCTGCGAGCAGCTCCCGCTGATCGACGACCGCGCCTCTCGAGGTGTTGATGACGAACGCGCCGGTGGGAAGCATCCCGATGGCCGCGCGGCCGATCATGCCCCGGGTCTCCGGATTGAGAGGGACGTGGAGGGTGAGGATGTCGCTCTGCCACAGAAGCGCGTCGAGAGTATCGACGCGGCTGGCCCCTCGCTCGCGAATCTCATCGGAAGTGAGATAGGGGTCGAACGCCGCGACCTTCATTCCGAATCCGCACGCGAGCCGCGAGACCCGCGTCCCGACGCGCCCGAGGCCGACGACGCCGAGCCGGTAGCCCGAGAGCTCCCGCCGATTCGAGCAGTCTTCGCGGATCCATTCGCCGCTGCGAACCATGCTGCTGTAGAGCGGGACGGTGCGGGTGAGAGCGATCAGGTGGCCGATCACGAGCTCGGCGACGGCATTCGCATTCTCCCCGGGAACGCCGACGATCCGGATGCCCCGCGCCGAGGCTTCCTCGCCGTCGATGTTGTCCAGGCCGCTCGTTCCCTGAACGATGACCCGAAGTGCGTTCGCTTTCGTGAAAACCGCGGGTCCGATTCGGTTGTGGTGCCGGCTGACCAGGATCGAGGCGCCGGCGATCTTCTCTGCCAGCTCAGCTTCGTCCCGGCAGGGGTGGTAATCGACGTCGAACCGCCCGTCGTCCTCGAGAAGGTCGAGCAGGGTCTTATCGACGTCGGCGGCAATCAGAACGCGAGTGAGCATCCAGGCGGCGATTCTAACCGACCGGGGGGAGCATTTCTCCGGCGAGCCGGCCGGCGATGATGCGGTATTCTCGCGGACGATGCAGTCGTCGGCGGGTCCCGAGAGCAGAATCGCGTCTGGCCGGAAAGGCGCGCGCTGGCGTCGCGGCGTCCGCAAGCACCGCATGGCGCTGGTGCTGTGGGGCGTGGTGGTGGCGATGCTGGTCATTCCGACGATCTTTTCGGGCCGCGTCCTCTCGCCCAATGACGTCTATTACGGGCATGATCCGTGGCGAAGTCTTCGGGAGATCGAAGCGCGGAATCCTCTGATGAGCGACCCCCCTTCATCCTGGATGCCCCTCTGGTCGCTTCTCCGGAGCTCGCCCGAGTCGTTTCACTGGAACCCGTGGGTGGGAGGTGGAATCCCGGGGTGGGGCTCTGCGGCCGCGGCAGTCCTCTCACCGGTGGTACTCCTTCCGGTTCTTCTGGTTCCGCTTCTGTTCTCGTACCTGGCGATCGTGCTCACAAAGCTGACGGTCGGCTTCGTTCTCGCGTACGGCTGGCTGCGCGAGGAGCGTCTCGGGCGAAACGGCGCGGCTCTCGGGGCGCTGCTTTTCTCGGCCTGCGGCGTCTACTCGGTCTGGTGGTTGTGGCAGGCGACCAACGCGACGGTGTTCTATCCGGCAGTCTTCTGGATTCTTCGACGCGCATGGACCGGACGCACCACACCGGTTCTGCTTCAGGTCGGGCTGGCTCTGGCTCTGGCGCTGTCGGGCTTCCCGGCCACGACGATGTATGTGGGGTGGGCTGCGTTGGCTTACGCCGGATGGCTCACCGTTTCGCGCCGCACACTGCCGTTCCGCGAGCTGGCTAAAAGCGCCGCCGCTGTCGCGCTCGCGGCACTTCTCGCGGCCCCTTTCCTCGCGCCTTTTGTGAGCTTCATCCAGCGGACGGGATATCTGGAGGGGCGGGAGGCCGTCGCCGGCGCAGCCGCGGGCCGCTATCCCGCCGAGCATCTTCTGGCCTTCTTCGATCCCTACCGTCTCGGCGACGCGGGGCGCGGGCTCTGGACGGGTGACGCGGCGCTGGGCATCTCGAACAACTTCAACGAGTCGACGATCTATCTCGGCTTCATCGCCCTGCCGCTCGCGGCGATCGGCGTTTTCGCGCGCCGGCGCGACCGCTGGTTCTGGATCGCCTTTCTCTCGGGTCTGCTCCTCCTTCTCTTTGCGCCGTGGGATGCGCTCGCGGACGCGATCGGGTCGCTCCCCGGGGTTCGCTATTCGCCCCTGGCGCGGCTGAGATTCCTGCTTCCGCTCCCGGTCGCATGGCTGGCAGCGGCTGGCGCCGGGCTTTTCTTTCGCCGGAGGGCGAGGCTGCATCTACTGGCCGTCGGAGTTCTCGGAGCATGGCTGGTGCTGGACCTCGGCGGGTTCGCGGTTCGCTACTTCCCGTTCCCCCCGTTCGACGTCGCGCGGCTGCCGCAGTCGCCGGCCATTTCGAGACTGCAGAAAGAGCCGGCGCCCTTCCGGATCGCGCCGATGTTCGACTATCTCTGGCCGAACTCCGCGCAGCTGGTTCGCCTCGAAGACGTCCGGAGCCATTTCGGATCGGAAGAGCGATGGCGCCGTCTGCTGAACCGCTTCGCGCCGGGGAGTTTCGGCTCGACGGGGACAGTCGTCCTCTTCAACAGCCTCACGTTCGATTTCGACGACCCGCTCGTCTCCTTTCTCAATATCCGTTGGCTCGCCGAGCAGCCGAGCATCGACATCCTTCGCTGGAGGATCGCCGAGCGAAGCACGCTGAGCGAGCCTCTGGTCGGTTCCTACCGCCTGATGCCGGGTCAGGAGCTCCGGCGGACGGTCGAGATCGACGGAGGTCTGAGCGCGATCGATCTCAACTTCGACTCTCCGAGTCCGCGAGAGAGCGATGCGGCCATTGAGCTCACGCTGATCCGTCCCGAGACCGGAAAGAACGTATGGATGCGCCGGATCACCCTCAAAGATCTCCAGCGGCTGCCGAAGGTTTACGTTCCGATCCAGCCGTTGGGTAGTGAGGGAAACGTCCTGATCCTGTCCATTCGAGCGCGCGGGATGTCGGCGAGCATTCCCCGCGGGGCGAGCGGGATCGCCTATGGGCGGGTGCGGTCACCGATCATCCTCCACTCCGTCGATCGTGACGGGCGGCTGTTCGAGAACCTGGCGGCGCAGAATCGCTACTTCGCGGTCTGGGAAGTGGAATCGATGAGTTTCGAGGAGTTCATAGCCGACGCTGATCTGGACCTGTCGCGCGTGGCCGCGCTGACCGGAGGCACATCTTCGGAGGAGGTCGCGGCGATCGAAGCCGTCCCTCCGCCGATGCGGCGCGTTTCGATGCGGACGCGGTGGGCACCCGACCGCGCCGTCATCGAGACGGAGTCGAAGGCGCCCTTCCTCCTGGTCACCTCCGAAAAGATCACCCCGGAGCTCGAGATCCGGGTGAATGGCGAGCGCCGCGAGCCGGTCGAGATCAATGGCTTGTTCGCGGCCGTGCCGATGGAGGCCGGGGCGCACGCCGTGGTGCTGGAGCGGAGAATCGGTCGAGGCCTGTGGCTTCCCGCGGCAGGCGCTGCCGCCGGGGTGCTCATGTTCGCTCTCGTCGGGCGGTTCCGCCGAGACTCGCGACGCCGCCCTGTCAGCTCCGTCTCTCGGCCACGAAGATGAACTGATACCCGAGCAGCGTTGGCAGCAATCGCGTCAGGCCGATCAGAATTCTCTCGAGGATGCTCAGGATCGGATCCGGAATCGAAGGGAACACGAAGCGGAGCGGCACGATCGAAACCCGCTCGGTGAGGATGGTCAGGCCCGCGGACTCGATCTCCCGGCGCGCGGTGCGGCGCGTGTAGAACCTCAGGTGCGTGGAGTCGAGAATCCCGCGCTCCGCGTACTCGAACCGGCCCACCAGTAGAGATGCCCGGATTGCGAAATTCGCCACGTTGGGAACGGAAATGAAGAGCCGGCCTCCGGGGCTGAGGCTGTCCAGCGCCTTGTCGAGGACCTGGCCCGGGTACTTCATGTGCTCGAGCACGTCGGCCATCACGATTGCGTCCGCATTGGAAGGGAAGCGGGAAGTCTGCTCGAGATCCCCGATGATGACGCTGTCGAAGCGGCTTCCCAGCAGGCCGATGTTCGCCAGGACGTACTCCCAGGCAATCGTTCGGCGGAAATGACTCCGGACGGATGCGCCCAGCTCACCGGCAAACGCTCCGAGATCGAGGAGGACGCCCTGGCGACGCGCGTGGGCGCGAATCAGCTCGATCAGGATTCGGTGGCTGCTCCCGGCGAAGTCCTTGAACTCGTAGACGTGCCCTTTGTGATCCTGCCGCCGCTTACCGTCTCCTGCCGTCTCGCTGACGGGGACTGGGCCTGGCTCTTCGACGGAAGGTGAAAGGGTCATCGGCGTTATCGCGATCAGAAGAAGCTTCCGAGGGAGCCGGGAAGGTTGATGGGGATGCTGCCGACGTTCTTGAGATCGATCGACAGCCTGAAGTCGCGATCCCGTCGCGGGGCGCCGGTGCGATATTCGAGAAAGTCCCGGAACTCGAAGCCGATGTTGTAGCACGATGCGTTGAATCGCGCGAAATAGCGCTGCTCGAGGAACTCTTCGCGTTCCGCGTCGTAGTTGACCGTCGCGTCGAGCCTCAGCCGGTCCTTCCAGAGCGGGATTCCGGTTCCGATCCGGAACTGGCTCGAGTCGCCGGCGGTGGCTCCCGGCGGAGCAAATCGCGAGAACCAGTTGAAGTTCAGGTAGCGGTTGCCCGCCGTTCCCACCAGGTTGGCCGAGAGATTGACCTGGTCGACCTGGTCGGTGACGTTTCCGAAGACCACGTCGGCGTCGAGCAGCAGCGATTGATAGGGGTTGACGTGGACGTTCAGCGTGAGGGGAGTGGTGTCGGTCTCGATCCGCTCGCTCCCCACGAATTGCGTGTACGGATCCGCCAGCGACATCGACTGGCGGAGGCTGACGGACATGATCTCTCTGGCGTTGCCGCCGGCGTCGTTCGCCTTGGCGATAAGCCGGTTCACCAGGGAGTATTCGACCGATTCCCGAACCAGCGGAAGATACGGCGTATCGACGGTGTCGAATCGGATCACCTGATCCTGATTGTCGACGTCGCTGGTGTAGAGGTAGCGGACGCGCGGCTCGATGACGTGCTTGAACCGCGAGAATCCTCCCATCTCGCGGTTGTAGATCCTCGAGAGGGAAGGGCCCACCATTTCGACCTGTCCCTGCATGTAGTCGCGGGAGAGGGATTCGTCGAGGATCGCGAGGTTCTGCGGATCGCGGCTCGCGGTGTACCAGGTCTCCCGCAGCGAAACCTGCGGTTTGACCGAGATCCAGCTCGGAGTGCGAAGCTGAAGAGAGAGGGTCGGAAAGATGTCGCCGCGGAAATAGTCGCCGGCGAGGCTGCTCCGGAGGTGCGCCGCAGAGCTTTCGAGGGAGTAATAAAGAGGCGTGCTCCCAACCCGTGTCGGGTAAATGGCGAACTGCAGGGACGGGAGTTGCTCGAATGTCTCGGACACGTCCCGCGAGCGGAACTGTTCCCTTCGGTCCGCCCGGATGTTCAGCGAGTAGTTGTCCTTGTTCTTGGCCAGGTAGGCAGCCGAATAGATACTGGAGATCGAAGTGACCTCGAAGCTGCGCTCGTAGAACCTGAAGAACTCGAGGTCCGAGAAATCGTGGATGTCGACGACTCCACGGAAGCCCCCCGGCAGGTCTTCCTGCCGGTGGGTATAGTCGTAGCGCCACTGGATCTCGTTGTCGAAATCCGGATCGGTGACCGCGTACGCGTTGAGCTCACCCTTGATGTCGGTCGTGGGCACATACCGGGTGTCGATCCCCAGCCCGTAATACCCCTCGGTGTGGATGTCGCTCGAGATCGTCACGTCGGCCGACTGTCCGAGAGGGACGAAATAGGATGTCCCCAGGTAGGAGCCGAGCCGGCTCCGAAACCCGAGCTTGGGCATCAGGAAGCCGCGCGCACGGTCCTGCTTGGTCGGAAAGACCATGTATGGAGTCCAGAGCACTGGCAGTCGGCCGGCGTTGAAGGAGACGTCGCGCAGCCGGGCGTAGTCGTCGACGGTGATCTCACCACGGTCCACGACGAACGACCACGAGGGCTCGTCGATGTCGCACGAGGTGAAAACCCCCTCGGTGAGGAGGTAGGTGTCGGCGTCGATCTTCTCGATCTTTTTTCCCCGGAAGTAGATTGATGGCTCGAACGACCCGGTAGCCTCGAACAGCGTTCCCGTCTCGGTATTGAGGTTGTAGACCATCCTCTGCGCCGTGAGCCGGCGGGTTCCCTGGTCGAGGATGACATTTCCTTCGGCGAGAACGTCGGCGGTGCGCTCGTTCCAGGTGATCTGGTCGGCGCGGACCGTCAGGTCGGCGTACACGACCTGAACGTTCCCGGTCAGGATGTAGTACTCCCCCTGCTGGATCTGCTGATTGTCGGCGTTGACGGTGATGTTTCCGCCGGTTTCGGGGACTTTGAAGTCGAAGCTGAATCGCCCGCGCTCGGCCGTCTGGGCCTCGAGCCGGGGAACGATGGTGAAGGCAAGCGTGATGGCGATGAATGCGGACGCGAATCTCGTCATTTGGGGCGCTTATCCCTTGATCGCGATTGTATCCGACGGACTGCCATCATCGCCGGTCTCGGAAAGAACTTCGATCTCCCGGATGACCCCGAGAGTCTCGGCCAGCTGCCTGCGCAGGTTCAGGATCTCCAGTTGCCGTAGCCTCGCGTGACGCTCGTCGAGCGAGCGCTGTCGGCGTTTTTCGAGAGCCAGCGCCCACGCGAGCTGGACGATCTTGCGATTCGCTTCGGCGCTCATCCTCACGGGAGACATCCGGCGCGTCGGATGCGCGATCCGTGCTGCCAGAGCGGGATCGAGCAGACCGAGGTCCGCTTCCTCACGCAGTTCCGAAGCGACGGCCCCGGCGCGCCAGAAGACCGACCCGGCTGCCAGCAGAGCGGCCATCACCGCCAGCACCGAGACGACCGTTAGCGGCTCTGCGATCTCGGGGCTCCGGGCCGCGGCCAGCACGGCCGTGATCGAAACCAGCGCGGTGAGAAGGTGCGTCGTGAACCCCTGCATGGAGCGTCCTATGAGCGCAGCGGCGATCGCACCCGACAGGACGCCCGCCAGGAACAGCGTGACCAGCAGCGTGAGTGGCGCGCGGGCCGAGACGATCAGGGGGGCGCCGAATCCGATCGCCACCAGCCCCCCGGTGAGAATGCCGTCGAAGACGTCGTGCTCTCCGGCCCGCCTGCTGGCGAAAACAACCGCGGCGCCCAGGAGTACGCCGAGGACGATCCTCGAGACTGCGGGCGTGATCCAGAATGAGAGCAGAAAAACGAGGATCCCCCCGGCCAGGCCCGTCGAGAGCGAGCGCAGCAGCCAAGCCGGGATCTCGTCATCGAGATCCTTCAGATAGCGCGCAGCTGCGAAAAGGAGGGGGATGCCGAGCAGAAGGGCGAACGCGTAGGAATGGTTCATGGTCAGGCGCCTGGGAAACAGGAATCGATGGGATGGGCGAGAAACCACGCCCGGGCGCGGTCGATGTCATTGCGGATCTGATGGGTCAGCTCGAGCGCCGATCGGAACTGCTGCTCCCTCCGGAGGAGCTTATGAAAATAGAGGCGCACGCTGTCTCCGTAGACGTTTGACGCGAAGTCGAGGATGTGGCTCTCGATGGTCGTGCCGTAGTTCTCGTACAGCGTCGGGCGGACGCCGATGTTGGTCACGCTTCCAAAATGCTGGGAGTACGTCTCGAACCGCGAGCTGGTGATGAATACTCCGGACTCCGGGAAGAGCTGGTTCGCCGTGTCCAGGTTCACGGTCGGAAATCCGATCTTCCGCCCCAGACGCTGCCCGGTCGCCACCCGTCCATCGACGTAGAACGTCCGGCCCAGGAGCAGGTTGACCACGCGCATCGCCCCTTTTCGGATCGCCTCGCGCAGCAGCGTGCTGGAGACCCGGATCCCGCGGATCCGGACCTGGGGAACGCCGACGACCTCGAATCCGAGCTGCTGGCCGAAGGACTCCAGCAGCGCCAGCGTCCCCTCCCGGCCGGCCCCGAAACAGAAATCCACCCCGATCCTCACCTCTCTCACTCCGAGGGCGGAGACCAGGAACTCACGGATGAACTTTTCGGCGCTCCAGCGGGAAAATTCGTGACTGAAAGGAATGACCAGGACCGTGTCGACACCCAGGGACTCGAGGATCTCTTCCTTTTGGGCGAGGGTGAGGATCTGAAGGGGCACTCGGTCCGGGGCGACGATGGAGAGCGGGTGGGGATGGAAGGTGATGACCACCGATGGACGGCCGAGCTCTCGTGCCCGGGCTACCACACCGCGGACGATCTCCTGATGTCCGACGTGCATGCCGTCGAAGTTGCCGATCGTGGCAATGCCACCGACGGGCAGATCGGTCTGGCGAAGGGGATCCTGAACGACGAGCATGAATGAAGTCAGTGCGGCAGTTGCGCGACTCTCCCCGGCAGGCGAGCCCTGGCCGGAGTGAGCTCCCCGGGCGATGCAGACGGCCGATGGCGCATTCTACCCCAGAGAGGCGTCGCGCAGGTTCTCACTCCAGGGGGAGGTTCTGCTGCAGGTCGGCCTCGGGATCGGCCGGGGCGGGATAGACGAGATGCGACCCTTCGTCACGCGCCATGGGGTTCAGGACATGAGGCGAGAGCGAGCCTGGACCGAGAATGTGGAGCACCTCGACCCCCCTGCGAACCAGCTCATCCGAGATCAGGTTGCGGTGGCATCGCCAGGGGACGGCTTCGGCGCAGACGATGGCAGTCGGCCCCGGCAGGGCGAGCAGGGTGTCGACGGCTTCGCGAAACGGGCTCGTCTGCATGTAGTCCGCGTAGGCCCGGAACGACTCACTCCGCCAGCCGAGGTTGGGGGAGTCGGGCGAGGCCTTCCGTCTGCCACCGAGCGCTTCGAAGTGGCGATAGCGGATCCCCGAGGCTTCCAGCGAAGCCGCGAGCGATTCCCGTGAGAAATGGGGATGACGGCGGGATGCGGGATATCTCCGGACGTCGGCCATAAATGCGATTTGCCCCCGCTCGAGAAGCTCCAGAAACTCCTCCAGCGTCCGGGTTGAGTGTCCAACTGTGTAGAGGGGTGATGGCATCCCTCCCCGCAACCGCTGGACCCATGGATCGCATTTCGGCGAAACAAGAGGCGCTCCCGGGGTGTTGTGGGTTGGAAATGGGTGGCTACTACCTGGATCACTCGCGAGAGCTGCGTCGTGAGCTCGGCAGCGAGCTGCCGACCGAGGAGCTGAGGCTGCTTCATCAGCGTCAGCCGTGGAAGCACGCGCTGGTGTTTGCGGGGCTCGTGCTGGCGCTGGCGCTCGGGATCACCGGCGCCGTGATGCTCGAATCCTGGCTGCTCTGGGTGCCGGCGGCTTTCGTCGCCGGATTCGCGATATTCAACTTCACGGTGATGCTGCACGAGGTTGTCCACCACACGGTTCTGCGAAGCCCCGATTCCCGGGCTCATCGGATCCTGGAGCTTCTCTACGCGATCCCGAGCGGAATCTCGGCCTCCCAGTTCACCCGCTGGCATCTCGATCATCACGCCAATCTCGGATCGGACGTCGACGACCCCAAGCGTCACCATCTATCGCCGAAGATCAATGCGCGGTGGCTCAAGCTTCTCTACTTCACGCCGGCGCTCTTTTTCATCTACTTCCGCGCTGCCCGGCGAGAGACGGCCACGTATGAGCCGGAGCTTCAGAAGAAGATCGCGGGGGAGCGGCGGATCACAATCCTCTTCCATCTCTCCATTCTCGTGTCTCTGTGGTTCTTCGCGGGATTCGACATCGCTTTACGCGCTTACATCGTTCCCGTGTTCTTCGTCTTCCCCATCGCATTCGCGCTCAATCGCCTTGGCCAGCACTACGACATCGATCCGGCCGATACGGCGAAATGGGCGACGTTCGTGCGCAGCTCGCGCTTCTGGAACGTCGTCTATCTCTGCTCGAACCTCCACCTGGAGCACCACTACTTTCCGTCCGTTCCGCTCTATAACCTCCCGCGGCTCCAACGCCTGCTGCTTCCGTTCTACGAGAAGCGCGGGATGAAGCCCCGGACCTACGGCGGGCTGTTCTGGGGCTACATCGTCCTCAATCGCGCCCCCCACTCGAACTGGGAGGGGGAAGCGCCCGCGCCCGCGACCGTTCAGCCGTCGAGAACCTGATCCGGCGAGGGGCGAGGGGCGAGGGGCGAGGGACGAGGGGCGAGGGATACAGAGGCGAGGGATGAGGGGCAAGCAAAGAGAGGGCGACTCCTGTTTTCGCTTTTGCCTTTCCTCGCCCCTCGCCCCTCATCCCTCGCCCCTGGAGAGCCGAGTGACGCATTGGAAAGAAAAGGGCGAGCCCGAAAGGCTCGCCCTTTTCAAATTCAGTCAGCAGAGACTTCTACAGAATGGCGCGGATCGACTTCTCCATCTTCTGGAGTCCCTCGGCGGCTTCGTCCGAGGTCAGGTTCAGATGGGGACGGAAGCGGATCGACTGGTGGCCGGAGGCGAGAACGAGGAGGTCGTTGTTCTCCATCTCATCGATGGCCTTGTTCCGGATCTCGCCGGAGGGAAGGTCGAAGGCGCACATCAGGCCGCGGCCGCGAACGTTGGAGACGGCGTCGGGCATTTTCTCGGCCAGGCGGTGAAGACCGCCGAGGAAGTCGGAGCCGATCTTTGCCGCGTGGTCCACGAGCTTCTCTTCCTCGATGATCTCGAAGAAACGCTGCGCGCGGACCATGTCGGTCAGGTTGCCGCCCCACGTCGAGTTGATCCGTGACGAGACCTTGAAGACGTTGTCCTCGATGTCGAAGATCCGGTCATTCGCGGCGAAGCCGCAGACCTGGGTCTTCTTGCCGAAGCAGAAGATGTCCGGCTGGACTCCGAAATGCTCGAATGCCCACATCTTGCCGGTCAGGCCGACGCCCGTCTGGACCTCGTCGAAGATCAGGAGCATCTCGTTTTCGTCGCAGAGCTGCCGGATCGCGGTGAAGAACTCCGGACGGAAATGGTTGTCGCCTCCCTCACCCTGGATCGGCTCCATGATGAAAGCGGCGATGTCGTCCTTCCGCTCCTGCAGGAACTTCTTCGCGGCCTCGATCGCCTCTTTCTCCGCTTTCGCCGTGGCGGCGACGTTTTCGTCGGTGAGCGGGAAGCGGAGCTTGGGGTTCGCGAGACGCGGCCAGTCGAACTTCGGAAAATACTGGGTCTTGCGGGGATCGGCGGTGTTGGTCAGCGACAGGGTGTAACCCGAGCGGCCATGGAAGGCCTCGCTCAGGTGCATGATCTGGCGACCCTTTTCCTCTTTCACGCCCTTGGCGAAATTCTTCCGGACCTTCCAGTCGAACGCCGTTTTCAGAGCGTTCTCGATCGCGAGCGCTCCACCTTCGACGAAGAAGAGGTGCTTGGCGTGGGAAGAGGGGATGGCGACGCGGCTGAAGGTGGCGACGAACTCGGCCATTTCCGGGGTGTAGATGTCGGAGTTGGCGATCTTGTTCAGGGCGACGGTCGCGATTCGCTCGCGGAACTCCGGATTGTCCATCCGGGGATGGTTGTATCCGATCGGGCAGGAGGCGAAGTTGGAGAAGAAGTCGAGCATTTTCCGACCCTTCTTCGCGTCGAACACCCAGGATCCCTGCGATTTGCGCAGGTCCATGACGATGTCGTACCCATCGGCGAGCATGTGGCGGGAGAGGACTTCATGCACCTGGGAAGGCTGCACGTGCATTCTCTTATCGGTAAGGGGAGCAATAGACATTCAGCACCTCGGTCAGTTCTTGGCCGGATCATATCATCCGCAAGGGAGCCCTCCGGCGCGGCCCGAGACCATGTAGAGGCTGCGAATGAGGAGGGTTTTCTGAGCCGAAACAGCGGAGCCCGGCGCGCGGCCGCAACCGGGTTGCACATCACAAATCCGAGGGGCATGATTCCTGGCTGCGGATGGGATAGCCTATAAGCAGCGGCAAGCCCCACGAGCGGCCCGGATCCCTTGTGGTCCCGCCGGTCGGATCGCCCGGTTTACACCCGCAAAGCCAAAGGAGATTGCATGAAAGACATCGTAATTCTCTCTGCCGCCAGGACGCCGATCGGCTCCTTTCAGGGCAGCCTTTCTTCGCTGAGCGCATCCCAGCTCGGCTCGTTCGCGATCAAGTGCGCGATTCAGAATGCTGGAATCAGCGCGGACCAGGTTCAGTACGTGGTGATGGGGAACGTGCTTCAGGCAGGGCAGGGGCAGGCGCCGGCCCGCCAGGCGTCAATCGCCGCCGGCGTCCCGACCGGCGCGGGAGCGCTCACGGTTCACAAGGTGTGCAGCTCGGGTCTCAAGGCGGTGATGATCGCGGCGAACGACATCCGGTGCGGCGATTACGAAGTCGCGGTCGCGGGCGGCATGGAGTCGATGAGCAACGCTCCGTACCTTCTCCCGCAGGCGCGAAGCGGCTACCGG
>Ga0209347_1003904_pt1 | contig 16484 bp, 15 predicted proteins | sample AutmiccommuBRH23_FD_187382 | JGI IMG/M metagenome (GOLD analysis project Ga0209347, IMG submission 187382) | Deep subsurface microbial communities from Mt. Terri, Switzerland - Autotrophic microbial communities BRH/23 (SPAdes) (version 2) | ecosystem: Environmental > Aquatic > Deep subsurface >...
TCTCGGGCTCGGGACGTGGCCGCTCTGGCGGAGTTGTTGGTGGCAGCGCCAGACGACACCGGCGCGCCGGCGGTGCTGGAACGCTACGCCGCCTGGCGGCGTAGCGACCAGCGCACGGTGATCGCCTTCACCGATCTGCTGGCGCGCACCTTCACCAACCCCCTGCGCCCCGTGCAACTGGCACGGGATCTCGCGCTGCTTGCGGTGGACCTGTTGCCGCCGCTGAAGCATCAGCTCGAACGCCGCACCATGGGGCTTGCGGGTCGGCTGCCACGGCTTGCGCGGGGGCTGCCCCTGATCGCCGGCGAGGCGGAACGATGAGCGAGTGCTGCGACGTCGTGGTGGTGGGGGCCGGCATGGTCGGCGCCGCGTTCGCGTGCGCGGCGACCGCCGGCGGCCTGCAGGTGCGCGTGCTGGACAACGTCGCGCCGCAGCCCGCCAACGGCCGCGGCGAGTACGACCTGCGGGTGTCCGCGATCACCCGAGCCTCCCAGCGGCTGTTCCAGAACCTGGGTGCTTGGGAGACCATGGCCGGGCTGCGCGTGAGCCCATTCCGCGAGATGCACGTATGGGACGCCGGCGGTCGCGGGGCGATTCATTTCGACAGCGCGGAAGTCGGCGAGCCGACCCTGGGCCACATCGTTGAGAACCGGGTGGTTCAGACTGCACTGCTGCAGCGACTGGCGGAGTTGGATCCGTCGGCACTGCAAACGCCGGTCCGGATCGTGCGCCTCGCGGTGGAGCCCGGGCAAGTACGGGTGGAATTGGACAAGGGCGAGGCTCTGTCCGCGGGACTGGTGGTGGGTGCCGACGGCGCCAATTCCCTGGTGCGGCGCGAAGCAGGAATCGCCATCCGCGGGTGGTCCTACGATCAGCGGGCGTTGGTGGCGACGGTGCGCCCGGAGAAGCATCATCGGGAAACCGCCTGGCAGCGGTTCCTGCCCGGTGGGCCGCTGGCGTTCCTGCCCCTGGGCGACGGCCGCTGCTCCATCGTCTGGTCGACCAATCCGGAGCACGCCCAACAGTTATTGGATCTGGAGGAGGATGCGTTCCGCCAAGCCTTGGCGGAGGCCTTCGATCATCGTCTGGGGGTCATCGAGCACTGCGGCCCGCGGGCCGCGTTTCCGTTACGCCTGCAGCACAGCCTCCGCTACGTGGCCCCACGATTGGCATTGATCGGCGACGCCGCGCATACCGTTCACCCCCTGGCCGGCCAAGGGGTGAACCTCGGCCTGCTGGACGCCGCCGCATTGGCCGAGGTCCTGAAGCAGGCGCGGTCCCGCGGCCGGGCGCCCGGCGCCCTGGAAACCCTGCGGCGCTATGAACGCTGGCGCAAGGGAGAGAACCTCGCCAGCATGGCGGTCATGGACGGGTTCAAGCGCCTGTTCGGCACCGGCGCGGCACCCGTGCGGCTGCTGCGCAATCTGGGACTGCAGGCTTTCGATGCGGCGGCGCCGCTGAAGAACGCCATCATCCGCAGAGCCATGGGCCTGAGCGGGGACCTGCCGGCACTGTGCCGCAGCGGTGGGGCTCCTGAGCAGAGCCCTGCACGCGCAGGGCGGAGCGGAACAGAGACACAGCAGTTCTAAGGCTTTTTCCGGCCGCGCCCTGGAGTCTGTATTAAGATCTCTCCGACCGCCCGGGGTTGGAATGCACCGGCGCTGGCTTTATGATGGGCCGTTCAACATTTTCGGCCCCACGGGAGAGACTCCCGGTGCGCAGGCACCGCGAGCGCCGAAGGCGCAACTCCGCCCGGAAACGCTCAGGCAAAAGGACCGTGGGCGCCGTGTTGACTCTGGAGAGCGATCGGCCGCCTGCTAGGCGGGGATCCACCGAAGGGGCAGGGTCGTGAGCATGGCCCAATCTCTCAGGTTACGGGACAGAGGGGCGGCGGTTGGTCCAAGGACCGGCTGCCGCCCCTTTTTCGTTCAACGCTGAACCGCGGAGAATACATGCCCAAGCGCACGCCGCTCTATCACCAACACCTCGCCATGGGCGCGAAAATGGTGGATTTCTCGGGCTGGGAGTTGCCCATCCACTACGGCTCTCAGATCGAAGAGCACCACCAGGTGCGCCGCGACGTCGGCATGTTCAGCATCTCGCACATGACGGTGCTGGACCTGCAGGGCGACGGGGTACGTGCCTTCCTGCGGCGGCTGCTGGCCAACGACGTCGACCGCCTCAAGGCATCGGGCAAGGCCCTCTACAGCTGCATGCTGAACGTCCAGGGCGGCGTCCTCGACGACCTCCTGGTCTACTACATGCGCGAAGACTGGTTTCGCCTGGTCGTGAACGCGGCCACCCGTGACAAGGACCTGTCGTGGATCGAGGAGCAGGCGAAGCCCTTCGCCGTTCAGGTGGCCGAGCGCACCGACCTGGCGATGGTCGCCGTGCAGGGTCCCAACGCCATCCCCAAGGTGATCGCCACCCTCGGTAGCACGGCTGCCGGTATCGGGCACCTGCAGCCCTTCACCGCCGGTGAAATGGGCCGGCTGTTCATCGCGCGTACCGGGTACACAGGCGAGGATGGCGTGGAAATCATCCTGCCCAACGACGAGGTGCAGGATCTGTGGCAGCGCCTGCACGCGGCCGGGATCCCGCCCATCGGGCTCGGCGCCCGCGATACCCTGCGCCTGGAGGCCGGAATGCACCTCTACGGCGCTGACATGGATGACACCACTACGCCGCTGGAATCCGCCTTGGAGTGGACGGTCGCCCGCGAGCCGCTGGAGCGCGACTTCATCGGCCGCGAGGCCCTGGAACGCCAGCGCCGCGAAGGCGTGAGCCGAAAGCTGGTGGGTCTGGTGTTGGAAGGCCGGGGCGTGTTGCGCGCCCATCAGCGGGTCGTGGTGGAAGGCGTGGGGGACGGGGAGATCACGAGCGGCAGCTTCTCGCCCACACTGAACCGGTCCATTGCCCTCGCCCGCGTACCGGTCGCCACTGGCGATCGCTGCCAGGTGGATATCCGTGGGAAGCTCGTGCCCGCTCGAGTCATCAAGCCGCCCTTCGTGCGTCACGGCCGATCGTGCCTGCCCAAGGGGATCTGAGCCGGCGCGCGCTCCACAGTTCGTCTCGACCACACCGTTAAAGCCCAACAAGAGGAATGCTCATGAGCAATGTGCCAGCGGATCTGAAGTACACCAAGTCGCACGAGTGGGTGCGCATGGAAGACGACGGCACCGTCACTGTTGGCATCACCGAACACGCCCAGGATCTTCTCGGAGACATGGTGTTCGTGGAGGTGCCCGAGGTCGGCCGAACCCTGGAGGCCGCGGAGGCCTGCGCCGTGGTGGAATCGGTCAAGGCCGCGTCCGACGTCTACAGCCCGTTAGCCGGCGAAGTCACGGCCTCTAACGAAGCGCTGGCGGACAGTCCCGAGACCGTCAACCAGGATCCGTTCGGCGCCGGCTGGCTCATGAGGATCAAGCCCAGCGATCCCGGCGAACTGGATCAGCTTCTGGATGCGGCGGGCTACGAGGCGCACCTGGCGGCCGAGGAACATTGAGGCGGGGGCGCCCATCGGGCGCCGCCGAACCAGACTCCCAACGAGGACAACGAAGGTATGCCGTTCATCCCCCACACGGACGCCGAAGTCCGCGACATGCTGCAGGCCATTGGCGTCCAGTCCATCGAGGATCTGTTCGATGAGATCCCCGCGGAGCTGCGCAGCAAGCCGCTGCAGGCGATCCCCGAGGGTCTGTCCGAGATGGAAGTGACTCAGCTCATGACCGCGCGGGCCCGGCAGGACGGTACGCCCCTGAGCTTTCTCGGTGCCGGCGCTTATGAGCATCACATCCCAGCCGCGGTGTGGGAGATCACGACCCGGGGTGAGTTCTACACCGCCTACACGCCCTATCAGGCGGAGGCCAGCCAGGGCACGCTGCAATTGCTGTATGAATACCAGACCATGATGTCGGGCCTGAACGGCCTTGCGGTGTCCAACGCCTCGCTGTACGACGGCGCCTCCGCGCTGGCCGAAGCGGTGCTCATGGCGGTGCGCGCGAACCGCACGTCGAAGTCCAGGCGGGTCCTCATTCCGCGCACCGTCCATCCCCATTACCGCAAGACGGTGCGTACCCTGGTGGGCAACCAGGGCATCGAGCTGGAGGAGTTGGACTACGACCGCGTCGGTGGGCACATCGACCCTGCCTCGCTGCCCGAGACACCGGAGGAGTTTGCCGCTCTGGTGATTCCGCAGCCGAACTTTTTCGGCGTTCTCGAGGAGGTGGATGCCCTCACCGACTGGGCCCACGACCGCGGCGCACTGGTGATCGCCGCGGTCAATCCTACGGCCTTGGCGCTGCTTGCGCCGCCGGGGCAGTGGGGTGCCACCGGCGTGGACATCGCCTGCGGCGAAGGCCAGCCCCTGGGGATTCCTCTGTCGTCCGGTGGACCCTATTTCGGGTTCTTGTGCTGCCGCCAGGAACACGTGCGTCAGATGCCGGGTCGCATAATCGGCCGCACCGTGGACGTGGACGGCAAAACGGGATTCACCCTCACCCTGCAGGCTCGCGAGCAGCACATCCGCCGCTCGAAGGCGACGTCCAACATCTGCACCAACCAGGGGCTGATGGTCACCGCCTCCACCATCTACATGGCACTCATGGGCGCCGAGGGGCTCGAGCGGGTGGCGGCGGCCAGCCATGCCAACGCCCGGTCATTGGTGCAGCGCCTGAGCGCCCTGGACGGCGTCGCGCCGGAATTCGATCGCCCGACCTTCCACGAGGCCGTAATGCGCTTCGATGCCCCGCTGGCCGATATCGAACGTTCCCTGACGGTGCGCAACGTACTGGGCGGCTATTCCCTGGGTGCCGACTACCCGGAGCTGGAGAACTGTCTGTTGGTGTGTGCCACGGAAACCAAGACCGAGGGCGACATCGCCTCTTACGTGGATCTGCTCGGACAGATCCTCACCAAGCGCCGCGATGCCAAGTGCCCGGTGCAGCCGAAGATGTAATCACGCGGACGCGGCCGCCCGGCGCAGTTGTGATGCGAGGGCGGTGGACGACCAACAACCCGAACAAGGAGACTCAACATGGCGACGATTACCCTCAAAGGCAATGAAATCCACACCAGCGGCGAGCTGCCGGCGGCCGGCGCCCAGGCGCCCAACTTCAAGCTGGTCGACGCCGAGCTCAACGACCGGTCGCTCGACGACTATAAGGGTAAGAAGAAGCTGCTCAACATCGTTCCGAGCCTTGACACCCCGGTGTGTGCCACGTCCACTCGCAAGTTCAATGACGCGGCCAAGAAGCGGGGCGATACGGTCATGCTCATCATCTCCGCCGATCTGCCCTTCGCCATGAGCCGCTTCTGCACCGGAGAGAAGCTGGACAACGTCATACCCCTTGCCATGATGCGGGACCGAAACTTCGCCAACGACTACGGCGTCCTGATCACCGACGGTCCCCTGGCCGGGATCACCTCCCGCGCGATCGTCGTTCTGGATGAGAACGATCGGGTCGTATACACCGAAATGGTCCCCGAGATCGGCCAGGAGCCCGACTACGACAAGGCGCTGGCGGCACTTGGTTGAGGGCGCTCGCACGCGCAGCAAACGCAGATGCAGAGGACGCGGAGTTGATGAATGATGCTTTTTGCTTTGCGTTCTCTGCGACTCTGCGGCCTCGGCGTTATTTTCAGCGTCGTGTGAGAATGCCGCAAACCACGAGCAGGTGAGAACCCAATGCTGATTTTCGAACGATCGAAGGCCGGGCGGACGAATCTGGCGCAGATGCCGCGGCAGCGCGCCGAGGTATCGGATATCCCCGAGCGCTTTCGGCGCCGCGAGCGTGCGACGCTGCCGGAGGCCTCGGAGCTGCAGGTGGTGCGGCATTACACGCGCCTGTCGCAGAAGAACTTCTCCATCGACACCCATTTCTATCCGCTGGGTTCGTGCACCATGAAGTACAACCCGCGGGCGTCCAACAAGCTGGCCATGCTCACCGGGTTCCTGGCCCGCCATCCCATGGCGCCGGACACCGTCAGCCAGGGATTCATGGCCTGCATGTACGACCTGCAGGAGATCCTCAAGGACGTCACGGGCATGAAGGCGGTGTCTCTGGTGCCGGCCGCCGGCGCCCAGGGCGAGTTCGCGGGGATGGCGATGATCCGCGCCTACCACGACTCCCGCGGCGACAGCGCCCGCACCGAGGTCCTGGTGCCCGACGCCGCCCATGGCACCAATCCGGCGTCGGCGGTGATGTGCGGCTACAAGGTGCGTGAGATCCCGACCGACAAGAACGGCGACGTTGACATGCCGACCCTGCGCAAAGCGGTGGGTCCCCAGACCGCCGGCATCATGCTCACCAATCCGTCCACCCTCGGGGTGTTCGAACGGCGCATCCAGGAGATCGCCAAGGTGGTGCACGAGGCCGGCGGACTGCTGTACTACGACGGGGCCAATCTCAACGCCATTCTCGGCAAGGTGCGCCCCGGCGACATGGGCTTCGACGTCATCCACATGAACCTGCACAAGACCTTCTCCACGCCCCACGGCGGCGGCGGTCCGGGCGCGGGGCCGGTCGGGGTGAGCGAGCGGCTGCGCCCCTTTCTGCCCATTCCCATGGTGGAGAAGGACGGCGACGACTATCGCTGGGCCAGCGAGACGGACTACCCCCGATCCATCGGACGGATGCATGCCTTCGCGGGCAATGCCGGCGTGCTGCTGCGCGCCTATGTCTATGCCCGCCTGTTGGGACGGGAGGGCATGGTGCGGGTGGCCGACTACTCGACCCTGAACGCAAACTACCTGGCTGCGCGGCTGCGCGATGCGGGTTTTGCCCTGGCGTATCCCGAGCGCCGTGCGACCCACGAGTTCATCGTCACCTTGAAGCGCGAGGCCAAGGAACTGGGCGTCAACACCATGTCCTTCGCCAAGCGGCTGCTGGACTACGGCTTTCATGCGCCGACGACGTACTTCCCGCTGCTCGTTCCGGAATGCCTGCTGATCGAGCCCACCGAGACGGAAGACCGTGACACCCTGGACGGATTCATCGACGCCCTGTGCGTGATCCGCGACGAGGCGCGCGACTCCCCCGAGATGGTGAACACGGCGCCCCATACCATGCCGGTGCGCCGCCTGGACGACGTGCGCGCCGCCCGGGAACTGGATCTCGCCTGGCAGCCCGGTGCGGCGCCGAGCGCCGGCTGACCGGCGCTCACCGCAGCCGATGCCCAAGTCGGCACGCACCGGGCTCGCCCGCATCGTCCATGCGACCCGGTATTCGTGGTGCGGCCTCAAAGCGGCCTGCCGCCTGGAAGCCGCCTTCCGCTTCGAGCTGCTGCTGGCGGCCATCCTGATCCCGGCGGGGATCTGGATCGGGGAGAGCGGCGCCGAGCGGGGGGTGCTGATCGGCAGCGTCCTGCTGGTGCTCACGGTCGAGTTGCTGAACTCCGCCGTGGAGGCCATCGCCGACCGCTTCGGCGACGAATGGACCGACCTGTGCGGCCGCGCCAAGGACATGGGCTCGGCGGCGGTGATGATCGCCCTGATTAATCTGGGCGGCGTCTGGGCATTCATCCTTTGGGACCGGCTGGCCTAGCCGCCCGGTCGCAGTCGTGCGCGTCCGACGCGCCGCCAATCGTCTCGATCATCTACAAGCAACCGAGAAGGCACTATGACAGCACTCATCTGCGGATCCTTTGCCTACGACACCATCATGGTGTTTCGCGACAAATTCAAGCACCACATCCTGCCGGACAAGGTGCACATGCTGAATGTATCGTTCCTGGTGCCCGACATGCGACGCGAGTTCGGCGGCTGCGCCGGCAACATCGCCTACAATCTGAAGCTGCTGGGCGGCGACGGCGCGCCCATGGGCACCGTGGGCAGCGACTTCGGACCCTACGCCGAGTGGATGGATCGCTGCGACATCAGCCGCAGGCACATCAAGGTGTGTGACTCCGAATACACGGCTCAGGCCTATATCACCACCGACCTGGATGACAATCAGATCACGGCATTTCACCCCGGCGCCATGGGCCTGTCCCACCACAACCGGGTGCAGGACGCACCGGGCGTCACGCTCGGAATCGTCTCGCCCGACGGCCGCGAGGGCATGATCGAGCACGCCACCCAGTTCGCCGAGACCAACATTCCGTTCATCTTCGACCCGGGCCAGGGCCTGCCCATGTTCGACGGCGACGACCTCAAGCGATTCATCGAGCAGGCCACCTATGTCGCCTCCAACGACTACGAGTCCCAGTTGATCCAGGAGCGCACCGGCTGGTCGCCCCACGAAGTGGCCGAGCGGGTGAAGGCGTTCGTGGTCACGCGCGGTGCCGAAGGGTCGATCGTTTACACTTCCAAGCACCGCATCGAGGTCCCCGCGGCCAAGGCCCGCGCCCTCAATGACCCCACCGGTTGCGGCGATGCCTACCGCGCGGGACTGCTCTTCGGGCTGCAGAACGGGATGGATTGGGAGACCACCGGGCGCATCGCCGCGCTCATGGGCGCGATCAAGATCGAGCACCATGGCACCCAGAATCACCGCTTCGCGTCCGACGAGTTCAAGGGGCGGTTCAAGGAGGAGTTCGGGTACAGCCTCTGAGGGAGTGCTGAGCGCGATCAACCGGTCACTGTGAACGGTCCACTCCCTGTGCCCGGACGCCGTCCGCTAGATTCTCGACCCAGAGAATCGTCGCCCCGGCCACCGCCGCCGGCATGACGATGAAATTCAGCAGCGGCGTCATGGTGGCCAGCAGGGTTGCGCCGCCGAAACCCAGGGCCAGTCCTCGGCGGTGGCGCAGCCTTTCACGCTGCAGACGAAACCCCAGTCCGTGGTTCCCCATGGGGTAGTCGGCGTATTCGATGCTCAGCATCCAGGCGCTGAACGCAATCCAGAGGAACGGTGCCGCCAGGTTCAGCCCCGGAATGAAAAACAGGATTCCCAGCGGGATCACCCAGCGCAGGAAATAGCCGAACTTGCGCACTTCCCCCCAGAGGGCGGGCAGCACGTCCTTCAGCATTTTGCCCCAGCCGCCGGTGTCCTCCACCGTCTGCCCGGTGAGTTGGCGCTCCACCGCCTCCGCCAACATGCCGTTGAAGGGTGCGCCGAAGAGGTTGGCCACGAGCGTGAAGCCGAAGAACACCGTGAGCAGCGCCACCAGGGCGAACAGCGGCCACAGCAGGTACCGCAGCCAATCCAACCACTGGGGAAGAGGCGAGACCATCCAGTCCACCAGATCGGCGAACTGGGTGGCACCGTAGGCGATCAGTCCGGCGAACACCACCACGTTCACGGTCAGGGGTAGCAGCACGTAGCGGCGCAGCCCGGGACGGAAGATCAGTCGCAGGCCGCGTCCCAGGCAGCGGGCGCCCCGCACGGCATCGGCCAACATGGCGGAAATCCTGGCAGCGGCGATGGTCGGATACTACCCGGCATCGCCCGCCGGGTGGAACTCCGGCACCTGGAGCTGCACCTCCAACGCGTCGAGGTCACGCACCGGTGCCTGACAGCTGGTGCCGCTGCACACATAGGCCAGTACCCCGGCGTCGGGTGCCACGCGCTGGGCCAGCACGCCTGGCGGCGCCGATGCGTCGGCGGGAATGGCAAACACCATGCGCCGCGGTGCATAGGGCGTGGCGCAGCGTTGCTGCCACGGCGTGAGTTCCTCAACCGCGCCCCGCAGCACCACGGTCTCGGGCGGGTAGAGATATTCCTCCAGCGCGGCGAGCAGTGCCGTGTGTCCATAGGGAAGTTGCTGAATGGATTCCCAGCCGCCCTGCAGGGTGCGTTCCGCCGCCTCGAGATACCGCGTGTCGCCGAGAAGATGGCCCAGCCGTCCGAGCACCTGGGCGGCGATGCCGTTGCCGGCGGGCGTGGATTCGTCGCCAAAGCCCTTGGGTCGCTCGATGAGCTGTTCGTGATCGTCGGCGGTGAAATAGAAGCCCCCGACGTCCGCATCCTGAAAGTGGGCGAGCACCGCCTCCGCCAACTCCAGCGCCCAGACCAGGTCGCCGTCGCGCCAGCGCACCTGGGCGAGTTCCAGCAGTCCGTCGATGAGGTAAACGTAGTCGTCCAGATAGGCGTTGAGGTGGGCGCGACCGTCCTTGTATGTGGCCAGCAGTCGTCCGTCTCGCCACAGGGTATCGCGGACGAAGTCCACCGCCCGGGCTGCCGACTCGGCGAGCTCGGGACGCGCGAGGTGGCGTGCCGCCACCGCCATGCCGCGGATCATGAGCCCGTTCCAGGAGGTGAGGATCTTGTCGTCGCGAGCGGGCCACACGCGCCGGTCCCGCCGAGCCAGGAGCTTACTCCGGGCACGATCCACGCGCTCGCGCAACACCGCGTCCGGCTCGCCCAGCTCGTCCGCGAGGGCTCCCCAGTCGGCGAACACGTGCAGGTGCCATTTGCCCTCGAAGTTGGGGTCCCGGTCCAGGCCGAAGCGCCGCGCGAACACCCGATACTCATCCTCGTCCAGCACCTCGCGCACTTCATCGCGGTCCCACGCGTAGAACTTGCCCTCTTCTCCTTCCGAGTCCGCATCCAGGCTCGAGTAGTAGCCGCCTTCCGGCGATTGCATCTCCCGCAGCACCCATTGGGCCGTTGCCACGGCCGTGTCGTGGAACAGGGCCTCACCCGTGGCACCGTAGGCCTGGGCGTAAAGGGCCAGCAGCAGGCCATTGTCGTAGAGCATCTTTTCGAAGTGGGGGATCATCCAGAGGTCGTCCACCGAATAGCGGCAGAAGCCGCCGCCGAGGTGATCGTTGACGCCCCCCAGGGCCATGCGCCGTAGACAGAACTGCGCCGCCTCCAGGGCCCGGGCGTCGTCGCCGCCGGTGGCGGCCCAGTGGCGCAGCAGCCGTTCGATGTTGGTGGTATGGGGAAACTTCGGCGCCCGGCCGAAGCCGCCATGTTGCCAGTCGACGCTGTTGAGCAGCTGGGTTCGCGCCCCATCCAGGGGGGCGGCATTCAAGTCACCGGTGTCGGCGGCCTGCCGCGGCGTCAGGGACTCGAGCGCCTCCATGAGCGAGGCGTTCTGCTTGCGCAGCTCGTCGTTGCGGGTGTGGAACACCTCCGACACCCGGCGCAGCAGATCGGTGAACGCCGGTAGCTGCACACGCGCCGTCTTTGGGAAATAGGTGCCGCCGAAGAACGGCGCCAGATCGTCGGGGGTGAGGAACATGGTCAAGGGCCACCCCCCGGGGCGCTGGGTGAGCAGTTGGTGGGCGCGCTGATAGATCTTGTCCAGATCGGGCCGTTCTTCCCGGTCCACCTTGATGTTGACGAACAGCGCGTTCATCACCTCGGCGGTGTCCGGATCCTCGAACGACTCGTGGGCCATGACGTGACACCAGTGACACGCGGAGTAGCCGATGGAGAGCAGGATCGGCTTGTTCTCGCGGCGGGCCTTCTCCAAGGCCTCCTCCCCCCAGGGGTACCACTGCACCGGATTGCGGGCGTGCTGCAGGAGATAGGGGCTGGTTTCGTGGGCCAAGGCGTTGGTCATGTGAGATGCCATGTCAGGTCCGGGATATTTCCTAGCGATTCAGTCAAGTATTGTAGAGTACGGCGGCGGTGCTGTCGCCCCAGACCGGCGTGTGCAGCAGTTTGAAGTGAACTCGGAATTGTTTGGGCTTCTCTCGCCCTGTGGCCTCTCCCCAGGGGAGACGGGACGTTCTGTCCACTACCTCTGCGCGCGCGCTGGTCGTGCTTCCCTGCCGCCCCTCGCCCCTGATTCCGTGATGCGAGGGGCGCGGGAGGTGAACGTCAGGCTTTTATAACCTTAAGTAGGCTCGGGGCGACCCACTCAGCCCATCGGCCACGAACCGCACACGTTCGTCCATCGCACAGGTCTCTTTCCACGGCATCGGCAAGGCCCCCCTTGCCGAGCGATTTTGACCTGTAAACCATGTCCCCGGTCTAATCTGTAAACGATGTTCCCGGTTTGTACCCGCTTTGCACCCTCTCCCTCAGGGAGAGGGTCGGGGTGAGGGGCCGTTGTCCGCCGCGCCGACGCCGGGCGTCTTGAGTTTCGACCATCATGCCGTAGAGTGTGAGGCCCTCGGGGGGCCACCCTCGGTTACAAGTAGGGAACGCCATGGGATCCGTGTACCCCCCGCTGCGCCTGAAAAAGGACGAGGACCGGCGGCTGCGAGCCGGCCACCTGTGGGTGTTCAGCAACGAGGTGGACACCGCGGCGACGCCGCTGGACGACTTCACGCCCGGCGCGGTGGTGGAGATCCAGGCCGCCGGCGGGCGGGTGCTCGGCACTGGCTACGTAAATCCCCACTCCCTCATCTGCGCCCGCATGGTGAGCCGCGATGCCCGCCATCCGCTCAGCGCTTCCCTGCTGGTGCATCGCATCCAAGTGGCGCTGTCCCTGCGCGAGCGGGTCTTCCGGGTGCCGTATTACCGGTTGATCTACGGCGAGAGCGATGGTATGCCGGGGCTGGTGGTGGACCGTTTCGGCGACACCCTGGTGGTGCAGTTGAGTACCGCCGGTGCAGAGGCGATGGCCGACGACGTCATCGGCGCCCTGGAAAAAGTGGTCCGGCCCACGGCAATTCTGCTGCGCAACGACATTCCCCTGCGGAAACTGGAGGATCTGGAGCTGTACACACGCGTGGTGCTCGGGGACATCCCCGAGCGCGTCACGCTGGAAGAGAACGGCGTTGCCTTCGAGGCGCCGCTGGCGGCGGGGCAGAAGACTGGCTGGTATTACGATCACCGGGACAACCGCGCCCGCCTGGGCCGCTATGTGGCCGGCCGGCGGGTGCTGGACGTGTTCAGCTACATCGGCGCCTGGGGCGTGCAGGCGGCGGTGGCGGGCGCGGCCGAAGTGGTGTGCGTGGACAGTTCCGCGGCGGCCCTGGAACTGGCGCACGCCAACGCGGCGCGCAACGCGGTGGCCGACCGTGTGCGCACGCTCGAGGGGGACGCGTTCGCGGCGCTGCGATCCCTGCGCGACGATGGCCAGCGTTTCGATGTCGTGATCGTCGACCCGCCGGCATTCGTCAAGCGGCGCAAGGACATTCGGGAAGGCACGGAGGCCTATCGACGCCTGAACGAGCTCGCCCTCCGGGTGTTGGCGAAGGACGGCATCCTGGTGTCGGCGTCCTGTTCCTATCATCTGCCGCGGGACGAGCTGCGCAAGCTGTTGCAGCGCGCCGCACGGCACATCGACCGCAATCTCACGGTGCTGGAGCAGGGCGGCCAGGGACCGGATCATCCGGTGCACCCGGCCATCCCGGAGACCGAGTACCTGAAGGCGTTCATCTGCCGCGTGCTGCCTGCCTGAGGGCGGACGGCGCATGCTACCATTGGCGCCCATGCTGCTTTATCCCGATATCGACCCCGTCGCTTTCTCGTTGGGTCCGATCCAGGTGCACTGGTACGGCATCATGTACCTGGTGGGCTTCGGGGCCGGCTGGTGGCTGGGGGTGCGCCGTGCCGCCCTGCGCCCGGGCTGGAACGGTGAGATGGTGGGCGATGTGCTGTTCTACATCGCCATCGGGGTGATCGTCGGCGGGCGGCTCGGGTACATGCTCTTTTACGCGCCGTTCAATCCGCCGGACGAATCGCTGCGCTGGTGGGAGATCTGGAAGGGCGGCATGTCCTTCCATGGCGGTCTCATCGGCGTGATCGTCGCGATGTGGTGGTTCGGGCGCAAGCGCGGCCTCGGGTTCTGGCGGGTGGCCGATTTCGTCGCGCCGCTCACGCCTCTGGGTCTCGGTGCCGGTCGCATCGGCAATTTTCTCAACAACGAGCTGTGGGGCAAGCCCACGGATCTTCCCTGGGGCATGGCCCAATACCCCGGTGGAATCGCTTATCATCCGTCCATGCTCTACGAGGCGTTTCTCGAAGGCTTGGTGCTGTTCGCGGCGCTGTGGTGGTTTTCGTCCCGGCCACGGCCGACGATGGCGGTGTCGGGCCTCTTCCTGGCACTCTACGGGGCGTTCCGGTTCCTGGTGGAGTTCGTACGCGTGCCCGACGCCGAGCTCGGCTATCTCGCCTTCGGCTGGGTCACCATGGGCCAGGTCCTGTCCCTGCCCATGATCCTGGTCGGCATCGCGCTCATACTGCTGGCCTACCGGCACGGTGTCACACCCGCTGACGGGGCGTCGATCCCCATGCGAGGCGCAGGAAAATGAGGCAGTACCTGGATTTGATGCGCCGGGTGCGCGACGGGGGCGTGGCCAAGGAGGACCGCACCGGTACCGGGACCCTGAGCGTCTTCGGTCACCAGATGCGCTTCGATTTGCGCGACGGCTTCCCCGTGGTCACCACCAAGAAGCTGCATTTGCGCTCCATCATTCACGAACTCCTCTGGTTTCTGCGAGGCGATACGAACGTCGCCTACCTGCGCGAGCATGGGGTCAGCATCTGGGACGAGTGGGCCGACGATCATGGCGAGCTCGGGCCGATCTACGGCTATCAGTGGCGTTCCTGGCCGGCCCCCGACGGCCGCCACATCGACCAGATCCGCACGGTGCTCGATCAGCTGCGCGACAGCCCTGATTCGCGCCGCATGATCGTGAGCGCCTGGAACGTGGCGGAGCTGGAGCGCATGGCCTTGCCGCCCTGTCACGCGTTTTTCCAGTTCTACGTGGCCGGGGGCCGCCTGTCCTGCCAGCTGTATCAGCGCAGCGCCGACATCTTCCTGGGGGTGCCGTTCAACATCGCCTCCTATGCGTTGCTCACCCTCATGGTCGCCCAGGTGAGCGGACTGCAGCCCGGCGAGTTCATTCACACCCTCGGCGATGCGCATCTGTACCGCAATCACATGGAGCAGACCGATCTGCAGCTCGGGCGTGCGCCATATCCGCTGCCGATCATGCGGCTCAATCCGGACGTGCGCTCGCTGTTCGATTTCCGCTACGAGGATTTCGAACTGGTGGGCTACCAATGCCATCCACACATCAAGGCGCCGGTGGCGGTCTGATGCGTCTGTCTCTGATCGTCGCCATGGCGGAGAATCGCGTCATCGGCATCGACAATGGCCTTCCTTGGACCCTGCCCGCCGATCTGCAGCACTTCAAGCGCATCACCATGGGCAAGCCCATCGTCATGGGTCGCAAGACCTACGAATCCCTGGGACGCCCACTGCCCGGCAGGGACAACATCGTGGTGAGCTCCAACCGGGAGTTTCAGGCGCCGGGCTGCCGCGTGGTCACGTCCCTGGACGAGGCCCTGGCGCTGGCCGCAGGCGCCGATGAAGTGATGGTGATCGGCGGCGCCATGTTGTTCGAGCTGGCGCTGCCCCGTGCCGAACGCCTTTACGCCACCCTCGTGCATGCCGAGCCGCAGGGTGACACATGGTTTCCGGCATTCGGAAGCGAATGGCGGGAGGTGTCGCGGGATGTCCATGCTGCGGATGAGCGCAACGAATGGCCGTACACGTTCCTGGTGTACGAGCGTTCGGGCGGGAAGCACTGAGCAGCGGCTGCGTGCATGCGCTGCGTCGCAGCGACTCCACGCGCCTCTCCTGCGGAGCGCCGTCAGCGTTCCCCGGGTGCCTGCGCCTGGGGGCACGAGACGTACACCACCGGCTCCTTGCGGTCCAGGCGCAGGGCGCTCAGGTGCCCGCCCCAGACGCAGCCGCTGTCCAGGCCACTGACGTTGTCGCCCAGGTAGATGCCGAGCGCCGACCAGTGACCGAACACCACGGCCGCGTCCCGGCTGCGCCGGCCCGGGGCCTGGAACCAGGGGTGCAGGCCCCGGGCCTGGTTCCGGGGGGCGCCCTTGGCTTTCAAGTCGATGCGTCCGGACTCGTCGACGTACCGCAGCCGGGTGAAGCAATTGATGGCGAAGCGCAGCCGGTCCCATCCCTCACCGGCGGCATCCCAGTGGTCCGGTTGATTGCCGTACATGTTTTCGAGCAGGGAGCCGTAGTCGGGGCCACGCAACACCTGTTCCACCTCCCGGGCGCAGGCCTGAGCCAGGGGCAGATCCCACTGGGGCGCAAAGCCTGCATGCACCAGGGTATAGCCCAGCGCCGCGTCGTGATGCAGCAGCGGCCGCCGGCGCAGCCATTCCAGCAGCGCGTCGCGATCCGGGGCCCGCAAGATCGGTTCGAGGCGATCCTTGGGATTGGCGTCGCGCACCCCGTAGGCGACCCCCAGGAGATTGAGATCGTGGTTGCCGAGCACCGCCACGGCCGCGTCCCCGAGGTCGCGCACGTAACGCAGGGTTTCCAAGGACTGTGGGCCGCGGCTGACCAGATCGCCGGCCAGCCACAACCGGTCCAGGGCGGGATCGAAGTCGATGCGTTCCAGCAGCGCAAGGAACGGGTCCAGACAGCCCTGCAGGTCGCCGACGGCATACACGGCCATTCAGGTGCGCTCCCGTTTGCGCAGCCGCAGGCGACGGAACCAGCCGCCGGGCACGGCCGATTCGTCCGTCAGCAGCGCAAGCTCGGGCGTCGTTTCCAGAAGCGGCTCGAACACCACGTCGGTGCGCGTGGCCAATCGCCGCAGCAACGGGTTGATCGCGCGGCGCAGGGGGGCGCGCTGACCAGGACGCAGGAACTTGTCCAGG
>Ga0209347_1003905_pt1 | contig 16476 bp, 14 predicted proteins | sample AutmiccommuBRH23_FD_187382 | JGI IMG/M metagenome (GOLD analysis project Ga0209347, IMG submission 187382) | Deep subsurface microbial communities from Mt. Terri, Switzerland - Autotrophic microbial communities BRH/23 (SPAdes) (version 2) | ecosystem: Environmental > Aquatic > Deep subsurface >...
CATTATCAAAGGCAATAGTTTTGGCGCCAATATTAAAAGGTAGGAACGATTTGCCTTCTTCATATAAAGTCCATTTTCCGCCTTCTAACTTTGCTAAATACCCGCCATAAGAAATAACAATCCAAGGGATTCCGTTTTTATCGAAGGCAACTTTTGTAACAGCATCATACCTACCATTCCAATCTGATTTTGTATATGTAGTCCAATTGGTACCGCCATTAAATTTATTAAGTCCGAGAGAAGTACCTATCCAGAGATTGCCTAAACCGTCTTCTTTAATATCATATATATAATCATAGGCAAGAGCGGAATTAGAAGAATTAAAAAGATACCAGTTAGTGCCATCATATTTCACTAAACCGGATGCTGTGCCAATCCATTTATTTCCGTTTCTATCAACACAAATTGCATTAATAGCGTTATCGGGCAGACCGGAATTGCTTCTTGTAAAAAGTGTAACTTCATTTGTGGATTTACTGATTTTAGAAAGCCCTGCACCTCCCACCCAAATATATTCATCATCTTCGGCTATCGCCAAGGAAGGACCCGTACCGATATAATGCTGCCAAGGCGATTCATCTATATTTGTTTGAGGTGATAAAATTGATTGCTGCGATAAATCACTCTGTAAATCGAAATTTGCTTTTAAGATATTGCAGCAGAATAATAATAAAACAAAAACTAAAAGCCGTTTCACGACTCCTCCGGGTATTTTTTATTGAAATATGTATAAAGTATTTCAATAAAGATGCCATTTGAAATCGTTCAGTTTTGGTTAATTTTCGAGGGGGATAAGGAAAAAGTGTAAACTTTAGTTGCACCGAATACAACTAAAGTTTACAATGATCTATTTTACCAGATGAAATTTTTGGAAAACTAATATTAGCTTATCTCAAATTTCTTCATTTTGCGCCATAGAGTGGAAGGGTCAATATTTAATTCTCTCGCGGTTTGAGAGCGGTTACCATTATTCTTTTTTAGAACCGAAATAAGCAACTGCCTTTCTGCATCTTTAAATCCGAGAGGTGAATTAGTATTATGAGTAAGTTTATTATGCTCACCCTCTCTCAATCTTTTTGGGAGACATTCGAGTTGAATTATTTCATTGCTGCAAATAACGAAGCAATGTTCAATCACGTTTTCTAATTCACGGATATTCCCTTCCCACTCTTGCTCTAACAAAATATCATAAGCAGAAGATGAAAATTGTTTAATATTCTTACCAAACTTTTTATTGAACTTTGAGATAAAGTGATTTATAAGAAGCGGAAAATCATCCATTCTTTCTCTAAGTGGCGGAAGATGAATATTGACAACATTAATACGATAAAACAGATCTGAACGGAAACGTCCCTCGGAAATTTCATCCGAAAGAATTTTATTGGTGGCTGCAATAATTCTCACATCCATTTTAATTGGTTTATTTCCACCTACACGTTCGAATTCGCGAGTCTCTAATACGCGGAGAAGTTTTGTCTGAACCGATACCGAGAGATCACCTATTTCATCTAAGAATATTGTGCCCCCTTGAGCAAGTTCGAATCTTCCGATTTTACTTTTTACGGCACCTGTAAAAGAACCTTTTTCGTGACCGAAGAGTTCGCTCTCTATAAGTGACTCCACAAATGCGCTGCAATTAACCGCCACAAATGGATTTTTTTTGCGTGGACTATTAAGATGGATTGCGCGAGCCGCCAATTCTTTTCCTGTTCCGCTTTCCCCTGTAATGAGTACCGAGCTATCGGTTTGAGAAACACTCTCGAGCAAATTATATATACTCCGGATCTCTTTATTCCCGCCGATAATATTTTCATATTTATAAAATTCGTTTAAGTGAGAAGAGAGATTTTTAATTTCTGATATATCGATAAAAGTTTCTACTGCTCCGATATTTTCATTTTTATTATTTAGCAAAATTGAAGAGTTAACGCGAATCGGTATTTTCTTACCGCTTTTGTGGAAAATTTCTAATTCATTGCCGATCATGGCTTTACCGTTATTAAGAGTCTGCTCCATGTGGCAACCATTTTGGCATAAAGAAGAACCAAAAATATCCCAACATTTTTTACCGATTGCTTCCGTCTTCTTATAACCCGTAATCTTTTCAGCAGAATTATTAAAGGAAGTAACATTCCAATCGCTATCAATCGTAAAAGTGCCTTCAATATTGCTATTAAAAATTGCATCAAGTTTATTTTTTTGATTTATTAGCTCGGTAGTTTTAGTTTCGAGTTCTTGTGAAAGAGAAAGCATCTCATTCGTATCACGGAAAACAAAAACGACACTTAAGACAGATTGCCCATTTGTAATTGGAGTAATCGAAGCGAGAACTTTTTTGACATCTCCTTTTTTGTTGATTATCTGGGTAGAAATGTTCGTGAATACAAGATTTTTGGTCAGTGCCTCTTTTATATAGTTGATTACTTCCTCGTCTTTGGGGAAGATATGATGATAATCGAAACCGACTATATCATCCTCTTCGAAGCCTGTAATTCGTGAGGCGGCTTCATTAAAAACGATTATTTTTAGTTCTTTTCCGATAACTGTAATTCCATCAGGGATTACAATTGCTTCTCTATTCTTGTTTATAATGCTTTGAACTTCTTTCATTTTCTACTCCAATTCACCATTGCAATTTAACAAATTTATTGCATTATTAAAATCCTACAGCAATATATGTTGCAATCATGCAATATTAATGTTCAAGAAATAATGCGAATTGTCCAAAAAAAAGGCACTTTTACCATTGGAACGATTAATGCAACAGTTAAGACAAACATTTTATTTCAAAGGAAAATTATGAACAAAAGAATAGCAATAGCAATTGAAGAAACAGGTAGCAGCGAGATAGTGGCTGATCATTTTGGTCATTGTTCAAAATTTGTTGTATGCGAATTTGACGATCAAAAAAATATAGTTAAAACTGAAACATTTTTTAATCCATTAGCAGGCGGACATCATGGGGCATGCCAATTACCCGGATACGTACAGCAATTTAATGTAAGCGCAATTATTGCCGGCGGAATGGGACAAAAAGCAATAGATAATTTCTCTAATTTTGGTATCGAAGTTATAACTGCTCCGGGATTGGTATATAATGATGCGGTAGACCGTTTTATGGACGGAAAACTTATTGGTTATGATACCTGCAAGCATGAACATCACCATGGCGAAGAACACGGACAGGGAGAAGGACATGGACATGGCAATGGCGGTGGTAATAGTCAAGGCGGAGGATTCGGCGAAGGCCATGGGCACGGTGCCGGTAATGCTGCCGGATTCGGCGAAGGTCAGGGACAGGGAAATGGTAAAGGTTTCGGGCAAAATTAAGTATAATGAAAGAAGTAATTCTATCCATAGCATCAGGGAAAGGTGGAACAGGCAAGACAACCATTGCGGCGAGTCTTGCTTCCATTATCCCGAACAGCGCTTATATCGATTGCGATGTGGAAGAGCCAAATGGTCATCTCCTCTTAAAGCCGAAAATTAACACTGAAGAATTTGTATCAAAACTTCTCCCGAAGATTGACCCCTATAAATGCACAGTCTGCGGTAAATGTGTTGAGGTATGCGAGTTTAATGCTTTAATAAATCTGAAATTCGAGATTACGTTAATCGATGAGATGTGTCATGGATGCGGAGCTTGCACTTATTTCTGTCCCGGAAAAGCAATTACAGAGATCGAAAAACCAATCGGCGTAATAAGAAAAGGATTAACCGAACATGGCATTTTATTTATCGATGGACTTCTTAATATTGGAGAAGTAGCTGCCGCACCACTAATAAAGGCAGTAAAAAGGAAAATAGCGGGGAGCAAAAATGGTCAGGCTGGATATTTCTCGAAGGGCGAAATTTCGAATAGAGATAAGACTTCTAAGCAAAATGAGATAAGCATTTCATCTATAAAATCTACTGATGATATCAGTCAACAATATCTCTTTGAAAAAACCTACGTTATCGATTCCCCTCCCGGGACATCATGTTCTATGGTCGAGGCAGTGAGCGATTCTGATTATTGCATATTAGTAACTGAATCAACGCCATTCGGCTTGAATGATCTCAAGCTCGCAATGGAAGTGCTCAAGACAATAGACATTCCTTTTGGTGTAGTCATAAATAAATATGATGCTTCTTATATAGAGATGGAAAAATATTTGGAGGAAACAAAAACCGATCTGCTGATGAAAATTCCATTCGATAGAAAATATGCAGTGGCATATTCAAAAGGAATACTGCCGATAGTTTTATATCCGGAATTGAAGAATGAATTTCTGGGACTATTCGATACGATAAAAGAGAAATTGATGATGGTGGAAAATGTCTGATAACGGATATAAACAGATAGTGATATTAAGCGGTAAAGGCGGTACGGGCAAGACTACTATCTCGGCAGCATTTGCAAGTTTTGAAAATGATAAAGTGATAGTGGATTGCGATGTGGATGCGGCAAATATGCACTTAATGCTCAAACCGAAATCGGAAAAGAGTCATGAATTTTCGGGTGGTAAAAAAGCAGCTATTAATAACGAGATCTGTATTCAATGCGGTCTATGCGAAACTGTCTGCCGGTTTGATGCGATCAATGATTTTAAGATCAACCATTTGAAATGCGAAGGATGCGGATTTTGTTTTAGAGTATGCCCAGAAAGTGCAATCTCTTTTACCCCTTCAATAGGTGGAAATTATTTTGAATGCGAATTGGAAGATGATTCAAAATTCTTTTATGCAAAACTTTTCCCCGGGCAAGGAAATTCAGGCAAGCTTGTAAGTGAAATCAAAAAGAGTGCGATTAATTCTATCAAAGAAAATTCCCTCCAAAGCTCGAATAAGAAGATCGCTTCAATAAATAATCCGGATGTAAATGGCGGTAAATTTATCATAGTCGATGGTCCTCCGGGAATAGGATGCCCCGTGAATGCCAGTATTTCAAAAGCCGATTTTGCTATACTGGTAACCGAGCCTACTCTTTCGGGGGTTCATGATCTAAAACGCTTAGTTGAATTACTGAATACGTTTAAGATTCGCATGGGAATAATTATTAATAAAAGTGATCTGAATGAATCGGTGGCAGAGCAGATTAAAGATCATGCCACTGAAAAAAATATTCCGTTATTAGGTGAAATACCTTTTAATACGGAATTTGTAAAAGCTCTTATAGAAGGGAAAAATATTGTAGAAGTAGATGAATCGGTAAAAAAAGATTTATTAAAAATTTGGGAAAAAACGAAATCATATATTATAAATTGAAGAATTGGAGAAGAAATGATTGCTGAATTAAAAAATACGAATAAAGAAAAAATTGCTTTTACATCAACGGGTGGATCGATGGAATCATTATTGAGCGAGCAATTCGGGAGATGCCAATATTTTATTATTGTTGATCCGGAGACAGGTAAATTTGAAGCGATCTCCAATCTCGGTGAACAGATGCAAAGCGGAGCCGGACCAAAAGCAGCAGAGCTAATTCATCATCATGGTGCAAATGTTGTCGTTACAGGTCATGTCGGCGATAAAGCTGAAGAAGTATTAAAAAGAGTAAATATAAAAATCGCTTCCGGCTATAAAGGGAACATAAAAGTAAAAGATGCATTAACAGAATATTTATCTAAATAGAGAAAAATTAATTGGAAGAACTAATTACAAACAGGATTGCGGTTCAGTTTTACGAATCCCAATTCTGTTCTATTGAACTGCCTCTGCAAGTTCACACTTATGATATCGATATAGCTCATCATGTAAATAATATAGTTTATTTGCGTTGGCTCGAAGATATGCGCTGTGAACTTTTTACTAAACTGGATTTATTAGAATCGTTAATTGCATTAAATTATTATCCGGTGGTGGCATCATGCGAGTTGAAGTATAAAAAGCAGATTAAACTTATGGATCGTCCAATCGGAAGAATGTTTTTAGAAAGCAGTTCACACGGTATATTAATATTCAAAGCCGAAATAAGAATAGATGATAAAATAGCCTTTTGTGCTTCTCAAAAATGTGTGATAATGGACTTAAAGAATAACCTTATGATAACAGATAATATCATAAAAATAATTTAAGCCCATTAAGCCATTTATTATATGCTTCACTTGTTTGAACGAATGCAAGTGGATCGGGATCAATTATTTCTAATTTTTTGAGTGAAGCAAATGCTTCATCGAATGAGCGATAGAATCCCGCACCAATAGCCGCTCCGCGTGCAGCTCCAATTGATCCGTCAGTTTCATAAAGTTCTATTGAAGCGCCGATTACGTTTGCCAATGTTTCTCTAAAGATTGGACTTAAGAACATATTTCCTTTGCCGGCACGAATAACATTTATATTTAACCCCATCTCTTTCATTATATCTATACCATACTTGAATGAGAATACAATTCCTTCTTGTGCCGCACGTAGTACATGGGCTTTTGAATGATTATTAAAATCGAGATTAAGAATATGACTACCGATATTTTTATTTTTCAAGACTCTTTCTGCGCCATTACCGAATGGAAGAACCACAACTCCATTTGAACCGATCGGTATTGCTTTGGCTGATTCATTCATTTCAGAATAGGATAGACCACTTGTAAAATTTTTTCTTATCCATGAATTGAGGATGCCTGTACCATTAATACAAAGGAGCACTCCAAGCTTAATTGAATCGTTCAAATAGTTCACATGAGCAAATTGATTTACACGTGAATATTTATCAAAATTATTCTTATCAATTACTCCATAAACAACGCCTGAGGTTCCTGCATTTGCTGCCACTTCACCTGCATTGAGAACGTTTAATGAAAAGGCGTTATTTGGTTGATCTCCGGCGCGATATGATACGATTGCATCACTGCTTATTCCAAGCACTTCGGCTATCGAACTTAATATTTTTCCTTGATTAGAAAAAGTAGGATTAACTTGCGGTATAATGTTATCGGGTATCTCATAATAATTTAATAGTTTATCGGAGATTGCATTAGAGGTAAAATCCCAAAAGATACCTTCGGATAAACCGGAAACAGTTGTAGATATTTCGCCTGTTAATTTCATTGCAAGAAAATCACCGGGGAGCATTATTTTATCTATCTTATCGAAAATCTCCGGTTCATGCTCTTTTACCCATCTAAGTTTAGAAGCAGTAAAATTTCCAGGCGAATTAAGAAAATGTTTAAGACAATAGTCTTCACCAATTTTATCAAATGCTTTATCGCCAATTTCTACGGCACGGCTATCGCACCATATAATAGATGGTCTAAGGATTTTTTGATTTTTATCAACTAATACAAGTCCATGCATCTGATATGTGATACCGAGCGATTTAATTTCATTTCCATCGATTTTCGATTCGTAAATAAGTTTTTTAAGTAGAAGTTTGGAATAGCTCCACCATAATTCAGGGTCTTGCTCTGCAAAGCCGGTTTGAGGCGAATTAATAGCCATCTCTTCTTTAGGATAAAAATCGGATGCTAATATTTTGCCCGATTCAACATCGATAATGGATGCCTTGATAGATGAACTGCCGATATCGAAACCTAATGAGAACATTACTACTCCATAATTTTTTATTTTCGCAAATACAAATTATAATTTTTCTCAATTAATATCGGCTATTGAATAGAAATTTGTTGTTTCACAATTCTATACAACATTGATCAATTCAGCTGATTCGCAGTATAAATTTCTGTAATTGATTATGGTAGCCAACAAAACAAAAGCACATAAAATAGATAATTATAGTCCTCAATTTTTACGAATATACGAAATGATGATTTTATTATAGACTAATTCTTGAACTTATGTGAATAGAATTTGTTTAAAACTAAATTTTTGGGGACTCTTTTTTATCTTTATTACAAATGAACAATAATGAAATCTCCTATTTTGTGCATAATTTTCTTAGTTCGATTATCTTCACCTCATTATCGGAGATGAAGAAAATCAATAAAGGAATTATGTTGCAAGCGGAATTTTAAGGATGCGAGTGGCTATTTATTTTCTTTTTTAATCTTTGTAGCGTATCTCTTACTGATGATAAATTCTTCATCAATATCTTTCAAGCGGATAGACATTCTTCCTCCGCCAATCTTCTCAATCTTATTTATCATATTCATATTTATAATCGTACCGCGATGAATCCTTAAAAAGATATTTTCGGGCAGTTGTTCTTCCCAAGTGGCAATTGCTCTTCGCATTAAAAATGTTTTTCCGGAAGTAGTCATAAGATTAGTATATTGATTATCTGCTTTGATAAATACAATATCTTCAATCGTAATAAATATATGACGTCCATTAATACGAATAAGAAGTTTATCCAGAAGCTGATATGATTCTGAATCTTCTGATTCAGAATTAGTTTTACTAAAATTATCTTCAATGATTACGTTATGCTTATTGAGCCTTGTTCTAACGGCACTAAGGAGCTCCTTCATCTTAAAGGGTTTGAAAATATAGTCATCTGCGCCAAGCTCCATCCCGAGTCGGAAGTCACTTCGGTCAACCATTGCAGTTAAAAATATAAATGGAATCGTTCGGGTTTCTTTTAATTTGGATAATTCTCTTAAAACATCATAGCCCGATATACCGGGCATTTTAATATCAGAGATGATTAGGTCGGGGAGAAATTCTTTTGCTTTTTCTAATCCTGACTCACCATCAGAAGAATCGATAACCTTATAATTTTCTTCTTCTAAAATTTCGATAATGTTTAATCTAATATTTGATTCATCTTCGATTACGAGTATAGTTTTTTGTTCCATTTTCCTCCTAATACAATTATTTAATTATTTAAAAATTCTTTAAATTTTTCTTCACATTCTTTTCTATCGGCTTTATCGTTTTGGATTAGAATGCGATACTTAAAAGTAACCGATTCACCCGCATCAAGTTTATAATTTAATTCTTCCTTACCTTCGCTAAAAATTTTTTGACCTAATGGATTAGCCGCAAAAAGACCATAATCTCTAGCATGCCAATAAGTAGGGAAGCCGACATTTTCGGGATTATCAAAAATCACAATTGACACGTCATGACTATTAATATTGCCCGAGAGTGCTACCCATTTAGCTCTTTTACCCCAAGCGTTATTTCCTTCAATACCATCGCTATTAAGATAGTTACCGGTTACGTTACTATTCTCTAAAACAGCAACTTCGGTTTTATTTCCGTGGGAATCGGTCAAAACAATCGGTTGATTAGTAGGAAGCTCGAGCTGACGTGCAACTCTTAACCCCATCATTCCTTCTTTATTATCATTAAAGAAAACATCTTCATCAATAGCGGTAAGCTTAGTAATTCTGTCAATCGTTCTTGAATTATTTTCAGCACGAAAAATAAAATGAGTTATTTCTTCTAAAAGAATTTCTCCATTAAAATTTAACCAATTCGAGGAGACAATTAATTCGGCTTTATTATCACTTTCCTTTTCAAAGATAATATCTTGGAGCCTGATGGTTCCCATTTTATCGGATTGAGCTTCAGGAATTGCATCAGAGTTATTCCAGAAATCTAATCCGTTAACGTCTCCGTAATTAAACCAAAGTCCGATTTGATGCGGGTGATCGATTCTTTCGCCGCTTCTTGGCGATAATGGATATCCTCTTGTAATTGTATCACCCATTGCAGAAATAATAGGAAACAAAACCGGTTTTTTTAATACAGGAATCTCATCGTTATATAGGAACGAGGTAAAAAGTTTGCCATCGATAAGTATATCGATCTTCTTTTGAGAATCGTTATTGATGATTTTGAATTTGCTATTGATTTGAGCATTAAGAATGGATAAGAAAGAAATGAATATAAAAAATATAGTAAATCTGATTTTATTCATAACACACCGGTAATTATTTATAATTGAATATAAAAAACTGATTAATTAATTTCAGGAATATGGAAATTTTATTAAGATACTCTTTATTTGGATTATTGCAAGAAGGGTGGCAAAATTTCAAAAAATTAATTATTATTTATTGAATGTAAGTTTTATTGTTGTGCCTTTTTCTTTGATACTGGTAATTTCGATATCAATCTCATTCATTTCACAATATTTTTTGGTGAGTGCAAGTCCTAAACCATTGCCATCATAACTTCTAATATATCCTTGCTCTTCTTGAGTGAACGGTTGGAATAATTTATTTAAATAACTATCTGATATGCCCACACCTGAATCTTCGATTTGAAGAACTATTTTTCCCTCCACGTTTAGAATCGAAATCTCAATCTTTCCTTGTGGAGTGAATTTTATTGCATTATCAATTATTTGCTGCAAGATCGATTTTACTGAAAATGGGTCTATAAGTACATTCGGAAATTTGCACTGTAAATTGAAATTATATTCTAAATTCTTTTCTTTGATATGTGGATAAAAATCGTACATCACTTCATCAACTATTATAACAAGATCCAAAGTTTGGAATTCTGGCACATAAGTATCCGAAGTTACTTGGGACATTTCTAAAATTAGCTCGATAGTTCTGATTATTCTTCTGCTGGCTTGCTTTATACTATCAAAACTTTCAAATGCTTCTTTTATGTCATTTTCTTCTAAATAGGCACGTGCTAAATCAGTATATCCCATTACAGCATTAAGCGGAGTCCTTATTTCATGCGACATCTGAGCGAGGAATTCCGATTTAATATTATCCGCCGCTTCCGCTTTTTCCTTAGCTGTACGAAGCTCTTTAATCGTTTCATTTAATTGGTTAGTCCTTTTATCGACAAGGAGTTCGAGATTTTTTTTATAAAGAGAATTTTCCTTCATGAGTGAAGATTTTTCTAAAGCTCTATGAACGCTCATTTCAAGATCATCAAATTTCAAGATTGGTTTAGAGACAAAATCCCATGCTCCAAGTTTTATCGAGTTAATGGCTTCTTTTATAACTCCGGTACCTGAAACGACCACTATAGGAACATCAAAAGACATCTCCCTGATAAATGCAATTATCTTTTCGCCGCCGATTCCGGGCATATTTAAGTCCACCAAGACTATATCCGGTTCATCTTGTGCAAACAACCTTAATGCCGTGTTACCGTCATTTGCCGTAAAAACAATTGCCTCTAAGTCTTCAAAAAAATATTTTAAGCTGTTACATAAATCTATATCATCATCAATGATTAACATTTTTACATTAACCAATGAATAATATGGAGATAACTCGGAATTTAATTCCATCTTTAATACCTAACTTTCAAGTGTAATATTATTGTCCAATATTTTCATTTTTTTAGAAATATAATTCTTGGTGTCTGTAATATCGACTTGTCACCATCAAATAGCAAGATACTTACTTAATATGTGATTACTTTAATATACCGCTTTTTATAATTTTTAAATCAGTTAAATTATCTTTATTATATCAAAATAATTTTAGTCCTGATGAGAAAAAACAGAAGGAATAATTATTTGGAATGTAGTACCTATACCCAAATGAGAATATACTAAAATTTTTCCATTGTGATTATTTTTAATTATCATGTATGACACAGAAAGACCCAATCCCGTACCTTCGCCCACAGGTTTTGTTGTAAAAAATGGTTCAAAAATTCGATGCTTTGTTTTTTCATCCATTCCGGGACCATTATCTTCAATTTCGATAATTAGTTCGTCTCCCTCTTTTTTTGTTCTAATAATTATCATCGGTATTTTTTCAAGTTCATGATTAATGAAGATGGCTTGGACTGAATTTTGAATTAAATTAAAAATTACTTGTTGAATCTCAACTGCTGAAATCCATACATCGGACAAATTTTCTTCATATTGAGTTTCAATTCTTATATTTTTGAAGTCATATTTTTTATTAAGATTATAATCATTTTTAATTAATGCGATAGTATCATCCAATAGTTTTTTGATATCGCAATTATTTTTTCCCGAATCACTTTTTCGACTAAATTGAAGCATATTCTTAATTATCGCGCTTGCTTTGCCCGCTGCACCGCTAATAGAATCAATTATATTCCCGATATCTCTTTGCTTAAAATATTCTTCTATTTGTTCCATTTCGATGCCGAGTTTATGAGCAACGGCTTTATTCCTGGGCATCTCTTTATCGGTACGTCTGATGATATTTTGACACCCTTGTGCGATAGTTCCCAATGGATTATTAATTTCATGAGCAATGCCGGCGGCTAATCCTGCAATAGATGTCATCTTCTCGCTCTGAATCATTAATTCTTCCATTGATTTTTTTTCGGTGATATCCTCAATTATTATTAAACTTCCTTCATTGATAGGTGCTGTAATGGGCATAATTGTGATGTTATATGACTTAGATTCTCCTTCATCATTTGAGACTATTTTTTCATTTGTAATAATGACATTATTTATTAAAGACATATTTAAGTCATGTTCAATAAAATTGAGTATCTTAAATTTCTCAAATAAGGAATGAGAATCACATTCACGATCAAGAGGAGAGATAAATACATCGGCAGATTTATTACATTGAGTAACATTTTGATTTTTATCAATCGTAATAATAGAAAAGGGGAGTGAATCAATAATATATTTGACAAGTGCATGAGCTTTTTCTATCTCGTTTTGAGCCATCACTCTATCAGTGATATCAGTCATTAATGCAGCGACAAGCCCATCATCAGGGCGGTATAACGAGACTTTTAGATAACTCCCTTTATAGAAGTACTCTAAGGATTCTGAAATTCCGGTTTTTAGAACTCTATCAATTATCTGTAAATATTCAAAATTGCCGACATGTCTAAGTGTTTTATGCTCTTCACCTTCAGCAAAAGAATATCTTTTCCCCATTAGAGCTTCATATTCACTATTAACGTCTATATATTCGACACCCAGGGGTAGATCATTTTCATCATAGATTAAATTATAAATTGCAAAGCCGATAGATAAATTTTCAAAAAGAGTTCGATATTTTTTTTCACTTATCTTTTGTGATATTTCTGCAGCTACCCTTTTTTCAAGATCGGAATTTGCCTTTTCTAATAATTCTTTATTATTTCTAAGTATATTCAATTTAATCAAGCACTCCCACCCACAAAAACAATTTCTAAAAAAATAATCAGCTTAATAATTTGCGAAACAACATATTTTAATAAAGAGAATTTGCGCTATCTCATAATTGGTAACTGATTCTGGACAAACTTTCCTGTATTAATAATATCTATAATATTATACGTTCCTAATTTCCTTGCACGCAAAAATCCGGACCACGCCGCATCTGCCAACGAACCATTTTCTAATAGTTCAAAAAGCCACTGATGAGCATAATCTGGATTGATCTGTCTGATACCGGCTCTAATTTCGAGCAACCATTTGCGATTAAATTTTTCCTGCGAACCGATTGCAGGAGACATTATAATCGGAAGTCCTAATGCCGAATAAAATGAAAGTTCACTTGGCTTAGTCCATAGTATATCTGTACTATGCATCAAACGATTAAATGTATTAAAATAATCTTCTATATTATTCTCGTAAAAAACTTCAATTTGTTTAGTGTCATTGCTAATTTCAGAGGCGACTTTTTGAAAATAATTTTTAATATTTTCTCTTGTTCCCGCTACGAGATTTAACTTAATTTTGTTTTGTAGAATAAGATTTTTAAGACTTTTAGCTATTGCACCACCAATCTCTTTTTGAGCACCTGCACCGCCGATTGAATATGTTAAGGTAATCTTAGGATCAATTTCGATACTGCAATTTTCTTCGCCCAAGAAATGATGAACATTAATTCCATGGCGAGAACAAAATTCTCCATTTGGATCTAATCTTTTTAATCGCTGAGCGAGATCGCGCTTAAGCACGTCAAGTTCCCTATTACCAAGCAATTCCGGTGGCAATGGAAATCCTGTAAGAATAACTTTATCATTCGGTACTCCATAAGCATGAAGTCTTTGAGCTGCCTTACTGCAAGGGGCAAAGTAAGTTATCTTGCTTTCCCATGGAGCTTTCGCAACCCAGACACGATTCAAATCCGCATCGCAAATAATACAATAAACATCGCTTATTCCACGCATATTAGCAGCAATCGCAGGTGCATAGAAAGAGGTAATCATCGGTTGATCTTTTCTCCGTATCGTATCTAGCATACCGGAACATAGTCCCCGCTTAATATTATGCTCTAATAGATCTACTTGAAAAGTCTTATTGGATAAATCTCGTAATGGATAAAACGAAGGGATATGAAGGAGAGAATCTAAAAGTCCGAAAATCAGATTCCCAACAATAGGTAAACCTTTTGCTCGGGACATTATTTCATAGGCTCTTAGGACTCGCTTCCAAAGTTTTTGTTCACTTTTAGAAGTGGATGAATCTGCACCTACATTAATAATATTCCCGTCAGCAATCGATTTTAGAGGATATACCGCTCTCTGATGTCCAAAGCCCATATCCGCAGATACGAGCCAGACTTTTTTATTATTTTCTTCTACTGAATTCATACTCACCCAAGATTATTTCGGTTCTCAAGTTAAGATAGTTTTAATCAATAATCAGTATAACCTTTTGCTCCGGGCGAATAAAATGTTGAGCTATCGGGTTTAGTTAATTCAGTGCCATTTTTTAATTTCGTAACTAAATCGGGGTTAGAAATAAACGGTTTTCCGAAGGCAACTAAATCACCTTTATCTTCTTGCAAATCTTTTTCTGCCCGCACGGAATCATATCCGCCCGATAAAATAGTTGTTCCATTAAAATTATCTCTGATAGATTTTTTTACCGATGGTTTTACTTCAGGTGCACCCATTGAACTATGATCAGCAATATGCATATATACTATTCCAATCTCACTTAGTTTTTTTGATAATACGCTATAAGTTTCTTCTATCTCATCATAGAACTTCATACCATTGGCTGCTCCATAAGGAGAAACTCTGATACCGACCTTACCCGCACCGATAGCATCTGAAGTTTTTTTCGCGATTTCTAAAACAAACTTGAGTCTATTTTCGATCGAGCCGCCATATTCATCTGTGCGTTTATTGGTAATTGGACTGATAAATTGTTCAATCAAATAACCATTTGCACCATGAAGTTCAATTCCATCAAAACCGGCTTCAATAGCGTTTTTAGCTGCTTTCACAAACTCATCGATTGCATTTTGAATATCTTCTGCGGTCATTTCTTCGGGAGCGGGATACGGTTGTAATTCTTTTTGATCTGTCCACATATTGCCTTCAAGCTTTTCAGCCGAAGGTGCTAATATCCTAGCATTTTCTGGCATGTTAAGAGGATGCGATACTCTCCCTGTATGCATAATCTGCATAAATATTTTTCCGCCTTTATTATGAACTGCGGATGTTACTTTTTTCCATCCTTCAATTTGCTCTTTGCTATAAATTCCGGGAATGCGTGAATAACCAAGTCCATTTAGGGATGGTGAAGTTCCCTCGGTTATTATTAATCCGGCGTCTGTTCTTAATGAATAATATTCCGCCATTAAATCATTCGGAACGTTGCCTATTGCGCGGCTTCTTGTCATCGGAGCCATTACTATTCTGTTTTTTAGTTCAACATCGCCTAATTTATAACTACTAAATAATTTTCTATCCATATCTTCCTCCGTATTGTTATCTATTTATTTAATTTCTCATAATTCAACTATTCTGCTTTTATACACTTATAACACCAAATAGTTCAAAAAAATTCCCGATAGAAATCGGGAATTAAAAAAATGTTTTTCGATATGAATATTATTATATCATCAATATTTTTATTTTCCGAAACTTCTTGCGAAGAGGTCTATAATTGCTTTTCTCCCATTATCTTGAAGGAAGCGAGTGCCTGTACCTACAAAATGAACATGTTTAATAACCGGATCATCACATTTAACCCAATTCAAATGTTCCCACGTAAACCAAGAATCTTTTTCTTGATCAAAAACGAAAATTGGTTTATTACAAATCTTTGCAAATTCAGCACCCCAGCCTGTACCTCCTTTTACGGTGTTATCAGCAAGTATATGACCTATGACATAAATTTCCTGACCGTTATTGATCTGATACCAAATGCTCTGAAGCACTTTTCTCAATTTTGGTGTAGCTGTGTAATTACGATTAAGCAATTTAGAAACATATTCCAAACTCACATCACCATTCTTAAGCTCATCATGATTAAGCACTCTAATGCCGCGTGTGCGTTCGATATTATGACCTTCAAAAGTAAAATTAACTTCTTCGATACCTAAGCTTTCGGCTGTTTTTCCAAATTCTGCTTCTGCGCCTTGAATTCCACCGCTAAATAAAATTACATCTTCTTTATTCATTTTTCTTCCTTTTCTTAATTAATAATTATTAGATGTTATAAACTGTGCAAAGATACATACAGTTTAGCAATTTCGCATAAAAATACCGGTAATTATATTTTGTAGATAATTTTTGATGCTATGATAATATTCCCAAATGAGTAAATAATTTTTGTTTAATTAATTTTCTCGAGTATGATCGATTTAAAATCAGCAACATAATTATTCGGTATAAAAGTTGCCTTTAGAAATATTTTATTAGATCCTTTTGGGAGCGTAATTTCTCCGATTT
>Ga0209347_1003906_pt1 | contig 16475 bp, 13 predicted proteins | sample AutmiccommuBRH23_FD_187382 | JGI IMG/M metagenome (GOLD analysis project Ga0209347, IMG submission 187382) | Deep subsurface microbial communities from Mt. Terri, Switzerland - Autotrophic microbial communities BRH/23 (SPAdes) (version 2) | ecosystem: Environmental > Aquatic > Deep subsurface >...
CGTATTTGGCAACGGCCTCCTCCAGCGCGCGGTCCAGATCGGCGCGCGGAGCGATGCTCTGCGCCAGACGCAAGCTCGGGATCATGTCGCGCCCCCGCTCCGCCGCCTCCAACGCCTGCGCCAGAACCTCCAGCGCGCTCACGCGCTGCGCTGGCGCATCGGCGCGCAGATAGCCGTTCACCGCAGCACTGACCGCCCGTTCCCGCAGGCGGATCTGGCTGTCATAATCCTGCGTCTGGATCTGCCCGGTCAGGCGCGCATATTCCACCCACAGATCACTGCGATCCAACAGGGACACCGCCGCCCCCATCCACCCGGCGGCACCGGATCTGTCCCCGGCATTGGCCCGCTCCAGCGCGGCTTGCAGGATCGTGTCCGGATCGAAGCCCCCCGCAGGGTGCAGCGTGCCGATCTCCAGCGCCAGATCGCGCGCGTCCTCCAGAGTCGGACGCCCCAGCCAGTCCAGATCCGCGATGCGGGCCGCAGCGGATTGCAGAGCGCCGGGCGCGGTCGCCACCACCTCGGCCGACAGCGCGCCCGCATAGGGGCTGCGCCCCTGCACGGCCGATTTCGGAAAGCAGGCATTCGACCGGGTATTGAAGGTAAAGGCCGCGCAATCGCGATCCGCCAGGCAGGCGGTCCGACAGGCCGTCAGCGTCGTATCGAACAGGGGTTGCAGATCGCCACCCGGAAAATCCATGTCCCGCGTCACGACGATACGTCGATCCGGCACGATCTCCTGCGCACAGGCCGTTGCGGGCGCAAGGCCGACAAGGCCAAGAACAAGGGCAAGCGCTGCGATGGTGCGGGGCATGGCGGATCCTCCTGATCTTGGGGCATGGTGACATGACCGCAGATTTCGGTGCAAGGATTCCTCTTGCCGACGGGCGTGTTTACCCGGAATTCACTCGCCCCCGCGATGGTAGGCGACGGTGATCCCCTGATTCAACACGATCGAAAGGACCGGCATGAGCCTTGCCAACAAACTGGCTGATGAACGGCGCGCCCGGCTGGCGGCGGAACGCCTGCTGGAACTGAAACAGGCCGAACTCTTCGCGGCCAACCGAAAGCTGGGCCGCCATGCCAAGGCGCTGTCCGACGAAATCCACGAGACGCGCGCACAGGTCCAGACAATCGAGGATGAGAACAGACGCGTCAAATCCGACCTGAGCGAGGCGCATCAGAAGGTCGAGATTGCTGAACGCCGCCTCTGGCATTCCATCGAAACGATACAGGACGGCTTCGCCTTCTTCGATCTGGACGACCGCATGATCGCGGCCAACAATGCCTATCTCTCGGTGTTCGAAGGGCTGGAAGAAGTCAGGCCCGGCGTCACCTATCCCTACTTGCTGCAACTCCTGACGGATGAGGGAATCGTCAACATCGGCACCCACAGCCCCGCCGAATGGCGCGCCATGATGCTGCGCCGATGGGAGGCGCCGTCGCCCGAACCCACGGTGATCCGGCTCTGGAACAACGCCTATATCAAACTCATCGACCAGCGCGGCAAGGGCGGTGACGTGGTCAGCCTCGCGCTGAACATCACCGAAACCATCCGCTATCAGAAAGAACTGAAACAGGCGCGCGAAAGGGCCGAGGCGGCGAACCGGGCCAAGTCCTCGTTCCTGGCCAACATGAGCCACGAGATCCGCACACCCATGAACGGCGTGGTCGGCATGGTGGACCTGTTGGGCGATACCCCCCTGACAGAAGAGCAGCGTCTTTACGTCAACACGATCAAGACCTCGGCCGAGGCGCTTCTGGTCATCGTCAACGACGTGCTCGACTATTCCAAGATCGAAGCGGAACGGTTGACCCTGCATCCCGAACCCTTCGATCTGGAACGCGCCATTCACGAGGTGATCCTGCTCCTGCAACCCAGCGCGCGGCAGAAGGGGCTGGAACTTCTGGTGGATTACGACCTCTTCCTGCCCACCATGTTCATGGGCGATCCGGGGCGCATCCGGCAGGTGCTGACGAACCTGATCGGCAATGCGGTCAAATTCACCCCGTCGGGACATGTGCTTGTCCGCGTCGTCGGCCTGCAGGCCGAGGGCAGCACTCAGGGGCAGGTGCATGTCACGGTCGAGGATACCGGGATCGGCATCGCCCCGGATAAGGTCCAGCATGTGTTCGGTGAATTCAATCAGGTCGAGGATGAACACAATCGCCGTTTTGAAGGGACCGGGCTTGGCCTTGCCATCACGCAAAAGCTGATCGGGCTGATGGGCGGGCGGATCTGGGTCGAATCCGAGCTGGGGCGCGGCAGCGTCTTCGGTTTCGTGCTGGCGCTTCCCGTGGTTGACAGCAGCGCAGGCGATCCGGCGCTGATGCGCGCCTCCGCCAGAACAGCCCTGCGGGTTCTGGTGGTCGACCCGGTCGAGGCGAACCGCCAGATCGTGATCCGCCAGATGCAGGCGCTGGGACACCACGTCACCGCCTGCGCCTCGGGCGAGGCGGCACTGACCCATGTGCCCGAAGGCTTCGATCTGATCCTGACGGAACATGCGATGCCCACCATGGACGGTCTCGAACTGGCGCAGGCGGTCCGCGACACCGGGGCCGGGCTGCCGATCCTGCTGATGACCGCCAATTCCGGTTTTGCCGAGCAGGACCCGGCCCATGTTCACCTGCACGCCATCCTGCAAAAGCCGACCGCGCGGCGGCATCTCTTTGCGGCGCTTGACGGGGTCACCGGGCGCGCCGCCCTTCCATCCGTCCCGGCAAAGGCCAAAGGGACCATGCGCCGGATGCGCGTCCTCGCCGCCGAAGACAACCGGACGAACCAGCTTGTGTTCTCGCGCATGCTGCAACATCTGCAGATCGACCTGCGCTTTGCCGCGAACGGGGCCGAGGCCGTGGCCGCCTGCACCGCAGACTGGCCTGATCTGGTTTTCATGGATATTTCCATGCCCGAAATGGACGGCAAGGAAGCAACCCGCCGGCTGCGCGCGGAACAGGCGGCCCGGGGGCGTCCGCATCTGCCCATCGTTGCCATGACGGCCCATGCCATGGATGGCGACCGCGAGGGGATATTGGCGGCCGGGCTGGACGACTATCTGTCCAAACCGCTGCGCAAGGCCGACCTTGTCTCACATGTCCTTGCCCATTGTCCGCCTGATGCGACCGCGCCGCTTGACACGCTGACCACCACGCTGACCGACGCCGAGGATGCGCCCGCCGCCGGGTAAGCCTCAGGCCGCCTTTTCGGCCGCCACCGCCTCGCGCAGGAACACCCAGCGGTCACCCTCGCTCAGATCGGGGCGGAAAGCATAGCCGCCGCTGTCGAAATCCTTGATCCCCTCCGGGCTGGTCAGGCGGCGCTGGATGATGAACCGCGCCATCGCGCCGCGCGCCTTCTTGGCGTAGAAGCTGACGATCTTGGCCTCGCCGTTCTTTTCCTCAAGGAAAACAGGCGTGATGACCTGCGGGCGCAGCGCCGACAGGTCCACCGCGCCGAAATATTCCTGACTGGCGCAATTGATCAGCGTATCGGTCCCCAGAACCTCCGCCTGCGCGTTCAACGCCTCCGAGATGCGGGGGCCCCAGTAATCGTAAAGCGTCGCCCCGCGCGGCGTTTTCAACCGGCTCCCCATCTCCAGCCGATACGGCTGGATCGCATCCAGTGGCCGCAACACGCCATACAACCCCGACAGGATCCGCAGGTGATCCTGCGCAAAGGCCATCTCGTCGGCATCCAGCGACCCGGCCTCAAGCCCCTGATAGGTGTCCCCGGCAAAGGCCAAAGCCGCCGGTTTCTCCTCCATGCCGCCGAAATCGCGGAAGCGATCCGCGTTCAGCTTGGCCAGGCTTTCGGAAATCCCCATCAGTTTCTGCAGATCCTTCACGCTCAGATTCCGCGCAATCCGTGCAAGACGATCGGCATCCGTCCCGAAATCGGGCCGGGTCGGCGTCACGCCGGCGACCTCGGTCATGTCCAGTTTCTTCGCGGGCGAGACGGTGATCAGCATTCCATTCCCCTTCCAGGCATCCTTGCCGGTGACTTAGCCCGCATCCCGCAACACGTCCAGAAACGCTGGCCCGAAACGTTCGGCCCGTTTGTCGCCCAAAAGCCGCTCCATCTCGCGCGCATCGCGCGGGCGCAGTTGCGCGACCTTGGCCAGCAAGGCGGCGGAACAACTCAGGGGCTTGTCCACCCCGTCCGATCCACGCGCCAGATCGGCCTGTGCGGCCAGCAAGCGATCATACAACGTGCCCTCCGCTCGCCCCGCGATCTTGCGCCGTGCGGGGTGCATGGTCTCGACCGCGCCGGTGATCACCTCCAGAAACGTCGCGCCATAGCTTTCCAGCTTCTTCGCCCCCACGCCCCCGATCCGCGCCATCGCGTCCAGCGTGGTGGGCCGGGTTTCCGCCATCTCGATCAGCGTCTTGTCGGTGAAAATGACGTAAGCAGGCACCCGCGCCGCCTCGGCCAGCGCGCGCCGCTTGGCCTTGAGCGCCGACAGCAAAGGCGCATCCTCGTCCGACACCAGCGTTTTGACCGCCGGGCGACGGTCGGGCTTGGCGACAGAATCACTCCGCAGCGTGATCGACGCCTCATCCCGCAGGATCGGCCGCGCCGCATCGGTCATCCGCAAGGCCCCGTGGCGTTCCGGATCGGGCCGGATCAGGTCATGCCCCATCATCTGCCGAAAGATCGCCTGCCACTGGGGTCGCGAATAATCCCGTCCCACACCAAAGGTCGGCAGCGCATCATGCCCGCGTTCGCGCACCTTGTCGGTGCTGTTGCCCGTCAGAATGTCGATCAGATGCCCCGCCCCGAACCATTCCTCCGTCCGCAGGATCGCCGACAGCGCCTTGCGCACGGCCAGCGTCCCGTCAAACACCGCGGCCGGACTGTCGCACAGGTCGCAATTCCCGCAAGGCTCCGGCGTCTCGCCGAAATAGCGCAGCAAGGTCTGCCGCCGACATTCCAGCGCCTCGGCCAGACCCAAGAGCGCATTCAACCGCGCATGATCGGCCATCCGCCGATCCGCCGGGGCCAAGCCTTCGTCGATCTGGCTCCGCCGCAGGCGGATGTCGTCGGGGCCATAGAGCGTCAGGGTTTCCGCCGGCGCCCCGTCCCGCCCCGCGCGACCGATTTCCTGATAATAAGCCTCGATCGACTTGGGCAGATCGGCATGGGCGACCCAGCGGATATCCGGCTTGTCGATCCCCATGCCAAAGGCAACCGTCGCCACCACGATCAACCCGTCCTCCTGCTGGAATCGGGTTTCGGTCTGGCGCCGATCCTCGGCCTCCATCCCGCCGTGATAATGGCAGGCGCTGTGCCCCGCCTCGCGCAGGGCTTGCGCCAGTGTCTCGGTCTTGGCCCGCGTGCCGCAATAGACGATCCCCGATTGCCCCTTGCGCGCGGCGGCAAAACTCAGGATCTGGCGGCGCGGATTGTCCTTGGCCGCAAAGGCCAGATGGATATTGGGCCGATCAAACCCGCGCAGAAACTTCAGCGGCGCGTTCCCGTCGAACAGCCGCATGACGATCTCGTCCTGCGTTTCCGCATCCGCCGTGGCGGTGAACGCCGCCAGTGGCACATCCAGCGCGCGGCGCAGCGCACCGATGCGCAGATAATCGGGGCGGAAATCATGCCCCCACTGGCTCACGCAATGCGCCTCATCCACCGCGATCAGGCTGACACCGGCCCGCTGCAACATCCCGAAAGACGACTGCGCCGCCAGCCGTTCTGGCGCGATGTAAAGCAGCTTGAGCCGCTTCTCCTCCAGCGCCAGCCAGACGGCATCCGTCTCCTCGGGCGTGTTGCCCGATGTCAGCGCCCCCGCCTCGACCCCCGCCTCGCGCAGGGCGCGCACCTGATCCCGCATCAGTGCGATCAGCGGCGAGATCACGACAGTGACCCCCTCACGCATCAGGGCAGGCAGTTGGAAACACAGGGATTTGCCGCCGCCCGTGGGCATGATGGCCAGCACGTTGCGCCCGGCCGACACAGCCTCCACGATCTCGGCCTGTCCCGGGCGGAACGCGTCGAATCCGAAGATGTCGCGCAGCAGCGGGACGGCGCTTTGCATGGGACCCCCTGTCGGTCTGTCTATATCTGCTCTTTCCCGACTAATCCCACACCATGGGTTGTTGGGCAAGAGGCCGATAGACCCCCGAACAGCGGAAACAGGCGCTTACCCCAGCAAGATCGCCGGCAGGATGAAATCGCGCAGCGATATGACCGCGATGAACGCCACCAGGGGCGCCAGATCCAGCGGGCTTGTGTCGGGCAGAACGCGCCGGATCGGGGTATAGACCGGCTCCAGCACCCGGTTCAGCCCGGTCCAGAGTTGATAGACGAATTGCTGGTTCAGGTTCAGCACCTGAAAATTGATCAGCCAGCTCATGATGATATGGGCCAGCATGATGAAGAAGACCACATCAAGGATCAGGGCAAGGGTCTGGTAAAGGGCAATCATCCGTCTCGGTCCTCTGTTGGGCGCTCCACAGGTAAGCGCAAGCCGCTCCGCTGGCAAGGTCTGCCCGCCTTTGCCGCGACGTTGCGGTTGACGACCCGTCACCCACGCCAGACAAGCAGGCACCCGTCAGGAGGCCCGCCCATGTATCCCGTCATCCGCCTCGTCACCGAATTCATCCGCTTCCGCCGTGCACCCGCGCTGCCTTTGACCGGCACTCATGTCTCGCGCCACATGTGCCTGCCCTGGGATATCGACATGTGGATGGAACTGAACAACGGCCGCACCCTCACGCTTTATGATCTGGGCCGTCTGCCGCTGGCCAAGCGCGCCGGGCTGATCGGCGCGATGAAGCGCAACGGCTGGGCCCTGACCATGGCGGGGGCCTGCGTGCGTTACCGCCGCCGCATCCGCATGTTCGAGGTGGTCGAGATGCGCTCCCGCGCGCTGTGCTGGGATGCGCGCTTCATCTATCTGGAACAATCCATGTGGAAGGCCAACGGCGATTGCGCCAATCACATCGTCTACCGTGCCGCTTTGACGGATCACAGCGGGATCGTTCCCCCCGAAAAGGCCGTCCGCGCCATCGCGGGGAATGTCGCCTCACCGCCCATTCCGGCCTGGATCGCCGCCTGGATCGCGGCCGAGGATCTGCGTCCATGGCCCCCGATGCAGGACACATCGCAGGGTTGAGGCCGGGTCCGCGACGATTGACTTGCCACTGTCATGATTTGGCTGTCTTATCCCGAAAAAGGCCCGTGAACGGCCGAAGAGGGGGACGGTATGACAGCGAATTCCATGCGGCGGCGCATCTGGGGCTGGTTCTTCTTCGACTGGGCCAGCCAGCCTTACAACACGCTTCTGATCACCTTCATCTTCGCGCCCTATGTCAAGGAACTGATGGGCGATGGCACAGCCGCGCAATCCGCCTGGGGTTTCGGCATCGGCGCGGCAGGTTTCATTATCGCCGTGCTGGCCCCGTTCCTTGGTGCGCTGGCCGATACATCGGGCAATCGGCTGCGCTATATCTGGCTGTTTTCCGTCATGTATGTGATCGGTGCCTTCGGCCTGTGGTGGGCGGCCCCCGATGATTTCAACCTGATCCTGACGCTGGTATTCTTTGCGATCGGCATGATCGGGATGGAGTTCGCGACGATCTTCACCAACTCGATGCTCCCCGATCTTGGCCCGCGCGATCAGATCGGGCGGTTGTCCGGCAACGGCTGGGCCTTCGGCTATCTGGGCGGCATGGTCACGCTGATCATCATGCTGGCCTTCCTTGCCGAAAGCGCCACAACCGGCAAGACTTTCATCGGCATCGACCCGATCCTCGGCCTTGACGCCAGCGAACGCGAAGGCACCCGCGCCGTTGGTCCGCTGACCGCGATCTGGTATATGGTCTTCATGATCCCCTTCTTCCTCTGGGTGCGCGATCCGAAACCCGCCCGCGCCGCGCCCGGTGCCGTCAAGCGCGCCCTGTCCGAAGTGGTCACGACCATCCGCGCCCTGCCGCAGACGCCATCCCTCTTCGCCTATCTGGCGTCCTCGATGTTCTATCGCGATGCGCTGAACGGGATGTATGTGTTCGGCGGCATCTATGCGGCAGGTGTGCTGGAATGGTCGGTGGTCGATACCGGCGTCTTCGGCATCGTCGCCATCATCTCGGGCACGATCTTCGCCTGGATCGGCGGCATGGCGGATGACCGGTTCGGGCCGAAAAGGGTGATCCGCGCCTGCATCCTGATCCTGACTTTCGTGGCCATTTCCATCGTCTTTGTCTCGCGCGACAGCGTATACGGCATGCCGGTCGACCCTGGCTCCAATCTGCCCGACATTACCTTCTACATCCTCGGCGCACTGATCGGCGCGGCGGGTGGCGTCATTCAGGCAGCCTCCCGCACGATGATGGTCCGTCAGGCCAACCCCGACAAGATGACCGAGGCTTTCGGCCTCTACGCCCTCGCCGGCAAGGCCACCTCCTTCCTCGCGCCGCTCTCGATCGGGATCATGACCGCCGTCACGCAAAGCCAGCAACTCGGCGTGACACCGCTGATCGTGCTTTTCCTTCTGGGCCTGTTCTTGCTAGGCTGGGTGAAACCGGATGGAGATGGCAAAGCATGGGCCGCGCGCACACCCTGACACTGACGATATCCCTGTTCCTCAGTCTCGCGCTGGCTGGTGAGGCGGCCGCGCAGGCCGCCAAGCAGTTGTTCGGAGCGCAGAAAACAGCCGCCGCAGCGCAACCCGCGCCCTTTGGCGGTTATTCCAAGGGCTGTATCGCAGGGGCCATGCAGCTGCCCGAAACCGGGCCGACATGGCAGGCGATGCGCCTGTCGCGCAACCGCAACTGGGGCCATCCCGAAACGATTGATTTCCTGATGGACCTGTCCGGCTTCGCCGCGCGCCTGCCCGGCTGGCAGGGGCTCTATATCGGAGATATCAGCCAGCCGCGCGGCGGACCGATGCTGACGGGCCACGCCAGCCACCAGATCGGCCTGGACGCCGATATCTGGATGCTGCCGCCCAACCGCCTGAACCTGACCCGCAACGAGCGTGAGAACATCTCCTCGATTTCCTTGCGCCGGGCCGAGGGTGCCTATGTCAACAACCAGTGGACCCGCCAGCATCACGAGGTGATCAAGGCCGCAGCCTCTGACCCCCGCGTGGCGCGGATCTTCGTCTTTCCCGGTGCCAAGGTGCAGATGTGCAAGGATGAAGGCGGCAATCGCGCCTATCTACGCAAGATCCGGCCTTGGTATGGCCATCACTACCATTTCCACGTCCGCCTGAACTGCCCGCGCGGCGCGCGCGGTTGCCTCGATCAGGACACGCCGCCCCCCGGTGACGGTTGCGCCGAGGCGCAGGAATGGGTCAACAACATCCTGAACCCGCCGCCGGCCAAGCCGCGCGATCCCAACGCCCCCGCACCCCGTCCGCGACGAGATCTGACGCTCGCCGATCTGCCCGAACAATGCGCCGCCGTCTTGCGCTCGCGCTAGGCGCGGTCGCGGCGGTCGGTCTGGGGCTTGGTCTTACAACCGATGCCGGACAGCCGGGCGGCGCGACCTATCTGGGCAGCTATCGCTGGCACATGGATGATCCGGCCTTCGGCGGCTTTTCGGCCATCGACCTCGATCAGGACGGTCTGACCTTCCTTGCCCTCACCGACAGGGGGCATGCGGTCAATGGCCAGTTGCAGCGCAATGACAGCGGGCGGATCACCGGGATCACCGCCCGCCCATTCCTGCTGTTGCAGGATGTCGAAGGGGCACCGCTGAAGAAACGCACCGCCGATTCCGAGGGTCTGGCCCTCGCCCCCCAAGGCGGGTTCTACGTCTCCTTCGAAGCGCATCATCGCGTCCGCTACTATCCGGGCGCCGACCGGCCTGCCATCCGCATCGCCTCGCATCCCGATTTCGCCGGGATGCAGCTCAATTCATCGCTCGAAGCGCTCGCCATCGACGCGCGCGGGCATCTGTTCACCATCCCCGAACGCTCTGGTGCGCTGGACCGGCCCTTTCCGGTCTACCGCTTTGACGGGCAGGGTTGGGACATCCCCTTCCGCATCCCCCGCAGCGGGGCTTTCCTGCCGGTCGGCGCGGATTTCGGCCCCGATGGCTGGCTCTATCTCCTCGAACGCGCACTGACCGGGCCGGGCTTCCGCACCCGCCTGCGCCGCTTCGACGTGACCGGCGATCAGTTGCTGGCCGAGGAGATGCTGCTCCAGACCCGCACCCGACAGCATGACAACCTTGAAGGTCTGACGGTTTGGCAAGACGGGCAGGGGCGCATCCGCCTCACCATGATCTCGGATGACAACTTCAAATTCTTCCAGCGCACCGAGATCGTGGAATACGCCGTCGCACCACCCCTTGCCAGCCCGCTGGACAAAGAGTAAACGGCGATCCTCATTCATCTGCCCCCACCGGGGCCAAGTCGCCGCAACCTTGTCAAAACGGGCACCAACATGAACCGCACCCATCTTCCCGGCATCCTTGCCATGGCCGCCATCGTCGTGGCCTCGAACATCCTTGTCCAGTTCCTCTTCGGCCAATGGCTGACATGGGGCGCCTTCACCTATCCGCTCGCCTTTCTGGTGACCGACGTGATGAACCGCGTCTATGGCGCAGGCCCCGCCCGCCGCGTCGTGTTCGTGGGCTTCGTCGTGGGCGTCCTCTGCTCGCTGATCGGCACACAGATCATGGGCGAGTTCGGCCCGCTTGTGACACTCCGCATCGCCATCGGATCGGGCCTTGCCTTCCTGACCGCGCAACTGCTGGACGTCGCCATTTTCGACCGTCTCCGCGCGGGCCGCTGGTGGCGCGCGCCGCTGACCTCGACCCTTGTCGGCTCGACCGTCGATACTGCGCTGTTCTTCACCATCGCCTTTTCGGCCAGCCTGTCCTTCATCGAACCCGGCAATGACGTGTCCTGGGCTGGTGAGGTGCTGCCGCTTCTGGGCGTCGGCCCCATGGCGCCGCTCTGGGTGTCGCTGGCCGTGGCCGACTGGAGCGTCAAACTTCTGCTCGCTTTAGTGGCACTTGTGCCCTTCCGCATCATCGTGGGGGCACTGACCCCGCGCACCACATGATTTTGTTTTTGACATCTGCTGATTTTGTGGCAACCTGATCTCAGGCGAAACAATTGAAAGGAGGTGCTCTAGTGTCTAACGGGATATTGGAGAGAGGTGTCGGAACAGTTCGGGGGACGCAGTCCTGAGGCAGCCCTCGGGGGATGCAACATCCGAATTGGTGAGAGCCTAACCGGCCCCACCTCCGCAAATCTCAGAGGGCCATCCGCAAGGGTGGCCCTTTCTGTTTGCCTCCCATCCGCGCTATGGTCCGGGGCAACATCACAAGGAACGGGCGGTCATGCTGCGGATCACCGACGACATCGGCATCGAGGATTGGGAACTGACCGAACAGTTCATCCGCGCCAGCGGTCCGGGCGGGCAGAACGTGAACAAGGTCTCCTCCGCCGTCGAATTGCGGTTCGAGGCGGAACGCTCCCCCAACCTGCCGTTGCCCGTGAAAACCCGTCTGCGGCGTCTGGCCGGGCGGCGCTGGACCAAGGACGGGGCCATCGTCCTGCAAGTCGATGAAACCCGCAGTCAGGTCCGCAACCGCGAAATCGCCCGCGATCGTCTGGCCGAGCTGATCCGCGCCGCGCTCGTCGCCCCCAAGCGTCGGGTAGCGACCAAACCCACCTTCGGATCGGTCAAGCGCCGCATCAAGGCCAAGAAGGTGCGCGGCGAGGTGAAGGCCATGCGCGGCAAGGTTGAAGGCGAGGAGTGACCGCCCCACGCGGCCCCGTCATCAGGTTTTCACTTGATACGCCGGGCGATTGGCCCTATCCACCCGCTTCCTGTTGAAGTCCCGCCCTGCCACCGGCAGGCCGCCACGCATGGGGGAAGGCACGATGCTGCACACGCCTTACTACCTGATCGACAAGGCACATCTGCTGCCCAATCTGGAAAAGATCGCCCACCTGCGCGAGGCGTCAGGCGCCAAGGCGCTTCTGGCGCTCAAATGTTTCGCCACATGGTCGGTCTTCGACATGATGTCCGAGTATATGGACGGCACCACCTCGAGTTCGCTTTTTGAAGTGAAGCTGGGCCGCGAGAAATTCCCCGGCGAAACCCACGCCTATTCCGTGGCTTGGGCCGATCACGAGATTGACGAGGTTCTGGCCAATTCCGACAAGGTGATCTTCAACACCGCCGGACAGTTGACCCGCTTTGAAGAGGTCAGCCGCGGCCACACCCGCGGCCTGCGCGTCAATCCCGGCGTCTCCACCTCCAGCTTCGATCTGGCCGACCCCGCGCGCCCCTTCAGCCGTCTGGGTGAACATGACCCCGCCGTGATCGCGCCCGTGCTGGATCAGATCAGCGGCTTCATGTTCCACAACAACTGCGAAAACGCCGATTTCGACCGCTTCGACGCGATGCTGGGCAGCATCGAACAACGTTTCGGCCATCTGATCCGCAAGATGGAGTGGATTTCGCTTGGCGGCGGCATCCATTTCACCGGCGAAGGTTATCCCCTCGACCGTCTGGCCGAACGCCTCAAGCGCTTCGCAGGCCAGAACGAGGTGCAGGTCTATCTGGAACCCGGCGAGGCGGCGATCACTAAATCGACCACGCTGGAACTGACCGTTCTGGACACGCTCTACAACGGCAAGAACCTCGCCATCGTCGACAGCTCGATCGAGGCGCATATGCTCGACCTCTTGATCTACCGAGAAAGCGCCAAGGTCAGCCCCAACGCGGGCCCCGAGGAATGGATGATCTGCGGCAAATCCTGTCTGGCGGGTGACATCTTCGGCGAATTCCGCTTTCCAAAGGCGCTGAAACCCGGCGACCGGATCAGTATTCAGGACGCCGCCGGTTACACGATGGTCAAGAAGAACTGGTTCAACGGCGTCAAGATGCCCGCCATCGCCATCCGCGAGCTGGACGGGACCGAGCGCCTTGTGCGCGATTTCGGCTACGACGATTTCGTCGCCGCCCTCTCGTGATCGCCCGCGCCGCGGTATGGCGCTTTTCCTGCAACTGGAACCTTAAAGGAGGTCTGGTGACACCATGAAACGCAACGTGCTTATCATCGGCGCCGGTGGCGTGGCTCAGGTCGTGGCGCATAAATGCGCGCAGAACAATGATGTGCTGGGCGATCTGCATATCGCCAGTCGCACGGTCACGAAATGTCAGGCGATCCTCGACTCGGTGCATGAAAAATCCGCGATGAAACAGCCGGGCGTATTCAAGGCCCATGCGCTTGACGCGATGGACAGCGCCGCCGTGGCTCAACTGATCCGCGACACGGGCTGCCAGATCGTGATCAACGTGGGCTCGCCCTTCGTGAACATGACCGTGTTGCAAGCCTGCATCGAAACCGGTGCCGCCTATATGGACACGGCCATTCACGAAGACCCCGCCAAGATCTGCGAAACGCCGCCATGGTATGGCAATTACGAATGGAAACGCCGCGAGGCCTGCGAAAAGGCGGGCGTCACCGCCATCCTCGGCATCGGTTTTGATCCCGGCGTGGTCAATGCCTATGCCCGTCTGGCCGCCGACGATTACATGGACAGCGTCACCTCCATCGACATCGTGGACATCAACGCAGGCTCGCATGGCCGCTGGTTCTCGACCAATTTCGACCCGGAAATCAACTTCCGCGAATTCACAGGCACCGTCTACAGCTGGCAGAACGGCGCATGGCAGACCAACACCATGTTCGAGGTTGGCCGCGAATGGGACCTGCCCGTCGTCGGCAAGCAGAAAGCCTATATGACCGGCCATGACGAGGTGCACTCGCTGGCCGCCAATTACCCGGATGCCGATGTGCGCTTCTGGATGGGCTTTGGCGATCACTACATCAACGTCTTTACCGTGTTGAAAAACCTCGGCCTTCTGTCCGAACAGCCGGTGAAAACCGCCGAAGGGCTGGAAGTGATCCCCCTCAAGGTGGTCAAGGCCGTTCTGCCCGACCCCTCCAGCCTTGCTCCTGATTACACCGGCAAGACCTGCATCGGCGATCTGGTCAAAGGTCTGAAAGACGGCAAAGAGGTGGAAGTGTTCATCTACAACGTCGCCGACCACAAGGACGCCTATAACGAGGTGGGCAGCCAAGGCATTTCCTACACCGCAGGCGTGCCCCCCGTCGCCGCCGCGATGCTGATCGCGAACGGCACATGGGACACCGGCACGATGGTCAATGTCGAGGAACTGGACCCCAAACCCTTCCTGACCCTTCTCGACCAGATCGGCCTGCCCACCCGCGTCAAGGATGCGGCGGGCGACCGGCCCTGGAACGCCTGAACCGACAGGTCAGGCAGGCCGCCCGGTCTGCCTGACCTCGCCAAGGGGCGAGATCACCTTGCCCCCCGCCGCCACCGCATCCTCCAGATCATGTGTCACAAGGATCGCCGGAATCCCCTCGGCCCGCACCCGGCCAAAGACGAAATCCCGCATCTGCCGCCGCAAATCCGCATCCAGCCGGGAAAACGGCTCATCCAGCAACAGCGCACGCGGCGCGCTTAGCAGGCAGCGCATCAAAGCGACCCGCGCGCGTTGTCCGCCCGACAATGTCGCCGGATCACGCCCCGCGAAACCAGCCAGTTCCGCCGCCTCCAGCGCGGCGTCGATCCGCGCTTGCCGCGCCGCACGGCCCTTGACCGTCGAGGGCAGGGCAAAGGCCAGATTCTCCCCCGCCGACAGATGTGGAAATAGCAGATCATCCTGAAACAAAAGGCCAATCCGCCGCGCCTCAGGCCCCAGCCCGCTCAGGTCGCGCCCGTCCAGCCGCACCCGCCCGCTTATGTCAAAGCCCGGATCAGGTCGCCCGATCAGCACCGACAAAAGCGTCGATTTCCCCGACCCCGATGGCCCCATCACGCTCAGGACCTCGCCCGGCGCCACCGTCTGATGCAGATCGACCAACCGCCTGTCGCCCAGCGTGATCGTCAGGTGATCCAGTTCCAACCCCGCCGCCATCGCCTACCCCCTGTCCAACACGCCACGCCGGTTGCGAAACACCACCGCCGGCAGCGCCAGCGCCAGCGCGAACCCCAGTAGCGGCAACACCGTCTGTGACAGCGCATAAACCCCGATCAGCCGCCGGTCACCCCCCGATGACAGGGCCACCGCCTCGGTCGTCAGGGTGCTCACGCGCCCCATCCCGATCAAGAGCGTCGGCAGATATTGCCCCACCGACACGGCAAACCCCACCGCCGCCGCCACAAGCACCGGCCGCAGCAGCATCGGCAGACGCACCCGCCACAGGACACGCTCCGCCCCGGCGCCAAGGCTGGCCGCCACCAACCCTTGCCGCGCATCCCAGGACCGCCACGGGTCGGACAGCGACAGAAACACATAGGGCAGCACGAAAATCACATGGGACGCGATCACCGCCGCCCGCGCGCCGGTCCATCCCGTTCCAATCGCAAGGGTTTGCAACCCGATCAGAAAGGTCGCCTGCGGCACGATCAGCGGCAGATACAGCAACCACAGCGCCCGCGTGGAAGGCCGGAGCCCGTGGCGATACTCGGCCTCAAGGCAGGCGACGGTCAGGATCAGACTGATCCCCGTGGCCACCGCGCCGATCACCGCCGTTTCCACCGCGATCCGCGCCAGACCATCCCCTTGCCGCGCCCAGTTGCGCCATGTGAACTGATCCGGCAGCAGGTCGGGAAAGGTCCAGAAGCCCGCAACCGACCACACCGCCAGCCCCAGAATCCCCAGACCCACCGCCAGTGCCATGATCAGCGCCAGCGCCATCGCAAGCGCCCGCATCGCGCCATCCCGCGCCATCCGGTGCCCCATCCGCACACAGGCACAGCCCAGCCGCGCGACCACATGCTCGCCCAGCCGCCACAGCAGCAGAACGCCCAAAATCAACCCCAGTTGCAGCACCGCCCCCGCCGCCGCCTGAAACCGCAGGCCTAGATCGGGGTCCGACAGCCACTCCAACACCTGCACCGCCAGCGTTGACGGCCGTGTCGGGCCAAGGATCAGCGCCACGTCAATGACCGAACAGGAATAGGCCAGCACCGCATAGACGGGCAGGCGGATCTGCACATAAAGCCTTGGAAACACGGTCAGAACCCAGCCCGCCATGCGCCCGTATCCCATCGTCTGCGCCAACAGGACCGACCGCCGCGCCGGCACCTGCCCCAGTGCCGCCAGCGTCATCAGCAGCAGAAAGGGCACTTCCTTGACCACCAGCCCCGCCATCAGCGACAGCCCCAAGGGGTCCTGCGTAATCAGAAGATCCGGCGGCCTTTCCCATCCTGTGGCCCAAGGCGACAGCCCCCGCGCGATCCAGCCGGATGGAGCGATCAGAAAGGCCAGCCCGAATGCCGCCGCCGCGTGGGGCACCGACAACAAGGGTGACAAGGCCCGTTCGATCAGCCCGAAACTGCGCGTCCCTTGCCAGGCCGCGCAGATCATGACCGTGATCAGCAGCGACACCGCCGTCGCCCCCAGCCCGGTGAACAGGCTCAGCCACACCGCATCCGGCAATCCGGGCCAGGCCAGCAAAGCGC
>Ga0209347_1003908_pt1 | contig 16468 bp, 7 predicted proteins | sample AutmiccommuBRH23_FD_187382 | JGI IMG/M metagenome (GOLD analysis project Ga0209347, IMG submission 187382) | Deep subsurface microbial communities from Mt. Terri, Switzerland - Autotrophic microbial communities BRH/23 (SPAdes) (version 2) | ecosystem: Environmental > Aquatic > Deep subsurface >...
GTCAGCACTTGTGGGAGCATTATCTCTTCACCGGCGACAAAGCCTTCCTGGAGAGATACTTCACCGTGATGAAGGGTGCGTCCGACTTTTTCCTCTCCATGCTGGTCGCACATCCCGACAACGGCTGGATGGTGGTCAGCCCCTCCGTATCACCTGAACAGGGGCCCGTGACGGCCGGCACCACCATGGACAACCAGCTGCTGTTCGACCTGTTCACCCGTACGGCTACAGCGAACGACCTGCTCGGTAGGGATCCGGACTACAGCCGGCAACTGCGCGGAATGGCTGACAGGCTGCCACCGATGCAGATCGGCAGACACGCACAGCTGCAGGAGTGGCTGGACGATGTGGATGATCCGGAAAACGAACACCGTCATGTGTCGCACCTCTATGGTCTCTATCCCGGCAACCAGATTTCCCCCTACACCACACCGGAGCTGTTTGACGCAGCTAAGCAGTCGCTGCTCTATCGCGGCGACCAGGCTACCGGCTGGTCCATCGGCTGGAAGGTAAATCTCTGGGCACGTCTCCTGGATGGTGATCATGCCTACCGTATCATTCAAAACATGCTGACGCTGGCCGGTCCCGATGGCAACAGAAACGGGAGGACCTATCCCAACCTCTTCACGGCTCATCCCCCCTTTCAGATAGACGGCAACTTCGGCCTGACAGCCGGTGTGGCGGAGATGCTGCTGCAGAGTCACGACGGAGCGGTACACCTGTTACCGGCACTGCCGGAGAGGTGGGAGAGCGGTACAGTCAAGGGCATCATCGCCCGCGGAGGGTTCGAAGTAGCCATGGATTGGATGGCAGGCACTTTGCAGGAAGCCACTTTCATTTCCCGGCTGGGAGGGAATCTGCGCATACGCGCTTATGTGCCGCTGGAGGGAAAAGGACTCATACCGGCATCAGGAGAAAATTCCAACCCCCTCTTTCAGAAGGCTGCAGTGAAAGCACCCCTGATCAGTGAAGAGGCGGTAGTGGCCGTGAAGTATGAACACCGGAAAGTCTATGAGTATGATCTCCGGACCGAAGCGGGCAAGCAATATCAGATAAAGAAAAAGTAGGCAGGTATCATAAACCGCCCATCACTTATAACAGATAGGATTGAATATGGAATACCGCGAATTGGGCCAAACCGGCATGAAGCTCTCCAGGATCAGCTTCGGTGCATCCTCCCTCGGTGCTGTCTTCCACCCGATGAAGGAGGAAGAGGGTATCCGTGCGGTACATGCCGCCCTGGAGCAGGGTATCAACTTCATCGACGTCTCTCCCTATTACGGCCACCTGAAAGCAGAGAACGTGCTGGGAAAGGCATTGAGAGGGGTGGAACGAAGCCGTTACTACCTCTCCACCAAAGTGGGCCGTTACGGCAGGGATGGGGTGAACCAGTGGGATTACTCCGCTTCCAGGGTCCGGGAGAGCGTCTATGAGAGCATGGAACGGCTGGGTGTGGAGCAGATCGATCTGATCAATGTGCATGACATCGAGTTTGCCGACCTGGAACAGGTCTGTCACGAGACTTTGCCGGCCCTGGCAGCACTGCGCGACCGGGGTATCGTGAGACATATCGGTATCACCAACCTGAATTTGCGTCACTTCCGGTATGTCATCGAACAGGTGCCGGCAGGAACCGTGGAGAGTATCCTCTCCTTTTGCCACTACACGCTGAACGATGACTCGCTGACGGACTACCTCGATTTTTTTGAGGCACACAACGTGGGAGTCATCAATGCTTCACCCTACTCCATGGGGTTGCTGACCGAACGCGGGGCACCATCGTGGCACCCCGCACCGGCAGCACTGCAGCGGCTCGCCAGGAAGGCGGTCGACTACTGTAAATCGAAAGGAGTCTCCATTGAACAGCTGGCGGTAAGTTACAGCACGGACAATCCGCGTATTGCCACCACCCTGTTCAGTTCCTCCAGCCCGGAGAATGTATTGAGAACCATCAGCTACGCCGGTACACCTCTCGACAGGGAGTTGTTGGAGGAAATACGAACCATTTTAGCGCCGGGATTTCGGGATAGCTGGGTGAACAGCTGAACGCATCAATAGAAAAAAAACAACAAATGAAAACAGTTCAAATAACCGGACCGGGAGCCATTGAGCTTATCCGGCAACCCAAACCGGAGATCAGCACTGGTGAGGTGCTGCTGAAGATCAGATATGTCGGTTTCTGTGGTTCCGACCTCAACACCTTCAGGGGAGCCAATCCCCTGGCTCGTTATCCGATCATTCCCGGTCATGAGATAGGGGCAGTAATTGAGGCAGTAGCCGCTGATGTGCCTACCCACCTGCGTCCCGGCATGCACGCCACCGTCAACCCCTACTCCAGCTGTGGCAAGTGTCCAGCCTGCCTGAACGACCGCCCCAACGCCTGTGAATTCAACCAGACACTGGGTGTACAACGCAACGGAGCCATGGCGGCGTATATCACGCTGCCCTGGGAGAAGGTGCTCACCGACGACCTGCTCTCCGTGCGTGACATGGCCCTGGTGGAGCCGTTGAGTGTCGGATTCCACGCCGTAGACCGTGCAGGGGTGAAAGATACCGATAGCGTGATGGTGATCGGCTGCGGTATGATTGGACTAGGAGCCATCATCCGCGCCGCAAACAGGGGTGCCGGGGTGATCGCCGTGGACCTTGATGAACAGAAGCTGTCCCTGGCAGCTTCACTGGGCGCCCGCGAGGCCATCGATTCTTCGAAAGAGGATGTGAAGGAACGGATCAGGGAGATCACCGAACAACGGGGTGCTGACGTGGTGATTGAGGCGGTGGGCCGTCCGGAGACCTATCGCACAGCCATCGCTGCCGCTGCCTTCACCGGCAGAGTGGTTTATATCGGTTATGCAAAAGAGGAGATCGCTTTCGACACCCAGTATTTCGTGAAGAAAGAGCTGGACATCAGAGGGTCACGCAACGCCCTCCCGACCGACTTCCGGGCTGTCATAGCCTATCTCAGGGAGGGGCGCTGCCCGGTAGACAGGCTTATCTCCGGCATCTATGCCCCCGAAGAGGCACAGGCTGCACTGGAGCATTGGGCATCAAACCCCGGTAAGGTTTTCAGGTATCTAATCGGCTTTGAATCATGAGTACCCTCCTGATAGATGCACATGCACACCTCTGGCTGTCTCAGGATGCGGAGGTGAACGGCCGGCAGATCAAAACAATGACGAATGGCAGGTCGCTCTTCATGGGTGAGGTGCGGCAGATGCTGCCGCCCTACATGACCGACGGCAGGAACAGCGCGGAGATATTTCTCTCCAACATGGATTATGCACAGGTGGCAGCCAGCGTGATCACACAGGAGTATATCGACGGGAACCAGAACGACTATCTGATGGAAGTCCAACAGCGCTACCCCGACCGGTTTCTCTGCTGCGGCATGGTGGATCTGCGCAAGCCCGGTTTCTACCGGGAGGCTGAGCAACTGATCGAAAAAGGGTTCAGGGCCATTAAGATACCCGCACAACGGTTGATCACCGACAATGGCAGGACATGGCTCACCGGTGATGAGATGATGCAGCTCTTTCTCCTGATGCAGGAGAAGGGGATCATCCTCTCCATCGACCTGGCCGATGGCGCCACCCAGGTGGCAGAGATGGAGGAGATCATTGCCACCTGCCCCTCACTGAAGATTGCCATCGGTCATTTCGGCATGGTAACACGAAGCGAGTGGCAGGAGCAGATCAAGCTGGCACGGCACGAACAGGTGATGATTGAATCAGGAGGAATCACCTGGCTCTTCCACGAAGAGTTTTACCCCTTTTCAGGGGCCGTCCGGGCCATCCGCGAAGCGATCGGCCTGGTGGGGATAGACAAGCTGATGTGGGGATCCGATTACCCCCGTACGATGGTGGCCATCACCTACCGGATGTCGTATGATTTCATCCTCCGGTCATCGCTCCTCTCAGAAACAGAAAAAGCCCTTTTTTTAGGCATCAATGCACAAAAATTCTACGGTTTCGGCGCAATGCCTGAACTGCCCTATATCAAAAATATGTCGGAATAATTATCCGGAGAAAACAAAAAAAAGTCAGCAATTTTCCACAAAAAAAAGTCAGCTATGAGACACATCATTTTCAGCACCTTCCTGTTGATTCTATCTATCCTGTGCCTGCCGGCACAAACCGCTGCTCCGGCAAAGAGCAATCGGCCTATCTACCTGAACACGGCCTACTCTTTTGAGGAGAGGGCAGCCGATCTGGTCTCACGGCTGACACCGGAAGAGAAGCAGACACTGCTGGGGAACACCATGTCACCGGTGCCGCGATTGGGCATCAACAAGTATGATGTGTGGGGCGAAGCACTGCACGGGGTGGTAGGCAGGAACAACAATGCCGGGATGACAGCCACCTCCTTCCCCAACAGCATCGCCGTGGGCAGCACCTGGGATCCGGAGCTGATACGGAAAGAGGCCTCCGTGATTGCAGATGAAGCCCGTGGTTTCAACAACGAACGCATCTTCACCCTCACCTACTGGTCTCCCGTCATCGAACCGGCGAGAGATCCCCGCTGGGGCCGTACCGCCGAGAGCTACAGTGAAGACCCCTTTCTGGTTTCCGAGCTGGCCGGCGGCTTTGTGAGAGGCATGATGGGTGATGACCCCGTGTACCTGAAAACAGTACCCACCGGCAAACACTATATCGCCAACAACAGTGAATACAACCGCCACAACGGCAACTCGGAGCTGGACGAAAGGGATATGCGTGAGTTCTATCTCACCCCCTACAAAGCTTTGATAGAGAAAGAGAACCTCCCTTCCATCATGACGGCCTACAATGCGGTGAACGGAGTTCCTGTTTCTGCCAGCAATTTTCTGGTAGACTCCATTGCCAGAAAAACATTTGGTATGCATGGATATGTGACGGGCGACTGCGGAGCCATCTCCGACATCTTCCAGGGACATCACTTCCTGAAAGATGGTGTGGAGGCCACTGCTGCCGGTTTGAAGGCTGGAGTAGACTCTGACTGCGGGGGAGAGTACCAGAGCAATGCGCTGGAAGCACTGCAACAGGGCCTGCTCACCATGGCTGATATCGACAGGGCATTGATCAATATGATGACCATCCGCATGCGGCTGGGCGAGTTTGACCCTCCTGCCATCGTCCCCTACTCCAGGCTCAGACCCGACATCATCAACGACCCTGCACACAACGATCTGGCACTGGAAATCGCTACGAAAAGCCCCGTCCTGTTGAAAAATGAACCGGTGGCATCCACCGCCACAAAAGCACTCCCGTTACAGTCCGCGAAGATCAGGACTATCGCTGTCCTGGGACCACAGGCCGACAGGGTGGAGCTGGGTGATTACTCCGGTCCGGTGGAAGGACACCTGAGCATCTCCCACCTGCAGGGTTTGCGCAATTATATCGAACAACACAATCTCCCCATCGAGTTGTTCCACGGTGAGGGAGGGAATACGAGCCGCAGAACCGATTTCTTTACACTGCGCAGCTTCACCACACGCAGCAGCAGCGGTGACCGCAAAGAGTACAACGCCACCGACTTCGATACGGCTGCTCCCGGTATCATCGCCACGGAACGGTTCGGCAACCCCACACTGCAGGGGATCAAGGATGGCGACTGGACAGCCTACCACAACATCAACCTGACCCATCTCGATTCGCTGATCCTGCAACTGAATGTGGCACAAAGTGGAGGTACCATTGAGGTAAGAGTGGGTGCGGCTACCGGTAATATCATTGCTTCACAGCGGGTTGAAAGGGCAGAGGGTGACCGCTCCTTCGGCAGAGGGGTTACCCTTCCGGTAAAGGTAAACACACTGGGTATCACAGGACCGCAGGATCTTTATGTTGTCTTTCGAGAACCACAAACAGAGTCTGTTGACCGGGAGACGCTGGAGAAGGTGGCCTCCGCCGATGTAGCACTCATTTTTGTGGGCACCGACCAGAATACCGGCAGGGAGGAATCCGACCGCTTCTCTCTCTCCCTACCCGGCAATCAGATGGAGCTCATCCGGTCGGTGGCAGCCGTCAACCCCAACACTATCGTGGTGATGCAGACCATGGGCATGGTGGAGGTGGAAGCCATCAAACAGAACCCGCATGTGCCCGGATTGATCTACACCGGTTACAACGGTCAGGCACAGGGAACGGCCATGGCAAGGATACTGTTCGGAGAGGTCAATCCCGGTGGAAAGAGCAGCGTCACCTGGTACCGCTCCGTCAATGATCTTCCACCGTTTGGCGACTACTCCCTTAGGGGTGATGAACACCAAAACGGACGGACTTACTGGTATTTCGACAAGGAGATCTCCTACGAATTTGGATACGGACTATCCTATACCTCTTTTGAATATGGTGATTTCCTGATCAGCAAGAAAGAGATCACCCCCTATGACAAAATAACCATCTCCGCTGATGTTACCAACAACGGAGCAATGGACGGCGACGAGATTGTACAGGTCTATCTCAGGACTGCAGATGCACCGAAAAAAGGACGACCGCTCAAACGGCTGAAAGGTTTTAAAAGGGTTACCATCCCCGCCGGACAGACCCAAACCGTTTCCATCGACATCGACTGTGCCGATCTCTGGTACTGGGACGATAATCAAAACCGCATCACCTTCGATCAGGGATCCTACACCTTTGAGATAGGTGCTTCATCCCGCGACATCAGGGGCAGTGTAGAAGCGGTGATGAAGGGACAATTCAAGCAGACACTCGAGACAGTAGTCGCCAGTACGGACAAGATGATCCTGCAACCGGGAGAATCGGCACAGACCCTTGTTTCGGCAACACTGATGGATGACAGCTTTATCGATATTGACAAGACAACTGTGCGCTACAAAAGCAGCCATCCATCGGTGGCGAGCGTGGATCAGAGCGGGAAGATCACAGCCCACAGATCGGGTGTTGCATCCGTCATTGCATCTGTGACCTACAACGGCACGACCGTATCCGACAGCTATCCGGTCAAGGTGGTTCCCGAGCTGACACCTGCCACCATCAGCGTGAACGGCATACCGCTTCCGTCGTTCAAACCGGAAGTGAAGGCATACAGCTTCCTGATGAAAGAACAATCCGCCATTCCGGTAGTGAAAGCAGAAGCTATAAGCGAAGGAATCGGCGTGGAAGTAGAACAGGCTTCCAGCATTCCCGGCACAGCCATCATACGCTTTATTGATTACCATACGATGGAAGAGAACAGTTACTATCTGCATTTCGATCGCCCCTCTCTGAGCGATGCATTCAACGGGAGCCAACCCGGATCACAGTGGAAATGGATCAGGGAAAACAGAGTCAACCACTCCTTCACAGCCCATCCCGGATCACTCACCATCACCACCGAAAAGGGGGATATCTCAGAGAAGAGCAACAACGCACGCAACCTGCTACTGCAAAGTGCCAACAACGACTGGACCATAGAGACAAAGCTGACCGGCTCAAGGGCACCGTCACAACCGGAGAATGCGGGAATCATTGCCTGGCAGGATGACCACAACTTCGTAAAGCTGATGCTTCGTGCTGTGATCAAGACCACCCGTCAGAGAGGCCCGCAAGCGGGGACCATCGACCTGCTGGTGGAGGAGAACGATATTGCCAGGTCTGTGGCGACGTTTGATCTGAAGGAGATGATTACGGGCGATCAACACCTCTACCTGCGACTGACCAAGGAGGGGGCCCGCTACACCGCCTTCTATTCGACCGATGGCAGTGAGTATCAGTTGCTGGGGAGTGCGGAGGCCATGCTGCGTGATGTCAAAACAGGCGTGATTGCCTGCGATGGAATCATCACGCAGAGCATGACCAGCACCTTCTGGTTTGATTCCGATACGACCAAACCGAATTCTCCGTTTGCTGTTTCCTTTGACTATTTTCACATTAAAAACAGGGGTATCACCTATGATCAGATGAAGAAATAAAAGCAGCGGTAAGCAAGGGGTTGCAAATCGAAAGAATCCGGAAACGTTTATGTTTTTTTAAGCAATTGTTACTATCTTTGAAGATTGCTTGTGCTGTCAACGATGCCGGAGGTATCGCTCCCGTTGATGACTACAGTGATTCCCGGAAATTGTCTGATTGATTTCCAATAAGTAAACTGTCAATGAAAACCAGATTATTCATAGCCGCTTTCTTTTTTTCCATTCTTGTCAGTTATTCCTCCAATGTAAAATTCTATGATATCAACACCATTCATGGAATCAGCATGAGAGAGATCGCTTCGGTGTGCAAGGACAAGAACGGATTTATCTGGGCTTCCTCCAAAATTGGTGTGCTTCGGCTAACGGATAACAGTTACCATATCTATCAGTTGCCATACGAAACACCCAACATCATCAATACAAAACTACTGTATGAAAAGGATTCGTTGCTGGCTTATACCAACAATGGACAGATTTTTTATTATAATGCTGTTTTTGACCGGTTTGACCTATTGGTAGATATCCGCAAGCCACTGAATGACAGTCATCTGGTGCTAAACAGGATCGTAATTGACAACAATGGCTCTTTACTGATTGCGGCCACTACGGGTTTGTATAAATTTCAGGATAACAAGCTGATTCAGTTGGGAAAAGATAAATATGCGGAAGTACAGGATTTGGAATGGTACGATGATATTCATCTGTTGATGGGGACCAATAACGGATTCTGGCTCATGAACACCCATTCACTTTCAGACCGCCAGATATTTAAATACACAGACAATAATACGGTTAAAGTCACCAAACTCTTTTACAATAAGGCGGATGAAAAGCTATGGGTGGGGACAAACTCAGATGGATTGTATTTGTTAGACGTAAAGAGAAATATTTTCACGGAATCACCGCTGCATCCCTTTCCCAAACAACCGATTTACGCCATTGAAGCGAACACAGATTCCACACTGATGGTCGGGATAGACGGACAGGGTATTTGGGAATTGTCAAAAGACGGCAGCAAAATATTGAATATCTACAAGGAAAATGCAGATAATCCCCTGTCGTTGAAGGGCAATGGAGTCTATGATATTTTCGTTGACCCGCACAAGCGTGTCTGGGTTTGCACTTATAGCGGTGGATTGTCTTATTTTGACCAGGGGTCGGCTGATATCACCCAGATCACCCATCAAATCAACAATGCCAACTCACTGAGCAACGACAATGTAAACAAAGTCATTGAAGATAGTCGGGGTAACATCTGGTTTGCAACCAATAACGGGGTAAGCTGCTGGTATGTCTCCTCCGACAGCTGGCGTACGTTTTATCAGAACGAACAGGAACAGGCACAGGTTTTCCTCTCTCTGTGTGAAGACAGGAAAGGCAACATCTGGGCCGGGACCTATTCATCGGGGGTGTATGTCATCGACGCCACATCCGGCAGTGAAATAGCCCATTATTCGAGCGAAGATGGTCATTCATCCCTGACAAACAATTATATCTTTGATATTTTCAAAGACAGCCGTGGTGATCTTTGGATGGGGAGTCCCCTGGGTCAGATCTTCCGTTATATTGAGAAGGAGAACCGTTTTATGGAATATCCTTTTCAGCCGGTCTATGCTTTTGCCGAACTCTCTCCCGGTAATCTCCTGTTGGCATGTACTTACGGATTAGCGCTGCTGGACATACAAACAGCCCAGACCCGCACCATTCTGGATGGGTATCTCCTGTATGATCTGATCATCATTGGTGATAATGTATGGATGGCAACCTCGGGAGATGGGCTGGTGCGGTACAACCTGAGAGACAATACGGTTGAAAAATTCACAACCGATACCGGATTGCCCTCTAACTATGTGAACAGTATCCTCAGGGAAGGGAAATACTTATGGCTGGGGACAGAATCGGGACTCTGTAAATTTGATATGGAGGAGAAAAACATGCTTGTTTTCTCATCGCTGCCTCCCTTTTTCAATGTCTCTTTCAATCAGAACGCATCACTGCAATTAACGAACGGACAGCTCATCTGGGGTACCAGCAGCGGTGCCTTGATGTTCGAACCCGACGCTGTACTCTTTTCACCTTCCAAAGGGAGAATTTATTTTCAGGATATCGTCATTTCAGGCCGTTCATTGCGAAACAGTCCTTTTGTGACAATCGACTCTCCGCTGGATGAATTACAGGAGATATCACTGAAGTATAATCAAAATACTCTGACGCTGGATTTTCTGCCCATCGGCACCACCGCTCTCTATTCCAAATTTTCCTGGAAGATGGAAGGGATTGACGGGGAATGGACCCAGCCGGCCAACTCCAGGGCTATCACCTATGCCAGTATGCCCAGTGGCGACTATACGCTGAAAATACGCATGTACGACAGCTCAATGAAACAGATTATCAACGAGCGATCACTACTGATTCATATCACCCCTCCCTGGTGGAATACAGTCTGGTTCCGTCTGGGGGTATTCTTTGTAATGGTATCCATACTGTTCTTTGCCCTCAGGTATTATATTAACCAGATCAGACAACACCATGCAGAAGATAAGATCCGTTTTTTCACCAACATGGCCCATGACATCCGCACATCCCTGACCCTTATCAATGCACCTATTGAGGAGCTGAACAAGGAAAAAAACCTGTCGGGTGAAGGACGTTATTACCTCAATCTGGCCACGGAGCAGTCTGAACGTCTATCCTATGTAGCCAATCAACTGCTCGATTTCCAGAAGGTGGATATCGGAAAAGGGCAGATCTTTTACGTGATGACCGATGTGGTTAAGATGGTAAGTCAGCGAAAGTCAATGTTCGATGCAGCAGCCCTGAAACATGGTATTAAGCTTCTGTTCAGCGCTGACAAAGAGTCCTATGTGACGGCAGTGGATGAGCTGAAAATTGAGAAGGTAATCGACAACCTGATATCGAATGCCATCAAATATTCACATCCGGAGGGTGAGATTGAGATCAAACTGACCAGTGAACCCAATAAATGGATGCTGGAGGTAAAGGATCATGGTCTGGGAATTTCTGAAAATGCCCGGAAGAAACTCTTCAGAGAGTTTTACAGAGGCGACAATGTGGTCAACTCAACCATTGTGGGTTCGGGCATCGGTCTGTTGCTGGTCAAGAACTATGTTGCCATGCACAATGGGACCGTATCGCTGGAGAGCAAGGAGAATGAAGGGTCACTGTTTCGGATCACCATACCCTTTAAGGAGGTAACGGCGACTTCTCCCTCACACGCTGCGGGTGCACCACGAAATGAAAATCAGACCTCGCAACTCCTCATCAAAGACGAATCCATCCCGGTGAATCATCCCGACAGCGATCAGAAGGAACAACTCCTGATTGTGGAAGACAATGATGATTTAAAAAAGTTTCTGCAGCAATCATTACAACGCAAATACAAAATAGCGGTCGCAAAAGATGGTCAGGAAGCCTGGAGTATGGTGCAAAAAAAATTGCCCGATTTGATTATCTCGGATGTGATGATGCCCAATATGGATGGTTTTGAATTATGCCGTCTCATCAAATCAACCTACGAAACCTCCCATATACCGGTTATTCTGCTGACCGCACTGAATGAGAAATCGCAACAGTTACACGGACTAGGGCTGGGTGCGGATGATTATCTGACAAAACCATTCGATATGACATTGCTCCATCAACGCATATCCAATATCATTCAAAACCGGAGGACGGTCAGGGAAAAGGCCCTTCGACTCATTGATGAAGAAGAGGGAGAACCGATCTACCTGAATGAACTGGACGATCAGTTTGTCAGGAAAGCAGTGTCCGTGGTACATGCCAACATGGATAATGCGGCGTTTAATAAGGAGACCTTCGCTTCAGAAATGAACGTCAGTTCATCCCTTCTCTATAAAAAGATCAAATCGTTGACGGACCTGTCGCCTATCGATTTCATCAGGAGCATCCGGTTGAATCATGCCTTGAAATTAATTCAGTCGGGTACATATTCTATCACAGAGGTGAGTGAGTTATGTGGTTTCTCCAGTGTAAAGTATTTTAGTGCTGCCTTTAAAGCTTATTTTGGTAAATCTCCTTCCAAGTTGTGATGTAGTGCTGTTTTATCTATAAAAGTGAATTAACTATCCAAAATCAGGATGCTGTTCTCAAACAGTGTCATAAATTTGTCGTATGGATAAAAATGGAAAACGAATCATGCTGTGACGCCCTGAGAGATATGGTCCGTCAGTCCGGTTGTAAACGGGAACATATTTCCTCGATGAAAATCAGCATGATTCTTTTCAACTGCAAATAATACATTACCGCAATGAACCGAAAAATGAATCTCACGCTACTACTGACTGTATTGACTTTGTCGTTTACCGTTACCGGGCTCAACGCCCAAAAGAGAGTCAGCTCAAACTACCCCGTTTTCAGTCAATTTACCTATCAGGGTGAAGATCCTGTGTACGAAGAGAACCCGCTGCAACCGGATGAATTCTATAATCCGATCCTGCAGGGCTGTTATCCAGACCCCTCCGTTACCCGCAAAGGAGACGATTATTTTCTTGTTACGTCCTCTTTTGCCATGTTCCCCGGAGTCCCTATCTTCCACTCCAACGATCTGGTAAACTGGAAGCAGATCGGCCATGTGCTCGATAGAAAATCGCAGCTGATCGTGCATGACAGCGGAATCAGTGCAGGGATCTACGCACCGGCCATCAAGTACAACCCCTACAATGATACTTTTTACATGATCACCACCCAGATTGCCGGCAACATTGGAAATATGGTGGTGAAAACAAAAGACCCCCTGAAGGGATGGAGCGAGGTGCAGAAACTCAATTTCGGCGGAATCGACCCCTCTCTCTTCTTCGATGACGATGGCAAGGCTTATGTGGTCCACAATGATGCACCCGACAGAGGCAAAGAGCTGTATGAGGGTCACCGGGTGATCAAGATATGGGAGTATGACATGGAGAAAGATCAGGTGATCCCCGGCAGCGACCAGATCATTGTAGATGGCGGAGTAGATATTACCCGGCAACCGATCTGGATTGAGGCACCCCATATCTACAAAAAAGAGGGTACCTATTACCTGATGTGTGCCGAAGGGGGTACCGGTGACTGGCACAGTGAGGTGATCTTCACCAGCGATCACCCCAAAGGTCCCTATACGCCGGCTGCCAACAACCCCATTCTGTCGCAGCGTTACCTGCATCCCGACCGGGAAAACAAGGTGGACTGGGCAGGACATGCCGACCTGGTTGAGGGTCCCGACGGGAAATACTACGGTGTTTTCCTGGCCATCCGCCCCAATGAACAGAACAGGGTGAACACCGGTCGTGAAACATTTATCCTTCCGGTTGACTGGAGTGGCAGGTACCCCGTGTTTGAGAACGGGCTGGTGCCCATGATGCCGAAGCTGAAAATGCCGGAAGGCGTGTCGAATAAAACAGGCAGGGAGGAGTTCTTTCCCAACGGTAATTTCACCTTTCAGGATGATTTCCGGTCGACAGCGCCGGACTACCGCTGGATAGGGGTGAGAGGTCCCCGGGAAGAGTTCATCAAAGCAGACAAAAAAGGAATTCTCCTCACACCGTTCGCGGTCAACCTCAAGGAGACAGCTCCCACCTCTACCCTCTTCCACCGCCAACAGCACAGACATTTCACTGCCACCACCACCGTGCAGTACAAACCATCCTCGGAAAAGGAGCTGGCCGGCATGGTCTGCTATCAGAGCGAGCGGTTTCATTATCTCTTTGGTGTCACCCGGAAAGGGAAGCAGGATTACCTGGTGCTGCAGCGCACTGAGAAAGGATCCTCAACCATCATTGCCAGCACGCCTATTGACACGGAGAATCCATTGTCACTACAAATCAATGCCAAGGGAGATGCGTACCGTTTCAACTATGCAACAGACGGAAAAAGCTTTCACAATCTGGGTGAAACGGTCTCCGGTGACATCCTCTCCACCGATGTGGCGGGCGGCTTTACCGGCAACCTGATCGGACTGCATGCCACCACAATGAATGATGCTCTCCCGGAATAAATCAAACCGACTTGCCGGAGAACCAGCATACCGCAGATCACTGATTCTGGTGATCCATTGATTCTATACCCAATCCCGGTACAGCCGGGCAACGAAAAACAGATTACGATGAAACATTGTCAAAAATTCAGGAATGTTACCGGATTATGGATGCTCCTGCTCTTTTATCACCCTGTGGCTGATGCCGCCGGGTGGCAGAAAACCAATATCGGAGCCAGGATCATCACTGACAAGAGTACAATAGAAGTACAATTCTTCTCTCCCGCCATCGTGCGCATATTGAAATGGCCGACCGGACACGGCTTTACGAAAGAGAGTCTCTCGGTGGTCAGGACAGCGGAAAAGAGCGCGCTCAGATATGGGACGAAAGGTGATCGGATCACGCTTTCCAGCGACAGGCTGCGCGTAGAGGTGAACAGCGTCAGCGGGCAGGTGCTCTTCCACACGGAGAGAGGCAGGCTGTTGCTGGCAGAAAAGCCCTCAGGAAGCACCTTCACCCCTTTCATCGATGCCGGAAGTGCGACCTACAGCGTAGCACAGACTTTTCTGCTGGAGGAGGATGAGGCGATCTACGGCCTGGGAATCCAGCAACAGGGGAAGATGAATCAACGGAACACAAGCCTCCGTATGATCCAGGGCAACACCGATGATTACATTCCCTTTTTCCAGTCGGTGAAGGGATATGGTCTCTTCTGGGACAACTACTCACCCACGCAGTTCACAGACACGCCACAGGAGACATCTTTCGTCTCGGAGGTGGGTGACGGCATCGATTACTACCTCCTGTACGGGGGCGATGCCGATGGTGTGGTTGCCGCGGTGCGCGACCTCACCGGCGATGTGCCCATGTTTCCCCTCTGGAGCTATGGATACTGGCAGAGCAAAGAGCGTTACAAGAGCCAGGATGAGACGGTGGGTGTGGTCAGACGATACCGGGAGCTGGGCGTGCCACTTGACGGCATCATCCAGGACTGGCAGTACTGGGGCAACAACTACCTCTGGAACGCCATGGAGTTCCTCAATCCTGAGTTCTATGACCCTGCAAGGATGGTTGAAGAGGTACATCGCCTCCATGCACATCTGATCATCTCCATCTGGTCATCCTTCGGCCCCATGACCAAGCCATACAGGGAATTGAAGGAGGGCAATATGCTGATGGACTTCGTCACCTGGCCCCAGTCAGGGTCAGATAAGTGGCCACCCAACCCGGACTACCCCTCGGGCGTGAGGGTATACGATGCGTATCACCCACAGGCAAGAGAGATATACTGGAAATATCTGAACGAGGGCCTGCTCTCCCTCGGCATGGATGGCTGGTGGATGGACTCCACCGAGCCGGATCACCTCGACGGGAAGGCGGAAGACCTGGATAACCCCACCTACCTGGGCTCCTTCAGAAAGGTGCGCAACGCCTATCCGCTGATGAGCGTGGGAGGTGTCTACACCAATCAGCGCAAGGTGATGAACGAAAAACGTGTCTTCATCCTCACCCGCTCGGCTTTTGCGGGACAACAGCGTTACGGAGCCAATGTATGGTCGGGAGATGTGGTCGCCTCCTGGGATGCACTCCGCAATCAGATAGCGGGGGGACTCAACCTGACTCTTTGCGGCATTCCTCATTACAACAGCGATATCGGTGGATTCTTCCTCTGGAATTTCCCCGGGAAACTGCAGGACCCTGCATATCGGGAACTCTACGTGCGCTGGCTACAGTTCGGCGCTTTTTCACCGATGATGCGCTCGCATGGTGCTGATGCACCACGCGAGATCTGGCAGTTTGGACAGAAAGGGGAAAAGCAGTATGATGCCATCGAAAAATTTATCCGTCTGCGCTACCAGCTGCTGCCATACATCTATTCCACTTCGTGGGATGTGACGCACAACCGGTCCAGTATGATGCGGGCATTGGTGATGGACTTCGCGGATGACAAAAAGGTACTCGATATCAACGACCAGTACCTGTTCGGCAAATCGCTGCTGGTGGCACCGGTGACCCGATCGATGTATACGAAGGAGAGCCATGAGGATTATGCCGTCACTGGCAGTCGTGAGCTCTACCTGCCGGCAGGTGCGGACTGGATCGACTTCTGGACGGGAGAACCGCATGCCGGGGGGCAAAACATCCGAAAAGAGAGTCCTATCGACATCATGCCCCTCTATGTGAGGTGCGGCTCCATCCTGCCCTACGGTCCGCAGGTGCAGTACGCCGAAGAGAAACCCTGGGACAGCCTGGAAATACGTGTCTACCCCGGTGCCGATGGTACCTTCACCCTCTACGAGGATGAGAAAGACAACTACAACTATGAGAAAGGGCTCTTCTCCACCATCCCCTTCAGCTGGGATGATGATAAAAAAAACCTGATCATCGGTGATCGCGAGGGTGCGTTTCCCGGTATACCGCAGGAGCGCACCTTCCATATCACGCTGGTGACACCCGAAAATGGAAAGGGAATGGAATCCGGTCAGGAAAACGGCCGGAGCGTACACTACACAGGAAAAAAATTGATCATAAAATTATAACATAATGAACAGAAGAAATATTTGGTGCCTATGTCTGATAGCCG
>Ga0209347_1003909_pt1 | contig 16461 bp, 17 predicted proteins | sample AutmiccommuBRH23_FD_187382 | JGI IMG/M metagenome (GOLD analysis project Ga0209347, IMG submission 187382) | Deep subsurface microbial communities from Mt. Terri, Switzerland - Autotrophic microbial communities BRH/23 (SPAdes) (version 2) | ecosystem: Environmental > Aquatic > Deep subsurface >...
TTGGCCTAGCAATTATTTTATCTCTTTGGACCGGTTGGCAAAGGCATTACCGGGAAAGCATTAATGACAATGTAGCGGTGGTAGTAGATTGGGATCAAGTAGTAGAACTGGCTGATAGACAAAACATCAGCGAAAAGGAAGTGCTTTCTCAGTTAAGGAGTTTGGAGCAGGGAAAGGGCATAACGGGAGTTCTATTCAAAGAACAACTACTGACAGATTCCTTTCTTAAAGACATTCAAGCTTTCACGGGGATTGAGCTGCTGCAAGATCCAATGTTTGAGTCTTACCAAAGCGAAATTGAACCAAACGATACGTATCTGCTCACTACAAAAAAAGAGGAATTCGAGCGGATTATTCTTAACTTAAAGGCTAAGCTCCCCAAGGTTGATAGTTTTTACCATGAAGCATCAGGAACATATGTAATAGATACTAATATGCTAAAAACCAATGTGGGAATGGTAGGCTTGGGTTTTCCCGCTGAAGGGTTAAATTTGGTTTCAGATATGGGACTGTCAACTTCGGTGCAGTTGAGGTCTTGGCCGGAAAATAATCCCCAAGACATAGTTGAAGTTTTTTCTCAAATTAAGCCGTATAATAATATTCAAGGGTTTTTATTTAATGATAAGGAATTGCCGCCGCACCGGGAGACATTGGCTCAGGAGATTGGATTGCTAGATGTACCACTTATTACTGTTGAGTTCTTTCCTCAACAGGGGTTGTCTCAGGTGGCGTCTCTCTTAGATAAACGGGTAGTAAGGCTTCATGCTATTTCTGCCGGTGAAATGAACAAATTAACACCGAGACAGGCTGTGGATAGGTTTGCGCTGTCGGTTACCGATAGAAACGCTAGGGTTTTATTTGTACGCTTTTTTTTGAAACCTAGTTCTCCCGATTGGTTGGAATCCAATAAAAGCTACATTAGCAGTTTGGTTACGCGGCTAAGCAGTGAAGGTTTTGAACTGGGTCAGGCCCAAACCTTCCCGCCCTTTGCGACTTCCCGTCTGGTGCTGCTTCTTATAGGGCTGGGAGCTGTAGCTGGCGGAACGCTGCTGTTGGATGTTCTGGGCTATCGTAAGTGGGGTTTAGCTGCGGGGGTGTTTCTCGCTATAATTTGGTTTGCTATGTTATTGTCGGGACAAGTAACATTGGGCCGCAAGCTATTTGCCTTAGGGGGAACTATTGTTTTTCCTTCGTTGGCAGTGATAGTTTTTACTAAGGAGAAATCAAGGACTATTCTTCAGAGTATCCGAGCTTTGGTTGGGACCTCGGCCATTTCTTTTATAGGGGCTGTATTCTTAGTGGGGCTGCTGGCAGAAAAGAGTTTCATGCTGAAATTGGATCAATTTGCCGGCGTTAAGGCAGCGTTTTTAGGGCCGCCGGTAATATTATTTATTTACTTTGCCTTTCTGAAGTACGAACCTAAGGAATGGTTTCCCCGGATCAAGCGGGTGTTACAAACTAACATAAGTGTAAAGTACGCCTTATTAATAGGAGTGTTGGGATTAATAGGATTTGTATATGTAATGCGTTCCGGCAATCAAGGTGTATTCGTATCTGCTTTTGAGCTTAAGGTGCGTGCTTTTCTAGATAACTTGCTGGTGGTGCGTCCTCGGACAAAAGAATTTTTAGTAGGGCATCCCTTGCTTATGTTGGTATATTATTTTGGCTATCGAGATGATTATATGCTGCCGGTTGTAGTTGTGGCAGCTATGGGACAGGTTTCATTAGTAAATACCTTTGCCCATACTTGGACACCGGTTGCCATATCGTTGTTAAGAACAGTTAATGGCGTTTGGCTGGGAGTTTTGGGCGGCATTGTATTAATATTATTGGTGAGGCTTTGGTACTGGTGGGAGGCGAAATACTTACGTGACTAGGCTTTTGCTATCAGGGTATTTTGGATTCGGCAACTTAGGTGACGATGCTATTCTCTACAGTATGGTTAATAGGATTCGGGCCCAAAGGAAAGATTGTGAAATAACGGTTTTATCAAACTGCCCCAAAGATACTACTCAGGAATTGGGCGTTACAGCCGTTAACCGTTGGAATTTAAAGGATGTCATTTCGGCCATAAGAGGCAGTGATGTGTTTATTAGCGGCGGCGGCAGTTTGTTACAGGATATTACTGGGGTCAAAAGCCTGTTATATTATTTGGGTCTGATATGGTTGGCAGAAAAGCTAAACAAGAAGGTAATGATATTTGCCCAGGGGTTGGGGCCGCTTACCGGGAAAACTAGTCGCTCTCAAACGGCTAAGATATTACGCAAGGTAGATGTTATAACTGTAAGGGATAAGGATTCAGCCGAGCTGCTTAATTCTATCGGAGTAACTAAGCAGGTAACAATTACGGCTGACCCCGTACTTGCCTTGGCAAATGAAAATAGGCAGTTTCTTAGTCATGAAACTAAAATATTGAGCGAATTCAAATTGGATAGTGAAAAACTCATCGTTGTTTGTCCCAGAACGTGGAAGGATAATGCATTTCTGGATCCGTTGGCTGAAGCACTGTCGGTTCTCCTGAGTGATGGTTACCAAGTTTGTTTGGTGCCTTTTCATGTACCCGGCGATTTGGTTTTTTGTCAAACCATAGCTGCTAGTATTGGCCAAGATGTGGTTATTATAGACAGGCAGGTTGATTTAAAGGAAGTCGCGGCTTTATTTTCTCAGGCGGAATTGGTAATAGGTATGCGTCTTCATAGTCTGATTATTGCTGCTGCGTTGGGGACACCTATGGTAGGGATATCTTACGACCCCAAGGTGGAAGCCTTTCTTCGGACTGTGGAACAGCCTTGCGCCGGTAATGCCCAACAGGTAACAGCCGGCGCGTTAATCAGAACAGTAGGGGAAGTTCTTAATGCGCCAAGCAGTTTCAGCGGTCGCTTAGAAAAAAACATGGCTCTGCTTTCTAGCCAAGTAGATAGCAATTATCAGTTATTATACGAATTAATAGAAAAGATGTGAACCTTTAGCTATTTTGATACGTCTAAAGGTTATGGGCGTTTCTTGAGAGGTGTCTTTAGATGGCTGTTGAAAATACGGGAAAAACAATAGCCCGGGCCGCAGGTGTAGTGCTGGTAATGAATTTGATTAGTCGGGTGCTGGGCTTTGTTCGGGATGCTGCAATTGCAGGTCAATTTGGAGCATCAGCCCTAACCGATGCCTATTGGGTAGCCTATACAATACCTTTCTTTTTACAGGCGATTTTTGGCATAGCTTTTGTCTCGGTAATGGTTCCTATATTTACATCCTATATTGAGGCTGATAAGAGGGAGGAAGGCTGGAAGATCGCCAGCGGAATATTTAATCTAACAGCAATAACATTGGTAATCATTACGGTATTGGGATATTGGGGTGCTCCTCTGCTTGTGAAATTGACCGCTCCCGGTTTCAGCGAGGAATTAGCGGTATTGACTACTGACTTAACCAGGATCATGTTTCCTTCTATTGTTTTTATGGGCCTCGGTATGCTTATTACGGGAATTCTTAATTCTTTTCAAATTTTCGCCTTGCCTGCTTTTGCGCCGGGAACTGCCAATATAATAGTAATCTTATCGGTACTATTTTTCGGCGGACTTTTTGGCATTGAGGCTTTAGCTTGGGGAACATTGGTTGGGTTTGGTTTGTTTTTATTGGTACAGGTTCCGACTTTGTACCGTATGCGCTTTAAATATAGTTTTCGCTTTTATCATAAGCATCCGGCGGTGCGCAAGTTCTCAACAAGTGTCTGGGCTGTGGTTTTAGGCATGTCCGTTAACCAAATCTATTTGACATTAAATAGAATATTTGCTTCAGGCTTGGAACCGGGCAGCATATCTGCACTTAATTATGCTTATAGGTTGATGAGCCTGCCTCTGGGAATATTCGCGGCAGCTGTTGCTACAGTGATTTTCCCTTCTCTGGCACACCATGCGTCCGCTAAACAGCAGAAACAAATGTCTATAACCTTAATGCGGGGGCTGCGATTGGTATTGTTTATAACAATACCGGCAGCTGTTGGGATGGCGGTTTTGCAGGTGCCATTGGTAAAGCTGCTTTTTGAGAGAGGTGCCTTTGCCCCCCAAGATACATTAATGACGGCCAATTCACTGATGTATTTTGTTATGGGGCTGCCGGCCTTGGGAATTAATCTTGTTGTCACTAGGGCATTTTATGCTCTGGACGATGTGAAGACGCCGGTGGTGACCGGGCTGATTTCTGTTGGAGTAAATATCCTGTTTAGTCTGCTATTCTTGAATTTCTTAAAGGCCGGCGGTCTGGCTTTAGCGGATACCTTAGCGGCAGCGGCCAATGCCGGTCTTATGATGTATTACCTAGGACGAAACAACAAACAATTCTCTTTTAAACCTGTATTAAAACCTTTTCTGAAGATGGCAGCGGCCTCGTTTGTTACGGGATTGGCGGCTTGGGGTGTTTTTACTGTAGGTCAGAGTACTTTATTTGCATCGGGAATTATAAACTATATGTTAAATACAGTCATTGCGGTTGGAGTTGGGGCTCTTGCATACGGAATTATGGTTGCTCTCTTCCGGTTGGAAGAAGCAGGTGAAATACTAGCCGTTGTTCGAAAAATTAAATGATGGGTTAATTTATATGGTTTTCTATGCAGGATTTGGGCCCGTCCTGTCGAATCGTTCTAGTTGTAGTTAGAAAGAAAATTGGAGGTATCTATACAATGTTGGATATTGAGCAAATAAAGGAAATTCTTCCCCATAGATATCCATTTCTTCTAATAGATAGGATAATGGAGATGGATGAAGGCAAGCGGGTAGTTGCATTGAAAAATGTTACCGTTAATGAGCCATTTTTTCAAGGACATTTCCCTGACTACCCAGTAATGCCGGGTGTCTTAATTATGGAGGCCATGGCTCAGGCCGGAGCGATAGCTATGCTCAGTATGCCTCAATATCAGGGGAAATTAGCGTTTTTCACGGGGATTGACAAAGCGAAGTTTCGCAAGCAGGTGGTGCCCGGCGATCAATTGCGTATTGAGGTTGAAATAACCGCATTACGAGGGGTTTTTGGTAAAGGCCAGGCCCGTGCTTTAGTAGGTGATGAGTTGGCTGCGGAAGCCGAAATTAAATTTGCTATTCAAGAGTAAAAAAATGCCTGATAATTAAGGCTTGTAAAATGTAGAACCGGGCGATACAATATTACTAGTATGTCCGACGTGGGAGAGGAAAACCTATGAATTCACCATTAATCATGCTAGGGATACCCTTTGCATTTATTATTTCATTTATTATAACGCCTCTACTGAAAAAGAACGCCGAAAAACTAGGAGCCATAGATGTTCCTGACGCTAGAAAGGTTCACCAACGGGTTATGCCCCGAATAGGTGGGCTAGCTATTTATTTAGGTTTCTTAATTTCCGTGTTGATAGTTTTCCCAATAACCAATGAGTTGTTAGGCTTGTTGGCAGGCAGCACTATTATTATCTTGTTTGGTATTGCCGATGATATCCGCGGGGTTTCTCCAAAGGTTAAACTATTGGGGCAGATTATTGCAGCCGGTATAGTGGTTATGGCTGGTATCAGTGTGGAGTTTATCACCAATCCTTTTGCAAATATTATGGGTGGGGGAGCAATGATTCCCCTGGGTGTTTTTGCCATACCCGTTACTATTTTTTGGATAGTTGGTGTAACTAACGCCATAAACTTAATAGATGGGCTGGATGGTTTGGCTGCAGGTACATCTGCTATTGCAGCGGTTACCATGGCTGTAATAGCGGTATTGGAAGGACACGTAATGGTGGCCATCATGGCGGCAATATTGGCAGCAAGTATTTTTGGGTTTTTAAAGTATAACTTTCATCCGGCGGAAATTTTTATGGGCGACAGCGGGTCCTTGTTTTTAGGGTTTAGCCTTTCAACATTGGCTATTATGGGCTTGACAAAAAGTGCAACTGTAATATCCGTTTTTGTCCCTATTTTAATTTTAGGAATACCGATTTTTGATACTTTTTTTGCGGTAGTGAGAAGATACCTGCAAGGTAAGCCAATTTTTCAGGCTGATAAAGGACACCTTCACCATAGGTTATTGGATATGGGACTTAGCCATAAGCAAACGGTGATAGCTATTTATTTCGTCAACTTTACATTGGGCGGCAGTGCGGTATTGCTGACCAGGTTAACTTCAGAGCAGAGTCTCTGGATACTGTTGGCCGTTACGGTATTAGGGTTGCTGGGTGCTAATGCTCTTGGCGTTACCGGCGATAAATCAGTTGAACAAAGTAACTTGCAGAATAATACCAATAAATCTATCTAATTAATCTTTGGAGGCATTTGATGATAAATACCATCAAACGGTTGTTGTTTATCTGTACCCTATTACTTCTATTAGGATTTACATTAGGCACAGCGGTTGAAGCAGGTTCCGGCGGTGGGCCTGGCTCTGCGTCAGATCCACTAGCTTCCCAAGGATACGTGCACCAAGCAGTAAATGAACGATTGGGGGAGTTACAACAGCAGGCGGCAGATCTTCAGCAGCGTGTCGGTCAATTAAGTCGTGTAGTAGCGTCTTTGGAGCAAAGGGTAAGTACTAATGTAAATAATAAAGAAAATGTCGTTCCCAAAGGACTCTATTTGTTAGATGAAGCAGTATCTGTATATTATGAGCCTAATACAAATGCGGATGTGTTATGGGAACTTCAGCCAAAAGATACTTTTGAGGTAATTGAATTGGTTGAAGATTGGTACCATATCAAATTGGCTAATGGAAGCCAAGGGTGGATTAAAGCTGAATACGTAAAGACTAAATAGGCATCCTGTTAGGGTGCCTTTAGTAAATATCATATTAATCGGGGACATTCCTGTCCCCAAGGAAAAACCCGAGCTTCAGAGATGTGTCCCCTTTCCTCAACTGAAGCGCGGGTGTTAGTGTAGTAAGCTATTGTAAAATTCTATTAAGTAAGGAGAAGGAACTAAATTGGAACGTTTGGGGTATAAAGTTTTTTGGTGGTTGCCCACCGGGGCCTATATGGGCTTGATTTTTTATCTGTCAAGTAAGACCGGGGATCAGATTAGCATACCGACCCCTGATTATGTAGCACATACGGCTGAGTATTTTGGTTTAAGCGTATTATTAACTCTAAGCTTACGGAAAACGACTAAGCTAAGCTGGTACATTATTTTCATCATTGCCGTATTAACAGCGTCGGTTTACGGCATTAGCGACGAGTGGCATCAAAGTTTTGTGACCGGCCGCTATTCGTCGGCATCCGACTGGATTGCAGATACTGTCGGGGCACTTATGGGACAACTAGGTGTCATGCTAACTAAATATGTTTTTGGCAAAAGATAGGGCGAAAGCTCTATCTTTTTTAAATTATTTTTTCTTTTTAAGGACATAATAAAGAACCGAGGGGGCGGTAAATTTGCAAGAGCTATTAATTGAGATTTTAGTCACTTTTCTTTTCATTTTTTTTGGAGTAGCTTTGCTTTATTATTTGTCCAAAAAGGAAAAGGTATAGGGGTGTTTTAATGGCTTTAGTTGAGATAACAGTTCAAACGTTTTTAGCTTTTTTCTCCATATTCATTTATGCAAGATTGCTGGGCAGACAGCAGGTTAGTCAACTGACATTTTTCGAATATGTGACCGGTATTACTTTCGGCAGCATTGCGGCAACCATCGCAACCGACGTTAACCAGAGAACCATGACACATTTTATTGGATTAACTATCTTTGCCGCATTAACCTATTTGATGCAGATAATATCTTTAAAAAGTCGTCCTGCCAGGAAGATTATTGAGGGTGAACCTTTAGTATTGATTAAAAATGGCCAAATATTAGAAAAAAATATGGCCACCACCCATTATAACCTGGACGAATTAAGGATGCAGCTGCGTTCAAAGGGTTACTTTAATTTTGGCGATGTTGAGTATGCCATAATGGAACCTAATGGACAACTAAGTGTTTTGGTGAAATCCCAAAAAAGGCCTGTTACACCTGAGGATCTGCAAGTAGATACGGATTTCGAAGGATTGGAGACGGAATTAATTCAGGACGGAGAGATTATTTTTCAAAATTTAAACCAAGTAAATTTGGATTTGCCATGGTTGAAAAAACAGCTGGAGCAAAGAAACATAATTGATTTAAACCAGGTAGTGTTTGCAGGGTTGGACAGCCAAGGGAATTTCTACCTTGATACTAAAGCTGATATCCAGGCAGAGCAGGCAGATATAAGTGATAAACCTCCCGATTAATCGGGAGGTTTGTCGTTTATAAAGTTTGGTGGAGGACAATGCACAAGCTTGAGTTAGTGCATTGTTTGTCTCTCATGCACACAGTGCATAAGAAAAACTACGGCTTTTATAATACAAAAGCCAAGTTTTTCTAAAAATAGGTCTTTAGTTCTTGGTTGCTTAGGTTGCGGTAGCATTCGGGGCATAGCTGCAGTCCGTTTTTTGCGTTGACCGGTCTATCCTCTTGGAAATATTCCTGTGCCAGTTTTAAATTTTGACCGCATTTTGTACAATTGTTGGAATCCTTCAAAATTAGCCCTCCCATTTTATTTGAGTATAATGTCCCCTAAGATATATTTTTCTTTGAAACGTGCCTGTTTATTCCCATTTTCTTTCTTATCGCATATGATATTTCACAAACCGATGGGGGGATACGGATGGTAGATACCTTTGCAGGACTACTAATAGGTTTTTTGTCTGTTTATGGGATGGTCTCTCTAATAGGGCGCTTAAATCAATGGTTATTTGCCAAAAATATCGGATCGCTTCAGCCTTCAGTAAGTTGGGTAATATTAGCAAAGGATAATGAACAGGAAATTGAATATATTTTGCGTCAAGTTATGAGCCGTCTAAGGGATACCTCGAACTATAAGGACCTAACTGTAATCGATTTAGATTCAAAAGATGCTACATATGACATTGCACTTCGCTTAAGCAAATATAATCAAGATTTTACGGTTATGCGAGAATCTCTTAGGGTTGACCTGCTAAAAGATTATTGTCAGGGTGAATTGATTTGCTTGATGGATACTGACCTGGCGGGTTCAGAGGCTGTTTTGCGAAAAGTAACAAATTTTAGTTGAATTGGATATCATTTTATTGTGTCTTGGGGGAGGGATTTATTAAAGGAGGGCGAAAAATTAAATAAAATGGGGCTTGATTATTCTGAAAAGTGGTGCATGACATGATTCGGATCGGCGGAACGGATAAAGTTATGTGGTACCTAATTGCATCTGCGGGGCTGCCATATTTATTTCTGCTCTATTTTATTGAATTTGACCTGGTTTCGCTGGGCTTTTTAGTTATGTTTGTATTTTTGTTTGACTGGCTGTTCGTCCCCCATTACCTTTTTTCGGGGCAGCTTAAGCTTTGGAAAAAGGTGCTTACCATTGGTATAAATTTGTTATTATCCGCTCTATTTATTGGTGTAACCGGTGGTGCAAATAGCATTTTCTTTCCACACTTTTTCCTGCTTCCCATTCTGGTGGCATGTGTTTATGGAGGAGTTTGGGAAAGCTTAGTTACTACAGGGTTGGTGATACTATGTAGTTCCTACTGGTTTGCCGGCAGTGCGTCTTACGGCATACTGTATATGATTGCTCAATCATTGACTCTTGTATTGATAAGTGTGGTGTTAGGCTATGTTATCGAAAGTGAGCGGAAATTAAGGAAGAAGAACGAGGATTTGGCTAAGAAACTACAAACAGCGTACGAAGAACTAGATTCTTCTCATCAAGAGCTTCAGGCGTATACTAATTTAGTGGAGGATATGAATGAAACAATGGAGCAGTTGGCAGTTACTGACGAGCTGACTATGTTGTATAACTACCGCTACTTTCAAGAATACTTAGAGAGTCAGTTGAACGCTACAGGTGATCAGTCCCTCTCCTTAATTATGATGGACATAGACCACTTTAAACAGATAAATGATAAATGGGGCCATCAGGTAGGTAACGAAGTACTGGTTAAGTTGGCAAATATTACGATAGATACGGTGCGCGATAAGGACGTTGTTGTCAGATACGGAGGCGAAGAATTTGCGATTATACTTCCCCAGGTTAATATTGAGGGGGCGTATGCTGTAGCGGAACGAATTAGAACGGTTGTTGAGGATACTGTCTTTTGTCAATATAATTCTATAGAGCTAAGGCTAACTGTTAGCCTCGGATTGACAATTTTTCCGGACGAAGCAGATAATAAGAGTGATTTGATTAGTAATGCTGACAAGGCAATGTACAAAGCCAAGGAACTAGGAAGAAATCGGATTGTGCTTTACAGGGATTTAGGTAAAAATGATAGATGAGTGGGAAAGATATTGTTGTTGGTTGTTGATAACCAACAACATTTTTTATTTTAGAGGGTATATTTTTGACGTTTCGGTCTTTTCTTTAAACGAAGTCAGAAAAACGAGGAATTTGTCAGGAGGAAAAAGATGGTGGGTATAGAAGTAACTTCCAAACAATATTTTGGGATGTGTGTAGATGTCAGGACTAAAATGCTTTTTGTATCTTACATGGAGTGACAGCTCATATCGTATTGGTATTACTCACGACCCTCTATTTGACCTTGGCGAGCTGCAAAAAAAGGGATATAAGAAATTAAAGTTATTGACCCAGGCACTACCTGTAGGAATAGCGCACGTTTTGTGGCAGCAGATAAGTAATGAACGGGAACGACTGGGAAAAGCATATTTAACCGATTCCTTTTCTCAAAAGTCAACTTTTTTTCAGCAGGCAGCAAAAATCTGGCTTAAGGAAGAGTGGGATTGTTCTGTTTCCAAGATTATCGACAAAAAAGAGAAGTTGCTGCAGCAACATTGTCATAAATTAAATATTTCTCTCATTCCTCCCCAGGAGGCAATAAATGGGGGGGAGGTGTCATCACAGGCCAGACCGGCCAATGAGATGGCTCAACTAAAGACGGTTTTAGCAGGGAGATTGTTGTTTCTCGAAGAGATAGAAAGAGCTTTGTTGGAGCGAAAAATTAGTATATCTGACTTGGAAAATACGCTGCAGCAGTTGTTTTTGGATCATGAGGTGGAAATGCACCCGGGAGTGACCTGGCGGGATGGTCAGCTTATCTGTATGAGGTGTGGACAGCGGTCAAACATAAAGGAAACTCGATGTTTTGAATGTGGGACAACACACTGCTATTATTGTGAAGATTGCATGAGTATGGGTGAGTCCCGGTTATGTAAGCCTCTATATGGTCGGCCGGCAGGAAAGGATATCAGCCCACAAAGCCATACAGGCAACCATCAAATAAAATTGGATTATCAGCTGACAAGGGCACAGAAGGATGCCGCAATCGCCCTTGAGAATTTTGTTAACGGAAATAACTTTAAACAGTGTTTAGTTTGGGCCGTATGTGGTGCGGGGAAAACCGATGTGGTTTTTTGGGCCATCGCTTCCATCATTAACTTCGGTGGAAAAGTTCTCTTCGTGTCCCCAAGGAAAGATGTAGTTTCAGAATTGCTGCCACGGTTTGAACAGACATTTCCCAACGTAAAGGCAAATGTGCTCCACGGCGGCCAAAGGGATAAATATGGCATAGGTCAATTGACTTTGGCAACTACGCACCAAGCCATTAGGTTTTATAAAATGTTTGATTTAGTGGTGTTGGATGAAGTGGATGCGTATCCCTATCATGGAAACAAAATGCTGCAATATGCAGTAACGAGGGCGACCAAAGGCGACGGTAAAACTATCTATTTGACGGCGACACCTACGGAAGAATTGTACGAGTTGGCCCAGAGCCACAAAATAGAGCTAATACGCATCCCATCAAGGCATCATGGGCAGCCGCTTCCTGTGCCTCAAATTATGCTGGAAAAGACTTTGTCCTATAAGATAGATGGAAATATAGTGTTTCCGCCAAACGTAGTAAGGTGCATCCATCGCTCTGTGGAAGGAGATTTAGCACAGTTGTTTGTGTTTGTACCTAATGTGTTTTTAGCTAAAAGAGTAGGTGAGGCGCTGCAGGAGGTGGTAGAAAGACCGCCGTTTAATGATTTTAGCAGGGAATGGGTTCAATATAGCCACTCTAAAGATCCCCAGCGGGATGAAAAAAGGTTGAGGTTTAGCAGAGGAGATTTCCCCATATTTGTTACAACTACAATAATGGAAAGGGGTATTACAGTGCCCCGTTCCAATGTATTGGTTTTGTTTGCCGAAAAAGAGCAAATTTTCGATGCTGGGACCCTAGTGCAGATGGCGGGACGGGCAGGGCGTTCTTCCGCATTTCCTCACGGCAAAGTTTGGTTTGCCGGTGCCAAGACCAGTGAAGCAATGAAGAATGCGGTTAAATGGATTATGGAGATGAATCAGGAAGCATTCAGATACGGTTACTTTAGTGAAGAATTATATGCCCGCGAGGGGGTTGAGTTAGGTGGATATGAATAAAACATTAGGGGTGCTGATGGACTTAATCTACGGGAAAAATTCCAAATGTTACTTATGTGGGCGGTCCGTTGCTGCTGCTAATGAAATTTGCAATATTTGCTATGAAGAGACTAATGATCTGAAACGGAACTATTCTTCCTGTCAAGTTTGTGGACGGCTGTTGACTCGAGGTACCACTTGTCATGATTGCAAAAGCAGCCCGTTTAGGTTTAAATATGTATTTTCCGTTGGGCCATATGACGGAATGCTGAAGGATAAGATTTACCAATTCAAATACGGCGGCCGACGTGATTTGGCAAAAGGTTTTTCAAAATTAATGGCGGAAAGTATAAACAGTTTTTGCAATTTTCGAGAATTTGGCTTAATAATACCGGTCCCTCTCTATTGGAAGAAGCAATCGGAAAGAAACTATAACCAATCCTATTTGCTTGCACGAGAACTTGCAAAGAGGACCAAGATACCATTAGGGAAGACAGTATTAATTAAGGTAAGTGATACCCCGTCTCAAACTTCTCTTAATAGGGAAATGAGAAGGTCTAATTTATTGGGAGCATTTCAAGCAGAAAATACCGGAGTTATTACTGGGAAAAGGGTTTTGTTGGTAGACGACATTGTAACAACCGGTAGCACTGTATCCGAGTGTACGAAGGTACTACTTGAGGCAGGGGCTTCAGAGGTTTGGGTTGGCTGTATAGCAATGGCGGTAGAGAACCGAGAAAAGAAAACAACAAACGACATTGTGTCGGCAGTCGTGGATTAATTCCGACAAATTTTGGAATTCCACATTTTTATCCACAGAAAAAAGGCTGTTTTAATGGGTTACCAACAGACTTATCCACATTATCCACACGTTTTTACTTCCACAGAGAAGCATGGAAAAGGCTGTTTTCGACAAAAAGATAAGTAAGAATCATGACTGAAATAGAAGCTTGAAAGGTGTATATTGATTTTTTAGCCTATTAAAGGCTTAACAAGACAAATTAAGGCCTTGAATATTCATTCATACGGCGATATAATGAACCGTGTGAATTTAAAGGGGGGGGAATGTGTCCGGAAATTGTAGGGACAAGTACAATTGCTTAAGGAACACAAATAATGTTTTAAGAGGAGGTCAAAATAATGAAACATATCATGAAACTTGCGGTAGTGGGGCTAATGCTTCTTGGTTTGGTAGTGATGGCATCTGGGTGCGGTGGAGCAGGAGAAACAACAGATATTACCGGGCTTAAAGATTTGGTTGGGAAAAAAGTGGGAGTACAGGCCAATACTACGGGACAGTATGCTGCGGAAAAGGTAGAAGGAATGAAGAATGAAGACATAAAAAAGTATCCTACTACTCCTGATGCATTAATGGCTCTATCCACCGGTGAAGTGGATGCAGTAGTTGCAGACAGCCCTGTAGTATTAAATTACATTAAACATAATCCGGAAATAGGTCTAAAGACTGTCGAAGATGATTTTGAAAAAGAATATTATGGTATGGCCGTTAAAGAAGGTAACAAAGAACTGCTGGACGGAATTAACGACGCTCTAGCTGCAATTAAGGAAAACGGTACCTACGATAAAGTTTATAACAAGTATTTTGGTGAGGCTTCAGGCGGTACGGACTTTAAAGTCGAACCGGTGGAAAGTGACAAAACAATTGTTGTCGGAACTGAGGCTGCCTATGCTCCTTTTGAATGGCAGGAAAACGGTGAAATTACCGGTTTTGATGCTGATTTAATTCAAGCTATTGCAGCTGAAATGGGTGTTAAGCTAGTGCACCAAAACGTAGCATGGGATGCTCTATACCCATCCTTGAATACAGGTGCAATTGATGCGGTGATTTCGGCTATGACCATTACCGAGGAGAGAGAACAAGAAGTAGATTTCTCTGAGCCGTATTTTGAGGCGATGCAAATTATTGCAATTCGCGGTAAGTAATTAACAAGGTCTTATGGACAAGTTATTACTTTAGGGATATAATAAATGCGTACTGCGCAGGAAGCAGGCGCATTTTTTCTGTCTGCTTTTTTTCGGAAGCTAAGCTTTCTCAGGGGGGAGTAAGGGCCTTCATGGTTTTTAAATGGGATTTTGTTGTAGAGATATTGCCGGAATTATTAAAAGGTGCTTTGCTTACAATAGAGCTGACAATAATTTCTATTCTTATAGGTATTATTATTGGGCTTATTATTAGTATTTTTAGGGTATCAAGTATTAAGCCCTTAAGGTGGTTTGCCAAAGGTTATGTAGATTTTTTCAGGGGCACGCCTTTATTAGTGCAAATAATGATAATTCACTTTGCGCTCCCAAGAATTTTCGGCTATGTTCCCGTTGCAATAGTCTCCGGTATTGCTGCGCTGGCAATTAATAGTGGGGCTTATGTTGCTGAAATCTTTCGGGCCGGAATTGTGGCAGTTAATAAAGGCCAGATGGAAGCTGCCCGGTCCTTAGGCATGACCTGGGCACAGGCAATGAGGTATGTGGTTTTACCCCAGGCCTTAAAGATTAGTATTCCGCCCTTAGGCAACGAGTTCATTGCCTTATTGAAAGACTCCTCATTGTTATTTGCTATTACTATTGAAGAGTTAATGACTACAGGACGTTTAATAATTGGTGCTCGACCGCGGCCGACGGAAGTATGGTTTGCGGTAGCCATAATATATTTGATATTAACTCAGGGTATTTCCATACTTGTTAATTGGACGGAGAAAAAATTTGATACCAATTCAAAAGTCAATATGTAATTTTTTCCATACAACCGTTTTATTGACAAATATTTGGTTTGGGTGTATAATAAAATAGCTTTCGGAGCATTGCTCCGAAGGTTAGTTTAATTTTTTAGGAGGAATGTTTTAAGATGCAAGGCAAGGTTAAGTGGTTTAATTCTAAAAAGGGCTTTGGATTTATTGAAAGAGAAGATGGAGACGACGTTTTCGTACACTTCTCAGCGATTGCGGAAGAGGGCTTTAAGGCATTAGACGAGGGTCAAGATGTTGAATTTGAGATAGTTGAAGGTCCTAGAGGTCCTCAAGCTGCGAACGTTGTTAAATTATAAATCTCAATAGATTTGTATTTGGCAACATCCCCCCGGTAATTTACTGGGGGTTTTTTGTATGTTAAAACGTAAAGATAGGCATATATATTTAAAAGCAGTATTTGAAAGGGAAATGCCTCCTAATTCTAATATATGAAAAAAAATGGAGGAATTAAATCCCAAAGGGCAGGATTTTTACTGCTTTTGAGGAAATACTAATAATATAAAGCGCAGAAAGGGGTTGAGTTTCGTGTCCATGAACATAATTGTACGCGGGAAACAAGTAGAGGTCACCAATGCTCTGCGCCAGCATGTGGAGAAGAGAATTGGCAAGTTAGAAAGGTATTTGGACAAATTGGATGAGGCCCAAGTTACACTTTCAGTGGAGAGGGATCGGCACAAGGTAGAGGTCACTATTCCGTTGGACGGCATTATTCTCAGGGGAGAAGAAGTTTCCGGAGACATGTACGGTTCAGTCGACATGGTGATTGAAAAGCTTGAACGCCAAATAAAGAAACACAAAACTAGGTTATCAAAGAAAATTAGAAGTAACAGTCTCAGAGAGTTTATTGCCCAGTCGGCAGGTGAAGTTTCAGAGGAGGAAGAAGAACCTCAAGTACTGAGGACAAAGCGTTTTGCGATTAAGCCTATGCCTATTGACGAGGCAATTATGCAGATGAACTTGTTGGGCCACAGTTTCTTTGTATTTTCCAATGCTGAGACCGATGAAGTAAATGTTGTCTACCGCAGGAAAGACGGCAATTACGGTTTGATTGAACCTGAATTTTAAATAAAAATATAGTTAGTAAAATGCACTCTTTGAGAGTGCATTTTTTCTGGGCGAAACCAACTAATCGTATTCTGTCTATAGATACTTAGAATCTATAATATTAAGAGCTTAGAACAGGAAATTGAACCGATGCGTCGAAATAGATTCCAAGTTAAGGAATTGTGATGTCAAAAGTTGATAGAGGTATTTTAAAGTGATAAAATAACAAGATGGGACAATGTATGGAAGGGATCTTTATGGATTCCTTATTTAATGTTTTAAAGAAAGGGAGCATGTAGATGCTTAAGTTATTAA